>Ga0255421_1153_pt1 | contig 13776 bp, 9 predicted proteins | sample ANMaggSSYBR02G10_FD_182637 | JGI IMG/M metagenome (GOLD analysis project Ga0255421, IMG submission 182637) | Sediment cell enrichment communities from methane seep in Santa Monica Basin, California, United Staets - ANME aggregate JGI... | ecosystem: Environmental > Aquatic > Marine > Cold seeps >... | reverse complement strand
CCGCCATTTTTATCAGGTGTTCTCCTTCTCCGCGCAGGACTAAAATACGCATGTAGTAATCACTGTTAATATGAACCCGCATCGAGGATAGTAATATTTCATTTGACTCAAAAATTATTTTTTCAATAATGGCAGGTAAACCTTTCTTTACCGGGTTGTAGACTATCTCGAATATTCCTATACGTTCTCCTTTAACGTCATTCATCCATTCATGATACTGGATATATCTCCTGATGGCATCCCTGACGGCATCTGACCGTGATGCGTGACCATTATCAATAATTGCTTCGTCAAAGTGTGCCAATAAATCATTCGGTAGCGTTATCCCGATCCTGGCTAATTCGTTTGTCATCCGGATGCTCCAAATATCAACAAAGGATGAAAAACGCAGAGAGAAGAGGAGTAACCCTCTGCATTTTTCATTTACAGTGCAGATGTATTTATGGAGGATGATAGTTTTCTCAGGTGACTGAGTTTTAGTTGGCTATTGTGTAACCTATGTTTTTGATAACTATCATCTGCAATTTATGTCATAGGAATTACGTAGTAATAAGTTTTTCTATATTAGTAATATAAAATAGGACATTTTTAATTGTAATTGAATAGGATGATTGGAAATCCTAAAGTACATAATTGAAAGGAGTATTTGCAGCTCTATACTGTATTAAGTTGTCATTCCATGCTGATAATATTTAGAAGAGGAATGATTGTATTTGGAATTGCCAAAATAATCTAATTATCATCATTAGCACCATATTATCCGTTATTTTTATGAAATAAGGTGTATTTAAAGATAAAAAGCAAAATATATATATCACAAGTTTCGTATGAATGATATTACAAATTGTAATATGAGATATTACAATATCTTATATTTTTAAATATAGATAAATACAAAAGAAGTTAATAATATGAGAAAATCAGTAGGATTTGTAAGTAATATATTCGAATGTTTACTTATACTTTACATGCCAGCGATGGCAATGTACAACTTGGATGGTTTTTCCACACAGCACGTGGCTGCTGATAATGCAGCGTCCTGCAACGGCATCCCATCCAAACCATCTGACAATCTCAAATGAAGAATAAAAGTTTAAAATGGAGATAAAATATGAAAAGACAATTGATTATAGCATTAACAATCTTTCTTTTGACGGCGGGAATATGCTCTGCCGACAACTACGTGGGCGGAATCCCGCCAACCACAGTTAAAGAAGGAACAGTCAGCGGAGGTGTGTATTTCGACAGTTACTACGGAACTGGCGATCAGGCCAATAAAAAACCCATCACCATTGACAAGACATTCACTCTTCCGGACAACATTGATGTAGAATGGGCAATGCTGCTTACAACCGTGTACTGCGGACATATGCAGAACAATTACACGGGAACAGCAGATATAACATTCAACGACGTAGTCCTGGGAAATGAGATCCTGAATGTTCCCTTCGTATACAAAGACGATGGAGGGGATGGATATGAATGGGTGAATGACCACGTGGTAAGGGTTACGAGCGACTACATGATGTGGTATGATGTGACAAACTTTGTACAGGCAGGCGTTAACACTGCCAGTGTGCATACCGAACCGACAGACGCTTCATTCGATGGACGTATAAAGCTGATAACGCTAATAGTAGCATACAATGACGGGAGCAGCAAAACGATCCACTACTGGGTCAACCAGGGTCATGATGTAGACAGCCAGTACAGTGATGGAGATTACATCGGCAGTACGACCTTTGACGCAAGCCTTTCTTCAAGTGATACAATACAGGATGTACACCTGACCGCAGTGTATATAGCAGGTACAGATGGAAGTTACACCTTCAACGGCACTAGTATTGCATCCGGCACGCCCCAGGGTTCCTACAGTGGCTCGAACACATGGGATGTTGAGAGCAGCTTTGTTCCCAGCGAGACGAACACCCTGACCTATGACCGCACAGGGGATTTCTACAAGATAGCTCTTGGAATACTCACAGCAGAATACCAGGAGCCGACAGCAGATAAGCCAGACCTCCTGGTCTCGGGTATCACAGTAAAACACAATTATTTCAGTGGAGCCTGGGTGGATCTGAGCAATACCGTAAGTGTCACCGTAGAAAATAACGGCACAGGCAATGCGGGAAGCTTCAATGTTGCGCTGTATGCAGACGGCGCAGAGGTGAACACAAAATCTGTCGCAGGCTTGGCTGCAGGAGCAAGCTCAGTTGTGAGCTTTGTCTGGACACCTGATGAAGTAGAGACCTATACCCTGAAGGCAGAAGTTGATCCTGATGATGCATTGGACGAAAGTGATGAGATAAACAATGAACTCACCAAGTCACAGGATGTGGGATACAACGGCTATGTGGGGGACAAACCACTAACAACCTATGCACACGAAATTATTACTGGCAACATCACCTATACCTATGGCGACAGTAAGTACAGCGGCAAACTATTTACTGATGATATCTATACCGTGAACCACGATATTACTCTTCCCGCGGGCGCAACTGTAAAGTTTGCAAGACTCTACAACTACTGGACATGGAGCGCAACAGGCACTACTGGCAAGTATCCGGTAATGAGCTTGGCCTTTGACGGTAGCCCACTGTCTCCCGAAGTCCAGTACGATGACAGGAAGGGATGGGGATCATCCTACGATTTCCCTGCGGGCACCTGGGCATATAATGTTACCGGCCTGGTAACCGGAAGCGGAGCTCATACTACAGTTGTCAAGAACACTGACACTGATTCTGATGCATTCTTCTGCATGGACGGCCTTGGCCTGCTGGTGGTATATGAGGATCCAAACGGACAGGTAGTAGAGTACTGGATCAATGAAGGTGCGGATATCATCTCAACCCAGAAACCTGCATCAGGAGGTCTGACACCTGAAGAAGCGACAGTAACATCCCTGTTCCAGGGCTATGTGGACCTTAGTAATGTGGAAAGTGCACAGCTGTGGACTGTGGTGCAGTCAGGAGGGGATCCAAACGACAAGTTGCTCTTCAATAATATGAACTGGACCGGAGTTTATGATTCCACACCCTATTCAGACCTTGATATAGATGAAGAGCGGGCTGTGGAAGACCACCTGACGGCAAATGATAACACCGCATGGATAAGCGGCGCACCATATCCACCAGGGGATATCCTGACGCCAAGCAATGCCTTTTTGGTGATAACCTACAGCGGTCCGCCACCCCCTGCTTTGTCCATCTCAGCAGACCTGGCTACAGTAACTGTTGGAGTACCCACAGATGTGAACTTCACAGTAACAAACAATAGTGAACTGGTCGAGGGTGCAGTTATAACCTTGACCGGCTCTGCAACCGGAAGTGCCACAACCGACACAAACGGAACTGCAGTCATATCAGTGAATGCAACCGGTAGCGGCACTATCACTGCCACAGCCACCAAGGACGGATTTATCAGCACGACCACAACAATAACCGCAGAAGTGGAACATTCGGGTGTATCTTCATCCGTATCTATGACAACGAATATCATACCGGCGATTGCACTAGTGGTCACTCCCGGAAATATCGAGTTCGGTGTACTTTCGCCCGGTGAGACCAGCGAGGCACATACCCTGACCCTTGAGAACAATGGCGGGTTTAATATCAGCGTGACCGCGGACGTGAGCGATACGGCAAACGATCTGTTCGTGGACGGACTGCTGCTTGACTCGGCTGCATGGGACGTATATGGCACATCAATAGCGGCAGCAGGCTTGGATACGGCAGACTCTGCGCTTGAGGTACCTGGCAACTATCTCGGTGTGGGAGCACAGGTAGGCACACTGATGTTCTGGGCAGAAGCCGAATAAAGGAGGTTTTTATAGTGAACAAAATTTACAAAAAGATGAGAATCTCAGCGATCTTAGTATTAACACTGGTGCTTTTTGCCGGTCTGGTTACGACGGCGTCGGCAGTTCAGCCGACATCCGACCTGACCCCTACGGACATTAATCCACCACCCAGCATCCTCGTTGACATGCCTAACGCCATTGATGCTACCATAAACAACACCGGGATAAAAGATGCGGCATCCTTTAATGTGACACTTGCAGTAAACGGCATGATCGTGGATACACAGAGTGTATCCAACCTTGCAGCAGATGGCAACACTACTGTCAGCTTTACATGGACACCCTCTGCCGCAGGTGATCACCTTCTGACGGTAACTGCAGACCCGGAGGATGTGATAGATGAATCCAATAAGACCAATAACAACATATCCCTGGAGGTAACTGCCTATACATCAGGTTATATGGGCGGCTCGCTCACAACCTATGTACATGATGTGGTCAGGGGAGACCTGATATATACCATTGGAAACAGCACCTACCGCGGGAGTATGCCCTCAGGTGAGACCTATGCAGTTGATTTCAACATCACTGGCATACCTTCAGGTGCCACGGTAAAGACTGCAAGGCTTTACAGCTATTGGTCCTACAGCTATGAGGAACCAGGTGCGAGCATGAACGTAACTTTTGACGGGATTTTACAGACACTGGATGCTTCCTATATCGACAGAAAGGGGTACGGCTCGTATGACAGACCTTACGGCACATATGCCTATGATATCACCATCTCAGGCAACGGCGTATACTCTGCAATCATCACCAACACCGGAGACAAGTTCAGCATCTATGCAATGGGACTGCTCATTATCTACGAGGACAACGGCAACGAAGTTGAATACTGGATCGATGAGGGGGCAGATATTATATCTGCCAAATACGTCGCAACACCTGAACAGGCAACCACAGATGCGCCTTTTGACGGCACGGTTACTCTTGCTGATGTGGAATCTGCAAGGTTGATCACGGTTATTCCATCAGGTGATATGGGTCTCAATACCCTGCTGTTCAACAGCTACACCGAATCCGGCATCTGGAATACCACCAACATAGCCGTGGAAGAACGGGATGTTACGGTGTACATAACCTCAACCGGAAATCTGGCACAGTTGAGGGACAATGAAGACTTTATGATGCCCAGCGGAGCGTTCCTTGTGCTGCAGCGGTATTTCACACCTCCAACGGTATCATCCGGTGTATCTCTTGGTGCGAGCATCATACCTGCAGTTTCGATCGAGGTTACGCCTGGGGCGCTCAACTTTGGGACACTGGCACCTGGTCAGACTAGCAGTGAGCAAAACCTTGGCATAAACAATACCGGGGCGAGCAATGTGACGGTAACGGCTGATGTGACTGATACAGCTGGTGATCTCTATGTCAGCGGGCTGCTGCTTGACTCAGTTATCTGGAGCAGTTACTCGGCAACTGTTGAAAAGGCATCATCGGTCAATGCAGGTGCAGCGCTTGAGGTGCCTGGTGGCTACACAGGTGTCGGGACACAGGAGGGAACCCTCATACTCTGGGCAGAGAAGGTCTGATGGACCTTCTTTCTTTTTTTTTTTATTATTAAGTGAGCTTAAAATTGCCAGATATGGCAATAAAGATTGGTAATCATAGGAGGTGATGGTTTCTATTAGCGTAAAAACAGAAACTGGAAAAACGAGTATATTCAATTACCTGAGCTTAAAACAGTGTATCTGCATCCCCATCACCCTGATACTATTGATGCTGTCACTCACAGTTCCTCCGGCATCGGCAGACTATAATTTCGACGGTGTTCCGTTTACTGATCAGCTTGATGGAATAAAACAAGGCATTGTCAAAGGCGGCGTATATGTGGACGGCGGTCATGGGATTGGTCCATCTCCCTATACCCAGTCTTTTAATGTCCCTGTGGGAGTCATATGGGCAAGACTCTACGTCGGTGTATGGGGTGGCAACGAAGAAAAGACCGGTAACATAGCAGTAACTTTCAACAGCGAGGAATTGAAGACCCTGGAACTTGAAGGGGAAGCTGACACTAATTCCAATGTCTACTGTTCAGGTCATGGCGTCTACTGGATAGTCTACGACGTTACTGAGAATCAAGCCACGGGCTCGGTCGATGCCGTGGTAACGACCAGTGGCACTATTGACGGTAGGGTATATGGGGTTGTGCTGGTGGCAGTAATTAAAGAAGAGGATGGTACGGATGCACAGGAGGTACAATACTGGATCAATGAAGGGAATGTAAACCTGCATGGTCCGGGCTGGTCCGGCATATATGGGACCAATGATGAAGCAGTGGCAGAGTTTGACGGTACAATAGATGTGGATAAGTTTGTCGCAGCCCGACTTTCAGTGGTGTATCTAACCGGTACACCTGGTTTGAACGACTCCCTATATTTTAATGATGAAAAATTATGTGACGGAGACAACTGTGATGATATTGCAAACTCAAAGCAAAATTTTGATTTTAAAACCTTTAATGTGATAGACTACATTGAAAAAGAAGCAAATAAGGCAACGTTCGAGCTGGGAGATGAAGACTATTTACATCCTGTGCTGGCAGTGCTGACCGTTCACGGCCTGGAACCGGAAGAGGAAACGTCCTGCGTATATCTCGGCGCGAATATTATACCTGCGGTTTCTATCGAGGTTACGCCCGATATGCTTAACTTCGGAACGCTGGCATCCGGGCAAACCAGCAGTGAGCACACTCTCAACATCAGCAATACGGGTGCATACACTGTGGCAGTAACGACTGATGTGACCGATACGGCTGACAATCTCTATGTCAGCGGACTGCAGCTTGACTTTAATATCTGGAATGCCTATACTACAGAGATCACAGCGGGTGCGGCGGTTGATCCGGTCGCAGTACTTGACGTCCCGGACAGTTATACAGGCATTTGAGCAAAGGAGGGCACACTGGTGTTCTGGGCACAGAAAACATAGAATACTTCTATTATTAAGCGAATCATGAAAAAAAATCTGGTAATAATTTTTACACTCTTCTTACTCAGTACCCCGGTAGCTGCGGACTGGAGTCCTGGTGGTGTAGCTATGTACACCATCGAGCATGGTACCGTTAACGGCGGGATATACATAGAGGGCGGACATGGCATGGAATACACTACCAGCTATACCCAGAACTTCACAGTACCAAATGGAACAATAAAATGGGCACGGTTGTATGTTAGTACGAAGGATACCCCATGGTTAAATGTTTCCTTGAATGGACATCTCCTGGGTAATTATACTGATCTTGCCAGTAATCCGAAGGTGTACGCAAACTACAGGACTGATGATCATGGCATGTACTGGGCATATTATGACAATGTGGCATATCATATAATAAACGGCAACAATACGGCAACAGCAGATCTTGGCTCAAGAGTTGGGCTCAACACCAAGTCATGGGGCATTATGCTTATCGCAGTATATGAAGGGGGGGATAGACCAGAGTTAATCGAATATTGGGTCAATCAGGGAAATCCCCTTTTACATGGCAACCACCCGCCTTTTACCTTACATCACAATACCACAAACACTTCATTTGTAGGTATTACTGATGTGAATAATGTGACCAATGCCACCTTATGGACAGCATATATATGGGGCAGTGAGGAAAGCGATATACAGCCCCATGATACCCTATGGTTCAATTCGCAACTGATAGCCGAGGATGCATCTGATGGAGCAGGGACTGATGATCAGGGTAGTAGCTGGAGAGGTGCTTGCTTTGACCTGGAAAAATGGGATGTAGACCGCTACTTGATCAGGGATAATGTATTATCATTTGATAGGGGGGAAGACAGTATTCTCTGCCCTGTGGTGGCGGTACTTGTGCTAAAGCGCGCGTTAGAATCTGCCCCGACAACCAGGGTAGTACAACAAGGTGCGACAATTCTGCCTGCTGTATCGCTGGTGGTAACTCCGGACACACTTGATCTCGGGAAAATTACCCAGGGAGAACAGAGTAAGATGCAAACGCTTACTCTTAGCAATACAGGCAAAAGTACCATCAATGTAACCGCTGATATAACAGATACTGTGAATGATCTATATATAAGTGGGCTGCTGCTTGACTTTGATGACTGGAGCACCTACTCGAGATCAATTTTAACAGGTGAGACAGCAGATGCAAGTATTATGCTTAACGTACCAGATGACTACACAGAAGTGGGAATACAGGAAGGAAAACTTACTTTCTGGATATCGAAGGCTTGAGTGTTTACAATGTTATGATCAGTTTGAGGTAAAAATCCAATAGTAAGATATATATCAATATCGTATTATAATATCTCAATAATGTTAAGTGGTGATACAAATGTTCAAAAATATATTAATATTTACCATGCTTTGTTTTATATTTACACAAACCGCATCAGCCATCGGGGTTGGCGTCACACCCGGTAACTTAAATTTTAGCGTACAGGCTGGCGGTTCGGATACTAAATCACTGTTCGTGATAAATACCGGTACCGAAGTCTCAAATTATAAGGTATATGTGGATGATGATTATGCTGACTGGTTTGATATATCGCCTGATAATTTTAATCTGAGCGCAAGTGAAAATAAAGAGGTCACGTTAAAAATAAAACCGCCCCTGTCTGTGAAAGGAGAGTTCGATTTTAAAGTTTATGCGGTATCTTCATCACCATCTTCTGATTTCAGTGTGGGCAGTGGTATCAAGGTACCAGTTCACACCCATGTGTCAAACACAGGATTAATGGTGGGTATAATACTGATACTATTTGTCATTGGAGCAGGTGGATTATATTACGTTAAAAACAAAAAAAACAATGGAAAAAATACATGATAGTAGAAAAATCAAATTGAATATATTTCTTTCATGTGTCGTAATAGCTTTGCTGGTATTATCATCTACCCCCCCGGCAGTAGCAGACTATAATTTCGACGGTGTTCCTGAAACAGATGAACTCGAAGAGGTAGAAGAAGGTACTGTAGATGGCAGTGTGTATGTGGATGGCGGTCATGGTGGCCCATCTCCCTATACCCAGTATTTTAATGTCCCTGAAGGCACGGTAGAATGGGCACACCTGTACGTGGGTGTATGGGGCGGTAGCAAGGTAAAGACCGGAAAAGTAGAGGTAACTTTCAACAACGAGGAATTGGATATCCTGGAACTTAAAGGTGAAGCTGATACCAATTCCAACGTCTACTGTTCAGGTCACGGTGTTTACTGGATAGTCTACAACGTCAAAGAGAATCAAGCCACAGGCTCGGTCGATGCCATAGTAACGACCAGCGGCGATATAGACGGCAGGGTATATGGAGTTATACTGGTAGCAGCAATTAAAGAAGAGGATGGGACTGAGGTACAATACTGGATCAATGAAGGGAATGTAAACCTGCACGGCCTGGGCTGGTCTGGTGAACATGGAACGAATGATGAAGCAGTGGCAGAGTTTAGCGGTACAGTAAATCTAGATAAGTACGCTGCGGCCAGACTTGCGGTAGTCTATCTTACCGGCACACCCGGTTTGAACGATTACCTCTATTTTAATGATGAAAAATTATGTGATGGGGACAACTGTGATGATATTGCAAACTCAAAGCAATATTTCGATTTTAAAACCTTTGATGTGATTGACTACATTAAAGAAGATAATAATGAGGCAAAGTTCGAGCTGGGAGATGAGGATTATGTGCATCCAGTGCTGGCTGTGCTGACCCTGCACACGGAAGAAGAAGGAGATTCGGATCTAACAGTCTCCAATGTTGCAGTTTCTATTCTATACACCTGGAGAAGCAATATCATTTCTGCCACCATCGAAAATATCGGCGAAGATTCGGCCTATGGTTTCCAATCAGCACTTTATGCAAACAATAAAATTGTGTCCACAGCTTCCATATCCTCATTAACAGCAGGTAAAAATAAAACCATTGATTTTAGCTGGAAACCAGATCATGAAGGGGAATATGTACTGTGGGTATATGCAGACCACTTTGATAAAAAAGCAGAGTTGTGCGAGACAAATAACAATAATACACCCCTGACCGTGAATGTCATTGATTTTACGCCTCCTGAAATCGAAATCGATCAGCCCGAAGATGGGGAAATTGTAGACACAGATGTCATTACGGTCAGCGGAACCATTGAGGACACAAGTAAAAAAATCACAGTCTTAGTAAACGGAGTGCCTGTCATTCTTTCGGGTAAGAAATGGAGTGCGCCGGTTTCACTATCGTACGGATATAATAAGATCATTGTAAATGCAGTGGATGGTGCAAATAATTCGGCAACAGAATTCATACTTGTTAGATCACTGGTACACCCGAGTGGGGAATCGGAAAGCATACCATCAGAGGAAAGCAAAGGCATAATTGATACTACCATGACAGTTGTCAAAGCTCCATTTGATAAAATTGGCAGATTTTTTTTTGGACTTGGTTTACTAATTATCATTGTTTCAATAACTGCCGTATATTGGTGGAGGAAGAGATTGAAATGAGGGGGAATATAATTTTTTGTACATTGTTGATTATCACAATTGCATTTCCAATTGCTTCTGCCACTGAATGGGACAGTGCAACCTTTACACTCAGTATGGAGAATCCAGTTGTCTCAAAAGGAGATTATACAATAAACGTGGTCGAATTCGATGGATACGGCATGGTTGCATTAAATATATCCTGTAATGGATTATTTATCGGGAATACTGTTCTTATGAATAACGATTCAAATTGGTTTTACCTGGATAACGATATAATTAGATTTAAGGGCATAAATGTCACTGATCAAAGAATTCTTCCGATGTTCGGCAGTGTTTATTCCCCGCAGGCTGAAATAGTGTTTGCTACTGAAAGATCTCCGGAAGAATTAGGGTCTCTGGCTCTGAGCATTTCCACAGATAAGAATGAATACTTGATCGATCAGCAGGTAATCGCTACTGTGCTGATCAGAAACATTGGAGATGTAAAGGTAGATTATATTCATTTAAACATTGATCCGGCTGGTCTTATGATTCGAGAAGACCTGCCATCTGGCTTTGGTCTTAATGAAGGGACATACCGGTCTGAAGAGATCAAGTTAAGGTTTCCGGCTACTTTGCATAAAGGATCCTACAATATATCAGTAAATATGAGCTGGACCGATGCTCACGGAACACAGGATTTCCTTATAGAATCAAATACGGTCAGTATTACAGAGCCTATTGAAGTATATAAAAGTACAACAAATGAAGCAAGTAAGGGACAGACTGTGTATACTTCGATAAGTGTGGAAAATATTCAATCCCGACCGGTCAGGGTCAGATTGGATGATGTCCTCCCGATATTTTTTACTCTGGTCGATGGAACGGTAACAGATAACAAAGCGGATTTGAATTGGAATTTTATCCTTGCACCCCATGAGAGAAAAGTGGTTTCATACCAGATGATTCCCGAACAAGTTGGAGCACACCGGTTACCGGATGCACATGTAACCTGGAACCTCTGGGGCGCGAATTACACCAATAGTTCTGATTCGGATAATATAATCGCTGTTTACCAGGGTGTATCTTTTTTAGATAGAGATTTTCCAGAGCCATCCCCTACACCCGGTGAAGTTATAGAAGTGTCATCCGGCGAGGACTTTTCAACTTTTGTGGATGCAAATGGGTATGCACTGGAAGATATAAAAGTAACAAACGATATCTTGAATGTTTTTGTATTCATACCAAAAGGCACAAGTATACTTTATAGAGATAAGCCACTTACAAAAATTACAATAAAACCGTCAGAGATTCAACCGAAACATTCCAATCTTATTCTGGCGGGCGAGATGCTTTATCAACTTGAACCGGATGGAGCGGTCTTTGATCCTCATATAATTATTGATTTACCATTTGATACTTCAAATACAGGTACGCCAATGATATGCCGTTATAATACCACCAATACCATCTGGGATTCTCTCGACGGCACAGTGAGCGGGGACAGAATATCTAAAGACTTGACCCAATTCTCAGTTTATGGAGTATTTGTGGAAGCCGAAGACACTTCTCCGGAAATATCAATGAGTGCCATCATACGACCGGTGATTTCCATCCAAGTGACCCCTGATAAACTGGACTTTGGAAAATTGGCGCCTTGTGATACCAGCAATAGAAATAATATTACAATAAAGAACTACGGCACATGTGCCATATATGTTACAACCGATGTAGCTGAAGAGGGGAATCTTTACAAGCAGGGACTTGATGTAGATGAGAATTCTTTGGAATCATTTAATGTGACAGTTGATATAAACTTGCTTAAAACTCCATATGTAGCATTGCATGTTCTGGAAAACTACAAAGGAGTGGGAAGTAAAACGGGGACACTAATATTCTGGGCAGAAGGAGTGAATTAGTTAATGGAATTAAATATACTTAAAAGAAATATAATTTTATGCATAATATTGCTGAGCTTACTAACAGTTACGGCAGCAGCGCAGGAACCGGAAATAAATGGATATGCAGCCGATAAACCACTTTCAACTTTTAGCCATGACACTATTAAAGGCGGATTGACATATACGACAGGGGACAGTTATTACAGCGGGAAGTTGTGGACTGATTACACTTATACCGTCCATAATCCAGTCTCTTTACCTGAAGGTGCAGTAGTTAAGTTTGCGCGGCTCTATAACTATTGGACCTGGAGTGCCAAAGGCTCAACCGGTAGGTATCCTGATATGGAATTGACTCTGGACGGAGTTGAGCTTGACCCGGACAAACAGTATAATGACAGAAAGGGGTGGGGAATATATGACTATCCTGCTGGCACATGGTCATACGACGTGACCGACCATATATCAAAAAGCGGTAGTTTTACGGCAGTGGTAGAAAATACCGGGCCGGATGGTTCATTCTTCTGTATGAACGGTGTGGGTTTGCTTGTAGTATATACCGATGAGGAAGGAACAGACATCGAATACTGGATCAATGAAGGATGTGATATGCTCAATTCCGGGCTGGAGGATGATGGCTCATCGACCTACACTACGGCTGACCAGACGATCGCTGAGATGGTGACTCCCACAATATCACATGGTCCGGTAAAGAAGGCTACATTGTGGACCATTGTCCAGTCAGGCAATTGGGATGCGAATAGGTTATGGGTTAACGATATGAACTGGTCAGGCATCTGCGACGGTACACCCCATCCTGATCTGGATATTGATATGCGGGACATTACCGGGCATCTGACAAATGGCAAAAATACTATACAGTTCCAGGCTGTTGAAGATTATGCGGTTCCATCGGGCTCATTTCTCGTAGTTGAAATAGAGCCTCCTACCGAGGGAGTATCGACATCCATCTCTTTAGAACAATCAGCAGAAGGGGCATCGACATCAAACGGCATCCCTGGATTTGAAGTAATGCCCGCAATTGCACTGATCTTAATTATCTCTTTACTAACATTCAGGAAATGTGAAAAGAAAGATAAGAACGACTGATGAACTTATGCTGTAAAATCTCCTTAACAGGCTGTCCCAAAACTATTCCATATTATACAATTCGGCCATATTTTATCTCAAACAGATAATTATCAATTGAAATTAAAAATTAATTTCCCAAATCGGATAAACATCATTTGATTTGTACATATGCTTTTAGTTTTGGGACAACCTGTTAAGCACTTGATGGAGCACTAAGGCAGTCTTTGCTCCCCTGACGGTACATTAATCATGAAACCCAAGATTAATTCATATTGACAAATCAATTATTAAATAAAGTCACTCATCAAGGTCAGATGCACTTAGAGACTTTTTAATTTATTCTGAATCAATGGATCTTGGCAAAAAAGATTAACCGCAGAGGACGCGGAGGATCGCAGAGGGTTGTTATTTTTCTCTGCGTACTCGGCGGTTTTCCAGATTGTCCAGTAAACGTGCATGAAATTCTTCGAATGACATGCTCAAATAATGAAAGTACCCCCTGCACAAT
>Ga0255421_1152_pt1 | contig 13886 bp, 10 predicted proteins | sample ANMaggSSYBR02G10_FD_182637 | JGI IMG/M metagenome (GOLD analysis project Ga0255421, IMG submission 182637) | Sediment cell enrichment communities from methane seep in Santa Monica Basin, California, United Staets - ANME aggregate JGI... | ecosystem: Environmental > Aquatic > Marine > Cold seeps >... | reverse complement strand
TGTTATTAGCAGCATCTAATAACTCTCCGGCCAATTTTTTATCCATGCTCTTTTCAGGTCTTTTGCGTGCAAAACTTATAATCCATCTAATACCCAAAGCAGTCCGACGGGATGGTCTGATTTCTGTAGGTACCTGATAAGTTGAGCCACCTACACGTCGCGACTTAACTTCAATTATCGGCCTGACATTATCAATTGCCTTTTCAAAAATCTTGACTGGGGATTCATTTGTCTTTTTTTCAATGATATCCAAGGCATCGTACAACATTCTCTCAGCTACGCTCTTCTTTCCATCCAGCATCATAGATTTTATGAATTTTGATATGAGCTTATTGCTATACTTGGAATCAGGTATAGTTATTCTCTCAGGCACTTCTCTTCTTCTTGGCATATCTACACCATCTTATTAAATTATTTAGGCTTCTTTGCACCGTATTTTGATCTTCCCTGCTTACGGTCCTCTACCCCCAGTGTATCAAGAATACCCCTTACAATATGATACCTTACCCCTGGCAAATCCTTTACACGACCTCCGCGAACCAGAACTACCGAATGTTCCTGAAGATTATGCCCAATGCCGGGGATATAAGCTGTAACCTCTGCCCCGGTAGTAAGCCTGACCCTTGCAACTTTACGCAAAGCAGAATTGGGCTTTTTGGGTGTTGAAGTATATACGCGTGTACACACCCCCCTCTTTTGTGGAGCTCCCTTTAGAGCCGGTGTATTGGTCTTCTTTTTAATTCGCTTTCTGCCTTTTCTAACTAACTGGTTAATGGTCGGCATATTCTTCCTTATAATAGTATCTGTAAACGTAATTCACGTGTTGACAAAAAAGAATTTATTTATCCGCATGGAACAAAATTGTCAAGCTTTTTATGTAAAAAATTTAGAGCCTGTCTGAAAATTATCTCCGTAGCAAAAAAGTGTAAAAGTGAGACAAAATTTCAGGCAGACGCTTAATTCGGGACAACTTCGGCATCACTGTATAAAGGCAACCCTGTACCTGCTGGGATAAGTCTGCCCATAATAACATTTTCCTTAAGCCCCAAAAGATAATCTTCTTTCCCTGCAATACTCGCATCTGTGAGGACTTTCGTTGTCTCTTGAAACGAAGCGGCAGAAATAAAACTTTCGGTACCGAGAGAAGCCCTGGTAATTCCAGAAATAAGCGATTCCGCCACAGCAGGTTTTCCACCTTTCTCAACCACCTCTTTGTTAGCATCCTCAAATCTTATTTTATCTACCTGCTCCTCATAAATAAACTCAGTATCACCGGTTTCAATGATCTTAACACGCCTCATCATCTGCCTTACGATTACCTCAATATGCTTGTCATTTATCCTCACACCTTGCAAACGGTATACTTCCTGAACTTCATCAACTATATAGCGAGCTAATGCAATATCTCCCTTGATATTCAATATATCCTGAGGTATCGCTGAACCACCAATCATAGGTTCGCCTGCCCTTACATAATCTCCTTCATAAACATTTATGTGCTTGCCCTGTGGAATCAAATATTCCTTCTTTTCACCAACATCAACAGGAGTAACCGTTATTTTCTGCTTACCTTTTTTTGTTGCCTTGGAAATTGAAACATATCCATCGATTTCACTCAACACAGCTATTTCTTTTGGCTTGCGAACCTCAAAAAGTTCAGCAACCCTTGGAAGACCGCCAGTAATATCCTTGGTCTTGGTAGTTGCACGCGGAAGCTTTGCAATAACGCCGCCGGCATGGACATGATCACCTTCTTCGATAAGCAGAATAGCTCCCAACGGAAGCGTGTATCGCGCCAGCCCCTTTGAGCCTGGAAGTATAGCTGTTTTTCCATGTTTGTCTTTTATAGAAATTCTTGGACGTTCATCAATGCTCTTTGATTCAATTATAGTGCGACTTGACTTTCCAGTTGCCGGATCAAGCTTCTCCTGCATTGTTTTGCCGGATATGATATCTCCGAATTTTACGATTCCATCAATCTCTGTAATAATTGGTGTCATAAATGGATCCCACGTCGCTAAAAGATCCCCGGCTTTAACTTTTTGACCGTCTTTAACTTCAATGTGAGCGCCATAGATAACGGGAAACCGTTCTCGCTCTCGTCCGGCTTCACCAATAATGGCTATTTCACCGCCACGCCGGTTCATAACAACAAATTCTTTATCAGCATTTTCTACTGTATTCAGATCAATAAAACTTACAGTCCCATCTACTCGAACTCTGATATCAGCCTGTTCAACTCTCCGGCTTGCTGTTCCACCAATATGAAATGTACGCATTGTAAGCTGAGTCCCAGGTTCACCAATAGATTGAGCTGCTAAAATGCCGACAGCCTGGCCAATTTCAACAATTGCGCCATGTGAAAGATCGCGGCCATAGCACTTGGCACAAATACCATGTTTTGCCTTGCACGTAAGAACGGATCTGATTTTGACGATAGTCACACCCGCTTCTTCAATCTTTTCTACAGCCTCCTCATCTATATCTCCTCCAGCTTTTACAAGCACTTCATCTGTGAAGGGATCAAGTATATCTTCCGATACAACACGTCCTAAAATACGCTCTCCCAAACGCTGGATAATTTCTCCGCCCTCCACAAGAGATTCAACCTCAACGCCCATCATTGTTCCACAGTCCATTTCCATAATCACACAGTCCTGAGCAACATCAGCAAGTCGCCGGGTAAGATATCCTGAATTCGCTGTCTTTAATGCAGTGTCAGCAAGGCCTTTTCTCGCACCATGGGTCGAAATAAAATATTGAAGTACTGAAAGGCCCTCTCTGAAATTAGCAGTTATTGGAGTTTCTATGATTTCTCCTGATGGCTTTGCCATAAGACCACGCATACCCGCAAGCTGGCGCATCTGGTCTTTGCTGCCCCTGGCGCCTGAATCCGCCATCATATAAATTGGATTAAAACTTTCTCTTAAAACAGGCTTTTTTTTCTCGTCAAGAACAGTTTTGCCTTCTTTATTAACTACTGGTACCATTTTCATGGATTCCATCATCTCATCAGCAACATCGTCAGTTGCTTTTGCCCATATATCAACGACTTTATTGTATTTTTCACCTCGAGTAATAAGGCCCTCGGTATATTGTCTGCTTATCTCAGCAACCTGTTTTTCAGCCCTCTTCAGAATTTCCCATTTTGCAGAAGGAATTATCATGGCATCAATTGAAATAGATAAGCCTCCTTCTGTTGAATATTTGTAACCGATATCCTTCAACCTGTCGGAAAGTATAACAGTAGCTTTTGACCCTAAATTCCTGTAAGCATAATCAACAAATTCACGTAGAGCTTTTTTTATCCATTACTTTGTTGGCCGAATCAAAAGATATCTCGGACTGCTTTTCTATAATTTCAAAAATATGATATGCGTCATCAGAATAAATTATATTGCTGATCTCCCCCTGCTTATGAGAAAATATTGTATTAACATCTTCATCTTTTGCCTGATATATCCTCTTGAACTCATCCTTTCTAAGCAAACCAAGAACACCTTCATTCTTTTTGTCGAGGCTCTGTGAATATTGATGTACCATATCAACAAAGCTTGAGCCTCTTTGCAGCTTATCATAAACAGCTTGAGCCTCTTCTTCTGAAGTAACCATGATCTGACGCATTAACACAATGTTATCCTTAGGAAGGATTTCCCAAAGCAGAATACGTCCAACGGTCGTGTCAAATCTCTTTTTATTAATACGAACAGTAATTTTAGCATGGAGATCAACGGCACCTGCATCGTATGCGGAGCGGACTTCTTCCGGGCCGGCAAATTTCGTTCCTTCTCCTCTGGCTTCTTCAACCGCTCTTGTCATGTAATATATACCAAGAACTATATCCTGGCTAGGTACAATAATTGGACTCCCATTTGCAGGGGAAAGGATATTGTTGCTCGAAAGCATTAATATCCTGGACTCTATCTGGGCTTCGACAGAAAGGGGAATATGTACAGCCATTTGATCACCATCAAAGTCAGCATTAAATGCCGTACAAACAAGAGGATGAAGCTGTATGGCTTTGCCTTCAATAAGAATAGGCTCGAATGCCTGAATACCGAGACGATGGAGTGTAGGAGCACGGTTTAACATTACAGGATACTCTTTTACCACTTCATCCAGCGCATCCCAGACATCCGGGGTTCCTTTTTCTACCATCTTCTTGGCGCTTTTTACAGTAGAAACAAGTCCTTTCCGCTCAAGGCGATAATAAACAAAAGGCTTGAACAATTCCAAAGCTATTTTCTTTGGCAAACCACACTGGTGGAGCCTAAGATCCGGTCCAACGGTAATAACAGTACGACCGGAATAATCCACTCTTTTACCAAGGAGGTTCTGGCGGAAACGTCCCTGCTTGCCCTTCAACGTATCACTTAATGATTTTAAAGGTCTCTTGTTGGTTCCGGTAATAACTCTGCCATGCCGGCCGTTATCAAAAAGAACATCAACTGATTCCTGCAACATTCTTTTCTCATTACGAACAATGATATCAGGTGCATTTAAGTCTATAAGTCGTTTTAACCGGTTATTACGGTTAATTACTCTACGATACAGATCGTTTAGATCGGATGTGGCGAACCTGCCGCCTTCCAGAGGAACCAATGGGCGCAAATCAGGGGGAAGAACAGGAATAACATCCATAATCATCCATACCGGATTTAATCCGCTACGTCTGAAAGCATTTACTATCTTTAGTCGTTTAGATAGTTTTTGGCGCTTTGCAACTGAGCCTGTTGAACTAATCTCCTCTCTAAGTTCTTTGTATAAAGCATCAAGATCAATGCTCTCAAGTATTTTTTTAACTGCTTCGGCTCCTATCCCGGCTTCAAACTTTTCACCATATACCTCACGCGCTTCGTAATATTTATCATCTGATAGAAGCTGACCTAGGCTAAGACCGGTATCCTTGGGATCAATTACGATATAACTATCAAAATATAATACTTTTTCAATATTTTTCAGAGTCATATCAAGCAAGTTGCCAAGCTTGCTTGGAAGGCTTTTCAAAAACCATATATGGGCACAAGGTGTAGCGAGTTGTATATGCGCCATCCTTTCCCTTCTGACCTTTGACTGAATAACCTCAACTCCGCATTTTTCACAAATAACTCCCCTGTGCTTCATACGCTTGTACTTACCACAATTGCACTCATAGTCCTTTGTAGGACCAAAAATTTTGGCGCAAAACAGTCCGTCTCGTTCTGGTTTGAAGGTTCGATAGTTGATTGTCTCCGGCTTTTTAATCTCCCCATGCGACCACTTTAGAATCTGCTCAGGCGATGCCAATCCAATCTTTATACCTTTATAACGCCTTGGATCCATAGGTTTGGCGAAGAAATCATATAGAGTTTCCATTTTACTCCCTTCCATAATTTTCGATCGTTAATCCTTCTCCATGAGGGTTATATCAAGACCCAAACTCTGCAACTCCTTTGTCAGAACCTTGAAAGACTCAGGTATGCCCGGTTCAAGCACGTTTTGACCTTTTACAATCTTTTCATACATACGTGTCCTTCCAGCCATATCATCTGACTTTACCGTTATAAACTCTTGCAGAGCATTAGCTGCTCCATAAGCCTCCATAGCCCAAACTTCCATCTCCCCAAGACGCTGACCTCCAAACTGGGCCTTTCCTCCGAGAGGTTGCTGGGTTACAAGTGAATAAGGACCAATTGATCGAGCATGTATCTTATCATCAACAAGATGATGAAGCTTCAACATATACATTGTACCAACCGTAATTTTTCCTTTGAAAGGATCTCCTGTGCGCCCGTCATATAACGTAGTCTGTGCGGATGTACTAAGCCCTGCTTCAGACAGAAGAGTTTTGATTTCATCCTCACTGGCTCCATCAAAAACCGGAGTTGCCATGTGAACTCCTTCTCTATAATTATCTGCAAAATCATAAAGCTCTTTATCACCCATTTTATCGATCATGTCCTGATTTGATGAATCATTGAATATCCGCTTCATCTTGTCTCGCAGATCTTTAAACTTTTGCTCTTCAAGCAAAGTGTTAATCTGATCGCCAAGGCCTTTTGCAGCACAACCTAAATGAACTTCCAGAATTTGCCCTACGTTCATCCTCGAAGGCACACCCAAAGGATTAAGAACCATATCAACCGTCGTACCATCTTCAAAATAAGGCAGATCTTCCTGCGGAAGAATCCTGGAGACAACGCCCTTATTACCATGACGACCTGCCATTTTATCACCAACTGAAAGCTTACGCTTCATGGCCACATAAATCTTAACCATCTTAATTACACCCGGAAGAAGATCATCACCCTTTTCGTATCTGCTCATTTGCCGCTCAAACGCTGTTCTGCAACGCTCACGTTGTTCCCTGTATTGTGCAAGGACATCATGTACCTTTTCAGTCAGCGCGGAATCACTCAGAACAATTCCTTCAAGGTGAGCCACGGGAATCCCGGCAAGGATATTTGAATCAATTTTGCTGTCCTTTACGATCAATACTTTCTTGCCTTTTTTCAAGATTGATTTGCATTTCTTGCCGACAAGCAACTTCTCTAATTGTTCACGAACAATATCTTCAATTACAAAAAGCTCATCATCCCTATCCTTTTTAAGAGCAGCCATCTCCTCATTTTCAATCAAACGCGCACGATCATCCTTATCAACGCCCCGCCTGGAAAATACTTTTGCATCTATTACTATACCTTCGACACCTGGTGGTACTCTCAAGGAGGTATCTTTTACATCTGCCGCTTTTTCTCCAAAAATGGCTCGCAGAAGCTTTTCTTCAGGAGAAAACTGAGTCTCACCCTTTGGGGTGATTTTCCCTACCAGTATCTCCCCGGGGCCAACTTCAGCGCCAAGCCTGATGATTCCACTTTCATCCAGGTTTTTTAAAGCTTCTTCTCCGACGTTAGGTATATCCCGTGTAATATCTTCTTTCCCAAGCTTAGTATCTCTGGCTACTACATCAAATTCTTCAATGTGAATGGACGTATATATACCGTCCTTGACAAGCCTTTCGCTTACAAGGATTGAATCCTCAAAATTATAACCACCCCAGGGCATAAAAGCCACAGTTACATTTTTCCCGACAGCAAGTTCTCCTTTATTTGTAGCAGGGCCGTCCGCAATTATATCGCCGGCCTTAACTTTCTGGCCTTTCATCACAATAGGACGGTGATTAAAGCATGTATTTTGATTTGAACGTATAAATTTTGAAAGATTGTAAATCGTGACATTCTTTTCAAGACCTTGGCCATTGCCTTCATCCATCATATCATCCGGATCATGCCGCAACACTATACGTAAAGCATCAACATCAACAACAAAACCATCCTTCTTTGCAACTATTGTAACGCCTGAATCTTTTGCAACTACTCCCTCAATACCCGTACCTACCAATGGAGCTTCATTTACTAACAGGGGAACCGCCTGGCGCTGCATGTTTGATCCCATCAACGCTCTATTAGCATCATCATTTTCTAAAAATGGTATAAGAGAAGCCGAAACACTCACTAACTGGTTAGGAGAAACATCCATAAGTTCGATATCCTCCTTTTGAACCATCATAAACTCACCCGCCACCCGTGATGTTACAAGGGGATTAACATACTTCCCTTTACTATCGACAGGCGCATTAGCCTGAGCAATAGGATGTTCCCTCTCTTCAAAAGCGCTAAGGAACCTAATCTCATCAGTAGCGGTTGCATTCTTTATAACGTTGTACGGTGTCTCAATAAATCCAAATTCATTAACTCGCGCATAGGTGCTGAGTGAAACAATAAGGCCGATGTTGGGCCCTTCCGGAGTTTCAATAGGACATATACGGCCGTAATGTGATGGATGAACATCCCTAACCTCAAAACCCGCTCTTTCGCGGGTAAGTCCACCCGGTCCAAGGGCGCTGAGTCGTCGTTTATGTGTTGTTTCTGAAAGAGGATTAGCTTGATCCATAAACTGGCTTAACTGGCTGGTACCAAAAAATTCTTTAACAACAGCGGAAACCGGTTTTGGATTGACCAGGTCATGAGGCATAAGAGCATCAACCTCCTGCAGGCTCATCCGCTCCTTAATGGAGCGCTCCATGCGAACAAGTCCAATTCGATACTGATTCTCGAGGAGCTCACCCACAGCTCGCACCCTTCTATTCCCGAGATGATCGATGTCATCAACAACTCCTTGTGTATCTTTAAGTTTTACAAGGGTTTTTGCTGTTAGAAGTATATCCTCTTTTCTGAGAACATTTAAATCAATCGGAGCGTCAATCCCAAGTCGCAAGTTAATTTTCAAACGCCCCACTTTAGAAAGGTCATAATATGTTGACCTGAAAAACAGGTTGTCAACAAAATCCTGGGCGACCTCAGGTGTAGCAGGATTCCCAGGCCTGAGTCTTTTATAAATTTCAATGAGTGCTTCTTCTTTTGTTTCAACCTTGTCCAGTAAAAGTGTCTTGCTAATAGAATCACTGCTGGATATACCATCAATAAAAAGTACATCAAATTCAGTTATGCCAACGTCGCTTAACTTTGAAAGTGCCTCATCATCAACTACTTCGTTGGACTTTACGATAGGCTTTTCGCTCTTTGGATCGTTTATTGTATATGCAAATACTTTACCTAAAATATCTTCAACATTTAAAGGTATCAATTCCATGTCGGCGGATTTCAGCCTGCGGATTGAGGTTTTAGTAAACATACGCCCTTTTTTGACAATAACTTCATCTTGTTTGGGAGCTTTAATATCCCTGCTTGCACGCTGTCCAACAAGGAAATTCTCATTGAATCTCTTGTAAAAATGTTTCCTGCTGACAACTATTTTTTCAGTTTCATAGAAATAGTTCAGCAGGTCTTCTGTTGTATATCCAAATGCCTTGAAAAGAATCGTAACAGGGAACTTTCGTCTTCTATCGATCCTGATATAAACGATATCTTTAGGATCTATCTCCAAATCTATCCATGAGCCTCGCACCGGAATGATTCTGGAAGTGTATATAATCTTGCCGCTTGAATGAGTCTTTCCCTTGTCGTGATCGAAAAATACCCCGGATGAGCGGTGGAGCTGACTAACAACAACCCGTTCCGTCCCATTTATTATAAAGGTGCCTTTTTCGGTCATCATGGGAATAGTTCCAAAGTAAATTTCCTGTTCCTTTATATCCCGAATATTGGAAACTCCCGTATCTCTATCTAAATCGTACACTACGAGTCTGACAGTGATACGAACAGGTATCTCATATGTCATGCCCCTGTGTATACACTCCTTAACTCCGTGTTTAATCTCGCCGAATCTGTATGATACAAACTCAAGGGAAGCACTTCCGGTAAAATCTTTTATCGGAAAAACAGACCTGAATACTGCCTGAAGCCCGATATCCTTACGTTTTTCCGGAGAAATATCCATTTGTAAAAAACGACTAAAGGATTCTCTTTGCACCCCAATAAGATCTGGTATTTCAACAATTTTTCTTATCTTGCCGAAGTTTTTCCTTATACGCTTTGTTGCCAAAGGCTTTTCCGACATAGTATCTCCAATATTAAATTACTACCTAAATTGAGCGATTTTTTACTCGACCTGCACCAACCTCTTGCGCATCAAAATCTTGGCACATTTCTTCGGAAAAAATCACTCAACTCAGGTATTAGGGGGTTATTTGCCCTTGATCCGTTGTAATAATTTATTTACCACAACGAACCTCTAATGCGCCGACGATCGAAGGCTATCCCTTTTTTATTACTTTAACTCGACCTGGGCTCCAGCTTCCTCAAGCTGGGCTTTTATCTTTTCAGCATCCTCTTTAGCTATTCCTTCTTTAACGGGCTTTGGAACATTATCCACTAAAGTTTTGGCATCCTTGAGACCGAGACCGGTAATTGCTCTGACCTCTTTGATAACCTGAATCTTCTTGTCACCAAAAGCTGTAAGGATAACATCATATTCTGTTTTTTCCTCTGCTTGAGCACCACCGGCTTCACCAGCAGGAGCGGCCGCCATCATTGCAACAGGAGCAGCCGCAGAAACACCAAATTTTTCCTCCATTTCCTTAACCAGTTCAGACAGCTCAAGCACTGACATATTTGCTATAAACTCAATTACATCTTCTTTGGTAATATCCGCCATTTTATATTTCCTCCAGTTTTTTCAAAATTATCTATACAGTAGAGGCGCGGCGCGCGCGTGCCTCTACTATTATTTTTATGCAGCTTCTTTCTGCTCCTTTATTGCCTGCAAAACATTCAATAGTTTTACAGGTATATTATTAAGAGCCACAACAAGAGAAGTCGGAACCCCGTTTAATACTGAAAGAAGCTTGCCCAGCAGTACTTCTTGAGAAGGAAGCTCTGACAGGGCCTTGATTGCACTTAGATCCAGCGCCTTGCCATCCATTACACCGGCCTTTATTTCAAGTTTTGCATTATTCTTTGCAAACTGCATCAAAACTTTTGCAGGAGCAACCGGATCATCATAACTTATGGCAATTGCGATAGGGCCTTTAAAATTTTCAGCAATCAACGATACATCAGTATCTTCCGAAGCTCTGACAAGAAGCGAATTTTTGGCCACCTTATATTCAACATCAGCTTCCCTGAGCTTTCTGCGCAATTCATTAATAGTTGTTACATTAAGTCCTTTGTAATCAGTAACTATTAAAACCTTGGACTTCGAAAATATTTCACGAAGATTCTCTACAATTTTTTTCTTTTCATCTATTTGCACGAATTTATTACACCCCCTTCCTTAGGAACGTGGACGAATTAGCTTCCCCAACTATGCATCACAGATTCAGGCCACCTTTGCCCGATCTCAGATCACAAAAATATCAAAATAGCCCGCTATTCCATCAACTTTTGTGATCTGAGATCGAACAAATCTGACCCAAATCTATGCGCCTACTTGTGGAAGTTAATTCGTCCACGTTCCTTAATCTGTAAAAAACCGGAGGCAACAATTTTATCTCAAAACCATCTCGGTAGGCCGGCTATGCCGATTAAACACAAAAGTGTGCGCCTACGGTCTTTGACAGCAATCTTGCTAATTATTAGTCAGGTTGATTTGATTTGTTGCATGAGATTAGGCAGGAAACAAATTCAACCAATGCCCTCACCTTGCTTTTTGGCCGGTAGAACTATGACAAGTTTTCTCGGAAACAATACTATTTTATTAATTCCTTTAAGCTTGCCGTATCTATCTTAATTCCTGGGCCCATAGTAGTCGATATGGCGATACTCTTAATATAGGTACCTTTGCTGGAAGCAGGCTTGAGGCGTAAAATTGTTTCTAAAAATGCAGTAAAATTCTGAACAATCTTATCTACGCCAAATGAAACCTTACCCATAGGAACATGAACTATACCTGCTTTTTCTACCCTGAAATCTATTTTGCCGGCCTTAAGCTCATTAACCGCTCTCGCGATATCAAAAGAAACTGTTCCTGTTTTTGCATTAGGCATAACCCCTCTTGGACCAAGAATTTTCCCCATCTTTCCTACAGAGCCCATCATATCAGGTGTGGCAACGGCTTTATCAAAACCTAACCATCCGCCTTTGATCCTCTCTATCAGATCATCATTGCCCACAAAATCCGCACCCGCATCATGCGCTTCTTGTTCCTTCTCTCCTTTAGCAAATACCAAAACCTTGACTTCCTTTCCAAGGCCGTTTGGTAAAACTACCGTCCCACGAATCATCTGATCCGCATGCCGTGGATCAACACCAAGGCGTACAGCTACATCAACGGTTTCATCAAATTTGGCATACGATGAATCTAAAGAGCTTTTCACAGCTTCGGTATAATGGAATCTTGACTCGGCATTTATTTGCTTTCTTGATTTTAAGTATTTTTTACCTCGCTTCGGCATATTTTATAACGAACTCCTTTTCTATTTAGTGCCTGAACGAAAACTGCTATTTTCCCCAATTTCTGCGTCAGGCTCAAATTTTAATCCTCAAAATACTCAATGTATTCCTGCGGTTAAAATTTGCGCCTTCCTTGAACTTGGAAAAACTATATAGTTTTCGTTCGGGCACTATTTAACCAATCTCTATTCCCATGCTTCTGGCTGTTCCTTCAACTATTTTACAGGCAGCATTTAAATCATAAGCATTTAAATCAACCATTTTCTGCCTGGCTATTTCCTCAACCTGCTGTCTGGTAACCTTGCCTACTCTTTCACGCTTTGGATCACCGGCTCCCTTCGCTATCTTTGCAGCTTTCTTTAATAGTACGGCTGCGGGCGGCGTCTTGGTAATAAAAGTAAATGTTCTATCCTGATAAACAGTTATAACAACAGGTATTATCATCCCCTCATCATTAGCTGTTCTGGCATTAAACGCCTTGCAAAAATCCATTATATTAACTCCCTGTTGCCCCAATGCAGGTCCGATTGGAGGAGAAGGATTAGCTTTACCAGCGACAACCTGTAATTTTATCTGCGCAATAACTTTTTTTGCCATTTGTACTTTCTACTCCTAATTATTAACTTTATAATTTTGCAACTTGAACAAATTCCAACTCTACCGGCGTTGAACGGCCGAATATAGTCACCAGGACTCTTATCTTACCTTTTTCGTGATTAACCTCGTCCACTATTCCGTTAAAATTCGTAAAAGGACCATCTATTACACGGATCTCATCCCCTGCCTCGAAAAAGAATTTCGGCTTTGGTTTCAGCCGACCAGCTTCCATTCTGCTTAAAATTTTTTCAGCCTCTTCATCGGAAAGAGGAGTCGGATTTTCTCTTCCCCCTAAAAATCCTGTAACCTTGGCTGTATCATTAACGATATGCCAGGTTTCCTCATTAAGTTCTATCTTAACCAAAATGTACCCCGGATAAAATTTACGGGATGATTCCTTTCTCTTCCCCTTCACAAGTTCAACTATCTGCTCAGTTGGGACCAGCACGTCGCCAAATTTATCAGAATGAGGGGAGGAAGCTATTCGTTCTTCCAAAGCCATTTTGACTTTGGTTTCAAAACCCGAATAAACATGCACTATATACCATTTAAGAGCCACTTTTTTCTCCTCATTCTATTTAAGGACCACACCTATCAAACTTGACAAACCAATATCGACTATCCCTAAAAAAAATGATATTATCATAACAAGAATTATAACTACCAGCGTGGAACCTATAGTTTGCTTGCGTGTGGGCCATGTTACCTTGTTAAGCTCAACCTTAACCTCCCTTAAAAACTGTAAAGACTTTTGTAAAGGCCCCGCAACAAAAAGCCTGTCCAAGAAATTTCCTTCAGGTTTTCTTGACTCAGACCTGGCTGTACTCGAAGATTTCTTCAGGGATAAAATTTGTGCTTTTTTTATGCCCCTGACAGAATCTGATATTAAACCCGTCTTTGGAGAGGCAGCATCAATTCCTGCCTTAGATGATGGTGCTCTATCGACACTTTGCTTTTTCTTTTTTTTGCCGGCAGAAGTCTTTTTTCTTTGTAACTTTCCCATTATATACCCAAAAAGAGCAAAAATCTCAAAGTCGAATCAATTAAGGACATCTTTCATCCCCTAAGCTTCGAGATCTAATTATTTTTTAAATTTAACCTAAATTGAGCTATTTTTTTCTCGATCTGCACCAATCTCTTGCGCATCAAGGACTTGCGAAAAGTCTCGACATATCCATTGCTATGCCTACGATTTTCGCAAACCTTGCTGCATCAAGATCTCGGCACATTTCTTCGCAAAAAATAGCTCAACTTAGGTTTAAATATCTGGCAGGCCAGGAGGGATTCGAACCCCCAACACCCGGATTTGGAGTCCGACGCTCTACCGTTAGAGCTACTGGCCTGCATAATCCTGAATTTAACTTGTCAATAATATTATCGATCACAAATTCGGATAAAGGTTTTATTTTGTCTCCTTATGCGGAGTATGTTTTCTGCAAAACCTGCAATATTTATTGA
>Ga0255421_1148_pt1 | contig 14110 bp, 17 predicted proteins | sample ANMaggSSYBR02G10_FD_182637 | JGI IMG/M metagenome (GOLD analysis project Ga0255421, IMG submission 182637) | Sediment cell enrichment communities from methane seep in Santa Monica Basin, California, United Staets - ANME aggregate JGI... | ecosystem: Environmental > Aquatic > Marine > Cold seeps >... | reverse complement strand
ACTTGCACTTATGGGCAGTCCCAGGAAAGGGGGCAATACAGACATACTGATCGACAAGGTTATTAACGGCGCACAGGCTGCCGGACACCAGACTGAAAAACTATACTTATACGACCTCAACCTCATGCCGTGCATAGACTGCCGCAACTGTAGTTCAGGTGACAGAGTCTGCAGCAGGGACGACGACATGCAGGACATCTACCCAAAGATCGATGCTGCTGATGTGATTCTGTTCGGCACACCCCTGTACTGGTATGGACCCACTGGACCAATGAAGCTATTGATGGATCGGCTGCTGCCATACAGCGAGACTGATAAGTTGAAAGGCAAACGGGCAGTGCTGATAATCCCTTCTGCAGAGGGGGCTGATGCATGTGAGCCTGTTGTTACGATGTTCAGGCTGTCCCTGGACTACCTGGGTGTGGATATAGCAGATGTATTGCTGCCAACGGCTTACGGGAAAGGTGAGATTTCCGGCAATGCCGGAGAACTGGAGCGGGCGTACGGGATAGGGGCTGCCCTGTAGCCATAAATGACATCAACTATATTACTACTATAAACAGCCATACAGGAATGAACCAGACTTCAATCCCATTGATTATTTCCCTTTTAAAATCCTTCTTTGTGACTATGACACCTTTATTTAACTTGAATCTCTCACAGAATTTCAAAACAGACTTGATGTCGCTCTGGCCTATTAAATTCTGGTATTTAACTTCTACAGGTAACAGTGTATTATCAATTGAAACTACAAAGTCCACTTCTTCAACATCCCGCCAGTAACTGACGTTTTCAAACTTCCTGATCAAATGGGTGAATACACAATTTTCCACCAGTACAGGTTCATCAGCAGATGTGGAAATAGCATTCCTGAGCCCTGTATCTATCATGTAGACCTTCTTTTCTTTTTGCATCACCGCTTTTGATGAATAGGAAAAATAATTCACCATAAAAACAAGGTACGTTTCCTCAAGATACCTGACATACCTGATCACGGTATCCACATCAATACCCAGGGCAGATGAAATTTTCCGGAAGCTGAACCTGTTACCGATATTCTGTGCAAGATACGCTGCAATACTCTCAAGAGCCCTTACATCCTTGACAGAATACATTTTTAAAACATCTTTGTATATCGTATCATAGAAATACTGTTTTAATATTTCCCTGGATTTGCCAGCATCTTCATCAATTGTTCTCGGATAGCCGCCGCAGTGAAGATATTCCTGGAATAAGAGTACCAGTTTATTTTTTACCGGAAGGGCAGCATTATAAACATCTTCAAAGTTTTCGTAGGAAAAAGCTGTCTTTTCTATCAGGATATTATCCTTAGCCCGTATGAACCCACGGTAAGAAAACGGATATATCAAGAACCTTAAATTGCGTCCGGTAAGAGCCGCAGATTCATCTTTTATTGCAAGCGAACTTGAACCGGATACAATGAACTTTATATTCGGATACTGGTCGAAGTATTTTTTCAGCCACATCTCCCACCCTTTGAAATACTGGACCTCATCTATGAAGATGTATATTTTCCCGTCTTTCAATTCTCGTAAGATTACTTCCTGGTACGATTCAAACAGTCTGATAAATAGGTCATCTCCCATATCCAGGGTTATTTCCGGATCATCCAGGGATATATACAGGATATTCTTCGGGCTGGTTCCACTTTGCAGGAGTGAGTCTATAAGCTGGTAAATGATGGTTGTTTTTCCAGACCTGCGGGGACCTATTAGCGTCAGTATCTCCCGGTCATCTATGAACCGTTCAATTTCCCTTGTTTTTTCACGTGGGATCATATCCTGGTATTCGGACGGGATGTTACCGGTAGTCCACCAGTTGTTAACCTGAAACAGGTATTCTTTCATATTTATCCAGTTTGAGCTTATTATTTATGAAATTGTCGGTTGAATCTGACAATTTTAGTATTAAATTGTCGTTTGTATCTGACAATTTTAGTATTAAATTGTCGTTTTGGTCTGACAATTTACCCATTACAGCCTCCACATGTAATCCCTAAATACTTTTAAAAGAATATCTGGTCAGAGTGATTCAATCATGCCCATTACCAGATTCATACCAAAACAAAAACGCATGTCTACGACCGTAGGCGGAATGCTCATATTGGTCGGTGAGACCATGTTCCTGTTCTCCCTGTTTAACTTCGTGTTGGTGACCAGGATACAGTACTACAACCCCGGCGACGCGTATATGCGCCAGTTATTCCCAAATTACCTGCTGTTCCTGGGGGTCCTGGCTGCTGCTGCGCTTGTGTCCATGATATTTGTGTACATATTTATCCTGCCTAGTAAGATGGTGTTTTCCCAGCAGCAGGCAGTAAAGGACGACCGCAGTCCCACCCACAACCTTCTCATGGAAGTACACATGGAATTGCAGGAACTGAGGGGCGAAGTGAACAGCCTTCGACAGGTGATAGATAAGGTTTAAGATAATTGGATAGAATAAGAAGTTTGCTCTCCTTGTGTTTTTAAGGGAGCAGTGTCCCGATAGGGTAGCGGATATCCTTGAAGCTTGCGGAGCTTTAGACCCGGGTTCGAGTCCCGGTCGGGACGTACTTCTTATTTTTCCCAAACGAATTATTCCTTATCTCGAAGGATAAACATCAGGTTCGGCTGACCTGACCAGTGGTTTTGAGATATGCCTCCTGGCACAGGGCGGCACTTCATATATACCTGGTCTGATACCTCTATCCACAGGGGTTCTGACGACCTCGTCACTTTTTGTATTACAGCTTTTGCACCTGAAGCCCTGCCCGCTGCCTGCGGATTTCATGCGCTTGCCGCACGTTGGACAGACAGGATTACTGGTCTTTTCATAAGCTGCCAGTTCGAGTATCCCGATCTTCTCAATATTCAGGGTCCCGTTGGCAATACCACCATAAACACTCACTTTATCGCCCGGTATAAGTTCTTTAATAACATTCCTGAAACTTTTGGTGGGTTCAAAGGCCGCACACCTGATGCTGCCTGAACCATTTAAGTTAAAGAACATATGACCGCCCCTGATAGTTACCGGCCTGTCAACCACAGTCCCTGTCAACTTGTAAGACCTTTCTTCAAGTACATCACTGATCTGTGCATCAAGCAGGTGAAAATCCGTTCCCTGGTTGGTCCTATATAATAGTGTAAGCCCGGCAGGTTCTGAGCCGATAATATCGAAAGCCATTTCAATGGCCCGGATATCATCGCCCCTGATCCCGAATAGTACAGGGTCCGGGGAGTGTGGTGCGAACACTATAGCGTTATTGGAAATATCCACTGTATCCCATGTTCCAGGGTAAGTCTCCCTGTCTGCCCTGAACACAGATTCCCTGTCTATCTCCCTGGGTGTGCCGAAGTTCCCTGGCTGGCGGTAGGCTATAAGTTCATAGGTGTGGTCGGGCAGGCCGCACAGTACAGAACCGCATGCTGCCAGGGCACCGATAAGGCCTCGACCGTTCTTGAATCCCTGGTGGGTTATCCCGTATTTACCAATAAGGGAGTGGGCATCTTCTACTAATAATACATCACGCATGGCCTGCCACATGAAACTTTCCAGGTCTTGCCTGAATCCAGGGTTGTTTCGTTCCTGGTCGTTTAAAAAGACTATGCCAGGATTAGTATTCTCGCAGTCCATGTCGGCCATGTCTTCCACAAGGGATATGACAGTAGTCATTATCTGCCCTTCAGAATCCGGGTAAGCGTCTATCTCTACTGCCAGTGCTGCATTACCCCGGGTCTTGAACTTTATGTTTGGATTCAACCTGATAAGGTGTGGCAGCCCCCTGATATCTCCCAGTCCTTTTAATTTGTCAATTAGAATGGCTGTTAGATAGGTGGTGCACATACCATCAACAGAGTCTGTATCATCAATTCCTATGATCATGGGATGGTTCCGTTATACACGGTAACAGCTGGGCCTTCCATGAATGCAAGATCATTTTCGATTGTGATATTGAGTACGCCGCCCAGTGTGTTTATTGTGACCTCGTTCCCGGTCCGGCCAAGCCGGTGAGCAATCATGGCAGCAGCCACAGAGCCTGTACCGCAGCTAAGGGTCTCGCCCTCAATACCCCGCTCATAGGTGCGGATGTCCAGGATGCCGCCAGGCGTAACATTGACAAAATTTACATTTGTTCCTTTTGGGAATACCGGGTTGTACCTGATGGGCGGAGCCAGTCTATCTATATCGACACTTTCCAGGTCGTCCACAAATATCACGGCATGAGGCACGCCTGTATTGACGACTGAAACCTGCATATCTTCAAGTGTTTCGTCAATGAACTCGCCTTCCCCCTTCATGGGTATGTCCTTCCTGTTAAACAGGGGCTTTCCCATGTTCACCTTCACCCGTACTTTATTACCTTGTCCTTTCACTTCAACAGGGAGTACCCCTGCCATTGTCTCTACCATTGCAGTGCCAGGGGAGATGTATCCTGCATCCATGGCATATTTCACCAGACACCTGATGCCGTTGCCGCACATTTCTGCCTCTGAGCAATCGGGCTGGAAGAGCCTCATCTTTATGCCAGATGAAGATGATCCCGACAGGAATATCACACCATCAGCGCCGATGCCGAAGCGCCGGTTGCAGTACTTTTCGGCAAAGCCAGGTTTGCTATTATCCGGTACTACTAAGCCGTTGTATTCGTCGATGACAATGAAATCGTTGCCATTTCCATGGAGCTTGGTGAATTGTATCATAATGTGCCTCCTTCCTGATTGTTCTGTATCTCCGAAGTCATGATATTTACTTATCCCTGATAGTCCCAGGGAACACAATATGTCTCACCATCAATTCTTGTTCCTTTTGCCAGTTTGAATCTTCTCAGCACGATAAATATCTGTGTAAGTTCGCCTTGTCTCATACCAAAATTCTGCAATATTTCCATGGACGTGACTTTTCCCTTTTCTTTTATAAATTCATACACCTTTCTCTGCTCCTCGAGAAGTTCCTCCGGTTTCACTTCTCCAAATGTTTCTGAAAACTTATCAACACCGGATTGGGCTACTGGATCACATGGATTTTGCGGCATCGCACTATCAATATAGCAATCCTCACAGACTCGTTCGTCTTTAAGCACATAGGAATCTCCATCTTCCACTTCAGCACCACACCTCTTACACTTCAACCTCATTCCTCTACCTCCAGTACCATGGAAGCGAAGGCAAATCCCGAACCACCTGTGCATGCTAAAGCGATCAACAACTTCTCCTTACTTGGAAGTGCACCCTCATCCATTATCACCGATCTAAACTCTTGAAAACCATTCAATGCATCCCTGTTCGCCGCTGAAAGAAATCTCAAAGCTGGTATATCATCCACCTGTGCTTCTCCTTCGTTCATCTCAATATCACCTCTTAAAAAAAACCTATGTTGTAAATTCACGGTATACTCAGGACAAATATCCAATGCATGTATATATTCATCTCAATTTTGCTATTTTTAATTTTGCCCGCCAATGTGTATTTCAGCAATTTAATGAGACTGTCGTTTTAGCCCGCAATTTTCATGCACTCAAGTCTAATCCACTACATGTTTCCGTCTTTATAAAACTATTTTGGTAAATTCAGCCACTTTTAGCCCTGCACTTGCCCACATTTTCCCTTTTTCCGTATTCCTTTCAAATTAAATGGTAATTTCTCATGTTGCTCGGAATTTTGAGACATAGATTACACTGATTGCACAGATTAATAGTTGTTATGGACCTTACCAGTTATGAATATCAGTGTAATTTGTATCTATTTTAATTTTGCATTTTGCCATACTTTTTGAAATGGATATTTTTTTCTCACCCTTTCCGACAATTTTCAATATCTTTTTAGAAAGCATGCGCTACCACAACGTTTGCAAATCTCTTCATATTAACAGCAATTGCAGTAATAGTCGCTTGAATATTCAATTTTAGGACACCCTAATATTCACAGAATAATGATGTGGAAATATTAAAAAAATCCAAGTGGACCGGTCGGGAATTGAACCCGAGGCCTCTACCATTCAGGTTGGACAGCATGTTTAGCCAGTCCAAATGCCAAGGTAGCGATCTTCCCCTGATCTACCGGCCCGCTATTTGGGTGTTCTGTCATATATCCAATCTGAAATAAAGCTTTTGTTTGGTTTATGGAGGAATCATGTTTTATGCTCAATGCCCAATGCCCAATACCAAATGCCCAATGTCCGAAGTACAGAAATGTTCGCTTTTATTAAGAATAATCCGGGTTCATAGTGCTATACTTCAAATGCAAAACTAAAAACCTGATAAGGTTTTTATCATATTATCCTAATTGTATCGTAAAATTCCTATTACATAATACTAAAAGGGGGATATCCATGTTCACAATAAAAAACCATCTGGAAAAACGCAATGGTCACCTCATAATCGGAGGTGTGGATACCATTGATCTGGTTAAAGAATTCGGGACACCACTGTACGTAACGAACGAGCAGCGCATAAGGGACAATTACCGCAGGTACCACCAGGCATTTCCCGAAGCAGACCTCTATTATGCTGCCAAGGCCAATAATAATTTCACGATCATGCGTATCCTGGCGCAGGAGGGCGCGGGTGCTGATGTATTCAGTGACGGTGAACTTTATCTTGCCCTGCTTGCAGGAATACCCAGGGAAAAGATGCTTTTCAACGGCAACTCTAAGACTGACAGGGAACTGGAAATGGCAGTGGAGACCGGGGTAAGGGTATCAGTAGATTCACTGGATGAGCTGCACACACTAAGCCGGATAGCCTCTTCACAGAAAAAGACCATGGATATAGCCTTGAGGGTCAATCCTGATGTATCGCCTGTGACCCATCCCAAGATAAGTACAGGACTCAAGACCTCCAAGTTCGGGATACCACACAAGGAAGTTGTGGAAGCCTACAAGGAAGCAGTAGAACTTGAAGGGATAAACCCCATTGGTATGCACTGCCATATCGGCAGCCAGATACTTGACACATCCCCGTTCAGCGAAACCATCAACCGTATGATGGACCTGGTTGAACAGGTTACACGGCTTGGTGTGGAACTGGAATTCCTGGATATCGGTTCGGGCCTGGGTATTCCTTACAAGAAAGGTGAGGTCGCACCGACACCTCAGGACCTGTCAGACATTGTACTCCCGATATTCCGGAAGCGGTCCCAGGCAATTGGAGTGGATATAAAGCTTGTGATCGAGCCGGGCAGGTATTTGCTGGGAGATACTACCATCCTGCTTACCTCTGTGAATACGATGAAGAAGGCGGCAAAGAAGTTCGTGGGCGTAGATGCGGGGTTCAACCTGTTGATAAGACCGGTAATGTACGATAGCTATCACCATGTAGTAGTGGCCAATAAGGTGGCTGCCCCAGTCTCCAGTATATATACTGTGGTCGGGCCGATATGTGAGACTGGTGACATACTGGCACATGACAGGGAACTGCCCGCAGTGGAGAAGGGTGATATTGTTGCCATACTTGATGCCGGAGCCTATGGTTTTTGTATGAGCAGCCAGTATAACGGGCGGCCCAGGTGTGCGGAAATACTGGTCAATGAAGGAAAAGTGGATGTTATCAGGAAGGCCGAGAACTTTGATGACCTTATGGCAAAACAACTTGTTCCGGCACGGTTCTTATGAGATTTTAGTTTACAGATCTTTCAAGTATTTACCAGGGTTAACTGAAAAATACGACAGGTTTAAGTGGATTTAAAATGAAAATGAATACACAAATTTTCGACCTATATCTAATGAAATTACCAGTTCCGGAGCGATGGTTTTGACAGTGAAAGTAAACAGGTTTAAATGTGGATATTGTGGTGCATGTGTGAGTGTCTGTCCCCCCGGTGCTCTTGAACTTATTGAAACATGGATCGAAGTGGATGAGACATGCACTGACTGTGGGATATGTGCTAAAATATGTCCGGTTGGGGCGCTGGAGGTCCCAAAATGAAAGACCGTTATGATGTTATCGTAGTAGGTGCAGGACCTGCAGGTTCAATGACGGCAAAAACTGCAGCTAACGCGGGGCTGGATGTCCTGCTTATCGAGAAACGGCAGCAGATAGGTGACCCGGTGCGGTGTGCTGAGGGTGTGAATAAGAAATATCTTAAGGAATATATCCAGCCGGACCCTGCATGGATATCTGCCGAGGTCAAGGGTTCAAAGATATACGCACCGGACGGTGCCATGGTTGAGATGAGTGAAGAGATCGCTGGCGCTGAAGTTGGATATGTACTGGAGCGCAAAGTGTTCGACCGTGCGCTGGCCAGGGATGCTGCACTGGCCGGGGCTGAGGTGATGGTCAAGACAAGGGCAACCGGATTGTTGATGGAAGATGGTTTTGTTAAAGGCATTAAAGCAGAACACATGGATGAAAAATATAATATCCGGGCAGATATTGTGGTGGGTGCCGATGGAGTTGAGTCAAAGGTAGGCCGCTGGGCCGGTATTGATACAACCTTAAAGCCAAAGGATATTTGCACCTGTGCCCAGTATCTCATGACCGATATTGAGATTGATACTGATTTTTGTAAGTTCTACGTGGGGCACAAGATCGCTCCATTGGGGTATGTCTGGGTATTCCCGAAAGGTAATAAGATGGCTAATGTCGGGATAGGTATTACAGGTAATATGTCAGGCGAGGTCAGGGCAAAGGAACTTCTTGATGATTTTGTACAGAAGCGTTACCCTGGCGGTAAGGTGATTGAATTTATAGTTGGGGGGGTGCCTATTTGCGGTACAATTGAGAGGACAGTGGCCAACGGGCTTATGCTTGTGGGGGATGCTGCACGCCATTCAGACCCGGTAACCGGCGGCGGGATATTCAATTCAATATGGGCCGGGGATATTGCGGGAAAGGTGGCAGCCAATGCCATTAAGCATTCGGATGTATCTGCTGAGTTCCTGCAGGAGTATGAAACGAAATGGCGTGCTGAACTGGGGCGTGACCTGGACATGAGTTTGGTTGTCAAGGAGCGGTTTATGAGATTGACAGATGATGAGTTGAACACGCTGGGCCATTCCCTTGAGGGAATTGACCTTGGTAGTGTTACACTTATCGGGCTGTTGTGGGCTCTGTTCAAGGCTAATAAGAAACTGTTATGGGACTTGAGGGGCATATTCAAGGGTATTAAGGAAATTGAAATGGAAGCGAGTGTGGAGGTAAATTCATGAACGATGTAGATCTTGGACCTAAATCCGGTGCTTTGTTGTTTAACAGCCTGAAAGATAAGAATAGTATTATACTGGCAGCTAATCCCAGAATTGCCCTGGTGAGCAAGGGTATATTCCAGGCTGCTAAAGATATGGATGCGGCGTTGATCGTTGAGATTGCCAGATCTGAATGTGACCTGAAAGGTGGATACACGGGACTAAACCCGGCCGAGTTCTCGCGCAGGATCAACGAAACAGCCAGGGAGGTTGGATTTGACATATGGGCGTTGCATGCTGACCATATCGGTATCAAGAAGGGCACGCCAGAGGATATCGAGGGTACAAAGGAACTGGTGAACGGCCAGATCGATGCGGGTTTTACCTCATTTGCTATTGATGCGTCCCACCTGTTCAATTTCCAGGGCGGCGACCTGAGGGAGGAGCTGGCCGATAATATCAATGCTACCACCGAGGTTGGAAGGCATATCGAAGATAAGATGGCAGGAAGGGGGTACGGCCTTGAGGTTGAGGTCGGCGAGATAGGCAGGGAGGATGAGTCTGGCAGGGTGTTGACCAGTCCTGAGGAAGGAGTCACTTTTATTACGGCGCTGAACGAGAATGGCATCAAGCCCCATGTGCTGGCCATTGCCAACGGCAGTGCTCACGGCAATACTTATGATGCCGAGGGTAACCTTGTCGAGCAGGTGTCTATCGATATCCCGCGGACCATGGCTGTGGCAAAGGCTCTGAGAGACCATAACCTGGATGTGAGGATAGCCCAGCACGGTATTACCGGCACTCCCCGCGACTTGATTCACAATTATTTCCCGCACGGGGATGTTGTCAAGGGTAATGTGGCTACGTTCTACCAGAATCTGGTGTGGGACCTGTTCAAGGTGTATGAGCCTGAACTGTACAGTGATGTCTGGAACTGGACGCTGGAGAATTACAGGGAGCAGGCTAAGGGTAAGGCTGATAATGAGGTATTTGGCAAGTTCAGCAAGTTTGCTATTAAGCAGTTCTTTGACAGGATCTATGGTGTGAGCGAGGATACGAAGCAGGCCATTACTGCGCTGACGTATGCTGAGACATTGGTGTTCTTAAGGGCGTTCAATGCCGGGGGCACGGCGCAGATCGTCAGGAATTCGATGAGGTAGGGCAGGGTTGTTTTCTCTGGGGCTATTTAGGTAGACCTTATAGGGGATGATTCTGGAATAACGCTATATACAGGCCTTGGACATTTGTCTGGGGTATACCGTGCTGTGACTGCCACTCCCCGCAGGTTTATGGTGTAAACATTCATCTTCATAGCTAATAATGTTTCAGATAACGAAAATATTTATTTGTGATTAGTTATATAAGTGTATATAACGATAGAAGAGATAAAGAAATGAGGTGAGAAAATGGCGGTAAGCAGCGAGATGAATATACTTCACTATCCACAATTGGATACTGTTCTTATGGTTGAAGAAACTATAAAAGAGCATAGCGGTGAATATAAGAAAAAATCTCTATGGGAGCACTTACCAAAGAAGATGATGTATCAGACCTATAATGTTACAATAAATTATCTTCTGGATTCTAGTAAGATAGCGATTGATAACGAAGGTAAGATTTGTTGGATATGGAATCCTGAGCTTGTAAGGAGATATCTTTCGGATTCTTCCTTAGCTATAAGGTGATTTATTGGAATCCCGTGTAGTTTTTGCCGATTCCAAGTTAAAGGAAGCGTTTGATAAATTAAAGGATTCCCGTACTGAAGATAAGAATCTTTATATGTGGCTCAATCGTGCTTTTGATGATCTATCTAATGATCCATTCTGTGGCATTCAGATTCCGAAGAAACAAATACCGAAGATTTACATCAAGAAATATGGTATAGATAATTTATGGAAATATAACTTTCCGAATGCATGGCGTTTGATATATTCTATAGTTCGTGATGAAATCATAGTTGTTACAATCATTCTTGAATGGATAAATCATAAAGAATATGAAAAGCGTTTCAATTATTAAATTCAGATATTTTGTTTCTCCATAAACCTTTCCCGCCAAAATCTTTAACTTTCCGTTCGCACCTGTTCGGTGCTCACTCCATGCTTATTAGCCATGCACAACAGGTTCATATACGCTCCCTCGGTTGGTAGCCCGATCAGCTCATCCCACCAGTCCACCACACACTTTGCATCACAACAAGGGAATCACGCCACTCCTCTGCTGTAAATAGAGCCATTGCTTGTATAACACGCTCGTGAATCTTGTGTCTATTCGGCTGTTCGATGCGCACAATCAGAATGCCATGGTGGAGTTCCTCAATTGTGTCTCCATTGGCCAGCATGTGTATGATCTGGTGGACAGGGATACGGGTCCCTTTGATGCAAGCCTGCCCGTGGCAAATCTTTGGATTGATTGAAATACAGGTTATGCTCATATGTATTGTGTGCCAGGATATATTTCACAACCACGTCCCAGCCATTGCCCATAAAGCCATGGTAGCAACCCAGAGCCCAGAGATGTTCTTTGCACCATTCCTTCAAATGGGATAATTCCATCCAGGGCATTCTGTTACTTCAACCTTTGATTACCCCGGACAAATAACTCACGAAGTATTTTGGTAGATATTCAACCAATATTTGCACATGATCTGGATTTACACTATCACAGCCTTTCAGCCCCCACATCTTCCCAGTCCTTCAACAACCGCCCCACCATCTCCCTATCCCCCATACACAGCACCACAAACCGCCCGATCATCAAATTAACCACCTTCTCAATCCCCAGCATCCGAAAATTAGTGCGCGCCCGTACATAGATAAAACCTGCCATTGTCATACCCAATCTCCCGTGCTGTGCCCGAATCTATATCCACACCCACACCATCAGCACCGCAACTATTAGATCGACCCGGCTGCAATTTCTATTCGATGGAGCCAATGTCAATGGTGCAGACCAGAGTGAAGAAGTAGGCCAGGGGAAAATATATATTGGTTGAGAGTAAAGTATACTACTTATGTATCAACAAAAATTTGTGAACAGGGAAAACGAGTTACATTTCCTGGAATCCAGGTATAACAGTAATTCTCCTGAATTTATTGTAATTTACGGCAGGAGAAGGGTTGGAAAAACCGAACTCATGTTAAAATTCCTGGAAAACAAGCAAGGAATTTACTTTCTTGCTTCAACAGAAGGGGATAAACAGAACATCAGGGATTTTTCAGTGCATTTGGGCAAAGTAATAAATGATGAAAATTTCGGGAAAATTGAGTTTTCGGGATGGCAATCGCTGTTTGAAACATTATTCAAACACGGGACATTCCATGAACTGGTGACAAAGGATAAATTCGTAATAATCATCGATGAATTTCCTTTCCTGATATACAATAACAGGTCCATACCATCGATTTTCCAAAAGATGTGGGAACTCAACCTGAAGCACGAGAACGTGATGCTCATATTATCCGGATCAGCAGTAAGTGTCATGGAGTCCGAAGTCCTGGGATACAAAAGCCCGCTGTACGGAAGGAGAACAGGACAGTGGCAGGTTGCGCCCCTGGACTTTATCCACCTGAAGGATTTCTTGTCGTATGCTACTGAAGACCTGGTCAGGACATGGTTCGTTAGCGGTGGAATCCCGGAATACCTGCTGAAATTCGATACAAACCAGACCTTCTGGGACAATGTACTGAACAACGTGATCACAAAAGGCACATATCTTTCACTGGAAGCTGAATTCCTCTTAAATGAAGAGTTCAGGGAGCCTAAGAATTACAAGCGTATTTTCAAAGCCATAGCACTGGGGTACAACACCCTTGGGGAGATATGCAACTATACTGGTCTTGATAAAAGCATGGTATCCAAATACCTGGGCGTACTCCGAGGGCTGCATATCCTGCAGGAGGAAATTCCCGTGACTGCGTCTTTAAAATTTAAAAAGCGGCTCTATTCTATCTCGGAGCCGTATTTCAACTTCTGGTTCAGGTACATCTACCCGAACAGGATCGACCTGGAGGCAAACAGGAACGAAGAGGTCCTGGGCTTGATCAAACAGGATTTTCCATTATACTGCGGGCAGATGTTTGAAATACTGGTTAAGGAACTGATAATGCAAAAACATATTCTCGATGAGTTTTCGTTCTCAAGGATCGGCAGGTGGTGGCACAAAGATAAGGAAATTGACATCGTGGGGATGAATGAAGAAACAGGTGAGATTGTTTTTGTGGAGTGTAAGTGGAAGAATGTGAGCAAAGGGGGTGCAGAACAAATCCTTTCGGACCTGGAGGATAAATCAACTTTCGTGCGCTGGAATAATGATGCACGGAATGAGTATTTTGGGATTGTTGCTAAAAAGGTGGCAGGGAAAGAGGAGTTAAGGCAGCGCGGGTATCTTGTGTTTGACCTGGATGATTTTAACTGAAGTTTATCCGGGCACCTGCGGGTAGTTTCGTGTTTTTGCCAATTATTTAATTGATTTCAATATCCCTGCGTAAATTTCCGTCGAACACCGCAAGCCCGTGTACAGCATTTCATCTAGGCAATTAAGTGTTTCTTCTGTTGTCAGCAGCCCCGTTTTCATCATCCTGAGAAGTAGATAAATTGTTCCCATGTGTCATCGGTTAAGAGTAATATTGTTATAGAACACGGATTGCACGGATGACACGGATCCGCGCGGATACGAAAATAAATCCGTCAAATCCGTGTCGTCCGTGTTCGATTTAAATTAAATTGGAGAATCGTATGAAATCATTGGTCTTTTGGAAAATAATACATACCGACTCTGTCAAACGCCTTAACCGATGACCAATGAAATTGTTCCATGATGTTCTATTCCTTTTATCTCTGCCATTCCCCTGACTTCTTCATCATCTAAAATGTCAATACCGCCTAACTTCAAGGCCAGGGCAAGCACTTCAGCATCACCTATGTGGATTCTGAGATTTTCTTTCTGGTAAGCTGCATATCGGTCATCGTAACATAGAACTCATAC
>Ga0255421_1146_pt1 | contig 14247 bp, 18 predicted proteins | sample ANMaggSSYBR02G10_FD_182637 | JGI IMG/M metagenome (GOLD analysis project Ga0255421, IMG submission 182637) | Sediment cell enrichment communities from methane seep in Santa Monica Basin, California, United Staets - ANME aggregate JGI... | ecosystem: Environmental > Aquatic > Marine > Cold seeps >... | reverse complement strand
TTATTATGTTTCTGGGCATCAAGGGAACTTGGTATGAGTATGGTACAATTGTCAAAACGCTTAAAAATATCTCAGCCTACAGCAAGCCAATCCGCAACCCGCGGTGAAAAAATTGCAAAAGAAAACAAATTAAAACTATTGAAAAATAAGTAATCAACATATCAAGGAACGTCCTGCAAATCCAAATTTCGCCCGCAAATTTCGCACTATAGGAGGAGCCATCGCGAGCACATTGACTACTGATAAGGTGAATCATGATCAGGATGTAACGACAACAGGCGCAGCCTTGAGCCGTCACGATACGCGACTCCCCTAAAACCCTTGCCGATTCGAAAACTGTAAAGCTTTTTGCCGCCTGGACCTTTTTGAGATAAAATGACCTCCCATTTTAGTCCATGATCAACATATACCTGTTGCCATGTCATGTTTGCCAATTTCCGCAAAGTATTGAGAGTGTTGTGCTGATCGTTTTTGGACAGATTGAAAAACAGGCGTTGAAAGACAGGATTGTTCAAATCCAAACGTATGTGTTGATGTGTTTTCTGGTTCATCATTTGATCCGGGCTTCTAATTCCTCAAAGTTTGTATCCTCGGGCGGATTTTTCTCTGCCCAGGCAATTGCTTCGTTGAGTTCGGCATGGACATCCGGCCTGTGAAGCCACCTTTCATTATCGGGAATGAAGCGCCCCAGCTTGACAATCCAAACGCCTGTGTCAATTTCATCCAACATTACAGTTTGACCTGCGAATTTTTTGCCTAAGGATATCTGCCCGCTGCTGCCGACTGTTTTTATAGTGTTCATAAGTTCTCCTAAAATTATAATTTAAGATAGCACGAATGCATGATAAGTCAAGGATAAAGTTAATAATGGGGGGTCTTAGGCAATGCAAGATTTCACACTGACAACTTACAAAGAACTTCTACAAGAGTTGCTTGCCAATGGCTATTCATTCCAAACTCTGCATGATTTTATCCAACAAGCCTATAGAAAAAGCTATCATTATCAGGCATGATGTAGATTGATTGCCGGGGAATTCTTTGAAAATGGCTCGCATGGAGAATAGTGAAAACGTAAAAGCATGTTATTATTTTCGTATTGTAAAAGAGAGTTATGATGAGGATATCATCAGATAAATTGCAGAAATGGGGCATGAGGTTGGGTATCATTATGAGAATCTCTCCGAGATAAGTAGGAAAACAGAAGTCAGAGGACAGAAGACAGAGGACGGAGGGCAAGGGTCGATTAGACGCAGACTGACGCAGACATTTATCCGGCGGACTTCGCCGGACAAAAAGAATCATCGCTTCGCAAAAAAGTGGTTAAAAAATGGATGATTAGGATTAAATAAATCCTAGCGCAAAGGCGCAAAAAGAAAAGGGTCATCATGACTGAAAATGAGATAGGGAAAATTGTTGTTGATGCTGCAACACGACATAACCAGGGCAGTAAACGATCTGGACGGAGGGCGGGGTAATGGAATGAGCTTGGAATTTTAGAACTTGTTTATTCTATCATAGAAAACCTGGCCCTTTGGGCCAGGTCACAGTTCAGTGGTTTTACCATCTGAACGATATTTGTTACTCCAAGGCTGAGTTGCTCCACAACTTAACCAAGGAGTAGCAAATGAGCAGAATTGCCCTGCGGATTGCCTGTCCCGCAAGTTTGCCCGCAAGTTTGCCCCGGCACACAACAAATACGTTGAGCAGACGGCGTGAAGATAGCGGTTTTACGTCAAGGCCGTGCAAGCTTGGCACTCATATAGGCCGTTGCTCACGCTCACCCTTGGCGTACCATATCATGTCATTATTCAAGTAAACGCTTGCTTTTTACCTCAATTGGTGGTACATGTAAAAATACAATAGGAGGTACACAATGGGAAAACTTATGAATATCCTTCCGATAAGCGATTTGAGGCAGGACGCTGCCAAGGTCCTGAAAAAATTACGAGACAACAAGGAACCCATTATCATTACACAAAGAGGTCGGGCAGCTGCCGTCATAATTGGTGTCGAGGCGTATGAAAAATCTGAACACGATAAAGAGCTCCTTCGGCTTTTGGCTAAGGGAGATAAGGAAATAGAAATAGGAGAGGGTTATGATCTTGATACTGTTCTTGCTGAAGCCGATTTAATCCTGTCCCAGGAGCCATCGTGAAAGTCCGCTTTACGCCTTCTGCCAGATTCCAGTTTCTGTATGCTCTCGCATATATTCGGCGGGATAAACCTTCTGCGGCAACCAGTTTTCGAGAGCATTCCGAAACAGTTTTGCGAAGGCTTGAGGACTTTCCTGAGTCTGGAAGAATCATACCAGAATTTCCAGAACTTCCCTACCGGGAGGTGATTATATCGCCATACCGTTTTTTTTATAAAATCAAAGGCGATATTGTTTGGATAGTTGCGGTATGGCATGGTGCACAGCTTCCAAAGCAACCAAGGCATTAAATGCCAACAAAAAAATGGAAATGGAGCTGACCACAAAAGCCGAGCCGATTTTTGGTGAATTCAAAGGCTTAGATTGTAACCGCCTATCAAAAAGGGGTAGGATAAAGGCATGACTATGAAAAAGCCAATCTTCAACTATGATGAAATAAGCGACACCCTGTATGTTTCATTTGAGCCTGGTGAAAAAGCGACAGGTATCGAGTTAAATGAACACATTTTGCTGCGCATCAACATAAATGAGCGAAGAGCAATAGGTCTGACCTTTCTGGAATACTCCCTTTTAGCTCAAAAGACCAAAGTCGGTCCGCGTAGTTTTCCTCTCACAAGTCTATCTGAACTATCTGAGGAACTGAGAGAAATTGTACTTTATATTCTTTTGCGTCCACCGGTAAGCGACATTCTTTCTCTGTCAACGTATACCCCTTCAATTGTTGAAGCCATTCCGATCATATCGCTACAACCAGTGGCAATCGCTGCTGCATGAAGTCTGATTTATGATATGAAGGAAAAAAACTACAAACTTCTTCTTGATTCATTTTTGCAAGAAGTAAAAAAGACTGACGGCAGGCATTATCAGCTCACAAATACGGAAATAACATTTTTCCTTGCATTTACATGTTGTATTGTAACGTGGATGAGGTCCTGCGGCTTTAAGTTAATAGCGCTGGATATAGGCAGGTCACATTCAATCATATATTCGGTAAGCAGCACCTGATAATTTTCTTTTCGCCTGGAGAGAACAATAGCTTCTTGTTCCTCTCTGATTTTTCTTTCAAGATATTTCAATAACCAGTACCTGTGACGACTGTGCTGGAGCTTTGATACATAACTCATGGGCTGTTCAAGGCGCTGTATTAAACTTTCTATTTCTTCCTTTGTGTAGGGCTCTTCTAACCCGAGAATTCCCCTTAACTGACGCTGTGTAATCAGGTCAAAACATTTACGTATTGGAGAGGTGGCGGTAACATAGGCGCTTAATCCAAGGCCTGAGTGTTTCTCTGCTTCAGGGCTCAAAATAAAACGGCTCAAGAACTTTCGCTGCATCCAGTTTTGAAAAAGTGTACCTTTTTCTCCCTTATAGAGACGTTCCCTTGGTTCAGCCTGAGACCTGAAGATTGCCGGCATATCATGTTTCAGAAGGAATTCCGCCATAAACCAGTTGGCCATGATCATTATTTCTGAAACAAGTATCCTTCCAGGGCTTTCTCTGTTTATTTTTGTAACATTTACTTTGCCATTGTCCAGCCAGACGTTGATGTCAGGCAGAGATATTTGAATTGCGCCCTGCTTTAATCTTTTTTCCCGAAACTTTTTTGCTATATCGTGAAGGATAAGCACTTCGTGATCTTCATTGGCAATCGTATTGACATCATAATAGGTTAGTTGCCTCTTAACCTTGACCATGCTCGAAACAATTTCGTAATTGATTATTTCAGCCGATCTGCTTAATTTAATTATTATACTTATAGCCGGACGTACTTCCCCTGCTATCAGACTGCATAGATTTTCTGCAAGGCATGAAGGCAGCATCGGTATTTTCCGGTCAGGCATATAAATGGAGCTTCCCCGATTAACAGCCTCTTTGTCTATAATATCTTCTTTTTTAATGAAATGGCCGACATCAGCGAGATGAACGCCAAGACGATAATGATCACCTTTGTCTTCAATGGTTATAGCATCGTCAAAATCAAGAGTTGATTGTCCGTCTATCGTAATTATAGAGAGGCCGGTCAGGTCCAGCCTGCCTTTGAAGTCGGCAGGGTCTTTATGCCTGGAGACCAGGTCTGTTGCATTTTTCATGACCTCGTTAGAGAAGACGGTCGGGATTTCATATCTGTGCAATTCAATGTTTTCATTTTTATCCCAGACACCAAGCTTTACAAGAAACTGGAATACTATTTCTATGTTATCTATACCTGCTTTTTTAAGTATTTCTTTGCCAAGGGAGTAGTGCTGGCTTTCCTTTTGGAAGAGATAGCAGGATTTAAGAATATCCATGCATTCTATTTTATCATCAGGCAAGTAAGGTTTTTCAATATCGAGCATTGTTTTTAGCCAGGCAGAGCCCTCATCTATAATACGATTTTTTCGGGCGGCTTCTTTCTGCTGGCTGGCAATCTGTTCTACCTGCTCTTCTGAATAAGGGAAAAAACGGTCGCGGTTAAATTTAAAATATGATCTGTTTTTAAAAAATGCCCTTACAACTGCGGATTCATGGTCATAAGTAGGACTATCCGGGAAACAGAATTCAGTCATTTCGGCAAGATCTATCCATTTTTTTTCTGTATTCAGAATTTCCCATAACTCCTTTATATCTATATGATTAATCAGAGCGTTACGTTTGCCAGCTATTTCCTTTAATGCCTCGACTAGCTTGTATTTACCCATTGAAAGGTTAAGATGCGTGTTGCATTTGTGTGATAGCCGACCAGGCGACAGCTTGATTTCCCGATTGTTTTCAGTAAGAATCCTAAGCTTCTGTTTTTTGACTTCAAGAATGACGCCGCACATAATTTTCTGGTGGTCGATATATTCTACAATATTTCCTGTTTCCATAATAATAAATTATACCTAAGTTGAGCGATTTTTGGGGAAGAAATGTGCTGATATCTTGATGCCTAAGGGTTTGCGAAAACCGCAGGCATACCCGTGGATATGTTGAGGATTTTCGCGAATCCTTGATGCGCAAGAGATCAGTGCAGATCAAGCCAAAAATCGCTCAATTTAAATCATAACAATCAGGCATGAGAAAGTCAACGTTTCGCCAAATGTTGACAGGGAAACGTCAAAGTCAGTGCTAAAGTGCTAATATTTAGAGTTTATGGGGACCTCAAAATCCGAAACACGAATATCGAAACTCGAAACAATATCTAATTTCGAATATCAAATGACCAAAACATATCAGTCATTTATGCAATATCTATGGCGCTCCACCATGTTTGAAATTTTGAATTTGGGTCATTCGTATTTGTTTCGGATTTCGAGCTTCGAATTTATTGAAAATTGAATAAGTAAGCAATTCTTGTGAATTCAAGAGGTTATCAGCTTAAATGACGTGGCCCTGCAAATGTTGACCGGCATACGATTCTGTTATAAAAGATTTGTAACTACTTGGGTTCACAGTTCACGGTTCACAGTTCACGGTTCACGGTTAAAAGTTGGTAGGTTGGGTTGAGCGTAATCAGTTATGTTGGGTTTCGTACCTCAACCCAACCTACGAATATCAAGCAATTACCAAAACATGGTTTCAGTGAGCGAAACCCAACAAATCATGTGGCAGGTATTTTCGTTCAGACACAAATTAGCAGAGTTTGTGCGTGAGCCCTAAGTAACACTTTAGCTTTTTGAAATATATTCGCGCATCCGATTTGACGAGATTTCATGAAATCAATAAATTTAATAAAACCATATGTTATCGAAAAACGATTTTTAATTTTTTTCGGCCTTGTATGTCTGATAGTTGTCGATTTTTTGCAACTGTTTATTCCCAGAATTATAAAATGGGCTGTTGATGACATCACAGCCTTCAGGGTCGATGCAATAAGACTTTCGTACTATGCACTTTATATAGCAGCCATAGCCGTTTTGATTGCATTGTTCAGGTATGGATGGCGGCGTTGCCTTATAGGCACGTCGAGAAGAGTGGAAGAGGGGCTGAGAAACAGGCTTTTTGCTCATATTCAAACACTTTCCCCTTCTTTTTTTGATAAAGTCAAGACCGGCGATATTATGGCTCATGCAACAAATGATATCCAGCATGTCCGAATGGCGACCGGCATGGGGATGGTAGCTCTTACAGATTCAATTGTGCTTGGTTCCGCTGCTATTGGTTTTATGGCATATATTAATGTCAAACTGACTTTATTTGCATTAATCCCTATGCCGATGATTATTTTTGGCACGCGCTTTTTCAGTAAAAAGATGCACCGTCTTTATCAGGAGGTACAGGGGACATTTTCTGATTTAACCGAGGTTACGAGAGAAAGATTTGCAGGAATCCGAATTATAAAAGCATATAACAGGGAAAAGAATGAGAGAATCAGACTGGAAAAAATATCAAAGGATTATATAAACAGCAACCTGAGGCTTGTAAGAGTCACAGGATCTTTTTTCCCGATGATGCTACTTTTTTCAAATATCAGCCTTGCAATAGTCCTTTATCTCGGGGGACGACAAACCATAGGCCTGACGATTACTCCAGGAGATTTTGTGGCGTTCATAAGCTATCTCGGCCTTCTTACATGGCCTATGATGGCTATGGGTTGGGTAACCAACCTTCTGCAGCGGGGAAGAGCATCTTTGGATAGAATAGACAAGATGTTACAGAACAGGCCCGAGATTGCTGACTGTTCCGGTGCAGAGCATCTTGAACTCGTACAGGGAAGCATTGTTTTTGAAAACGTATCATTTTCTTACGGGCATGATAAAGCGCATGCTCTTGCCGGAATTGATATAAAACTGGATAAGGGAAAGGTATTGGGTATTGTGGGAGCTCCCGGAAGCGGTAAAACAACCTTTGCAAACCTTATTCCAAGACTCTTTGATGTAACAGGCGGCAGGATAACATTAGACGAAAAAGATATCCGCAATATCCTGCTCAAGGATCTCAGGGCACAGATTTCTTTTATGCCCCAGGAACCGTTTTTATTTGCAGGTACGATCAGGGAAAACATTTTATTTGGAAATAAAGAAGCAGATGAAAAGGAATTGGTTAAAGCTGTTAAGCAAGCATCTTTGTATAGTACAATAAAATCCTTTTCCGATGGTTTTGAAACAATAGCAGGAGAAAATGGAGTAATTTTTTCCGGAGGACAGAAACAACGCATAGCACTTGCCCGTGCGCTTTTGCGAGACAGCCCCATTCTAATCCTTGATGACCCTGTAAGCCAGGTGGATATGGAAACCGGAAGCGCCATTATAAATACCATAAAGTCATTGGCGGGCGTAAAAACAATAATAATTGTTTCACACAGGCTTTCAGCGGTTCAATTCGCTGATCGAATAATCGTACTGGATAACGGTCGCATTATAGAATCAGGTATGCATGAGGAATTGATGAAAAATGACAGATACTACGCAAAAACATTTCGCCTGCAGGAAATAGAAGAGGAGCTTAATGCGTACTGATTTCGGATATTTTGAGGAAAAACAGCTTGGGAAGCCTTATGATATAAAGATGTTAAGAAGACTTTATCCTTTTACCAGACCGTATAGATTGTTTTTCATATTATCAATATTTCTTGTCATTATTATTACTCTCCTTGATTTGTCCCTTCCGTATATTACCAAAATTGCTATAGACAGGTATATTGTTCCCAAGTTTGAATCAGCTAATTTTAAGGATATTCGTGGCAGAAAAAATAAAGTCAGATTTTTAGAGGCAGACATAACCGATCCTGAAATCAAGGCAATTGCAAACAAATATTCAGATCAATTCAGGATTGCCGGATCATTTGCTTTAATATCATTTGATGACCTGTCAGGACTGGACAAAGAAGATCTTTCCATATTGCGAAAAGACGATTTAGCCGGAGTAAGTCTTATAACGGCCATTTTCATCGGATTAATTCTTTTAAATTTTGTAATAAATTTTTTGCAGGTTATGTTGATGGAATATACAGGGCAAAAAATAATGCATGATTTAAGGGTCCGTCTTTTTGCACATATCCAGGATTTATCAGTTGCTTTCTTCAACCGGAATCCTGTTGGCCGACTTGTCACAAGGGTCACCAATGATACCCAGAACATGCACGAGCTGTTTACCTCGGTTATTTCTTTTGTGTTTAAGGATATATTTCTTCTTTTTGGCATTATGTTTGTTCTAATCACTATTAACTGGAAGCTGGCTCTGGTTTCTTTTATATCGCTTCCTTTTGTTTTATATGCATCATTGTATTTTTCAAGCCGGGCCAGAGATGCATTCAGGGTTCTCAGGATAAAGGTTGCGGAAATAAATACTAAATTTTCGGAAACCATTGCGGGGATAAAAGTTGTACAGCTTTTTTTGCGGGAAAAGGATAATTACCGGGATTTTAAAAGGCTCAATAATGAAAATTACCAGGCAGGCATGAAGCAGGTGCGGATCTTTGCGATATTTATGCCCGTTGTGGAACTTCTTGGAACTGTAACTATAGCGCTTGTTATTTTTTATGGAGGAGGTCAGGCTCTGGCGGGCAGCATAAGCATTGGTACGCTTGTTGCCTTTATTTCTTATATGAAAATGTTTTTCAGGCCCATAAGAGACATGGCTGAAAAGTACAATATCATGCAAAATGCAATGGCATCGGCTGAGAGGATATTTTTGATATTTGATAACAAAGACAGGCTGCCGCAACCCAGGGTTGAAAGTGGATACAAATTGCCTGCCATAGATAATATTGACAAAATAGAGATTGAAGATGTGTCTTTCAGTTATATTCCCGATGAACCGGTTCTAAATAAAATTTCATTTAAAATAATTGCCGGCGAAACAATAGCAGTTGTCGGAAGAACAGGTTCAGGAAAAACAACTTTGATCAACCTTATTATCAGGTTTTATGATCCAACATCAGGGAGAATACTTATCAATGAAAAAGATATAAAAAATTATGAAAAATCAATTCTCAGGTCGAAAATAGCGCTTGTAATGCAGGACCCTTTTCTGTTTTCAGGAACCATACGAGAAAACATAGGGCATGGTAACAGCAAAATCTCGGAAAAAGAAATGGAATATATTTTAGAGGCTTCAAATTGTGAGGGTTTTATAAACAGATTGCCGGACGGTCTTGATACCGTAGTATCTGAAGGCGGCGCATCAATTTCCAGCGGTGAACGACAGTTGATATCAATTGCCAGAGCTTTTGCCCGTAATCCGGGTCTTATTATACTTGATGAGGCGACTTCTTATATTGATTCAGAGACAGAGCAAAAAATTCAGGAGGCAGTTTCCAAGCTTATGAAAAACCGGGCATCTGTTATTATTGCTCACAGGCTCACAACAGCACGCAATGCCGACAGAATTATAGTGATAAATAAAGGCCGGATAATTGAGACAGGCACGCATGTTGAATTGATGACCCAAAGAGGGTTTTATTTTAAATTAAATCAACTGCAGGGATGATGTATATGTAACTTCTCAATAAATCCGGGCAAATTACATGATACAAGGCTCGCCCACTGATAATAAAATGTAAGAATATCTGAAACTCGCATCTAAGTGAGCCTAAAGAAAAAACAGTGGCCAATCCTTTTAATACGTATTGGTTAAGCGATAGATCATATGTTTTAAAGATAAATTTTCTTATGCGCTGTTTTTTCTCAAAGCTCACTAAGATACTCAAACAGTCAGCTATTTTACATTTCATCACCAGCGGACTCGTCTTTTTTTATTTTTACCCGAACTTTTGAGAAGTTACATGAATATTTGTTAAGGTTTTGACCTTTTTTAAAGCTTTTGATAAATAGAAAGGTGCGCGAAACTTGAGAAAGAATCAACAAAAAGGAAAGGCTATTATGGACAATACTTTTTTAGAAAAGGCGTTAGAGATGCCGCCTAAAAAATAGTTAAGGAACGTGGACGAATTAACTTCCACAAGTAGGCGCATAGATTTGGGTCAGATTTGTTCGATCTCAGATCACAAAAGTTGATGGAATAGCGGGCTATTTTGATATTTTTGTGATTTGAAATCGGGCAAAGGTGGCCTGAAGCTGTGATGCATAGTTGAGTAAGTTATTTCGTCCACGTTCCTAATGTTCACAGACTAATTGTTCGGCAGAAACAGGCAACTAAGAAAAATATGGGAACAAAGAGCAATGGAACTGACAGCCTCAACTTTCGCTTTAGTGAAGGAGTTGGGTGATTTCTCCTACGAGTTGTCCGCTTTGGACCGCGTTTGGAATATCTTGTTTCCGGACAAGGGGAAAAAATGGAATCACCTGCATGTCAACAAGTACAAGCACACCTTCTACATCACTCATGTCGATGGTGGAGGTGTCAGCCTAAAGGTCGAACCGAAAAAGTGCGTGCGAGCAATGGACTTCATGGGAGCCTCTTCTTATTCTGTTGAAAACCATGGTCAACTGGCTACTGTATGGGAACCACTAATCGAATCCGCGCGCAAATGGCTCAAAGCTGCCAGGAAAGACTGGATAAAGGCCAGCAAACGAATTCAGGTCGATTTACCCGTTACGTCACAGATACGGTGTCGCCCCCAATGCTCTCATACGCGCCTCCCTCCCTGATGTTTACCGCCTGAATAAGGAACTAGGCAAGGACAGGATCAGGAAGCTGGTGCGTCTGGTCGAAGATGGCTTTTTCCTCAAAGCGGAGAACACGGAAGTCTCGTCCATGACAGCGGCTGATTACTTCCAGTATTGCGAAATCGCCTATATAGCCGGGAAGCGCAAAGAGGAGACAGTCGATGAATCTTTGTCTGGTCGAGAGATGTATAGCCGATATGCCGACGGCCGGCACGAAGGGCTTCTGGACATAGATCCAGCCTCCGAGCAGGAGTTTGCCGATTGGATCGATGGAAAGCATCCCAAAAGAAGAGGAGGTGGGCACCCCTGGGAGATTAAGCGAGGGGGCAACACAACGCACATAGACCTCAGCGTTTCGCGCCCGTCCTCATACCAGCAAAAGGGTTTCAAGGTTGAGCTGCGAGGCGAATCTATCGGCAGAATGGTGGAGACAATGCGCATGTTCCTGGCGATCCACGAGGGAAAGCTCCCCATTTCTATCGCCAATCCGGAGGGCATCCGCAAACGACTTCTGGCTCAAGACAACATCGGAATCATTCCGTCTTACGCCTTGCTGCACAGGGCTAACCAGCATTTCAGCCAGGATAAAGATGTGTTCGACGTCATGTACTACGATGATCTGGGCCGATTCAAGCGCCGGATAACTCCTTTCGTCACATGGGAACCGTTGCCCATCCTTAAGCCAAGAAACGCCTGAATAGGGGCGAAGCCCCCATAGACACTTCAAAGCCAAGACGGGACGTAGTTGACAAGCTTGAATAACTATATTGGGCAGTTAGACGATTTTTTATAAGGAGATACCAAATGCCCCGACAAGCCCGCCTTAATGCCCCTGAAACGCTGCATCATGTAATCGTACGAGGTATTGAAAAACGGAAGGAAGATCGTCGATGATACTACTGATCGAAAAGACTTCTTTAAAACTGTTTGAACTATTTTTTTTCATAAGATTTTTTTGTCAAATAAATACTTATATGAATCAGTTTTTTAATTACTTTATAATAAAGACTTGAATGTCAATCGGTTATCAGGTTAAATATACATTAATTGTTATTCTAAAAAATAGTGAATGTTCACAGACTAATTGTTCGCCGGTGACAAATTAAAAGCATGATAAAAATATGAAAATCTATTTAGACAACTGCTCTTTTAATCGGCCATTTGATGATCAGTCTTCCATGCGTATCAAACTTGAAACTGAAGCAAAGTTATTTGTTCAAGAAAAAATTCTAATTGGAAAATTGCAATTAATCTGGTCACATATTTTAGAATATGAAAATATGCAGAATCCGTTCATCGAAAGAAGGAATTCAATAATAGAATGGAAAAAAATAGCAGCCGAGGAAATTGATGGCACTAAAAATGTTATAGCAAGAGCATCCGAATTTACACGGAATGGCGTAAAATCTAAAGACGCACTCCATATTGCATGTGCTATTGAAGGAAAAGCGGAATATTTCCTAACAACAGATGATAAACTTTTAAAAAAATTGGCTGAAACCAAAGAACTTATTGTGATTAATCCTGTTAATTTCATTCCCATTTTGGAGAGTATGTGATGATAACTGATACAGAGATTAAACAAAGAGGCATAAAAGCATTAATTGCCGATCTTGGCAATGTACAAGCAGAACGCTTCATCTCTCTAATAATCAGAGAACCTTTTGATTATACAAAGTGGCAAAGAGACCTTTGGCCAGACGAATCCGTTGAAGAGCTAAGCAAAAAAGCCATGGAAGCAATACAGATGAAGAACGGCGAACAAGGCGCTTGAGCTGGACTGGGCAAAGCCGTGCCGTTTTTTGAGGGCAGTATTTGACCGGTAGTTTTTGCCTTTATCATAATTTTTCAGTTATCGTTGCCCAGCCCCTCAGCTTTTCGTTCGGCTACCAGCCATCTTGGAGTCTTTGGCAAATTATATTTTACGACGGGTTATTGTGTCGTTAATGCTTGAATGAAGAAAGAATAATCATGTCTCTTAATTATGATGAAATAATCGTAAAAATTGCTGTTAATACTGTATCCGAAGTATTTAAATTTTGTGCGGAAACAGCAAAAGGTGGTTTTGATTGGTTAAATACCAAAAAAAACAAATTCGACTTATTAGGAAAAGCTGCCTCTTCTTATACTCAACACACAATCTCTAAATACGGTACTATAAAAATATATGGCATGGATCGCCCTGTTTTGATTGATGGACTTTACATTCATTTAAACATACTCCATGGAATTGAGGCACGAACAATTATAGATGTGTCTGATCTCGAAGAGCGTATCGACGCCTTCAGTATGAAAGAAGTATCGACATATAAGGAACGTAATATCTCAGCTGTGAAAGCAGTTAAGAAGGAAAAGAAAATTGTAGTCCTAGGAGGACCGGGAAACGGAAAAACCACACTTTTAAAGCATATTGCTATGGAAACCCTTAGAGGCAATATCATAGGCAATATGTTGCCAGTATTTATAAGCCTAAAGGAGTTTAGCGAGACAAATTGCTCTCTTGAGGAATACATTTTAGCTCAATTTGATGTATGTGATTTTCCTACAAAGGGAGGTGCTGAGTTTATTGAAAGGTTATTAATAAATGGTAAACTTATTGTGTTGTTGGACGAAGCCGCTATGCGGCAGAAAAAAAATCAAAAATAGTGTATAACTCCTATACTTGTCCAATTTCGGGCACTTTTAAAAAAGGAGTATACCATGAATCAAACAGAAGTAAATCGATTTAAGAAACTCTATCAACGCCACCTGAGATCACTCAAACTTCAGGGCAAAAGTCAGAAAACTATTGATGCATACTCTCGGGCTGTCCGCCGAATCAGTGAACATTTTGATTGCTGCCCCGATCAATTGACCACTGAACAATTAGAAATCTATTTTGGAGAGCTGGTCGATAGCCACTCATGGAGCACAGTCAAAGTGGATCGAAATGGCCTGCAATTCTTTTGGAAGCATGTACTCAAACTTGATTGGCAATGGCTTAATATTATAAAGCCTCCAAAGATCCATACAATACCTGATATTCTTACCCCTGTTGAAATAGAGCAACTCATTGGGAAAACACGAAAACTGCGTTATCGTGTTTTTTTATTGACCACCTATTCAATGGGACTTCGTCTCGAAGAAGCCCTATCTCTTCAAGTCGCTGATATTGATACCGGGTACAAACAGGTTCATATCCGCAGGGGCAAAGGACATAAAGATCGGCTGGTACCATTGCCTGATCTCACTTTATTGGGATTGCGTGCACTCTGGAGTAAGCATCGTCATCCAAATTTGATATTTCCTAATGCCAAAGGCTCTCTTGAAACAATTCAACAGGCAACAACTCATATGGATAGAGGAGGTACACAAAAAGCTATGAAAATAGTGGTCACTGAATGTGGCATTAAAAAAAAGTCTCTATACACTCCCTTCGCCACAGTTTTGCCACTCATCTCCTTGAACGCGGCTTAAGCCTTCGTCATATTCAAGCACTACTCGGCCATGCCAGTCCTGCAACAACCGCACGTTATGCTCATCTGACTGATGTCACTGAAAAAGACAGCAGGATCACCATTAATGAGC
>Ga0255421_1143_pt1 | contig 14347 bp, 15 predicted proteins | sample ANMaggSSYBR02G10_FD_182637 | JGI IMG/M metagenome (GOLD analysis project Ga0255421, IMG submission 182637) | Sediment cell enrichment communities from methane seep in Santa Monica Basin, California, United Staets - ANME aggregate JGI... | ecosystem: Environmental > Aquatic > Marine > Cold seeps >... | reverse complement strand
TGTCAACTTATAAACTAATGTACGTCCCGCAACTTTGGCCTGTCAACTTATAAACTAATGTACGTCCCGCAACTTTGGCACCAACGACTTTCTCACCGACTCAGGATCGTGGGGAACTCTTGTCCGTTGTTTGGCACCAGACCACGGATCCCTTTCACGCTTCCATTTTGGCATCCGATTCAACCACTCTTCAAACCATGGCTGACTCTCCCATCCATCGTAGTTAGTTTCAACGTAACCAGGCATCTTGCCCGTCTCTTCAATTTCTTTGATGTATTCAGGTGGCAGAAGGGTGCCCCTTAAGTACTCAACGAGTTTCGCTTTCTTTCTGGGGTCAACAACCTTCCCAGGAACATAACAGCCAACAGAAACCAAGCCAGCGTTCTTGCCACTCATACAGATATCCTCGAAGGGAAATTACAACGTTAAGGGTGACTTGACGGGGATGGCGCCCCTGCTTTAGCCAGCCGATTTGTCTTGGATCTTATTTCTACTGTATATTTTGACAACCGCTGTTTATCCCCGGTCAAGTCCACCCTTTGGTTGGGGGGGTATATCCTATTAAATTATCTTTGATTATGCAAAGACTTGAAGATGCCGAACTCAATAGCATAAACAAAATTGAAGATATCATCCAATGCCTGCTTTATTTGATCTGGAGAAATTGAAATATCATCTATAGTATGTTGACTCTTTGTGGTAGGGGATGAAAACTTTTCCTTTGAATAGCGACGATGATGGACAATATTGTTCCGTAGCTTTCTTAGATTATCCCATTTACATAAATGGATATCTTTATTTTGAATCTCGACTCTAAATAGATTTTTCAAAAACTTCAGGCTTTCCCTTACTGTATTACGATTTATTCTACTCTGTATATACTCGCGAGTTTTTTCCGCAAACATATAAAATGGGTTATCACTATTTTGTTCCGCTTCTTCAAGCTCGATATCAATTATTATATCCTCTTCCTCATTTGTTGGTGTCGGTTTCCCCATGAGCGTATGATTAATCCTTCTTATTCTTCTATCAGTTAATTCCATCAGAGCATCTTTTGTGTATGCTTCTACGATAGCAGCGAGATAGACAATTGCAAGTTTGGTAGCAATTGAATGACCTGTTTTAAGAATGGGAAGCATTTGAAAAAAGTTTTTCGTGTTTTTTTCTTGGTCTTTTACAAATTTTATTTGCTCTATGTCTGATGGAGACCAAGGATCATTTATAGTACTCAGAGTCAAAAGACAATATGCTTTAATTTCTTCATAACTATTTTGAAACTCAGAGAATGCAATTGTCTCTACTGTGAGTGATGTTAGATTATTAGTCATTTTAAAATAAAAAGCCCCCAACTAATAATTAACGGACAAATAAAAGCATCTAGCCAAAATAGAACCGCACCACTTCTGGTGTATAAATCTCATTTATTTTTAATAACGAACTGATTTAATTCGGTACAAATTTTACCATACGGTGTATAAAACGTTAAAATTTTGCGTGAAGTACACAAAAAACGATGAAATTTCTGACAATGAATGATTACAACTTCTAATTATTACAGTAGTAACAACGAGCTGAAAGAATTAGAAAACAGCACAAAATCTTAGAGCCTATTTAGTTATCCTAACACACGGTAAGTAGTCAACAATATAAACAAACCATAACCCACCGCCTAAAAAAACAGAAGGATATTTTGAACGACGCACCACCCTAAGGTTCACATCACCTTCCTGAATTTAAAATCAACTACCTGATGGATCTTTTTAAAATCGGAGATATTTGCCGTCACAACTACCGCCCCTATCTGCCTTGCAAGCAATGCAATGGAGACGTCGTTGTAAATACGAGGATTTGCCGGATCAAGCCTCCCAGAAAAACGAAGCTTCTGACATACCCTTCCAATCAAGAGCTGTGTAGCAGATGAGGGGACTACAAGTCTTCCTAATTGGATAAATTTGGCCCCAAAATTGATAAGATGATTGACTTCTCGTTTTCTCCTAGCTCCAATCCATAATTCATGGAGCACAGGATGTACTAGATACATAACCTTGTTGAATCCGTTGATCTCATTTCTATAAAGACCCTGGTTGAAAACCCCAATATAAACGTTTGTATCAAAGACGACCTTCTCCTGCATCCCTTAGGCCTCCTCAAAATCAAAACTTCCAGCGTCCTTAAGGGTTGTCTCTGCAAGCTGAAAATCGGTGTCAAATTGCTTTATAACGGCATTTATAGCCTCCTTTTCCGATTTTGCTTTCAGCGCCGTCTTGATTCGGTTAATCTGATCCTGATCCAGTTCAATAGTCTTCTTTACAAGCGCCATCTCATTCCTCCATTTGATACATGCAATATGTCTGGTTTGTATGGTTTATATAATGGCAACATGCCTGTTATTTGTCAAGAACAAAAAAATGCTGGTTCGCGTCTTTGTGTGCAGTTCTGCCTGGGAACAGCGATATTCCAGCAAACTTGTGAGCAATAATGAAAATTCTTGGGGGTTTATCAAAATTCACCTTGAACTTTTTCAAGTATGTGATAAATCTTAATATCTTTGAAGTTTTTTACATTAACTTAAAATTATATAAAAAATGTCCCTAAAAGGCCCTTTCATTATTTTAGTCATAACTTCTATTCTGGGTTTGGTCTCATGCGGCCTGTTTAACCCTGAGCCGATTCCCTGTGTGCGGGAAAGCCTTCCTGATAAATTTTCAGAGTTTACAACCGACGCAGCACCGGAACAAAAGTGGTGGGAAACGTTTAATGATTCAGAGCTTAATGCAATTGTTGAAGAGGCTCTCTCCAACAACTTGAACTTAAAACAGATATGGGCCAGACTTATGCAGGCCAGAGCTATGGCAATTCAGGCTGGTGCAGACCGGTATCCAGACCTGACTGGCACGGCCGGGGCCACACATTTCAAACAAAGGACTAAAAATGGATCAGCGTTAACCAGTACATTCGAGAACTACTCTCTCGGAGTTTCCAGCAACTATGAGCTGGATCTTTGGGGACGTGTCCGGGCTGAACAGGAGGCGGCAATTCTCTCGACTGAGGCCAGTGAACAGGATCTTAACGCTGCAGCTATCACTCTGGCGGCCGAGGTAACCAACCGTTGGCTTCAGATCATTGCCCAGCGTACGCAGAAACATCTCTTAAACGAACAGATAGAAACCAACCAGACTTTTTTGGAGCTTATCGAACTCAGGTTCAGGCATGCCATAGTTTCGGCATTAGACGTCTATCAGCAACAGCAGGTGATTGACCAGGTCCGGGCGCAAATACCACTGGTGGAAGCCCAGGAGAGTAAACTCATGAACGAATTGTCAGTACTTCTTGGAAAAGCCCCTCGAAGTCCGCTGGTGATTTCAAGACCTGACTTGCCGAAACTGGCGCCCATGCCATCCACAGGAATACCGGCAGACCTTCTGGAAAACCGCCCGGATATTAAAGCCGCACAGTTAAGGCTTCAGTCCGCCGGATGGAATGTATCAGCCGCACGGGCAGACAGGCTTCCGTCTCTTACCCTCTCAGCCAGGGCTATCTTCGAAAATGAGCATCTTGATCTTCTTCTCGACAACTGGCTGCTCAGTCTTGCTGCAAACTTAACTGCGCCTGTTTTCGACGGGAACCGGCGTGCTGCTGAAGTTGATCGAACCATGGCACTGAAAGATGAAAATTTTGCAGCCTATCGTCAAACCATCCTCACAGCCATAAGAGAAGTTGAGGATGCGCTTGTTACTGAAGCCAAACAACAAGAGCATATTCTGAAGCTAAAACAGGTAATCCAGACAGCTCGAAAAGCTTTAGACCAGGCAACTCTTCGCTATCGCAATGGACTCAACGACTATCTTCCAGTGCTTACACAACTTTTATCCGTGCAGGATCTGGAACGTAATCTTATAACTCAGCATGCGACTCTTCTGACAAACCGCATAAGTCTATACCGCTCTCTTGGTGGTACATGGACTGAAGGCTTAATCTTTACTGTTTCGGGATAGACGAAATATGCAAGAAAAAGAGCAAAATAAAAATTTAACGAATAACACTAAGACCTCATCGGTCAGGAAAAAGCGGATATTAAAAATTGTTTTACCCGCAATTATTATTGTAGCGGGAGTTGCCGCAGCCTTTTATCTAAAAAATACCGGCCCTAAAAGTAAAAGGCAGGCTCCAGTAAAACTGGCTCCTGTTGTCCAGGTAAAGCCACTTTTTCCGGCAAACCATACCGTAATACTAAATGCCATGGGGACAGTAGTACCGGCAAGGGAAGTTGAGTTGAGACCTCGTGTAACCGGAGAAGTAATAGATATTAACCCTGAGTTTATCGAAGGTGGTCTGCTGAAGGCTGGCTCTCTTGTGCTTAAGATTGACCCTGAAGATTACAAACTGGCTCTGATACAAAAAGAAAAAGCCCTGGCCGATGCAAATTATTCCCTGAAGCTGGAACTTGGAAGGCAGGAAGTGGCAAAGCGAGAGTGGGAATTGCTGAATGGAGACAAGGATGCCGAGGATAGAGAGGTAGAGCTGGCCCTGCGAAAACCACACCTTGAAAAGGCTAAAGCCGAACTTAATGCAGCCAAAGCCGATCTTAAAAAGGCTTATCTAAATCTTTCGCGCACAAAAATTAAAGCGCCCTTCAACGCTATGGTCAGATCCAGACTGGTAAACCTCGGCTCACAGGTAACTCCGCAGGAACGGCTGGCTGAACTGGTCGGCAGCGATTCCTACTGGATTCAGACATCAGTCCCACTGGACAGATTAAGCTGGATTCAGATACCGCGAAGCCTGGGTGATCCGGCAACCAGAGCCCGTATCATCTATGCCCAGGGCTATGAACGCACCGGAACCGTCATACGGCTGTTGGGAGACCTTTCGCCCGAAGGACGCATGGCCAGAGTTCTTATCGAGGTTGAAGATCCTTTGGGATTAAAAAATTCAAAGAATGACAAGCCGCCGCTTTTGATTGACGATTATGTGCATGTTGAAATCAAAGGGAAAAAACTGGAAAACGTTTATAAAATTCCCCGAACAGCCTTCAGGGATAATTCTTTTATATGGATCGCCGGCGAAAATTTAACTCTTGAAATTAAAGAAGTTCACCCTGTTTATAGAGATGCCGGCGTGGTACTTATCGATAATGCCATAAAACCCGGCGAACGTTTGATCATATCTGATCTTCCTGCACCCATAGACGGCATGCCAATACAGGTGGAATAGCCGCCAACTACTCAGGTGGATAGACTGAAGGTAGAAGGCTAATAGGGATAAATCATGCGTGATCACACAAAACTGCAACCTGTGCGTTTAGCCATTAGCGTTTAGCCGTTAGCATTGAAAAGGGGTGGAAATGAGAGATTTTAGAGAACTTAATCAACAGGTCAATGAGGTAAAGAGGATGTTGAACAGTTTTATCCAAAAGCTAACCGCTAATGGCTAAAAGCTAACCGCACAGGTTGAAATACTTCAGCCTTCAGCCTTCAACCTGAATAAGTAAAATGGATTTAAATAATAAACATACTCCCCCCAATATCAAAAAAGGCCCCATCGCATGGATGGCGGGTCACTCTGTGGCCGCAAACCTTCTCATGCTGGTTCTGCTTATCGGCGGGATAGTCCTGGCTTACAATATCAAAAAGGAAGTGTTTCCTTATTTTGATATGGACATGGTCAGGATTACGGTACCATACCCTGGGGCAAGCCCCCAGGAAGTTGAACAGGGCATTTTACTTGCTATCGAAGAAGCGGTGGTGGGACTTGAGGGGGCCGATGAGGTACGCTCCACGGCCCGCGAAGGTTTTGGCACAGTTACTGTCGATATGATTGAGGGCGAAAACCTTCAAAAGCTCGCCCAGGATATCCGGAACGAAATGGACCGCATAGTATCCTTTCCCGAAGATATTGAAGAACCTACGATAGCTATCATCTCCAGAAAGCGATACGTAGTCTCCCTGGCTCTTTACGGGGATCAAAGCGAATGGGTTCTTCGAGAATACGCAGAGTATATCCGGGACCGGCTTCTTCAGGAGCAGGATATCACCCAGGTGGAAGTCATCTCCGCAAGAAACCATGAAATCGACGTAGAAATCCCCGCAAATACCCTTCGCTCATATTCGCTCACCCTCGATGATGTAGCCCAGCGCATAAGGAGAGCTTCAGTAGAGCTTCCCGGCGGCGCAATCAGAACACAATCCGGCGATATTCTGGTTCGCATGAAGGAACGAAGAGATTTCGGCCCGGAATTCGCCCAAATTCCCATTATTACGGCAAGTGACGGCTCACAGATTTTGCTTGATGATATCGCCATAATCAAAGACGGCTTTGAGGAAACCACAGTATCCTCAAGTTATAACGGAAAGCCGGCTGTGATGCTCGATGTTTACAGGGTAGGAGACCAGACACCCATATCTGTCTCCGACGCGGCAAGACAAGTAGTGAAAGAGGTCAATGTGTCTCTTCCACAGGGACTTCGTGTTGACCTTAGAAATGACCGCTCGAATGTCTATCGTCAGCGGCTGGGACTTTTAATGAAAAACGGCTTAATTGGACTTGCCCTGGTATTTATACTGCTGGCTCTTTTTTTAGAACCCCGCCTTGCTTTTTGGGTTAGTCTTGGAATACCGGTATCTTTTCTGGGCTCCCTTTTCCTTTTAAACATATCCTATGTAAGCATCAATATGATCTCCATGTTTGCCTTTATAGTTACCCTTGGGATTGTTGTTGATGATGCCATTATCGTGGGTGAAAATATCTACTATCACCAGCAGCGCGGAAAGACCTGGCCTAAGGCGGCAGTTACAGGTGCCAGAGAAATTGCCATGCCAATTACCTTTGCAATCCTTACCAACATGGTGGCTTTCGTTCCCATGTTTTTTGTGCCCGGGTTTATGGGTAAAATATTTAAGCAGATTCCTATGGTGGTTATCAGCGTTTTTGCCATCTCTCTTATTGAAAGTTTTTTCATCCTTCCGGCCCACATAGGACGCAAACGAACAGATGCTCCATCAGGGTTGTTTGGCTGGATATTTCATGCGCAACAGAGTTTTGGACGTGCTTTTCTGAAATTTGTCAACCAGCGTTACGGGCCCTTTCTAAAAGCAACCATTCAATGGCGCTATTTGACTATGGCAACAGGAATCGCAATAATTCTTGTAACCATCGGCTATATTAAAAGCGGGCGCATGGGTTTTGAACTTTTTCCAAAAATCGAATCCGATTACGCAAAGGTGACCGCAGTTCTTCCTTTTGGCGCAGCCTTTGAAAAAGCCCGGCAGGTTGAAAAAAAAACTGATACAGGCAGCCCAGGAGGTAACTTCAAAAAATGGCGATAAAGAGCTGGTGGAAGGCATTTTTTCCAGCATTCATGATAACACGATAGAAATACGCGCCTATCTCACCCCCCCTGATGTTCGTCCCCTTTCCACGGCTGATGTTACCAGACGATGGAGGGAGCAGGTGGGCGTTATTCCAGGACTGGAATATATCAAATTTGAATCCGATGCCGGCGGTCCTGGAAGAGGGGCAGCCATGTCCGTAGAGCTCAGTCACCAGAAAATGGATCTTCTTGAAAGAGCCAGCGCAGATATGGCCAAAGCCCTGAGTTTTTATCCAAATACAAAAGCAGCAGATCGATTTTAAAATAAAGCCCGAGGCTCGAAGCCTTGGCCTGGAAGCCCGCGAAGTGGCCAGGCAGGTCCGTCATGCGTTTTACGGCGCCGAAGTTCTCCGGCAGCAGCGGGGTCGAAATGAAGTTAAAGTTCTGGTAAGGCTTCCCAGGCAGGAGCGTATCTCCGAATACAATCTGGAAGAAATGGTTCTGCAAACACCAAAAGGGACTGAAATTCTCCTTCGGGATGCGGTATATATCAGCCGGGGCAGATCCTATACTGACATCAACCGCCGAAACGGCCAAAGGATAGTAACTATAACAGCCGATGTATCTCCTAGGAGCCAGGCCGGACAAATACTTAGTTCGGTCGAGGCAGAAATCCTTCCGGAACTTCAGCAAAAATATCCGGGACTGGCTTACAGTTTCGAGGGCCGGCAGGCTGATCAGAAAGAGAGCATGCAAAGCCTTTTCAGAGGACTTCTCATGGCTATGATAGTTATCTACGCCATGCTGGCGGTCCCATTAAACAGCTACATACAACCTTTAATTATCATGATCGCAATACCTTTTGGTATCGTGGGCGCACTCATCGGCCACCTGATCATGGGCTACAGCCTGAGTATTTTGAGCATGTTTGGCGTTGTGGCCCTGTCCGGTGTAGTGGTAAACGACGCCCTGGTGCTGATCGACTTTGCCAACCGCAGGCGCCAGGCTGGCATGGCCCCTCTGGAAGCCATACAAGCCTCCGGTTTACACCGTTTTCGACCAATCATTCTGACCACATTAACCACATTCGGCGGGCTCGCGCCCATGATTTTCGAAACCTCACGCCAGGCAAGGTTTCTAATCCCTATGGCCCTGTCTCTAGGGTTTGGCGTCGTGTTTGCCACCTTGATTACCCTGATCCTGGTCCCCTCTTTTTATATGGCAATAGAAGATGTCAAACGACTTCTGATAAAAAATGGAACTGAGAAATGAGCTTAAGGTGTGATCAAATTCAAAGCAGGAAACTGTTTGAGCGCATTAGAAAGCGTTAAGAAAGAACCTTGCAGGATCTTGTTCATTGTTTATTAAAGGCTTGTCGAACTGTTACTATTGTTTTTACTCGGGGCAAGTTCTTTCTTTACGATATCTTATGCGTGAGTTTTTCATGGTTTTAATTTGATTACACCTTACGCTCATCCGCTGTACGAATTAAATTTAAAACAGCCAAAGCACCTCTTTCAAATGCAAGCGGCAGATTCCATGAACTCCTGTCTCGTTTTCCAACAAAATTGCTTGCTGATCGTATTTCCAGAAAAGGAATGTCGTAATGTATTGCCAGATGAGCCGCCCCTGCCCCTTCCATACATTCCATAAATGGGCTGTAATGTTTATAAATATCCTTTGCCCTGCTATCTGTAGCGGTTATTGTTGAAACAGTTACAAATGATCCTTTTACTACCTGAATGCCCTTTCCTTCAAAAACCTTTACTAAAGTTTCTGATGCCTGATTTACAGGCTTAATATCAAAAGGATAACGATTTTTAATATCAATATTACTGCTCTTGATTATCGAAAACGGCAGTTCATTTAAAGGCAGACTACCATTCCCCGCCTCAATACCAAGCTGGATATCTATTTCTTCTGTTGCAATTCCAATATCTCCTATATTCAAACCTGACTCCCTGAATGCTCCTGCACATCCTGTTTGAATTATCAGGGACGGTCTTGCATTTTCAATGGCTGCGGTTAAGGACTGGACGGCATTAACAGTTCCAGGCCCTGTTATCAAAACACGGACAGATTTTCCCGCAATATATCCACTGGTAATTCTTCTGCCACCCACAATTGAAAAAACCGGACTTTCAATGCGATCAATAAGTTTTGAAAGCTCCTCTTCTACTGCTGCTGAAACTATAATATCGGAATTTATCATAACGTCTTAATTTTTGAAATACTTCACCACGGATTTTCACGGAATTACACTGTTAAAAAAAGGATATAGAAATGACACGTGCTAAAAAGCCTTTAAACATAAGGGCTCGGTCAAAAGTTTACCGATTCAACCTTTGATCGAATTTAAACGGCATAGCCTGTTTGACAGCTACCTTTTTAAAGTCTGGGTGTCCAGGGTTGAGGACATAGTTACATTCAGTTGGAATAATGGTGCTTGGTACTTTTAAAACCGCTGAAATTTGATCAAAATACCATATTTTACCTGTTTCTCTTAGCTTTATTGGCGGGGAATCGGCCTGCCAGTCTTTCGGCAACCTGGCGATATTGTTTACATCGGCAACCAGGGTCTTAGGAAAAATCACCTTGATGCTTACGTAATCTCTTAAAGCCTGATAAGAAGCTGCATGAACGATGATTTCAAGGGCGGCCAGAGCCAGAGAGTCGGATACGTAAACCACCCCTATACCCTTGTAATTCCACCGTCCGCCGTAGCGCCTTGAACCTGTACCGGTAAAAGCTTCATCGACTTTGCGTTTGTGCACCAATCGCCAGGCCGTTAACATTAATAAACTACTCCGTCTTCAATCCGGCCCAGCATATCCTCAACTTCTCTGGCCCCCGTCTCTGTATCGGCAAACTCAAGAGGAGTTTTGCCACCCAGACCTTTTACCGGTAAATGAAACCATTGACGTGCCAAATCCTCGTCGCCATATACTTCAATTGCTCTTTCGTACAGGCATGCAAGGCGCAACACACGTTCTGATTCATCTGTTTTCAGACGACCCTCTTTTTTCCTGCGGGTCAAAGTCCGTTGAGGAATATTCACAGTGGTTGCCAGACTCTTTTCGGGCACGCCCAGTATCATACTCAACCGGCTGAAAGACGAAACCGGCAGTCCCTGCTTAAGAAGCAAAATCAGGCCTTTTACGTTTTCGGTTTGAATGCCTATTGATTGACCATACATTTTAATCTCCTATGCTCAAGTTAATTAAACGGCCACATTACTTATTATTGTAGCCACATGGCCGTTTATTGTCAAGTAATTAAATTTCGCCGGACTTTTTACGAAACCATCAATTTTATTTTTGTATTACGTAATTTTTCATGATATTATTTGTAGTAAATATTCAACCTACATTGAGCGATTTTTTACTCGACCTGCACCAATCTCTTGCGCATCAAGGGCTTGCGAAAAATCTCGGCATATCCATTGGTATGCCTGCACTTTTCGCAAACCTTGCTGCATCAAGATCTCGGCACATTTCTTCGCAAAAAATCGCTCAACTCAGGTTCAATTTAGGAGATTAATTTGAAAAAAACAATTGAAAAAAGAGTGGAAAGGCTCAGGAAATCTCTTGCAGAAAATAATATTGACTCCCTGCTGGTACTTGTTGAGGAAAATCGCCGTTATTTAAGCGGATTTACAGGCGAGGATACCCGGTTTGATGAAACAGCAGGGGCCCTTTTTATAACTGATAAAAGACTGATACTGGCCACAGATTCGCGCAATGACCTGCAGGCAGCAAGGGAAGCACCTCTTTATGAAATCATTTGTTATAAAAAGGGACTGGTTAAGGAACTCCCCAATATTATCAATACTCTTCAAACAAAAAGACTCGGCTTTGAAAGTATACGCATGTCATATATGCAGTATAACAAAATTTGCGGGCAGTTAAGTTCTTCCGACATAGATGTTGAGCTTGTTGAAGCTGACAATATTATGGAATGTCTGCGTGCAGTAAAAGAACAGTCAGAACTTGAAGAAATAAAAAAGGCATTGTTTATTGCTGAATCTGTGTTCATAAATTTTGCAGAAAATACCATTAAGCCGGGAATGACGGAAAAAGAGGCAGCATGGATACTTGAGAAAAATTTGCGTGAAGCCGGCGCTGACTCTTTATCGTTTCCGATAATTGTAGCATCAGGCCCAAACAGCGCACTTCCCCATGCAATTCCCGGAAACCGTAATTTTCATAAAGGTGAACCGATTCTTTTTGACTGGGGGGCAAGATTAAACGGTTACTGCTCTGATATTAGCCGGACACTTGTAATTGGAAGCCCGGATGACAAGTTTAAAAAAATTTTTAATACGGTACTTGATGCCCAACTTAAAGCAATTGATGCTATAAAGCCGGGAATAAGTTCAAAGGATGTGGATGAAATTGCACGAAACCATATAGACAGTATGGGTTTTAAGGATAATTTTGGTCATGGGCTGGGGCATGGAATAGGACTGGCTGTTCATGAGCCTCCCGGAATCAGCTCGTTAAAAGATACATTGCTTGAAAAACAGATGGTTTTCACCGTCGAACCCGGCATCTACATACCCGGCTGGGGAGGTATCAGGCTCGAAAATATGGTTGTTGTCAGAAAAGATGGGGCTGAAGTACTAAACAGCCATGATCCATTAACATTACTGCAAGGGATAAAGTAGGTTGGGTTGAGGAACGAAACCCAACAAAAGCTTTCGACGGGCTGATTTTTGCTCAATGTCGAGGAGACAAAGACGCTGGCGGTCTTTATTCGTGTGGGCTTTGCTGGATGATGCATTCTCTTATTCTACTGCAACCTATGTCCTGTCCGGGGAAATAAGCTTTAGTTTTGGGAAATATGTGCGATAACGCGATACATCTCTGGTTAATAATGCTATCTGTGCCACGGCAGCATGCGCCCCAATATAGAAATCCGGCAAAGGCGAACGCTTTTTGCCGCCCATTTTTCTATATCTCAAAAAACACTTGCCCGCAAGAAATGCGGCCTCCCATGGAAGCTGACGTTTGCTGAAGAACTCAGGGGGCAATGCATCTTCAAGGTCTTCGATGTTATCGAATCGAACAGATATTTCTGCATATATAATAGGATTAATCACCAGGATATGATCATCGGCATATCTGGCAAGAAATTGGGACGACCATTGAAACCATTTTTCGTCATTTGTAAAAACATCGAGAATCACATTGCTGTCAACCAGAATTTCCATAGCTTATTCTTCCCTTGTCAGCGCCATGATCTCATCTGTGGTCATCCTTACCGTGCCTCTGCCTCGCATTTGCTTAATAAGATCCTTGCCTCGCCTTGGTTGTTTTTTTGCCTTTTTCAAGAACACCCTATCCTTTATAATCTCAAATTCCACATCCATATTCGGCAGTATACCTGCTTTTTCCCTGATCTCAATTGGAATTGTAACCTGGCCTTTTGATGTTACACGCATGTTTTATCCTCTACCTTATCCTTTTGTCGGGTCTCGCTTTATTCAATCCAACCCGCGACCTGTTCTTACAGGTATTATTCTTACTTGTTACAAATAAATATGTCAATCAATAAAGATGGCATCGTGAATCTCCCAGCCTTAAAAGGCGGGGCTTCCCTGTGAGGATGGTTTCCCCAAAAAAGTGTAAACCAGGAAATAAAGCATGTCATGATTTTCTGTTGATTATTTAATGTTCCGGTTTTATTCTTACTGCTAAAATTTGTTTATTAAAAAACCGTAAACCGACAACTGTGAACCTTGAACCGATAACCGTATCTCTATGCCATCATTAGACGTCCTTGTTGATCAATATCTGAATTATCTCCTCGTTGAAAAAGGACTTTCAAAAAAAACTCTGGAATCATACAGCAGTGATCTGACAAGATATCTCAATTTTCTGAAGACTAAAAGAATAAAGACTATTTCTGACGCTGACACTGCTGCTATATTAAAGCACTTAATCTCACTAAGGATTGCAGGACTTGGGGCAAGATCAAGAGCAAGGCATCTTGTAACCATCAGAGGATTTTACAGATTCCTTGTAGAGGAAAAAGTAATAAAAAATGATCCGACAAGAATTATTGACCTTCCCAAAAGCAGCCTCAAACTTCCCGATGTTCTGTCATTTGAAGAAGTTGAAAACCTGTTAAATACTCCGAATTTAAATAAGCCGATAGAAGCAAGAGATGCAGCAATGATAGAGCTTCTTTATGCAGCCGGCCTGAGGGTATCGGAACTTGTTAATTTAAAAGTTCAGGATGTAAATCTGGAAGCCTGTTTTGTAAGAGTTTTCGGAAAAGGCTCAAAGGAAAGAGTAGTTCCTATCGGTCTTTATGCAAAAGAAAAAATCGACTTTTACATAAAGACTTTCAGGGCAAAGCTTTTAAAAAACGTGGCAAGTCCCTATCTCTTTGTCGCAAGGGCAGGAAAACCCATGACACGTCAAGGTTTCTGGAAACTGCTTAGAAAATATGGACAAAAGGCAGGAATCATCAGAAAAATCAAACCACACAGTTTAAGGCACTCTTTTGCAAGCCACCTGCTTGAAGGCGGCGCCGACTTGAGGTCGGTTCAGATCATGCTGGGCCACGTTGATATTTCCACAACACAGATTTATACTCACGTAGCCCGTGAGCATCTTAAAAAAATTCACGAAAAATTTCATCCAAGGAAATAAGGTAGCCGTTCACGGCTTGAAATATCAAGTACATTATACAGGGACAAAAGGCAGGATCATTTCTGCCTTCGCCTATTTAGAATATCTCCAAGCGCGTTAACGAGCCTGGAGAACCACTTCATCTATCCAGTACTGATCACCATCCTTAGAGTCAGTCGCCAGCCAGAACGACAATCGAGAATCATTGACCGGGCTGCTGAAGTTCTTGGTGGTGAAGTTAATCGAATATGTATCCCAGCTCGTTGTAAGGTTTACTATCTGCTTCGCTAAACCGTAATTATTATAAGGCGGGCCATGTTGACACAACGTAACTCGAAGATCATGACCCGTATTTGAGTAAGCCGCAAAGCTCAAATCATACTCGGTGTTCGGTTCTAAT
>Ga0255421_1135_pt1 | contig 15105 bp, 14 predicted proteins | sample ANMaggSSYBR02G10_FD_182637 | JGI IMG/M metagenome (GOLD analysis project Ga0255421, IMG submission 182637) | Sediment cell enrichment communities from methane seep in Santa Monica Basin, California, United Staets - ANME aggregate JGI... | ecosystem: Environmental > Aquatic > Marine > Cold seeps >... | reverse complement strand
AAAATTGCAACGCTTGTCATTACCCGCATTATCCCACCGAGATGAAGTTCGGTGAAATCGATGTGGCTGCCTGCCTTTCATGTCACCCTGATCAAGGTAAAGAAATGGAAGCAAAACCGAGCGAACACGCTGGTTTGAATTGTACTGAATGCCACATGGTTCATCGTGAGTGGGCTGAGTGTGCGGATTGTCATACTCCCCATGCTGAGGAAATGACCCATGCGGATTGTCTTGCCTGTCACAAGCCGCATAGTCCCAAAGCAGTCAATTATGCTGATGGTATTCCTAATAATTACTGCGCTTCCTGTCATGAAGATGTGGGCAATGCCCTTGCATCAAGCAAGAAAGCTCATTCTGAAATGAGCTGCATAGAATGTCATGAGAGCGAACATATGGCGGTTACACAATGTGACGGGTGCCACGACGCAGATCTGCATGGCGCCACTATGCATGAACGATACCCGTTATGCCTTGACTGTCATAATAATCCTCATGCATTAGCAGAGTAGAAAAGACAGTGCCTAAAGTGAGCTAAAGTGCCTAAAATGCCTAAAGTTATGGTACGCCTTCGGCGTACTATATATCTTCAGGGCTTGATTATAACTTCAGCCGTAAACAAAGCGAGCAAGGTTGTATGGTAAAAAAGTTGAAATTGGCAGCGCCGAAGGCGCATTCCTCAACTTTAGGCACTTTAATATACTTTAGGCACTTAATTTAAAGGGTTCAACGGTTCACGGTTAAAAGCCTTGAACCCTTGAACCCTGAACCTTGAACCCAAAGCCCTATACGTGGAGGCACAGATGAGAAAAAAGGTGTTTATCTGTATTATTGGTTGTTTAGCTATACTTCTCTTTAGCACCTTGTCTTTGGCTGAAAATAATTCTCTTGAATTAGTCGAAGGGGACTGTATCAAGTGCCATCCGCGCAACATACGGGAAATCAACGAGCGGGGGGCATTACATAAAACAGAAGTCACTTGTATTGATTGTCACGAGGAGCATCCCCCCCATGGGAAAAATATCATTCCAAAGTGCAGTGTTTGTCACTCACCTGATGCAAGCTCCCATTATGCTCTAAAAGAGTGCAAAAAGTGCCATCATCCACATTATCCCAAAGAGATGGATCTGAGCAAAATCGATAATGTAAAACCGGCCTGTGTCTCCTGTCATCCGGCCGAAGGGCAAGAGAACCGGACATATCCAAGTGCGCATTCCGAATTAGACTGCAAACAGTGCCATTCAAAGCATGGCGAATCTACTGCATGCCTGGAATGTCATGATTCTCATTCACCTGAAATGAACGATAAGGACTGCTTCCTTTGTCATAAACCTCATCGTCCCTCAGCAATCAAGTATGATGCTGTAGTTCTTCCGGCTTTATGCGCCAGTTGTCATGATGAAACGGTAAATGCAGTTAACGAGCGTGGAGGAGCGCACAAATCAGTCAAATGTATTGATTGCCATAGGCAGCATCCTCCTGCTGAAAAAAATGTTATTCCAAAATGTTCTCTGTGTCATGCGCCGTCAGATAAACCACACTATAAGGTGGAAAATTGTGCGTCATGCCACCATCCTCATTATCCCATGGAGATGGATCTGAGTAAGGCCGACTCTGTTAACTCGGCCTGTGTATCCTGCCATCCGGACCAGGATAAAGAGATGAAGGCGCATCCGAGCGAACACGCCGGATTAGACTGTAATGAATGCCATGTAAAACATGGCGAATCTTCATCATGCATGGAATGCCATGAAAGCCATACAGAGGAAATGACCCTTGATGATTGTTTGCGATGCCATAAACCCCATATGCCGCTGGAAGTAATCTATGGAGAAGACATTGACACGTCCTTCTGTTTAATCTGCCATGAACTTGTAGGGGAAAAGATGTCAGCAGTAAGTCAGACAAAACATCATGAATTAGGATGTGTGTATTGTCATAAAAACAAGCATAAAAGTTTACTTAAATGCAAAACATGCCATGGGGAACCACATAGGTACGATATTCATGCAAAATTTCCGGATTGCCTTGCATGTCATCAAGATCCCCATGGATTGATCAAGTAGGGGATACAAAATGGGAAGAAAGTTTTTCGCCAACATTGTTGGTTGCACTTTGATCATATACTTGAGTTTAAGCGCCTTTTCGTTGATTAATGTCGCTGCTGAAGAGTGTGGTACTGCGTTTTACGAGCAAAGAATCGAACCGATAGTCTGGAAAACCAGCCCCATGGAATAGAACATGACAGTCAGCGCAGTTGGGAACAACGTCTTTCCAGTTTTTACGGACATTAGAGACAAAGGTGGAGCACATCAGATGGTCTGCAAGAAATGTCACGAAATATTTCACACATATAAACCGGGTAAAAACTGGAAAGACGTTGTTCCCAACTGCGCTGACTGTCATGTTCTATTCCATGGGGCTGGTTTTCCAGACTGTCTGCGGTGTCATGAAAATGCTCATGCACCTGTAGATAGTCTAAGTTTTGAAAAAATGGTTGAGGATTGCGGCAACTGCCATATTGATCAGGCAACCGAGACAACTCAAAACCTTAGCGCACATACCGACACTGCATGTTCTTCATGTCACCACGACAAGCACGGCTACATACCGACCTGTATCGAATGCCATGATAAAACGCATACACCATTTATCGGGAATACAGGGTGTAATGCTTGCCACCCAAGTCATTCACCTTTGATGGTCAGCTATACCGAAGATGCGGCAGATGCTATCTGTACAGGTTGTCATGCTGATGTCGGCAACAAATTATTGAGCAGCAAGAATAAACATAGTTTTCTTAAATGCGCCAATTGCCATGCTGATAAGCACCAATATATTCCAATGTGCAGGGAGTGTCATGGGCAGGAACCCCATTCAAAGGAATTGCTTGAGAAATTCAGCAGTTGTAATGATTGTCACGGAGATCCGCATACTCTGATTTTGCAGTTACAGTAAACATTGTGCCCCAAACAAAGCCAAAGGGTCGCTAAATGACGATAAGAAAAAAATTAAGGTCTGTATCATTATTTCTTGGAATTTGCCTGGGTATTTATGTTATTTTCATGCTCTATTATCTACTTGGGGATGGCTGCTGGAATTGCAGCCCGCAAGATTATTATTCCAGAGGAATAGCGATGATATCAGTGAATGATAATAATGATCTGAAAAAGGGAGTCAAATATCTTAAGACGGCAGCAAAAAAAGGTAATGTTAAAGCAATTATCTTTCTAGGAGAACTATATTCGGACGATTTCCCGGATGCTTACATTAAAGACAACAAAGAGAAAATCGCAGCCCTTAGAAGTATAGTATCAGCAAATATTAAGAAACGAGAATCATATTTTAATGAGTTAATCAAAAATCAATCTTTTTTTGATAGAAAATACAGCAAGACGCAATACAATCTCGGCGTGTTATACAAAGCCGGCATCCTGAAAAGTGAAGATAAAGAGGAAGCGTACAAAAAATGGTTAATGATATCGGCTGATAACGGCAATCCTCTTGCCATTTATCAAACGGGCATCTTTTTTAACAATAAAGGCAAATATATGGAAGCGCTGAAATGGTTCACAAAAGCGTTTGATTCCAGCCGGGAGCCCGCTTCAGCAATAATGATCGGGGATTATTATTTTTACGGCAAAGGCGTGGCAAGGGATTACCAGAGATCGATAGATTGGTATCACCAGGCTTTGAGAGCGCCGGCATTGCCGGATGCTTCTTTATGGATCAAAAATAGAGAAGAACTGACTGAATGGGCGACCCAGAGATTAAATATTGCGGAAAAAAAAGTTCGCAGTAAAATGTCAAAACAAGTCGTTATTGTTAAATATCGTATCATAGGCGGTTTAAATTCATTTTCAATTTTCACAGCAGATCTGAAGGGAAATCTCATTGGTACAGTAAAGAAGCAAGACGGCTATATCCGGGCGCGGTCTAACATAATGATCAAGTCGGTCTCCATCTCAAAATCAGCTAAAGTTGATTCTATGAGTGAAGGCCTGCATTGGGTGCTGACCACATATGCAAAAAATAAATATGGGGCTGATAAGGATTTCAATTTTGTCATTACAAAGTAAGTGGGTAGGTTAAAGGCTGAAGGTTAAAGGTCGAAGGCTGAAGACTGAAGGCTTTTAGGGACCTTCGGCCTTCGGACTTCAGCCTATCCACCTGAGTTTTTTTTATAATGAGGAGAATATATGTATGTCTAAATTAGACAATAACAACTTCAAAGGCATATCTACGCTTTTTGATGCATCTGAATTAAAAAAATTTATTAAATATTACATCAGCTTGATTTTTTTGCTGGAAATTATAATTTTTGGATCTTGCTTTCTTTTTCAGCTTGAACCGGTCAATCTTCCTTTTCCCTGGAAGTACTATTTCCTCGCATCTTTTTTGGTGCCGATTGGAGTAACATTCATATTGGGCATTTTTATAACTGCCTTTAATTTATTTATTTACGGTCATTCTACTCCTCAAACCGTGGATTCCGGGTCATCTGAGGAAGATAATGAAAAAAACAGTCCTTTTAATAAAATAAATGCATCATTATCCTTAATTCGACAGGCCCCATTTTTGCTGACTTTGTTATTATTGGGCATTGGTACTATAATTTTTTCTCAATTAGATAATTTGATAATATTTCTGGGAGAGATAGGGGTAAAAACCGTGGAGTACGCTCTTATCATCCTTGGAGTTGTTTTTGCCGTTGCGGTAGTTTTTGCATTGATCTGGATCTTTATGAAATATAAATTAGAAAAGATGAAATATGATTATCAATATAAACAGGATGTAATGTCGCAGTTGGGCTTACTTGTCATCGATAAAAACACCGTGGTAAATCATGAAGGAGAAGTTATAAACGAAAAAAAGAAACTGTTATCAGGGAAAACCAAAGTCGATAAAGATGCATTATTAATCGCCCAATCAACAAGACAGCAAAGATAGTACTGCGTTAGCAGCATTTTTCGTCCTCATCCCTCAATATAACGGAGCGGCCGATTGGAAAAATTCTACTTTTCCAGATTTACGTTTTCCGACAGATGCAAAACAACCATCCTTCTTCCCTCTTACAACGGTTCCACTCTCCGCTATGTTGAGGAAATATTGAACTTACAACCGATTGGTTCAAAAGCCAAACCCTATCAAGTTAAACAGATTCGAAATATCATATTAAAATACAAACTAAATTGGAGAGTAGACGATGACTAAATATGAAATAATTATTTTTTGGAGTGCCGAAGATAAATCGTTTATTGCCGAAGTTCCTGAATTGCCTGGATGCATGGCAGATGGAAAAACGTATCAAAAAGCCCTTTCAAATGCTGAAATTATTATAAATGAGTGGATTGAAACTGCAAAAGAGCTGGGGCGTGAAATTCCGCGAGCTAAAGGGCGATTAATGTTTGCATAACCTTTAAGGATTGAAACAACTTGGGTGCTCTGTCATCCTTTGCGGGAACGCACAGAGACGCTGGTCGGTATCATCGAAAGGACAGCTCGGCATGAACCCTTTCCTGTCGCTTCGTAACTATGAGGAGTTTGTTTACACCCTCCCTCACCACAAACACATTTTTTCTTAAATGCCAGCGACCCATAACTACCTTAAATTATAATGTTTGAGACTGATTAAACTGATTTTCTTATCATGGCCAAATAAGTGCATTTAGCATGATAGCTAAATGCTTGATATTGTGCGTTTAGCATAATAGTCAGCAGGCATGATTCTACGAAAAAACTCAATTAAATCAATATGAAATCCTAAAAAGTGTCCGGTAATTTTAAACTTAAAATGTCTGCCGGACACTTCAGATTTCGTCTGAACACTTTGTCCCTCTGTCCCTAATCCCTTCAGAGCATAGCGCTGTTGCCTGGATCATAGCTGATTAGATATTAAGGTCGAGTAGTTCTATAAGTGCAAATATTTTTAACCTTTCATTTCGCTTGACTTCCTCTTGCTGTCGTATATATTGTTAATATAATATATCATGACAAGGAGATGTCATATGACAACACAAATGATTGTCCGTATTGATCCAGCCCTCAAAAACAAGGTTGGCAATTTTGCCAAAGCTGAAGGGAAAAATGTAAGTGAAATTGTAAGGGAACTACTCGAAGGTTATGTGAAAAATAGAGACATCGGCTCCTATATTGATGACCTCTGGAGCCGAATAGGAACAAAAATCAAAAAGCAAGGGTTTGGCCCTGATGATATTGATTCAATTATCCAAAAGGTTAGAGCTGAAAAATGATAAAAGTTGTTATTGATACAAATGTTTTTATCTCATCATTTTTTGGCGGCAACCCTAAAAAAATTATTGATTTATGGAAAAAAGGAAAAATAAAACTCTGCCTATCAGGAGATATTGTTGATGAATATGTTGAAGTCCTTAAAAGGCTTAGGTTGCAAAACGAACGTGAACTTCAAGAATTATTAAATACTTTTTCAGAAGGGCATAACATTATTTTTTCAGCATCAATTCCTTCCTTAAAAATAATCGGCCAGGACCCGGGCAATAATATGTTTATTGAATGCGCTGTTGCCTTAAAATGCTCACATATAATCTCAGGGGATAAACATTTAAAATCGGTTAAAAATTACATGGGAATTAAAATCGTCAATCCCAAAGAATTTCTCATACAAAACAAAAGACTTGGGGAATTAAAGCTAATAAGTTAAGAGAGCCCCTAAATCATGTGAACTCTGCGGTGAAAAAAGCTATCTGACCGTTCACAGTATAGCAGAAAATCCCACTGGTGATAAAAATGAAAAAATTTGCTTATATTTTATTTGGGCTGTTTTATGCGTGCAGCGTTTTTGCAGAACCACTTTCAAGGGAAGATGTGCCCGAGCCTTTAAAGCCATGGATTGGCTGGGTACTGCATAACGAGAAAGATGTTGACTGCCCATTTGCATACAACGATCTTTCAAAAACTATTTGCATCTGGCCGTCAGAGTTGAATCTAACATTTCAAAAAAACAGCGCCGTGTTTTCCCAAAAATGGGAAGTGTTTTCTGATGAAATCTGGATATTGCTTCCCGGAAATAATAAATTCTGGCCACAGGATATCAAAGTGAATGGAAAGAAACACCCTGTCGGCAAAAGAAAAGGATTGCCGGTTGTTTTTATAAAAGAGCCCGGAAAATATACAATAAGCGGCAAATTCAAATTTGACAGCATCCCTGAGTGGATAAAAGTACCTAAACATACAGGGTTGTTGAAGCTTGCAATTAAAGGAAAAGGAATTTCCTTCCCCAAATATGGATAACCATGGAAAGCTCTGGCTCAAACAGGGCGGAGAGGATAAAAACGCAGTGGAAAAAGAAGATAAACTTCAGCTAAAAGTTTATCGTCTTATCCGGGACGAAATTCCTCTATTACTGGTAACAAGGGTTGATTTGTATATTTCGGGTAAGCACAGGGAGGTCAAACTCGGAAAAGCAGTTGCGAATAATTTTATACCAATGAGACTCAAAAGTGATCTGCCGGCAAAAATAGAAGCTGATGGAAATCTTATATTACAGGCAAGACCCGGTAAATGGACAATTGAAATAACTTCAAGACATAAAGGACATGTTAACGAATTACACTTTGATCCTTCCAGGGGGTTTGATGTCGATGAAGAGGTCTGGGTGTTTGAGGCAAAAAATCATCTTCGGATAGTTTCAATTGAAGGCGTAATGCAGATTGATCCCCAGCAAACCACTATCCCTGAGAGATGGAAGAAATTTTCCGCATATCTGATGCATTCCGATGATACAATGTGCTTTGTCGAGAAAAAAAGAGGGGATCCTCTGTCTGCTCCGGATCAATTGAATCTGCACCGTACATTATGGCTGGATTTTAATGGAACCGGTTATTCTATACGTGACAGTATAATCGGTTCAATGACTACGGGCTGGCGTCTGGAAATGGCACCTCCTGTTGAACTTGGGCGTGTTACGGTTCAAGGCAGGGAACAATTCATTACCCGTCTTAAGGGTTCGGATAAGGCTGGTGTGGAAATGCGGTATGGAAATGTCAGGCTTGAAGCTGAAAGCAGGCTTGAAGATGCGGATAATATTCCGGCTGTGGGTTGGGACAGAGATTTTCATTCTGTTAAGGGTATTCTCAATCTTCCCCCGGGCTGGACACTTTTTGATGCAACCGGAATTGATCATATCAGGCAAACATGGCTGAAACAATGGACACTGCTGGATATGTTTCTGGTTTTAATAATTTCGCTTGCAGTTGCAAGACTTTATTCCTGGCCATGGGGAATAATAGCTCTGGCAGCAATGGTTTTATTAAATCACGAAATTGATGCCCCCCGCTGGGTCTGGCTAAATCTGCTTGCAGCTATAGCTCTTCTTCGCGTTGTTCCCAAAGGTAAAATCAGTTCAATGATAAATAATTATCGAATGATTTGCATAGCATGTTTAATATTTATAAGCCTTCCGTTTATGGTTAATCAGATCAGGACAGGTATTTATCCGCAACTTGAAAAACCGTGGCAGCAAATCGGAATGCAGCAGACACAGCAATGGGCAACTACAGGGAAAGTTGCAATAGATGAAGACAAAGGCTATGACCAAAAAACAAGACTGTCATCTAAACTGCCAAAAACTATTCAAAGCCTGAAACAGCGCATGAAAGAGGAAGCAGTATCTGAAGATATTGATTATTTATACAACCAGCAGGCATCGCAGCTAAAAATAAAACGACTTGATCCAAATGCAAAAATTCAAACAGGTCCTGGTATTCCAAACTGGCAATGGCGACAAATTAATTTTTCCTGGAACGGACCTGTGGAAAAAGATCAAGAAATTTCATTTGTCTTTATTTCACCTTTTATGAACCTTATTCTTGCGGTATTGCGGGTAATCCTTCTCGCTATCCTGATATACTGCTTGTCCCGCTTATCTGGGGCTGTTTATTCAAAAAACAGCGGATTTAGCTTTTCAAGCATAAAAAACGGCATTTTTTCAATTATATCTGTATTGCTTCTTAGCGTTATTGTTTGCCAGGCTCACGCAGACAACTCTTTTCCACCAGAAAAATTGTTAGATGAGCTGAAATTAAAACTGACAGAAAAGGATAGGCCTCCGTGTGCTCCAAACTGTGCGTTAAGCCCACGGATGAAAGTGAGAATAACCGGAAACCAGCTTGATATAAGGATAGAGTTCCATAGTTTACATCCTGATACGGCTGTTCCGCTTCCTGGATCTGTTCAACACTGGCAGCCTCAGATTGTGCTGATAGATGAAAAGCCGGTTTTCGGCCTGTATCGCGAACCATCTACAGGATATTTATGGCTCAACCTTCCTGAAGGCATACATCAAATAGATATAAAAGGAGCTTTGCCTCAAAGGGATGTTGTCTGGCTGCAATTGCCATTAAAACCCCATTATGTTGAAATCAATTCAGAAGGCTGGTCTGTAGATGGATTGTATGATAACGGGGTCGCAGACACACAGCTTCAGTTCACCCGGATTCGCACTGACAATGATGATAAAACTGCGGTATCCGAAACATTTGAGCCTGGGCTGTTACCGTCATTTGTCAAAATTACAAGAATTTTTCTTTTAGATTTAGACTGGCAGATAGAAACCATTGTCAGCAGAGTGACACCTGTTGGCTCTGCAATTGCGGCGTCTATACCTTTGCTTGCAGGAGAATCAGTTACATCTGATATTCGCGTGGAAAACGGCAATGTTCTTCTGAACATGGCTCCTGATCAGAAAAATTTCAGATGGTTTTCATCACTTAAGATAGAAGATGAACTGGTGTTAAAAGCAGAAGATACTCTTGACTGGGCCGAAGTCTGGCAGGTTAACATCGGAACACTGTGGCATGCTGAAATTAGCGGAATACCTGTAATTCATCATCAGAATAAATCCGGTAACTGGTTCCCCGAATGGCGGCCCTGGCCTGGGGAGGAAATTGCCATTAAAATTACAAGACCCGAAGGAATAAAGGGGCAGACTCACACCATCGAAAGCAGTGAACTATCTTTAAGTCCGGGAAAAAGGATTAGAAATGCCATATTGAATCTTAAGATAAAAAGCAGCAGAGGCGGCAGTCATACTATAAAGATTCCGGATAACGCAAAACTCCAGTCTGTTTCTATTAACGGCAAGTCACAGCCTGTCAGGCAAGAGAAAAACAGTGTGACTCTTCCGCTTACGCCGGGACAGCAGGATATTAAACTTGTTTGGAGAGAACTAAAAGATGTAGAAACCATATTGAAAACATCTTTGATAAACCTTGGCATGAAAAGCGTTGATTCCTTTATTTCTGTTTCAATGCCGAGAGACAGGTGGATTTTATTTTGCGGTGGTCCGTATGTTGGACCGGCCGTACTGTTTTGGGGCGTTGTCTTTGTAATTATTCTATTATCCTTTGGCCTTGGACGGTTAAATATAACGCCTTTAAAATTTCATCACTGGGCACTTTTAAGCCTTGGATTAACTCAAGGCTCTTTGTTGATTGCAATACCTGTAGCCGGCTGGTTTCTTGTGCTTGGCTACCGGAAACAGGTTGCTGAGAAATTATCAAACTTTACATTTAATTTATTCCAAGTTTTCATTATATTACTTTCCATCGTTGCCTTTGGATCTTTATTATTCGGAATCAAGCAGGGACTTTTGGGCTACCCGAACATGCAGATCAGTGGAAACGGTTCCGGGAATTACCTTTTAAAATGGTATCAGGATATATCTGGAGAAATTCTGCCACAGGCCTGGGTTTTTTCTCTTCCACTTACAATCTATCGTATTGCAATTCTAGCCTGGGCGCTGTGGATCGCTTTTGCCTTTATAAAATGGCTCCGCTGGGCATGGGAATGTTTTAGCGCCAGAGGATTATGGCGCAAAATAGATTGGAATAAGCTTCGAAACAGGCCATGGAAAAGGCATGGAGATAGACAAAAAAACGCGGAAACAGAAGGGGATTTAGGAATTAGGGGAGGATAGAATTTTTTTAATCTTTAATAATCTGCGTAATCTGTGGATGGAATTTAGTATATAAAAGATGGGTATCTTATTTTTCACACCCCGAATATATTCATTGGTAAATAATGATTTAAATACCCCTACCATAACACCAACCGTAGGGGCAATCCCTTGTGGTTGCCCTGTTTGTGGTTGACCCATTGTTGACGGTTGTTCCATATTTTGGGTACCCACAAGGTGTACCCCTACTATTTTTCAATGATGTACGTCAGCGCTGACCTATTTATTGACAAAGTCTGTTTGATAAAGGAGTTAAATAATATGCCAGGCGTTATGACATTTGATACATTGGCTTACGCCAAAAAACTGAAGGCAGCGCGGGGGTGCCTGATGAGCAAGCAGAGGTACAGGCCGAGGCGCTAAGGAACGTGGACGAATTAACTTCCTCAAGTAGGGGCACAGATTTGGGTCGAATTTGTTCGATCTCAGATCACAAAAGTTGAAGGAATAGCGAGCTATTTCAATATTTTTGTGCTTTGAGACCGGACAAAGGCGGCCTGAAGCTGTGATTTATAGTTGGAGAAGTTATTTCGTCCACGTTCCTAAAGGATATCGTTAATACAGAACTGATGTCAAAACGTGATCTGACAGAAGCCAAAATAGAAATAATTAAATGGGTTGCCGGTATGCTGGTTGCTCAGGCCGCTATTGTGGCTACCCTGGTCAAGTTTTTGTAACCCAATTATCCCTGCCTCAATATTATACCTATATTGAGCGATTTTTTACTCAATCTGTACTAAGCTCTTGCGCATCAAGGACTTGGTTTTGCTTCTTTTTGGCCACCAGTTTATTTAGTGCTTTACTTCAGGCTCAACCTCGGGCACAACTTCGGGCACAACCTCAGGCACAACTTCGGGCTCAACCTTATGCGTGGCCTCCGCCTTTTTTTCGGGAGCCTGATATTCTGCAGCGTCATCACTACCACACGCTACAGGAAAAGCAATCAATGAAAAAATACAACTAGCAGCAATAATTAGTTTAATAACACGATTCATTTAACTCCTCCTTTTTATTTGGTTAATGTTTATAATTTATGAGTCATAAGTTATCGTAACATGCTGAAATAATTAAATCCCAAATTAAATTTCAAATGAGACCTTTGAAAAATTCTCGGTCTGTCATTGCGAACTAAGGTGAAGCAAACTGTAATTTATTGATACTACATGAGATTGCCACGTCGCTTCGCTCCTCGCAATTATGATATATTAAATTATAATATCACTCATTTCCGAAATTTCTGACTATTAAAAGCCGTATCCCTTAACTATGAACTGTTAACGATTACTAAAAGGTTTATATCTTTTGATGGCTATATTGTCAAGAAATTCGCCCTTAATTTCTATCTCCGAAACCGGCCTGCTATAAATAATATAAAAAAAATAATGGACGATAATATTACAATGGTTGCACCTGATGCAAGGTCTGCATAATATGAAAATAACAGTCCTCCGGCTGTGGATATCAAAGCAACTGCTATGGCAATTGCAATCATTGGAATATAGCGATCAGTTATTTGTGAGGCTGCTGCTCCTGGTATTACAAGAAGAGCTGAGACAAGAATTATTCCTATAATTTTTATGCTGATTACAACTGACATCGCAAGTATTGTAAGAAAGAAATGATCAAGAAGAGCTACCGGCATTCCGCTAACGAGCGCAACCTCTCTGTCGAATGAAACAAACAACAATTCCTTGAAAAGCAAAAAAATGGATATGAGGACAAAACCTCCCAACAATGCAATAATTATTAAATCCTTATCGGTAATTGCGAGTATGTTACCAAAAAGATATCCGAAAAGATCCACGTTGTATTGATCTGACATTCCAATAAAAACAACCCCAAGCGCCATGGCAAAAGCAAAAAAGATTCCTATAGCTGTGTCGGCGCTTAATTTTCCACGCCTGCCGATGTAGCCGATTGCATTGGAGACAGCTATTGCAAATATAATGGCTGTAATTGTAGGGGAGATACCGAGAAGAAATCCCAGGGCAATGCCGCCGAATGCTGAATGCGCCACACCAACCCCTACAAATGATAAACGGCGGAGCACAACAAAAAAAGACACTACAGCAAGAACCGGGCTCAACATTATGCCGGCCATAAAGGCATTCCGCATAAATTCAAGGCTAAAAATTTCAATCATTATGTTCATGTTCATGTTTCTTTAAGGAACATGTTGCGCATCTGGAATCGTGAACCATAATATTCAGGTTTTTCCCATAAACCTTTTGCATTATTTCAGGTTCAAAACAGGAATCCGGTTCACCATGATAGTGAATTTCTAAATTCAAACATGCGATGCGATCCGCATGGGCGGTAATAACTCCTATATCATGTGAAACCATTATTACCGATATATTCATTTCATCTCTAAATTTGGCCAGCAATTCATAAAAATCTTCCTGAGCAACACTGTCAACTCCTGTTGAAGGCTCGTCCAGTACCAAAAGCTTGGGCTTTGATGCCAATGCACGGGCAATATGAACTCTCTGCTGCTGGCCTCCGGACAGCATTCCAAAGGGTTTTTCAGCATGTTCAGCCATATTTATCCTGGCCAGCATCTCCATTGCAACTTCCTTGCTTTTGCTTCCTGGTCGTTTAAAAAAACCAATCCTGTTATATAAGCCCATTAAGACTACATCCAGGGCTGTAACAGGAAAAGATCTGTCAGCTTTGGAAATTTGGGGCAGATATCCGACTTCAAGTCTGCTGTGCTTGTCAGGCCTATGCCCGAATAATTTCACTACACCTTTTTGAGGACGAACAAGTCCCAAAATAACTTTAAGCAGGGTTGATTTTCCACCACCATTGGGACCTACTATGCCAAAGATCTCACCCTGGTAGCACTTCAAGTATATAGATTTCAGCACCCATTTATTGTAATAACCGACCCAGACATTTTCAAGCTCCGCATAAACTGCTTTTTTATTTCCGATATCTGCTCCATGCTCTTTCAAAGCATTGCCTCCTGCAAGACCTTAAGATTATATTTCATAAGGTCAAAATAACTGTTGCGGCCTTTTATATCAGGGCCGCCCATTGGATCAAGAAAAAGCACTTTAACATCCGCTTCTCTGGCAATTACTTCTGCAATTTTTGGATTCAACTGGGGTTCAGCAAACACAGCCCGAATATCATGTTTTACTATAAGAGAAACGATTTTTTTTATACTTCTCGGCGTAGGGTTTCTTCCGGGAGTAGCTTCAATCACACCAACAGATTCAAGTTTATATTGTCTTGCAAAGTAATCCCATGCAGGGTGAAAGCAAACATATTTTCTAATTTTGAATTTTTCAACCGTCGAAGCTATCAAGACATGGAGTTCATCCAATTTATCTAAATACGCTAATCCCCGCTTTTCATAGTATTTCATATGCTTGTTGTCAATCTTACAAAGCACTGAAATAATTTTATTAACCATCAATTTTGCTATGTTCGGATCAAGCCATATATGAGGATTTGCAAAACCCGACTCTGTATCTAAAATATCTTCGTCACCATGATAGTGGTCAAAGTCATCATGATGATGTTTTGATAATTTTATCAGAGAAATTCCTTCGGATAATTTCACTGTATGTAGCTGGTTTTTTGACAATCTGACAAATTTTCCAGCCCATAATTCAAGGCCGGCACCAATCATAAAAAAAACACGTGCCTCGGAAATCTTTTTTAAAAGACTTGGTTTTGGTTCATATGTGTGAGGACTTGCGCCAGGAGGAATAACCGTAGTCACATCAACATACATGCCTCCAACCTGTTTCACCATGTCTGCAACCGGAAAAATGCTGGCAATTACCGAAAATTTTTCCCCAAAGCAGTTAGGAGCCTGCAACTGAATAGCGGAAAAAACAAATATAAACAAAACAAATATTCGCAATATTTTTATTTTCATAGGATATTTTTCCAGAAGTTTGACGGTTTCTTAAAAAGCTAAGTTATGCCGTAGACTGAGCGCTTGCCCTCGGGTTCGTGCCGATTGTCTTTATCAGATTATTGATAGCCCATTGGGCATTTCAAGTTCTGGAACCACGGCAGCCGGATAGTTGGCCAGCCTGTCTGCAAAGCTGATATATGCCCGACCCTGTTTGGAACATACATAGTGGTTGCTGGCA
>Ga0255421_1105_pt1 | contig 16105 bp, 10 predicted proteins | sample ANMaggSSYBR02G10_FD_182637 | JGI IMG/M metagenome (GOLD analysis project Ga0255421, IMG submission 182637) | Sediment cell enrichment communities from methane seep in Santa Monica Basin, California, United Staets - ANME aggregate JGI... | ecosystem: Environmental > Aquatic > Marine > Cold seeps >... | reverse complement strand
CGTCAGCTTCTTGCCTTCAGCCGCAAGCAGATTGTCCAGCCTAAAATCCTGGATATTAATGAATTATTAACAGATATGGAAAAGATGCTTGGCCGCCTTATTGGAGAGGATATTGAGATGTTGACGATTCCGGCCCCTGCATTGTGGCAGGTGGAAATAGACCCAGGCCAGATTGAGCAGGTGATCATGAACCTTGCGATCAATGCCAAAGACGCCATGCCCTGTGGAGGCAAGCTCACTATTGAGACAGCCAATGCTGATTTGGACGAAAATTATTCTCACGAGCACGGCATTGAAGAAAAAAAGTCAGGCCGTTATGTGATGCTGGCTGTGAGCGATACCGGCATCGGGATGGACAAAGAAACCCATGAACATATCTTCGAGCCTTTCTTTACCACAAAGAAAGTCGGCAAGGGCACGGGGTTGGGTCTGGCCACGGTCTATGGCATTGTCAAACAGAACAATGGCTTTATCTGGGTTTACAGCGAACCTAAACAGGGAGCTATATTTAAGGTCTATCTGCCTGAAGTGAAAAAGGATGCGGACCCTGAGAAAAAAGAAAAAAAATCTGTAGTCAAACTTAACGGTTCCGAGACTGTTTTGATTGTAGAAGATGATGGTTTACTCCGAAATCTGACGCAAAATACTCTCCAGCGGTATGGATACAAGGTGTTGGATGCTGAAAACGGCGAAGATGCCATAAGGGTCTGCAAGGAGTACGATGGCCGGATTGATCTGATGATAACTGATGTGGTAATGCCAAAGATAGGCGGCAGGGAAGCAGCAAAACGGCTGCTGCCTCTCTATCCACAGATGAAGGTGATTTATATGTCGGGATACACGGACGACGCAATTGTTCATCACGGTGTTCTGGAGCCGGGGCTGAATTTTCTTGAAAAGCCTTTTACACCGAAAGGTCTGGCGCGGAAGGTGCGAGAAGTGCTGAACCAGAAGGTTGATGGTTGAAATTTCATGATGTCCTGTTGATTTTAAAACTCATTTAAGAAGCTGGAGTTTTTACTAATGACTGAAAAACCAACCTATGCGGAATTAGAACAAAGGGTAGAGGAACTGAGGAAAAGTGAAAAACAAAAACAGATCATTCTCAATGCTTCTGTTGATATGGTAATGCAATATGATACCGATTTGAGAATAGTTTGGGCAAATAAGACAGCAACTTCTATGGTTAATAAAGCTGCTCATGATATTGTAGGGCATCAATGCTACAAAATATTTCAGAATAGAGATACCCATTGCCCAGGTTGCCCTTGCTTAAAAGCCTTGGAAACCGGAAATGTTGAAAATAAAATTATGCATTATCCTGCTATGGGTATTGTAGGTGAGTCTTATTGGAACAATTGTGCTGTGCCAATAAAAAATGATAGCGGTCAAATTGTCGGACTCGCCGAGATCGCTCGAAATATTACGCATAAGGTACTGGCAGAGCAGTCATTGCGAGAGAGTGAGGCAAAACATCGTTTATTGGCAGAGAACACGGTTGATTGTATCTGGCAGATGAATCTGGATTTGAAATTTACTTATATCAATCAGGCAATTTTCCCTTTTCTGGGATATACAACAAAAGAATGGATAGGAAGCAAACTGTCCGAACATTGTTCATCAGAAGAAACGGAAAAAATACAGGCAATAATTACTGATGTATCGGCTAACTTGCAGAATAAGACGGCTTCAGTGTTTGAAATGAATTTTTATCACAAAAATGGTGAAAAAATTCCCTGCGAAGTAAGCGGGAAAGCAATATTGGACGATGCGGGAAATCCCATTTACTTTCAGGGAACCACTCGAAATATCACTAAACGTAAGAAAGCAGAGGAAGAAAAGTTAAAACTTGAAGCCCAACTCCACCTGGCTCAAAAAATGGAAGCCATCGGAAAATTAGCCGGCGGTGTTGCTCATGATTTCAACAATATACTCACCGTCGTAATGGGGAACGCTGGTCTTGCGCTAATGGAAATCGGCAAGGATGATGCCCTGCGGCAAGAGATAGAGGAAATCAGAAAGGCAGGGGAAAGGGCAGTCTCTTTAACCCGTCAGCTTCTTGCCTTCAGCCGCAAGCAGATTGTCCAGCCTAAAATCCTGGATATTAATGAATTATTAACAGATATGGAAAAGATGCTTGGCCGCCTTATTGGAGAGGATATTGAGATGTTGACGATTCCGGCCCCTGCATTGTGGCAGGTGGAAATAGACCCAGGCCAGATTGAGCAGGTGATCATGAACCTTGCGATCAATGCCAAAGACGCCATGCCCTGTGGAGGCAAGCTCACTATTGAGACAGCCAATGCTGATTTGGACGAAAATTATTCTCACGAGCACGGCATTGAAGAAAAAAAGTCAGGCCGTTATGTGATGCTGGCTGTGAGCGATACCGGCATCGGGATGGACAAAGAAACCCATGAACATATCTTCGAGCCTTTCTTTACCACAAAGAAAGTCGGCAAGGGCACGGGGTTGGGTCTGGCCACGGTCTATGGCATTGTCAAACAGAACAATGGCTTTATCTGGGTTTACAGCGAACCTAAACAGGGAGCTATATTTAAGGTCTATCTGCCTGAAGTGAAAAAGGATGCGGACCCTGAGAAAAAAGAAAAAAAATCTGTAGTCAAACTTAACGGTTCCGAGACTGTTTTGATTGTAGAAGATGATGGTTTACTCCGAAATCTGACGCAAAATACTCTCCAGCGGTATGGATACAAGGTGTTGGATGCTGAAAACGGCGAAGATGCCATAAGGGTCTGCAAGGAGTACGATGGCCGGATTGATCTGATGATAACTGATGTGGTAATGCCAAAGATAGGCGGCAGGGAAGCAGCAAAACGGCTGCTGCCTCTCTATCCACAGATGAAGGTGATTTATATGTCGGGATACACGGACGACGCAATTGTTCATCACGGTGTTCTGGAGCCGGGGCTGAATTTTCTTGAAAAGCCTTTTACACCGAAAGGTCTGACCCTCAAGGTGCGGGAGGTGCTGGATGAGTGAATAAGAATATAACCGCACACAGGATTATAATTTCGATATTATTCGGGTTGCTTGGCTTTGTCGCAAACTTTTATTTTAGTTTCTCTTTCCCACCCTATACAGCAACCGTTTTAATAGGATTGCTGTTTCCAATGCTAAAACTCTGACCTGGGGTTGGAAGTATGGATTACTGTCGGCACTAACCGGCGGCTGTCAATCTATGTGGTGCTTATGGGGTCCCAGCAATGGTTATGCTGCGTTTTTTGTCGTGCCTCCTTTCACATTATGGATCATATGGCACGGGATCTGCGCCAACTTACGCAGAAAACAAAAAGATCATAAGTGGTGGTTAAACATATATGCTGTTGATGTCCCATTTAGGATGCTCAGTACAATGAATCTATATACACTGAGCAGATGGGCTATAACACTAAACCCACCTCCCTGGAATTGGGCAGCTAATTCAACAAATATAATCCCATTACATTTTTCTAACTTCGTAGTCATAAAACAGGCTGTAGTAGGATATATAGTCTTGCTTCTCGCAGATGTATTACTAAAATTCAAGTTTATAAGGACATTTTTCAAACAAAAGGAGCAATATTCCCAGGAGTACACAGGCTATGTTATGAGTGCCTTTATTGCTTTTGGTGTCCTATTTTGGGTTTTTGACAGCCTTCTTGGGTTCATGGTGTTTTATACCGAACGTAAGCGAGCTGAGGAGGCGCTGGTAGAGAGGGAAGAAAAATTCCGTTTACTAGCAGAGAATTCTATTGATTGTATCTGGATGCTGAATACCAGGCTGAAATTTACTTCTCGTTGCCGAGAAGTTGATTGCGGAATGAAGAAAATCCCTACGCGAAGATGACCGCAATGCCTATTACGCTGACACAGGCGTACCATTGCTGGTTGAAGAAGTGCACAAAGCCGGAGCGCTCAGAGAAAACCTTGTGGCAAATGTTATAGGGGGGAGCTTCATTGCATGCGTTATACAGGGAAAATACCATTGGCAGGTGCAATGTGGATGCTGTTATCAAGGTATTGAAAGATTATGATATTCCAATACAAAAAAAGAAGGTAGGAGAAAAATTTAGAATTGCTGAATATTGACATGGTTAAAGGACTTGAAAAGATTCTCAAGCATTTAAATAAGAAACGGGGTTTTGATTTTTCCGGATACCGTACTCCCATGATCGAACGTCGGGCTGGAAAGCGACTTTCAGCTTCAAAATGTAAAGATTATGATGAATATCTCCATTTCATCCGGGAACACCCGTATGAGCTTGATAACCTGGTGGATGTTCTGACAATCAATGTAAGCCGATTTTTCAGGGATTCGCTGAGCTTTGAATATATTGCTGAAAGAATTCTTCCTGTTATTGTTCATGAAAAAAAGAAGTCCGCTGATCCTTGTCTGCGAATCTGGTCAACCGGCTGTTCAATGGGTGAAGAACCTTATACTATTGCTATCCTGATCAATGAAATTTTTGAGAAGGAAAATTTCAATATGAATTTGAATATCTTTGCCACGGATATTGATAGCAAGGCATTAAAAAAGGCCAAAGAAGCGGTCTATTCCTTTGAAAGCATCAAGGATGTCAAATACAGGCTTTTGACCAAATATTTTAAAACTCAAGGCGAGTCATTTATATTAATTCCAGAAATAAAGGAGGCAGTAACTTTTGCTTTTTACAATATGCTTGATAAAAAAAGTTACGCACCCCCTGAAAGCATATATGGTGATTTTGATATGGTATTCTGCCGAAATGTTCTGATTTATTTTAACACACAATATCAGGATCTAATATTCGACAAGTTATATCGCGCATTGGCCAGACACGGCTATCTAATATTAGGGGAAGCAGAGAGGCCTTCAATAAAATTTCAAACACATTTCAAAAAGGTAACCGAGTGCTGCCATATCTATCAAAAAATGTGAACCCAAGGTAGGGGCGAATCTTGTATTCGCCCTAATCATGGCGATCACAAGGATCGCCCCTACGAAATTCATGCGTAATCTGTGGATGGAGAAAAAATGAAACGAAAAATACAATTTAAGAGCCTTAAAACCCGTCTGACCTTCTGGTTTCTTGTTTTAGCGCTTTTACCATTACTTGCAGGCATGACATTAACATATTTTCAAAGCTCCCAATCTATCAAAAAAGAGGCATTCAATAAACTATTGGCGATTCGGGATTTAAAAGTTAAAGAACTTAATTCATGGTTAGATGATAGGCACGACAATTTGCTGACGGCTTCGGAAGACTTTGAAATAAGAAGGCTGGAAAAAGCAATTATGAAAAAAGACCGAAATAAAAGTGACATAGCTGTGCTTGAAAATGGAAGGAGAATTTTAAAACACTATCTGAAACATCAACCGGAACAATACAGCGAAATATTTATACTTCATCCTCATTCCGGACAGATTGTGATCTCTACCAACAAACAGTCTGATGGAAAAGAAAGATTAAATAATTTATACTTTACAGAACCTCTGAGAACCAGACAATTATATATCAAAGACATCTATTATTCAAAAACCGAAAAAAAAACCGTCATGGCTTTTTCTATTCCGATATTTTGTTTTGCCCAAAACGGCAAACACATTGTGGGTGTATTGGTCGCCCGTGTTGATTTAGAGAATTCACTCTTTCCGTTGCTTTTGTCTCAAACAGGGATGGGAAAAACCGGAGAAACCATAATCGTAAATAAAGATTTGACAGCTTTAAATGAGCTAAGAAGCCCTGAACATAAAACTCTAATTCTTAAGATTGAAACAGAGCCGGCATTACTCGCTTCCCAGGGAAAAACCGGCATTATTGAGTCTATGGATTATCGGGATAAAGAGGTGCTTGCAGCATATACATATATTCCAAAGACCAAATGGGGATTTGTATCCAAGCAGGATCAAAAAGAAATATACGCTTCTATATATTCTTTGATTATGAATCTTGTGATTCTTTTTATTTTATCATGCGTATTAATTTATTTTATAGCAAGTTTTCTTGCAAGAAGTATTGCTAAACCAGTCATGAAAATGGCCGAGGTTGCCCAAAAAAACGGGGAAGGAGATCTCTTTGCCCGGAACCGGGCGCAGAGCGCTGATGAGTTTGGATTTCTGGCGCAATCATTCAATATTGCGGCCGATTTTGCGGCCTCCCAGATTGAAATTCAAAAAGGCAGGGCTGATATCAGAGAAACCATGGCGACTGCCAAAAAACTGACTGATTTTAGAAAAAACATCTTGAGAAAACTTGTTGAGGTTACGGATTCCAATATGGGCGCTTATTGCCCGCGCAACCCGAAGAATAATACTTTTGAGCGCTTCACCTCCATTGGCATCAGTCCTGGGCTTTTGGAGCCGTTTGATGCTTCTGTTTTTGAAGGTGAATTCGGACAGGCTCTTGCAACCAGAAGAATATCTCATATAAAAAACATTCCGGAAGATACGATCTTTAAATTCAAGACATTTACCGGAACCATATTACCCAAAGAGATTATTACCATTCCTGTAGTCATTGACGACCTGGTTGTGTCGGTTGTCTCGCTTGCAAGTCTCAATGCCTATTCTAAAGAAAGTCTGGAGATTCTGAATCAGGTCTGGGGCGTTATGAACATGAGCATTTCAAATCTGCTGGCAAATGAAGCGACAAAAAGGCTTGCTGAGGAGTTAGAAGGCATGAATCAGGAGTTACAGGCACAGACAGAGGAACTCCAGACTCAGGCTGAAGAACTCCAGCAAACGTCAGAAGAATTACAGGAACAGAATGTGGAACTTGAAGTGCAGAGCCGGCAGGTTGAGGAAGCCAACCGCCTGAAAAGCGAGTTTCTATCCAACATGAGTCATGAACTCAGGACACCACTTAACTCGGTCATGGCATTGTCCCGGGTTCTCATGATCCAGGCAAAGGACAAACTTTCCAAAGAAGAGATTAACTACCTTGAAATCATTGAACGGAATGGAAAGCAGCTTCTCTCTTTGATTAATGACATCCTTGACCTGTCCAGGATAGAAGCCGGCAGGATGGATATAAAGCCGAAATTATTTTCAATAGTTTTAACCATTGAGACCATTATGGAAAGGCTTGAGCCTATGGGTGAAGAAAAGGGTATTGATCTGAATCAGGAGATTCAGGATAATCTCCCGCAAATTGAAAGCGATGAACAAAAGGTGCATAAAATCCTTCAAAATCTTATGGGAAATGCCGTCAAATTCACAGAAAAAGGACATGTAACTATCTCTGCTCGCAGTGATACAGACAAATTTTATATTGAAGTTGCAGATACGGGCATTGGGATGTCCAATGAAGACCTGTCCTATATATTTGAAGAGTTCAGACAGATTGACGGCAGTTGCGCCAGGCCTTATGAAGGCACAGGTCTTGGTCTCGCCATCGCCCATAAGACCGCCAAAATACTGGGCGGAGATCTATCAGTAAAGAGCGCCCCTGGAAAGGGATCAACATTTATTTTAACCTTACCGCTTAAATGGCCCGGGCCGGCTGAACCTCTATCACTGACAACACCCGCTGAGATCACTCCGACGCAAAAAACTATCCTAACTGCAAACGACGAGCCGGAAATTGAAAACCAGCATAAATACCAGGATATCAAAAAACCTGAAGCCGGCACTAGAATTCTTGTGGTTGAAGACAACGAAGCCGCTGTCATCCAGGTAAGAGAAGTTCTGGAAAGCGAGGGCTATAAAGTGGATGTGGTACGCGGCGGTCAGGAAGCGCTTGAGTATGTTAAGCAAACAATCCCTGAAGGAATTATCCTGGATCTGATGATGCCGGAGGTTGATGGTTTTGAAGTGCTGGAAAAAATCCGCGGCACCAGAACCACAGCACAAATTCCGGTTCTGGTTCTCACAGCCAAGGATCTGACGCGGGAAGATTTCAAGAAATTAGGCGACAACAATATCCAGCAGTTGATTCAAAAAGGGGATGTGGACCGCCAGAACTTATTATTCAAGACCAGATTAATGCTTGACGCAAAACCAGGAGTAAAACCCGCAAACCAATCCCAAGTACCCAATACCCAGTGCCCAGTACCCAAAACCATCCTGGTGATTGAAGACAATCCCGACAACATGATTACAATAAAGGCTGTGTTGCAAAACAAATACAGCATACTGGAAGCAACAGATGGAGAACAGGGGCTGAAAAAAACGCTTGAGGAAAGTCCTGACCTGGTTCTTCTTGATATATCTCTGCCTGAAATGGATGGTTTTACAGTGGTCAGGAAGATAAAAGAAAACAAAGAAACCAGACATATCCCTGTTATTGCGCTGACTGCCCGCGTAATGAAGGGCGACAGGGAAAAGACTATTGAGGCCGGCTGTGACGACTACATTGCCAAGCCCATTGAGCCGGAAAAAGTTCTTGAAACGATTGTGAAGATGTTGGGAGAAGGAGAAAACCATGCCTAAAATATTAGCTGTTGATGATAAAAAGGATAACTTGACTGCTCTTTCAGCATTATTAAATGCCTTGATTCCCGGTTGCAATGTGATAACCGCTCAATCAGGAGCTGAAGCTTTGGAAAAAGCAAAAACCGAGTCGCCTGATACGATTCTGCTTGATATCAAAATGCCTGTAATGGACGGATATGAAGTTTGCAATAGACTGAAATACGATGAAACAACAAAACATATTCCGGTTATTATGATTTCCGCCATCAAGACAGAATCAGAAGACCTTGTTAAAGGGCTTGAGACCGGGGCAGATGCTTATCTGGCCAAACCTGTTGATGAATACGTGTTAATTGCGCAGGTTAAGACAGCCCTGCGGATCAAGAAAGCAGAAGATCATTTGCGCAGACAAAAAGACTTGCTGGAAAGTACAGTGCAGGATCGAACTGCCGAATTGCTGCGAACAAACGAGCAACTGAAACATGAAATAAATAATCGCATAAATGCGGAGAAAAAATATCGGATGCTGATCGAGACAATGAACGAAGGCCTTTTCCTGATGGATGAAAACTTTCTAATCACTTTTGCCAACAACAGGCTCTTTGAAATATTAGGATACCTAAAGGAAAAAATTATTGGAATGTCCGTGCATAATTTCCTTAATGTAAGAAACCAGCGTATTTTTGACGAACAGATGGAATTACATAAAAAAGGCGACCACACAGTTTATGAACTTATATTCATTAGAAAAGACGGGCAAAAAATTCCTGTGATCGTATCACCGAGCCCTATTATTGATGCTGATGGTCAATTTAAAGGCAGTCTCGCTGTTATTACAAATATTTCCGAGAGAAAACAACTCGAAACCCAACTCCACCAGGCCCAAAAGATGGAGGCCATCGGCAAACTTGCCGGCGGCATTGCTCATGATTTCAACAATATACTGACCACCATCATCGGAAATGCCGAGCTTGCGTTGATGGATGTCATCAAGGATGAATCCTTACGCAAGGAAATAGAAGAGATCAAGAAAGCCGGGGAAAAAGCAGCCTCTTTGACCCGCCAGCTTCTTGCCTTCAGCCGCAAGCAGATTGTCCAGCCTGAGATCCTTGATATTAATGAATCATTAATAGATATAGAAAAGATGCTTGGTCGCCTGATTGGGGAAGATGTTGAGCTGTTGACGATTCAAGCATCTGAATTATGGCAGGTGGAAATAGACCCCGGTCAGATAGAACAGATGATCATGAACCTTGCGGTCAATGCCAGGGATGCCATGCCAAAGGGTGGCAAGCTCACCGTTGGAACAGCCAACGCTGATTTGGATAAAAACTATTTTCGCGAGCGCGGTATTCATGAAGAAACGCCAGGTCATTATGTGATGCTATCTGTAAGCGATACCGGTAGCGGGATGGATAAAGAAACACGGGAACATATCTTCGAGCCTTTCTTCACCACAAAGGAAGTCGGCAAGGGCACGGGACTGGGTCTGTCCACAGTTTACGGCATTGTCAAACAAAACAATGGCTTTATCTGGGTTTACAGCGAGCCCGGCCAGGGTTCTACATTCAAAATATATCTGCCAAAGGTAAAGGGCGATGCAAAGCCGAAGGAAAAAGAACAAACCCCTAATGACGATCTTAGCGGTTCTGAGACTGTTTTGATTGTAGAAGATAATGATTCGCTCCGAAATTTTGCGCAAAAGATTCTCTATATCTATGGGTACAGTACCCTGAATGCTAAAAATGGCGAAGATGCGCTGAGGGTCTGCAAGGAGCATAATGGTCAAATTGATCTGATGATAACCGATGTAGTAATGCCCAAGATGGGCGGCAGGGAAGCAGCAGAACGACTGCAACCTCTATATCCCCGGATGAAGGTAATTTACATGTCAGGATACACGGACAACGCCATTGTTCGTCACGGTGTTTTGAAGCCAGGGCTGAATTTCCTTGAAAAGCCTATTACACCGGAAGGCCTGGCGCGCAAGGTAAGGAAAGCGCTGGAAAGTGAATGAAAAGTGAGAAGTGAATGAAAAGTGAGAAGTGAATAGTGAAAATTGAATATTTGTGGAAGTCGCTACGCTCCATTATTTTCAATATTTAATGTCACAGTTCAGCAATTCCCGCTGCAAAACAGCTTAACTTGTTGAAATTACTGCATTTTGCCTAAATAAGTTCACGAAACAAATGTCTAACATATTGATATTGTTGATTTTTTGTAGATAGATTTTTTATTGTAATATCAAGTGGTTACAGTTTTCATCGTAAACTCTTTTTGAGGATTTGTAATGATTTAAATAAGTTAAGTCGTTTTACAGCGGGAATTGCTGGTCACAGTTCCTTAATTTTTCACTATTCACTATTCACTATTCAATTGCAATGATGGAGCGAAGCGATACAATAAATATTCAATTTTCAATATTCACTATTCACTTTATAGGGAATGTATGCCGGCTGAAAAACAAACGCACGAAGAAATCAATCAAAAAGAGATGTTACCAAAAACCACTTTAGCACAATGGCATACTACCTTTGATGCCATTAATGACGCTGTTTGTCTTTTGGACATGAATGGAAAGATTTTACGATGCAACAAGACAATGGAAAGCTTTCTGAAAAAATCCTCCAAAGAAATAATCGGCGGCACCTGCTGGGAACTTGTACATGGAACGGATAAACCTGTAAAAGGATGCCCAATTGTACGCATGAAAAAAACTTTTTGCAGAGAAACCCTCGTTTTGAAGGTTGATGACAAATGGCTTAATGTCACTGTCGATCCTGTAATAGATGAAACAGGAAATCTTGCCGGCTCTGTGCACATTATAAGCGACATAACTCGACGCAAGCAGAGGGAAGAAGCAATAAAAGAATCCAAAGAACGTTACCGCGGTTTATCCGAAGCTAGTTTTGAAGCAATCTTTATCTCTGAAAAGGGAGTTTGTCTTGAACAAAACTCGACAGCAGAAAAAATGTTTGGTTACACATTATCAGAAGCTATTGGCAGGAAAGGTGTAGAATGGATTGCACCTGAAGACCGCGAAATGGTGATGAATAACATGCTGTCCGGTTATGAAGAACTATACGAAGCAACTGCTTTACGAAAAGATGGATCAACTTTTCCGGCTGAGATACAAGGGAAGATGATGCATTATAAAAGGAGGACTGTACGTGTAACCGCATTGAACGATATCACCAAGCGCAAACAAGCCGAGGAAGAACTAAGGAAAAGTGAACAGAGATTTCGTTCAATATTTGAGAATATTCCAAATATTGCTGTTCAAGGTTATGATGCGGACAGGAAAATAATTTTCTGGAACCAGGCAAGTGAGAAACTCTATGGATATAAGAAGGAAGAAGCAATAGGTAACCAACTGGAAGATCTGATAATTCCATTTGAGATGAGAGAATCCGTAATTGAAGCAGTTAGGAACTGGGTTGAAAATGGAATTCCTATTCCCCACGGGGAACTGAAACTAATGCGTAAAGACAAAACTACATTTCCTGTATATTCCAGTCATGTTATATTGAAAAACATCAATGGGGAACTTGAAATGTATTGTATTGACATTGATATGACCGAACGCAAGCAGGCAGAGGAGGCACTGCTGAACTCAGAAAAGAGGCTCCATTACCTTTCCTCCCAACTCATTACAGCACAGGAAAAAGAGCGAAGGCGGATCTCGTTGGAACTGCATGATGAGATGGGCCAAGCCCTGACAGCGATCAGCATCAATATTAGATCGATCGAGAAAGAGCTTCCTTTAGACCTTACTCCCTTGATAAAGGAGAGAATTGCGGAAATATATTCTCTCGCAGACCAGGCATCGGAGCAGATCCGTGAACTGTCCCATTATCTGCGGCCCTCCATGTTAGATGACCTCGGTCTGGTGCCCACATTGCGCTGGTACCTGGATGTATATAGAAAAAGAACCAACCTGGATGTGAAATATGAACCCATTAATTTTGAAGAAAGACCGAGCCCGGAGGTGGAAACGGTTATCTATCGGGTTGTGCAGGAAGCCCTGAATAATATCGTGAAGCATGCACAGGCCGGCAGTGTACTTGTGCGTGTGGAGCGCAAGGATAAGGAAGCTGCCGTTTTTATTAAAGACAACGGCAGGGGCTTCGAGGTGAATGAGTTTTTGGCTCCCGATGACCTGAAAGGCGGAATAGGCCTTTTGGGGATGCAGGAAAGGGTTAGTATATTGGAAGGCAAGTTCAGCCTTCAGTCAAGTAAAGGGCATGGTACCAGGATTTCTGTAGAAATACCGTTGCATTGAGGAGAGATCTAATGGACAAGACAAGAGTATTGCTGGTCGAGGATCACACCATCGTTCGAAAGGGTCTTCGCTCCCTTCTCGATAAAGAGACGGGTATTAAAGTGGTTGAGGAGGCCGAAGACGGAAGAGAGGCGATTCTAAAGGCTGAAGAGTTGTACCCTGATGTTGTGGTGATGGACATTGCCATGCCCGGGCTCAATGGCCTGGAAGCTACCCGACAGATCAAAAAACGTTTTCCTGACATAAAAATCATAATCCTGACCATGCATGCTAACGAAGAGTATATCTTGCAATCCCTTAAGGCTGGAGCCTCTGGGTATTTGGTCAAGAAAGCAGCCCCCGTCGAGTTGATTTCCGCGATCAATGCCGTTCACAAGGGCAATTCCTTCCTAAGCCCGTCAATATCCCGGACGGTCATCGATGAGTATATCCGGCGATCCAAAGAGATCAGCGAGGGAGAAGAAGGCTTTGAACAACTTACCGTCCGTGAGAGGGAGGTACTACAATTGATTGCGGAAGGTCGCAAAACACGAGAAATTGCTGAACTGTTGTATATCAGCATAAAAACGGTTGAAACACATAGAGCCCACATCATGAATAAGCTGGATATTCATAGTACGGCAGAACTGACCCGATACGCCATCCGTAAAGGAATCATAAGTTCCGACACATAACACATCAGGTCATTCACCCGCACCACTGCCCATAAGCCCCTTACGCGCCCGGGGCCAATCTCCCATTCACCCCCTGATAGTCCCTACAAAACAATGCGGGTCAATAATTTCAAATAGTTACATAATATTAAAAGATGAACGTCCAACATCGAACATCGAACGTCGAATGATGAAATTGCTTCGCTCCTTCAGTTTATAAATTGGCAGAATACATTATTCAAAATTCGAAGTTGGACGTTCGATGTTCGACGTTCATCTTTTAACAGGACCATCCTCGATTTTTGCAATATCTGGGTAAAATCTATATTTGAAAAATATAACTTGCATTTTTAACCTGAAAGGATAAAATTAAGACGCAATTGTTATCTGTAAGGTTAATTTTGCGATAGTCAAATGGGGGAATGATGAAAAAATTCACTGAAAGGTTTTTTAGCGCTCCTGCTGATAGCTTTTTTATTTTTGGCCCAAGAGGTACAGGGAAATCAACCTGGCTTAAAAAAACATTTCCGGATGCCTACCTCGTTGACCTGTTGGACGACAGGACATTTAGAAACCATATTGCACATCCGGAACGGATCAAACAAATTGTCAAGGCGAACCCACGAACAAGACGATACATTATTGACGAAGTCCAAAAGGCACCGGCACTGCTGGACAGCATCCACAGTTTGATCGAGGAATACAAAACACATCAATTTATTCTGACCGGCTCCAGTGCTCGAAAACTGCGCCGCGGTGGCGTAAACCTGTTGGCGGGTCGTGCCCTCTTAACCCATTTCCATCCATTTATGGCTGCTGAATTGGGCAATGACTTTTCGCTTGATGCGGCGCTCAGAAATGGCCTGATTCCTTTAATCGTATCGGCAAATGCACCCGGCAAAACACTGGAAACCTACATTACCCTCTACCTGAAGGAAGAGGTCAAGGAAGAGGGCATGGTGAGAGATATCGGCGCCTTCGCCCGCTTTCTGGAAGCCATCAGCTTTTCTCACGGCAGTATTTTAAATCTCAGTAATATCGCCAGAGAATGCCAGGTTTCCCGAAAGATTGTCGAAAACTATCTGGCGATTATTGAAGATCTGTTGCTGGGGTATAAACTTCCCGTTTTTACCAAACGTGCGAAACGCGTAATGACGGCACAGTCGAAATTTTATTTGTTTGATGCCGGCGTTTACTACCATTTGCGCCCCAGGGGTCCGCTTGACAGTCCCGATGAAATTGGCGGGATGGCCATGGAAGGCCTTGTTTTACAGCATTTTAAAGCCTGGTGCGATTACTCGGACGGTCAGGTGGACTGTTATTTTTGGCGGTCTCGGGGCGGCTCCGAGGTTGATTTCGTATTGTATGGAGAGCATCATTTCCACGCGGTAGAAGTCAAGAACGCAAAACAAATTCACCCCCAAAGCCTAAGATCACTTAAAACATTCCTGAGCGACTACCCGGAAGCCAGTGCGATGTTGCTATATAGAGGAACAGAAAAACTGATGGTTGATGGAATTCTCTGTTGGCCGGTTGAAGATTTTCTCCTTCAACTTAAACCGAACCACTGGCCTCCTTTCTTAGGGTTCGCTCAAAAATAACTTCACATTTTGATGCGCCGATCCATCCCGCATGGCTGCGTTGCTCGTTGGTTAAATAGCCTGCTATTCGCCCTCCTCGCGCCTTGCCATGCGTGCGCCTCAACCCCTGAAAATGTAAATTTATTTTTGAGCGAACCCTTAGTTTTCCTGCCTGTAACCAGCATTTAAAAAAATACTTTTCGGACAGGCACTAATTATCATTGCCTCCTACATAATGCCTGAACGAAAAGTCATGTTCAGGCAAAATCCGAATATCGAAATCCGAAATCCGAAACAAATTCGAATACCAAATGACAAAACGACCAAAACTAACACATCGGAAATACAATGTTTTTGTCATTAAAAAATTCGTATTTGGGTTATTGTTTCGTGCTTCGAATTTCGAATTTCTGACCGAAAACAGGGGTTTTCGGTCAGGCACTACATAGAAACCCTAATAAAAATCAGGGTTTTTTTCTGAAAAATCAGGGTTTCCCCGATATCCAGGCCATGCCCTTTATCCATAAGTGTTGAGACATATTTTTATCCTTAATTAATAATTAGTTATTAACAATTGATTATTTGTAACTACTCACGTAGTCAGGCTGAAGCTGTTTAGACTGAAGGCTGAAGGGGTCAGAAGAGCATAATTGCCGTACTTTGGCGGAAATATCTGATTCTTGCACCAAACATGGCTTCAAAATGCGCTTTTTCCTAACAGCCTTCAGCCTATCCATCTAAGTAGTTACGATTATTTGTTTTATGTTTTTATATTTATGCCCAAAAAGCCAATAATAATAGTTAATAATCAATTTATAACTGTTAATTGCTAATGGAGAGATTACTTATGGGTAAAGGGCAAGCTCTTACCGGACAGCCTAAGGGGAGAAGACAGAATGCAGATTATAAAAGTACTGATTGCAGACGACGGCATGAGATTCTGGCGGTTTGTCAAGGAGCTTTTTTCCTCTGAGGAGGATCTGCAAATTATTGGAGAGGCAAAGGATGGTCAGGAAGCTATACTCAAAGCAAAGGAACTTAAGCCGGATCTGGTTCTAATGGATATCAGTATGCCCCGGATGAACGGGCTGGATGCTACACGCCGGTTAAAGGGAATAATGCCGGAACTCGTGGTCATCATTCTCACGATTCACGATCTGGAGGAGTATAAGGTGGCGGCAACAGCCAGCGGTGC
>Ga0255421_1103_pt1 | contig 16790 bp, 10 predicted proteins | sample ANMaggSSYBR02G10_FD_182637 | JGI IMG/M metagenome (GOLD analysis project Ga0255421, IMG submission 182637) | Sediment cell enrichment communities from methane seep in Santa Monica Basin, California, United Staets - ANME aggregate JGI... | ecosystem: Environmental > Aquatic > Marine > Cold seeps >... | reverse complement strand
TCACAAGCATTCCTGAAGCGCTGCGCATGGTGCCGGGGCTCCAGGTGGCAAGGATCGATGCGAACAACTGGGCCATTACTTCCCGCGGCTTTAACGATCGCTATGCAAACAAGCTGTTGGTCCTCATGGATGGTCGCAGTGTTTATACACCACTATATTCCGGTGTGTACTGGGACATACAGGATACCCTGCTGGAAGACATAGAACGTATTGAAGTGATCCGTGGACCAGGGGCTACACTGTGGGGTGCAAATGCGGTCAACGGGGTTATCAATATCATTACCAAACGGGCAAAGGAGACTCAGGGAGTTCTGGTAACCGCGGGTACTGGAACAGAGGAAAGAGGATTTGGGGGTGTTCGCTATGGAGCAAAGATAGGTGACGACACCTACTATCGAATCTACGCAAAGGGTTTTGACCGTGACAATTCCGTTTTTGCGTCCGGCAAAGAGGCGGATGATAGCTGGCAAGCACTTCGCTCAGGGTTCCGCCTCGAGTATAAGGCATCAGATCGTGACTCCATGACATTGCAGGGAGATATCTATGAAGGCGATGCCGGCCAGACACTGACGAGTACTGACCGGGCATCGTTGTCAATGCAGACTTTTGAAGACACAATTGATGTGGGCGGAGGCAATGTGCTGGCTCGTTGGGACCACATTTTTTCAGACACCTCTGATATGGCACTTCAACCGGAATCTTCCAGATCAACACTGACACATTTTTAACCACCTGATATTATTTAATGTTATTTTTTTAGTGTAGTAACAATTGAGACCAACCAGCTTCTTAAGGGTCTCATTCGACCATCAAAAATGGTGAAAAAATAGCATTTTCTGCACTTTTTGTAGATTTTGAGTGATTTTTCTACTTCTAAAGCTATATTTTGAAGCAGTTTTAGTGGCTAAATTGGTCAATTGTCACTACACTAAAAATTTTTTGATCAATTAAATCAATAAGTTATTTTTTGCAAAATCCCGATCGGGAAGATTCAGGTTCAACTGTACTATGACCGGACTGAACGAGAGGACGCTGTACTCAAGGAGATCCGCGATACCTTTGATATCGACTTTCAGAACAGCTTCAAAATGGGTGACAGGCACGAGATCGTCTGGGGGGTTGGCTACCGTTTTACCCAGGATAAGATCCGTAACAGCTTTACTACCTCCTTTGACCCGGACAGCCGTGGCGATAATCTCTTCAGCGCCTTTGTGCAGGATGAAATCACTCTTATCGAAGACCGGCTTAGAATGGTGTGCGGATCCAAGTTCGAGCACAACGATTACACCGGGTTCGAGTACCAGCCCAGCGTACGGTTTCTCTGGACGCCAAAGGAGGATCACAGGGTATGGACAGCCATATCGCGGGCGGTCAGGACACCCTCTCGCGCCAATGAAGACATGCGCCTCAATTACGTGATATATTCCGTGCCCTTTCCACCGCCTCCCACAACATACGTTATGTCATTCTCCGGCGATCGGGATTTTGAATCAGAAGAGCTCGTTGCATATGAGTTCGGATACCGTTTCCTGCCCACAGACCATTTTTCCATAGACATTGCTGTTTTCTACAATGTATACGACAATCTCCAAACAAATGAAAGTAAAGATCGCTTTTCTGAAAACGGTTACCTGGTGATTCCCTCTCAAGTGGAGAACAGGATGGATGGCGAGACTTACGGCGTGGAGGTGACAACGAACTGTGACATAACGGATCGTTGGAATCTTACCGCCAGTTACAGCTATCTTCAAATCCAGTTACACCTTGACGCATCGAGCAGGAGCACCACAGAGGATAGGTACGAAGACAGCAGTCCACACAATCAGCTTTGCCTCAAGTCAGAACTGAACCTGCCATACAATCTGGAATTTGACCAATTACTGTATTACGTCGACAATCTTTCATTTCAGAATACCAAGAACTATTTTCGGTTCGACGTACGGTTGGGTTGGCATCCAGTAGAGGACATCCATGTGAGTATCTGTGGACAGAACTTGTTAGATAATCAGCACCAGGAGTTCGGGCAGAGCAGTGGCGCAAATTTTACAGAAGTAGAGCGTAGCGTTTACGGAAAAATCACATGGAACTTTTAATGAACCGTTACCTCAGGCTGCTCGCCATAACAATAGTATTTGTTGTGGCTAGCCTTGCACCGAACGTGCAGGCAAAAGATCACATGTCCCGCGAGCATCTGATCAAGGCGGCATTCCTATATCGCATTGCCAAATTCGTTGAATGGCCTGCTGAATCATTCGCAGAGACCCACGCTCCTCTAACTATAGGTATTCTCGGCGAGGAACCGTTGGACGTGGCTCTGAATGCGATCAAAGACAAAAGCGTGAAAGGAAGGGAAGTGGTGATCAAGCGATTCGCACAAATTGAGGATTTTCAAAGGTGCCATATTCTCTTCATCAGTGCGTCAAAAAGAAAATATCTGCCACAGATCTTTGATGCCCTGAAGGGTTTGCATGTGTTAACGGTTGGCGAAATGAAAAACTTTGTCGAAGGTGGGGGAATTATGAATTTCGTCACCGTAAATAAAAAGATCGGGATGGAAATAAATATTGACACAGCCAAAAAGGCCGGACTGAAAATAAGCTCCATGCTCCTCGGCGTGAGCAAGATCATCAGGGACAATTCTATAAAAGGAGAGGACTAATGCGCAGCTTTCGTGACATCTCAATCAGGCGCAAGCTTACCGCAATGATGATGCTGACAAGCCTTATTGTGTTGCTGCTCGCTGTGGTATCGTTTGGCACAAACGATTTGGTGACGTTCCGGCGGGCAATGATAAAAAACCTGTCGATGTTGGCAGAAGTCATCGGATCCAACAGCATAGGAGCGCTCTCTTTCGATGATAGGGAATTTGCCAAAAATGTTCTCGCGGCATTAGATGCCAATCCCCACGTCGTCTTCGCTTGCATTTACAACAAGGAAGGTGATTTGTTTGCCAAATACATCACAGGTAAAGTGAACAAAGACCTCTCGTCGCCTCAACGCGAAGATTACCACGAGGTAGAACCAGCCAAAGTGACAGGTCATGGCCACTATTTCCGGAAGGACTACCTCGAAGTGTTCAATCGTATCGTTCTTGATGGCGAAACCATTGGCACGATTTTCATACGGTCTGATTTGCAAGCGTTCTATTCGCGTTTGATGTTGTACCTCAGCGTTGGAGGCATCGTCATGCTGGTATCCGTATTTGTGGCCTACCTGCTCTCGACAGGATTCCAGCGTTCAATCTCTACACCCATATTGCACCTTGCTCAGAGGATGAAACTCGTTACAGAGGAGAAAAATTACGCGATCAGGGCGGAAAAAAAGACTCGTGACGAAGTGGGGAGCCTTATTGACGGGTTCAATCAGATGTTGGCAACAATCCAGGTGCGCGACCAGGAACTCGAAAAATACCGTGAGCACCTTGAGGAGCAGGTGGCCATGCGTACCGCCGAACTTTCAAAGGCCAACCTGGAACTGGAGCAGGCATTTGCCGAATTGCAGAAGGCCAAGTCTGATACCGAAGATCTGAATCTGAAACTGATGGACAACAACAAAAAGCTTGAAGAAGCCATCGGCAAAGCCAAAGAGGCGGCCATGCAAGCGGAGATAGCAAACAAGGCCAAGAGCGAATTCTTGGCCAACATGAGCCACGAGATTCGTACGCCCATGAACGGGGTGATCGGTTATACGGACATACTGCTGGATACTGATCTGAATACTGAGCAAATCGATTATGCCGAGACTATTAAACAAAGCGGCGAAGGGCTCCTTATACTGCTCAACGATATACTCGATTTTTCCAAGATCGAAGCAGGTCAATTAGAGTTTGAAAACATTGAATTCGACCCGGAACTCACAGCCTATGAGGTTTGTGAAGTGATTCGCCCCAAGTTGGCAAAGACCCCCATCGAGATGCTCTACCGTATTGGCGATAAAGTCCCCGCTTATGTAAGGGGAGATCCGGCGCGGTTTCGGCAGGTGTTGTTGAACCTCATGGGAAATGCTACCAAGTTTACTGAATTCGGTGAGATAGAGCTGTCCCTTGATATTGGGCAGGAGCAGGACAATCGGATAGAGATTTGCGCCGGTGTGCGGGATACGGGGATCGGTATTCCAAAAGATAAATTGGGCGCTATATTTGAAGCCTTTCAACAGGTCGATGGTTCCACGACCAGAAAGTATGGCGGCACCGGTCTGGGACTTTCTATATGCAAGAGAATTGCAGAAAGCATGGGTGGTGATGTGTGGGCAGAAAGCCCGGCTCCACCAACCAATCAACAATCCCTTGGTCTTGGAAGCATCTTTCATTTTACTGCATGGCTTGAAAGAGCTGAAGAAAAACATGCCGGAAGACTTACCTCTGTTTCGCTATCCGGCAAGAAGGTCTTGATTGTTGATGATAACCAGACCAACCTGGACATATTAACGCTCATTTTGGAGCAGCCAGGGATGCAGGTCGTTGCCCTGAGAGATAGCACTGAAGTTATGCCAGCCTTAGAGATGACCATGGGAACAGAGAATCCATTTGATCTTTGCATCATTGACATCCAAATGCCAGGCATAAACGGATATAAAGTAGCACAGGCAATTCGAAGCCATGAAAAAGAGCGTTTGTCGCAACCGGCAACTCGTATCACCCTGATTGCTCTATCTTCTTTGATGAAGGGTGATGCCAAAAGATGTAACAAGGCAGGATTTGATGCTTTTCTAAGCAAGCCGGTTCACAGAGAAAAGCTATACCGGATTCTGGAGAGATTATTGGGAGAGAAACCAGGTTATGAGGAAAAGGATGAAGCAACTGAAAAAAAGATCATGACCCAGTACTCGGTTCGGGAGGAGATGAAGCATTCTGTGCGTATTCTTCTCGCAGAGGATAACGTGATCAACCAGAAGCTGGCACAGATAATCCTCACAAAGGCCGGGTACCATGTGGAGGTAGCCAATAATGGCAAGGAGGCAGTTGAAAAGTACACGCAATCTCCCGAGGATTTTGACCTGATCTTCATGGACATCCAGATGCCTGAGATGAACGGGATGGAAGCAACAAAAGCAATCCGGAGATATGAAGAACAGCTCGCAACCCGTAACTCGCAACCCGCAACCCGCCATATTCCCATTATTGCCTTGACCGCCAATGCAATGAAAGGTGACAGGGAAACATATCTTGAAGCCGGCATGGATGATTACATCACAAAGCCTATCAAAAGGGAACTTGTGTTTGAGAGTATTGAGAAGTGGGTTTTTCGTAAAGAGGGTTTATGAATTTTACTAAATTGGCAGAAGCTTTCGCTTTTCGTCCCGCCCAAGCGGGACTGCATCAAGATCTCGGCACATTTCTTCGCAAAAAAAATCGCTCAACTTAGGTTTAAGCATTTGCAGCGTCTTTAGTCTTAAATGCCTTAAACAAAGACTCGTCCATTGCAGCTTCATAGCCTGTTAACTGAGCAACAACCACATTATTCAGATCGAGAAATGTAAAGTCTCCTTTTAATTTGCGTTTGGTAACTTCCCTTACTTCGAGTAATACCGTAACTCCCTCTGAGGGGAATTTGTTTCGATACTGTCTGTAAGAGGCGCTGTAGGTTGGAAGTGAAACAACCCCCATCTCTTCAAAACACCATATAATTGCCATCTGAAATGCGGAATCCAGAACAAGAGGATCTCCTATCCATTTATTCCTTAAAGGTTCTTTCATCCATTTAACAGGTGAAGGCGCTGAAGAAATACGCGCCAATATGCCTTTTGAAGAACAAGTGATTATCTCTTTTATGCCCCTGAGCGCAACACCATGAAAGAGTATTTTGTCGTAAACCTCATCCATACTTCTGAAATAAGCTTTAGAACCCATATAAGCGGATGTATCAAGAATGGGCGGCTGTGAAAATTTATCTGTTAAAATAGCTTTTGCCCTTGTATGAATTACCTCAATACCGTTTTTTATTCCATCTCTGATTTCAACATCGACTTCAAAAATAGAACCTTTTTTTCTTGGCTTACCTGTCATGAGGCGAATCATTTTTTTATTATGTTCAAGCTTGATTCCTTTTAAGATTCTGATGTCGTCAAGGCCATATAGAAAAAGCCCGGGATTATTATGAAGAGCGCCATGCCCGAGCCATTCAGCCATAAGCGCAAAAGGTACAACCGGACTGCCGTCTAAGACATGAGATTCAAGAACAGGGTATTGCTTAACATCTATTTCACGCTTAAAGGTAAGGGATAATTTTTCTTCATCAGGAATTATATTTGCACCTATAACTATCTCCGCGGGATGGTTTTTGTCGCCCATCATTTCATAAAGCATACACATTGAGCCGGCATCCTTTGGGATCAGTTCAATTTTATTCTTTTTAAATTCCCGTTTCAGTGACGGGGATACCATGCCGCCATCCCATGGCCCCCAGTTTATTGAGACAACTCTGCAATCCGGGCGTAATAATGATTCTTTCCTGGCTATTTTGTTTAAAACCTCATTGGCCATTGCGTAATCGACCTGTCCTCTGTTTCCAATTCGTGCAGCAATAGATGAAAAAAGCACAAGATATCTCAAATTATCATTTTTTGTTGATTCAAGCAGGGTAAAAAGACCTTTTACCTTGGTATCAAAAACCCGCTCAAATTGATCAATTGTTTTATCTTTTATCAAACGATCGTCCAGCACGCCCGCTCCGTGAATAATGCCTTTTATAGGGCCGTGAGCAGATCTAATATCATCTAAAACCCGGTTAAGCTGCTCAGGCTTGCGAATATCTGCTGAAAAGTAGAATGCAGATGTCCCATTTTGTCCGAGTTTTTCCAGGTTTCTTGAAATTTCACGATTTGCCATGTGTTTCTTGTAAGCTTTTTCCAACATGATTGGTGAGGCATTTTGAGAGCTGAGTTCATTTTCTAAAATAGCTTTTTTTATAATTGCCTCTTCATCTAAGGTTTCAAGCCACTTTGGTTCGGAAGAGGGTTTGGGTGATCTTCCCAGAAGAATCAGCGTTGCATCAGTATGTTTTGCAAGAGCTTGAACAGTAGAAGCAGTTATTCCTCTTGCTCCACCTGTAACAACAACAACGTCTCCACGGTTGAGGTCAAGCTGGATTTTTTGTGCTGGTTGATAAGGTGATGACTCGAGCTTTAATATAAATCGTGATCCAAAAGGTAAGTTTTTATCAAGGCCGATTTCAACTGGTACTGAAGTGTCCGGGTTCACAAGTTCAGCAACAACAGCCTTTGCAATATCTTTATCATCTTTCCAGTCCGGAGCAATATCTATTGCGCGGCAGCAGACACTCTCCCATTCTATGGAAGCAGTTTTGGCAAGTGCGGCAAGCCCTCCTGTAACAGCGTTGGCAATACCTTTCCCTTTAAAACCAAAAGCACCGTCCAGGCGGGTTATTGTCACAAATATTGCTCCTTTTTTTGCCGCAGAATCAATCAGGTCGGAAGCCAGATGATTTGTGAGGATAAAAGCATCTTTTAATATTTTGTCATTTTTTTGTTCTTCAGCAGAAAAATCGTTTGCCGCGTTTGTCGGCAGTATTATAAGCCCGGCTGCTTTAGGCTGAGCTTTCTTGTTCATTAACGCTTCTTTGGAAATGTGCACGGCATCAATATTTTGTGATTTTAATTCTTCAGTAATAGCTTTGGATAGACTGCTGTTATCATCAGTAACAAAGACTTTTCTGCCTTGCGGAATATCTAACCTGTCTCCTTGTTTATAAGGTTTTTCAACAATTGATACAACTCTTCTGCTGATGTCGGAAATATTTATTTCCGGCAATTCATTCTCAGCAGCAATTTTTAAAGAGGCAATCGTATTTATCGGCGTATTTATTGTACTGGTTTGAGGCTCGTTATTTAAGGAAGTACCAGCGAGGTATTCAGCGATCTGGCGGAGAGTTTTCAGGCTTCCCATTATTTCAGGAGAAACAGATTGTATATGGTTAAGTTTTTCTTCAAGAGAGGAAAAGATTTCTACCCTTTTAATTGAGTCAATGCCCAGGTCGGATTCTATATCCATATCAAGCCCGAGCATTTCTTCAGGATATCCGGTAAGATGACTTACTGTTTCCAGCAGCTTGTTTTCGATTTCATGAATATTATCCTGCGAAGGGCTGTTTTTATTTTCCGGGTTTTTATTTTCTGGGCTTTTATCTTCTGGGCTTTTATCTTCTGATTCAATTTCGCCCCTAACACCCATTGAAGCTTCAGCAAGACGCTGGGTATTTGCCATCATATTTTGCAAAGTACGGCTTGATTCGGTTTGGGCTTCCAAAAACTTTTTATGTATTTCAGCAGTTTGCAACTGGAGAGTCTGCATTGATTCCAGGCCTTGCTTAACTACCTGTAAAGCATTTATAATTAAGTCAGGTTGTTTATTATTATAAAATAGCGAAGCGACATCATTATTCGACGTTCGATGTTGGACGTTCGATGTTGGACGTTCATCTTTTAATTTGTTATTATCCATAGTATATTTTTTCCCGGTATCAGTAATACCCTTATTGTGCTCGACAGATATCAGGCTTGAGGGTGAAGTATTGTCAGGTTTATTTTTTACCTGTTTAATCTGTTTAACTGGGGTTTCAGTGGGTCTTTTTTTGTTTTCTGTTTTCCGGCTTCTATAGTTTGCACCTGAAATAGGAATGCTCATGAGTTGCTTTCTTGATTCTGAAACAGGCCTTTCCCATTTATTCAGTTCAACCCGCTGACCTATAGAGGCAATACGGCAAAGAGTTCTTGCAAGATCAGCCAATCCGAATTGTTTCCCTGAAGAACAATCTAAAGCAATGGCTTGAAATTTACGGTCGTTTAGTATTGATTTTACAAGTCCTGTAAGAACTGATTTGGGCCCTATTTCTATAAATGTGCGAATTCCCATTTCAAACAGATTCTCAACATTGCTGACAAAATCAACAGGAGATATCAGGTGATCGCCAAGCAGTTTTTTTACATGTTCGGAATCATAAGGATATGCTTTGCCGGTTGTATTAGATAAAACCGGTATTTCCGAAGGAGAAATTTTGATCTTTTTTAATGCTTTTTTGAAAGGTTTCCGGGCATTTTTAACGAGACTGCTGTGAAAAGCAGCGGCCACGGGGAGCTTTATTGCTTTTAATCCTTCCTTTTTACATATTTTTACAGCACGGTTTATTGCTTCAATTGAGCCGGATAGAACGCCCTGGTTATGGCTGTTCTTGTTTGCAAGAATGACATCTGAACCTACTTCAATAACTAAGTGTGCAAGTTTTTCAAGGCTTGCCTTTACAGCCAGCATGGCGCCGTTTTCCTGATCTTTATTTTGGCCTGCTGCTGCCATTGAATTGCCCCTTGAAATTGAAAGAAGAAAAAATGTGTCTATATCTATCCAGCCTGCTGAACAAAGGGCTGTCAATTCACCGAAGCTATGTCCACATGTTGCGTCAGGTTTTATGCCGAATTCCTTAAGGATATTGTGCATTGCCAGGCTAACGGCGCCAATTGCCGGTTGAGCAATGTCGGTTCTTCTTAAAGCTTCTTCCTGCTCTTTCTTTTCTGTTTTTGTTTGAGCCGGCCTGGGATAGATAAAATCGCTTAGCAGTTCAGAATTATTATATTTTTCATTGGCTTTTTCAAGGATGTTAAATGCCTCCGGGAATGTACAGACTAAATCGCGGCCCATTCCTACATACTGGCTACCCTGGCCTGGAAAGATAAATGCGATTTTACCGGGTTTTTCAGGGCCCCCATAAAATATATTCTTCAAATTCCTGTTGTTTTCTCTATCATTATTTTGCCAGTTTGATTCAATTGAATTTGATGCTTCGCTGAGAAGTCCTGAAAAATCATCATACGGATTTCCTAAGGAATTAGATGGTCTTTCAAGAACTAAAAGAAATCTGAATTGATCATCCGGTGAAAAATTTTTTCTGGTTTTTACTGCTTTAATTGCGAGTTCTTTATATGAGATTCCTTTATTAATGGAGTTTTTTAAGGTGCGAAATTTGTTTTCAACTTCTTCTTTGCTGGAAGCCGATAAAGCAATAATTTCAACTGAACCATCCCAGAAAATTTCATTTTTATTCCGATGGTGTTCTTCCAGTACAATATGAAAATTACTTCCACCAAATCCAAATGCGCTGACCCCGGACCTGCGCGGGTGTTCCTTTTTAGAAAACCATGGCCTTGACTCAGTATTTATGTAAAAGGGTGTATCACTAATACCCAATTTTGGATCAGGCTCGTCAGCTTTTAATGTGGGAGGTAATACTTTGTTATAAAGAGCAAGTGCGGCTTTGATCAGCCCGGCGCTTCCTGCAGCGGCTTTTGTATGCCCAATCATGGATTTTACCGAGCCTAATGCGCATTTATTTGCTTTTTTATCAGACTCATCAAAAAGGCGTTTAAGTGCACTGAACTCAACATTATCTCCGACACGAGTGCCTGTACCATGTGCTTCTACAAGCTCAACAGAATCCGGATCAGTATCAGCATTCTCATAAGCAATGCGAAGGGCTTCCAACTGTCCTTCCGATTTGGGAGAATATATGCTTTGTGATTTTCCATCGCTTGAAGAGCCTATGCCCTTGATGACTGCATAAATTCTATCGCCGTCTCTTTCAGCATCTTCAAGCCTTTTAAGAACCAGTAATCCTATTCCTTCCCCCAAAACAGTTCCGTCCGCATCTTTAGAAAAAGGTCTTGAATCTCCGGTTGGTGAAAGAATGAATGTCCTGGCAAAGCACATGTGCATGAAAATATCGTTTAAAGTATCCAGACCACCGGTGACTACCATGTCTGACCGTCCTGATGAAAGTTCGAGGAGGGCGAGGTAAATAGCTCCCATCGAGCTGGCGCAGGCTGCATCGACAACACAGTTTGTGCCTCCTATGTCAAGACGGTTGCATATTCTTCCTGCAATAACATTCCCCAACAGACCCGGAAAAGAATTCTCCTGCCATGATACATATGAGTCAGATATTTTTTTAATAACTTCTTCTGCTTTATCAGGTTCAATACCTGAATTGTGAAGAGCTTTTCGCCAGATTGGATGCCCCAGCCTTGCAGCCAGCGGAATGGTAAGTTCCTGAGTCCCTGTTGCGCCGAGTATTACGCTTGTCCTGCTATGGCTGAAGTTGGCTTTTCGTCCATAGCCTGCATTTTCAAGCGCCATCCTGGCTGCAAGCAGGCCCAGGATCTGGGAGGTATCAGTTGCTTCAAGAGAAGAAGGAGGCATACCGAATTCAGTAGGATCAAAAGGAACAGCCGAAAGGAATCCCCCTCTTTTACAGTAGATATGGTCTGATTTTTTGGGATCCTTATCAAAGTAATCGTCAGGAGACCAGTGGGTTTCCGGGATATCAGTAATGCCGTCCTCACCCTTAAAAATCAGACGCCAGTATTCATGCAGCCCTGATGCTTTTGGGAAAAAACATCCCATACCAATAATAGCAGTGTGAATATTCTTGATTGATTTTTTCTTATTAGTAGTCAATTGTTATACCTTTATAAGCGGTTCACGGTTCACGGTTCGCAGTTAACGGTTTTTAAAAATAGCCTTTTTTAATGATTCCAGCATGTTTGATAGTAATAGTTCACAACTGATTGCTTTTATGTTTTGATCAACCGTTAACTGTAAACTGTGAACCGTAAACCGTAAACCGTTATTTAAGCAGTTCCAAAATTTCTGAAAGCTTCATTGGAGATATTTTGCCGACATTATTCGACAGCGCAATTTTCTGGCTGCGAAGCCAGTTTGCGCGCGTTGCAACAGCAGCTCCAAAAAGGAGGTTCATTGCAACTGTTACTGTTTCCCTGTTTTCGTATTTTTCAAGAAAGGACCCTTTTACCCATTCATTAAAAGCACCTATGGCCGGACCACACCATATTTGATAATCGATTTTTCTTGAAAGATCGCCTGCTATCGCCCAGTTTGAACTGCGGCCAAGATATGAACGAAAAATCAGAGCCATCTTGTGTTTTGGATCTTTTTCAGCTCTGATTATCTGGTTTGGATCATTTTTAACAAAAAACTTTTTTGTATTCTCCCATTCATCTTTTAAACTGCATTGGAAAAAATCTTTTTCCAGCATTTTTCTTTGAATCTCAGGTATATTTTCAAGTCTGTCATATCTACAGTAAAGATCGTACAATTTTGCAGCGCGAAACGGAAACATTGTACCGCGTTTTAATACCTGAACTTTTACACCCATTTCAAACATATCTGCTGCAGGAGCCATCGTTACGTCCGCTTGTCTGGCCTCTGCGAGCATTTGACGAACAGATTCCGATGTGCCGGCTTCAATACAGGCCTGGTTGATAGTGCCGGTTAAAATATACGCGGCCCCCATGGAAAAGGCTGCTGCTGCTGCTGAGGGTGTAGCAATTCCACCGCCAAGTCCCACACAAAGAGGTCTTTTATACTTATATTTTTCAGCAAGCTCATCACGAAGCGCAATTATTGTCGGCAATAGAGAAAGAGCCGGCCTGTTATCGGTGTGTCCTCCAGAATCAGCCTCTGCGGTCATATCATCTGCTACAGGTATAGATCTCGCAAGAGTTGCTTCTTCTCTTGTAATCATATTTTTGTCGACAAGTTGATAAAGTATTTTATCAGGCGGCGGCGAAAAAAACTTTCCGGCAACTTCGATCCTTGATACTTTTGCAATAATTTTATTCGGACATACTATATTATCATTGGAATCACGATGGATTCCTTTTACACGGAAATAAACGAGCGGCAGAGTAAGCTCAAGATATGCCGAGGCACTTATAAGTCTTATCCCCCGCTTTAAATACAAATTAACTATCGCTGATTCAAGATCCGGATTGTTGGGACTGTTTATAAGGTTAAAGCCAAAGGCATAGTTGTTATTCACATTCTTTTGAAGTCTATCAATAGCGGACTCTATTTCATCAAGGGAAAGGCCTGCCGCTCCAAAAAATCCCATCATTCCGGCACGTCCTGTTTTTTCAACCATTTCAACCGATGTAATGCCGTTAGCCATTGCTCCTGCAATATATGCATAACGGAGATTGTGTGACTTTTTAAAATATGGATCACCAAGGTCTTCCGGATGAAGTCGGGGAACATATGCATATAAAGGATGAAGGTTATTATTTGATTCTAATTTATTTCCTATAGTTATAGTACCATTCTGGGAGACGGCAATTCCCCCGTCTGTACCTATCAAAAATACAGGATTAGTTACTTTTAATATTGAGTCCTTTATGGCATTATCGCCGACTTTTGGCTCAGTGTTCCCTTTTGTCCACCAGCCGGATATTATTTTGTCAGTATAAGAGGATTGCATTATTTATTAGATAGATTCCAAGCAATTGAAGATAAAAATTAACCACAAAAATTATAATAATTGTAACAATTTAGCCTTTTGAAAAAGAATCTGACAGGATAACAGGATAAACAAGATTTGTAAGCATTCACAGAAATTAGAAATTTGGCCCTCATGCTTTTGTACAGTTCTTCCCAATTTCCAATTTCAAGTTTCAAGTTTCAAGCCGTGAACGGCTACAATAATTTAAATCCTGAATATCTTGTAAATCCTGTCAAAAAATAATATTTAAAACCGCTAAAATGGTACGAATAAGTTAAATTTTAAATATTAATAAATTTAGAGTTTTCTGTCAAGAAAGATAGGAAGAACGCAAAATAATATTTGTTGATTGTTGATTGAAGGTATTCTATTAATTTTATAAAAAGACAGAGCAAAGCGATCCCACAAATCAACAATCAACAATAAATAGGAGGGAATAATGCCAATTGCAACAATTAATATAATACCACTAGGCACAGATAGCCCAAGTGTCGGCAGCTTTGTTGCTGATTGCATAAAAGTTTTAAAAGATGCAGGGGCAAACTTTAAGATGAATGCCATGGGAACTGTTATTGATGGCGATCTGGATGACATCTTAATGCTGGTCAGGAAAATGCACTCGGTTCCATTTGAAAAAGGCATTCAGCGGGTAGTTACTATAGTTTCGATTGATGACCGTCGTGACAAAAAAGTTACATCCTCAGAAAAACTGGAATCACTAATGAAGAGATTGTAGGACAGGTTAATAATAGGTGGAAGGGATCTTCAGCCTTCAGCCTATCCACCTAAGTATTTCCGTAACCGTTTACGGTTGTCGGTTCACGGTTCATGGTTTTTTGCCTGGTTCTCATGCTCCTGCGTGGGAACTCATTGAAGCCCGCAGTTTATGTTCATCCCAAATTATTGAAGAAATTAAACCAGCTTTATGCCTGTTTTTAAAATTTCTTTCACAAATAGATTCTGTAAATTAAAATCATCAGGCGAAAAAGGAATTACTTCTATTTCACTACTTACAGACAGCGTAATCTTTCTTATCTTGTCCTTGTCATTGATTCGATTGCCCCCGAATATATCAGAAACTAAAGCAATATCTATATCGCTCCATTCCTGATAATTCCCTCTTGCATAACTACCAAAAAGTATCGCTTCTTTAATTGGAATATCATTGCGGTTTAACGCTTTAAGATAGTTGTCTATAGTTTTCTTTGTTTTAGCAGGGAGCTGAGCCATTTGTAACATTCCTTAGCCGGGCGGATATAGTTGCAGGCTTTGAATATGTGTTAAATTTCAATAAACAATATCAGTAACCGTTCACGAGGTCAACTGATCCCAGAAATTTCCTTTCATTACGTAACTTCTCCATAAGGGCAAATTACATGATACAAGACTCGCCCCTTTTTTCCCATTCTAACCTTTCCATCCTTTGTGCTATCCTAAAATTATGTAAAAAATGTAATAGAATTTGTGTAATTTGCTTCACAATTTCACATATTTTTCTATGAATTAGCATAGCTATCCTTGCCATATAATCAATGTAACTATTTGATATTTTAAAGTATAATTTCTACAATAGACAAATGGCATAGTTTTTGCTTAACCTTATCCGCAATTCTCGGTGAAAGTTGCCCATTAGCACGATATTTGCATCAAATGGTTCTTGTTTAGTTTTTAAATTGATTGTAATCTTTAAATATCGCGGACAACAAGCAGTGTGAAGGGTGAACCATTAGCCTCCACGGTTCCCGCTGTTCGCTTGGATCTTTTGGATTTGTTGCTGTATCCGGATGTTGATGAAAAGGTCGTTCTCCCACCAACCAGGATATTGCCGGAGTTATTGAACGATGGCACTGCCCTACGAGTACACGCCTAACGGTAGTCCATACAAAGCAGTGCAGGTTTGGGAATACTGCCCTGTTTTACTTTGTAAACACCTGGTTTTTCGCTATGTGCTGCCAGAAGACATGATATGTAACTCATTGAAACTATTGACCCGCACTGTTTTGTAGGGACTACCACCGATCCTATTTGAGAAAATCAATGAAGCCGATAAAAAAATGGAGACCAGGTAAAGTAAAAAAAGTGACATTACCTGAATTAACTAACTATATTTTTAATAAAAAGTGGCAATTCCTTAAGTGAATGAGTGCGTTTCTTAACTGAATGCCATTGGCCGGGTAACCGGTGCCTTTACCCGGAAAAGGAGAACCAGTATCCGTGCGTCCCAAATAAACAAATCTTATTCGGGTTCGCGCCTGTCCTTTGCCTTGCCTTTCTCGCTACCGGAATGTCCTTTGAATAGCCCCTCTTCAAAGAATTTGCTTCGATTGTCGATGCTCTCCCAAACTTGAGGTCCCCTACTGAGATGAGTTTGCTCTCAATTCAGAAAAACAAAGAAAGACTGGATAATGCCACGGCAACACTGGTTTGTTAGTTGGTCTCTATAACGGTACGCTTAACCAGCCGGGAAAGCTAACCGATCTTACGCTAAAGATATATTTAATGCTACCTGGATAAAATCGAAAAAATGGCATTGCTTTCCCGGTCTGAGTTAAAGCACTTGTTGGGCGCTGGATTCAGATGATTCAACTGTCTCGATCTTAGATAGCTCGTCTTTCATCCTATGCTCAGCATACCACAAATCATATGCTTGCTGCATGCGCAGCCAGAGATCTGGCCCATTGCCGGCAAACTTGCCAACCCTAAGCGCCATATCCGTTGTAATTGGATGAGTACAGGCTAAAACGCGATGTAATTGCTGTCGAGAAATACCGAGACGTCTTGCAGCTTCGCTTATTGACAGACCAATGGTTGGAAGCACGTCTTCACGCAAAATCTCACCGGGATGAACCGGTGAACGTTTTAAAGGACGCTTAACAAAATATTCTCCCATGACTTCACCTTAGTGATATTGTTCAAGATCGACCCTTAGCGCCTCACCCTCTTCCCACTCAAAAGTGATACACCATGGGCCGTTAACATGGATACTGTAACGTTTAGGTATTCCCTGCAAGCCGTGGAAATTGAATCCAGGTACGTTTAAATCCGTCAATGACTCTGTTTGATCCAAAGCTTCCAAACGTCGCAGGGAGCGTGATTGTAAATCATGTCTTACCCGACGGGAACGGCCCCGCTGGAACAGTTCAGCGAGTCCTTTGTGCTTAAAGCTTTTAATCATTTTTTATATTGTATCATTTATTGTTACAGGGTCAACATTTTTGTTACAGTTGCTTTGCTAAAAATTAAGTAAGATTTGTTTATAAATGGCTACGCCCAACGCCAATCTTGAGGAACGCCGGAGAAAAGGTTTAGGCATCCCAAGTTAAGGGGTTGCGGGACACCCCTAAAATTATAAGATTCTATTCATCCATTAGTGAATATCCATTTTCTGATGCTATTTGCTCTCCACGCTTAGCACTCATACTGACCGCTGGCTGTGAGATATTAAGCTTCGGGGCTAAATCCGCCATTGTAAATCCCAACTCCCTAACC
>Ga0255421_1117_pt1 | contig 17032 bp, 9 predicted proteins | sample ANMaggSSYBR02G10_FD_182637 | JGI IMG/M metagenome (GOLD analysis project Ga0255421, IMG submission 182637) | Sediment cell enrichment communities from methane seep in Santa Monica Basin, California, United Staets - ANME aggregate JGI... | ecosystem: Environmental > Aquatic > Marine > Cold seeps >... | reverse complement strand
TGCTTGAAGCATCTCTTCTTCTTCTTCCTCTTCTTCTTCAACCTGTCTTTGGACCAATGGTGTAATCTGGTCAACAAGCGGTTTCGTCTGAAGGACTTTTTCTTCTTCCTCCTCTGGCTCAACTTGTCGCTGCACCCCAGGCTCAGGCATCCGCATCACCGCATCCACCACCCTGTCAGCCTCCTGCTCATACACATCCCCAGGCTGCCCGATCCTGAGCTTACCCTGCAAAGCCCTAGACTTCATCAACCTCGACACAACCTGATTCCCCACAGTTCTCTGCAAAAACAGGATGCGATCTACTGGAGTATCCATAGACTGCAAACGCCCAGTCCTTCGAACCCGGGAATTCGAATTAGATTGCTTTACCTTAGGCACTTTAGCAATTTGACCAACTCTTTCTCCCACCTTTTTTCACCCCCCTATTTACAATCACTCATATAATGTATATTATATTTCAAAGTCAATATATCACAAAATCTAATTCCTGTTTAACTTTAAACCTCAATTCCAATCTCTGGAAATCCTCATTACTCTGGTAAATTTGCTACATCAATCCTTCAATCATCCCAAAACCACTACTCAAAGTGAGCACGAACAGATTCCGTCAAGGATTTTCCGCCGCCATTGACAGCTTGAATACAAAATTTTAGATAAGTGTTGATTTTGGCATCATGATTAATACGAACTATTTTGTTCCGATGGACCGGGCAAATGATCTCTATTCGCTGGATTCTTTGTTCTAAGTTCTATTTTTTCCAGATTGCTGCATTACATGCGTCAACTCATGTGCCATCAGCCTTCGCCCCTCGTTTTTCCCTGGTATATATTGCCCGCCCTCAAACATCTTGTCACACCGTAAAAGCCCGTGCATTCAGTGCTTGCGCCAGTTCTGCGGTCCTGGCATCTGTATGAATACGCACCTGGCTGAAGTCATAGCCAAATGAAGATTCAAAGAAGGTACGAACAGGTTCTGGAAGCGGCTGACCTCCTCCAATCAATTGAGAGATCTGAGCTTCTCTACCGGGAGGCACTACCAGACCCTGGGTGGGGGAAATGTTCATCTCAAGGATTGCTTTGAAGCGGATAGGGTCTGATGATTGCATTATCGCATCTGCCACACGGTCTGCTTCCTGTTCGTAGACATCGTCCATTGGTCTGATCTCCAGCTTGGCCTGTACAACCATTTGCTGTGGATATTGATTGCTTCCGGTACACTGCATCAGTCCTGCAGCATTTGAGTTATGTTTCGCTTCAAAAAACTGGCTGCAACAAGCTTTGTCATAATACACGCGACTAAAATGTTTCTAAATAATCAGAGTGGAAGAGTCACAGTATTAAAAAAGTGGCCTGTAAAGACGCTATAAAAGGAATTGAAACCGAAGTTGTATTTGATTGTATTGAGCATTATTAAACGAAATGATGGATGTACGCAAAACTTAGGCCATGAGGTCATTCTAGTTCTCGCCATCTGCCACGCTTTGATTTTTTCCATCCCAAGCTCGCTTTTATTTCCGTACTGTAAAAGTGATTTTTCCAGCGGTTATGGATGTATAGAGACTTGCCCTTAAGGAATTCCCTAAGCTCTTTACCACCTGTTCCCGGCAATCCACTCGGTGCATCATAGCTTGCATATGCTTTTTCGAATAGTTTTCCAAGTCTGTTGTTGATTGTGGAGCTAGTAAGGGCCAGATTTCCAGATGAGTGAGTACCGGACCATCCCATCTCCTCCCCAGCAGACCTTTCGATTATGTGTTCCCACTGTTTTCCATCCGGATTAGTTTGAATACCGTGATACCGATAGTTGAGTACTTTTCTTGCAGTTTCTATATCGTCCCATTTCTCTTTCTTGTTTTCCTCAATAATTCTTTCTTCACTTAACTTCACTTGAGATATGTGCCCTCTCTTCCACTTCTTATTTATGTCATTAAAATTGAAGACCGCAGTTCGTGGCACTTCCAAGTTCGAAGACTGCCACTTAAATGTCTTCCCAATTGGGTCCACTTTCATGACTATGCCCGGACTCCATACAAGTTTGAGACTACCTATCCTTTCCGGACTCTTGCCAAGTACGACGTCGTCGACCATTAGCGGCTGGTCACAAACGAGGCCTATGCCCATGACAGCTAGATGCCCAGCTAAAGAATTTAGCGAAAGTGTAAGTTGCTCGTACGCATTTGCATCATCTGGTTTCATGATGAGAGTATTTTGAGCTTTTACTATTTGTTGATACTTTTGCCTGGCACCGGTCAGCGCCTTACTTCTAGTCTTATCTTCAGATTCGGTGATCTGTTCTTCGAATTTGCCACCAATGGCCAGAAGTTTTTCAAGTTTCGTCTCATCACTGCTTGCCACCACTAAACGCGCCGCTGCACCTTTACCTACGAAGTAAAGCTCGTGAGACTCATGCTTAGAGGTGAATCTCTTCCGGAGCCCTAGCCACCCCATCACCTTGGCCACTCCTGCCTTGACCGCTTCCTTCCCCTTCTTTACACCCCCGATCACCTTCCCATACACCTTCTTCGCCTTCGCCACAATCCACTTGGCCACCTTGGCGATCACATTATCCACCTTACCGCGGATTTTCTGGATCACATCCCTGATCTTTTGTGTAATGCCACTAAGGTGCAGGAACTTCGCAAGGAATTCGATTACCAGCTTCAATCCGCGGGCCAGTCCGTTTTCCAGCGCTTCTGCTGCACTGCTGATGTTCCCGGCGGCGATCTGGGCAATGGAACCGAGGAAGTTGCCGAGCATCTGCATGATGTCTTTCGCCTTCTGGATGAAGAATACGATGGTATCGTAAATGCCCACGATAGCACGAACAATTCCCGCGCCTGGAATTAACATGCTGAGGATGGTTTTGATAGCTTCCTCCACAACCTTCCACTTGATCCAGTCTTTAATCGCATTGACGAATGTATTTTTGATACTTTCTGCCATACCTTTCAACTGTTCCCATACTGCCATTGGACCCTTGGTGATGAGGTTCTTCACCAGCGTGAAAGTGGTTTCCATGGTTTTCACCACAGGCTCCGGAATAAGCTTCACAATGTGAGACCGGATGTTCTGGTAGGTGATGCCGAGCATCTGGAAAACAACGCTCATTATACCTTTCAAATCCCATCTTTCGGGTAATATAATCCCAACCAGCGAGCCTGTCAGCCATGCGAATACAGCGTTCTTCAGGTGTTTGAGGAAATTCTTGCCGAAATTCTTAAAGCCGGTACCGGCCGCACTGACCAGGTTTTTTACGAACTTGATGGGCTTTGTGAAGATGGCCTTGAGCACGGCTGCGCCTTTGTTGATGATGCCATCGATTTTTTCCAGTGAGTAGCCGAATTTCTGCAGGGCCCAGCTGAAGAATTTCTTTGCGGCCTTTAGCAACAGTTTGCCAAGCTTTGCGAGAGCGCCCGACATGGCCTCTTTCATCTTTTCGATCTTCTCGTCGATGGCTTTGATGGCAGCCTGCTGCTTGTCTTTCAGCTTGTACTGCAGCTCCTGCTCTTTTTTCGCAACAAACTGATCGAGATCGTCCAGCTTGTTGTTCATCTCCTCGGCCGCTTTCTTACCGATGTCTTTTAGGGCAGGACCGAGCTTGTCCACGAATTCCTTGATCTCCACCCTGGCATTCGCCAGCTCGTCCTTGCATTCCTGGACGACGCGCTTGTTGTCGGTGGTGATGTTTTCAACCAGCTTGTTAATGGTGTTAACGAAGGTGGTACGGTTGCTTTCGAAGATGGCCTTGACTTTGGGCAGTTTGTCCATACCCAGTATCCAGTCTTTGGCTTTTTTGGTCCAGCCAAACCAACCGGAATAGCGTTTCTTCTTGTAAGCATTTATTTCGCGCTTGACATTGTCTTCGAATTTTTTCGTGGCCTTATTATTGCCTTCATCGAAGCGCTTCATCGAATTCTTTTCAAGATCGTTAAGTTTCTTCTTTACCTTGTCTTGCGCGGATCTGTATATGCCGTTGATCTTGTTGGCCACTTCATCGCGCTGTTTTTCGATGGCGGTCTTGGTGCCCTTCTGCTGTTTCAAGGTGGCGCCGAGGCTGGCCTTACGTTTAACCTTCAGTTCGTTGCGTTGCTTCTTCTCTTCCTGCCTGAGGTCTTTCTCGACCTTTTTGGTTTCCTGCTGCGCGAACTTCTGCACGGCGAGCGGTTCGCTCTTCGCCGTTTTCTCCATACCTTTCTTTTCCTTGTTCGCTTCGGCGAGGTCACCGCTGTCAACCATGTCAAGCTGTTCCTGTGTGATGTCTTCTTCTTTCAGCTTGTTTTCGGCCTCACCGGTGTAATTGCTCAGGTCGGTATGCTCTTTCTGTAATGGCGCAATGGCATTTCGACCAAGGTACATATTGGCAGTGTGCGGCGCTATTTCTTTAGGTGGCAGGGCTTCAGGAGTGTGCTTAGGGGGGATGGGCGGTGGCGTGTGTTCCATGTCACCGAAGGTAGAGATCACGGCGTTTTTGTCGCCCTGTACAACCTTCATCACGTCTGCGCCCATGCGCTGGGCCTTTTTGTCGCGTTTAAAGTTGTCGACGTCTTCGATGGTTTCCGGGATATTTTCTATTAGCGATTCCTGCAGCTTCTTTTTGGCTCTTTTTTCATCGACAGTAGGCACGGGTTTGGCGCTTACGGCATTCACCTGCGCAGCATTGCTTTGCGATTGACCTTCGCTAGGTGGGGTGAACACGGCTTTTTCGGACTGCTTCAGTTTTTCTGCGGCATTGTCGTGTGTCTGCTCGTTTTGTTTGAGCTTCTGCAACCTTCCCATGCCTTTGATCAGCACGGATGCACCTCTTTTGGTCAGGTACTGCGCCACTTCGCTGTAACCCACTGCCTCAAGCATCGCGGCGCCCCCGCCCTTTCGTGCGATTTTTCCTTTGCTTTTTCCTTTGCTTTTGCTTTTACCTCTACCTTTACCTTTTTTGGATTTTTTGTCTTTGCCTTCAGGTTTTACTTCCTTTTCTTCTTTCCTGGTTGGTTTCTTTACCTCAGATAAAGGTTTAGGTGGCGGACGTTTACCCAATTTTTTCTCAGCCGCTTTTCCTTCGGCTTCAAGCCTGGCCGCGTCTTCTGCTGTCATGTCAGGTGGCAATTCCACCATTTTGCCATCGGTGGTGCGGTACATGCGCTTCCCGCCTTCGCTTGCGTCCCGGCGCTGCACGGCTGGCGTGTCTAAGACCGCACCTCTGCCTGTCTGTTGCACGACGTGAGTGAGTTCATGCGCAGTGAGTTCTGAATTTGTTGGACTGTGGTCAGCTCCAAAGTAAATGTCGGTGCCGTGGGTAAAGGCCTGGGCTTTAACGTCCAGGTTCATTTGTATGGCATCACTGTCGGTATGGACGCGAACCTTGCTGAAATCTACGCCAAACCTCGGTTCCATATAGGAGCGCACAGGATCAGGCAAAGGACTCCCGTGCCCTTTGCTAAGATTGATCTGCGTTTCGACATCAGCTCCTTCCTCTAAGTTGTTATCCCGGGATTCAGCAGATTTAGCCTGGATTGGTTCGGTTTCTTCTTCCCTATCTTTTACCATTTGCCGTTGAACCACTGGTGTGATTGAATCAGCCAACGGCCTGGTTTGAAGCGTTTGATCTTTTTTTTCTTCTGGTTTTGACTTCAAAGCCCCTGATCGTATAAGCCTCCCAACTGCCTGGTTCCCGATGGTTCTTTGAAGGAACAGGATTTGTTCTGCAGGCGAGCTAATGGATTGAGAAAGGTCTGAATTTTGCTTTTGAGAAGCCAAATTTTCCTTTTTGGCTCCAGGTGCTCTTGCTTCTGCTCTTGTTGCTTCACCCATTATTTATTCCCAGATACCTATATTTTCAGTCAAACGTTGCGCTGGCACACCCAACCGCAGCAGAGCTGCGGGGCATGATGTGCCGGTGCAACGTTTGACTATGAATCCAGACAATTGATATCTCTAAAAAATGAAATAAAACATTGTAAATTTTAATTTTCTATCAACTTAATTCAGCTATGATGTCTTCAATAGAAATTCCTTCTGGAATTGATAAGAATTCCTCTGGCTTATATCCAAGTATGAATATAATACAATTTAATAGTTCTCTTAGTCTCGGTTTCCTCCCCCACCTTTCAATATATTCTTGGGCAATCTCTTCAAATGCATCTCGAAATGACTCAATTAATTTATTATCTGCCGTTCCATTCTCTTTACTGAAGACGTTATTAGGTCCGCCCTCTAGTTTAACTATTATTTTTTGAATATGCATAACACCCACATTAGAAATAAAATCATTCGGTTGAATTTGTAAAACCAATATAATAGCATCTAATACTTCTTGTATTGAAGGCTTTTGACTTCCCGTTTCGCCATAACTTATGGTAATTTTTTTGAAAGTCCGGCTGATAATATCAGCTGGAATATCTCCTATTACATCTCCTTGTCCTATTTCCCACCAAGACATAATTTCCTCCTATTTCGGGCAATATCCTGCTTCTTGCACCTTTGGGTCATTAGCAATTTTTTTAGCCAAAGCTTCCATATTTCCTTTTTTGACAACTTCTTTACGATTCATAACATTATCGCGTCCACGAATTTCTCTTTCAATATCGAGATTTTTTTGCTCTAAATAATTCGCTTGATATTGGTTTAGGTTTTTAACCCTAGGCTGAAGTTTAGCCTTTTCCATAAATCTATAGAATTCTAGGTCTTTTTTGGTTAATTTTGAAGGATCTGTTAGCATTTTTCTTGCTTTGTCTCGATGTTCGCCTTGTCTTCTGGGAATGTCATCTGTCTGGCCAATATATACTTTCCCTGGGTAGTCAGGGTTTACACATTCATATATATCTAAATTGCCAAAACCACCTTTAAGAGACGGTGAATTATAATCAATTATTAGCTTATTATGGACCAATACACCAATACCTACAAAATAATTGTGCGTTTTATAAACACTGAGATTATAAGAAGATGTATCAAAATTTTCTTGAAGCGTAATAGAATCGATTGAAATGCTATTTCCATTTATAAGTTTTATTCGCATATCTTTCTTCAATTCACGTGCTTCAATCCATTTAGACTGACTTTCGATCCAAAAAGGATGGCTGCCAGTAGAATAAATAGCGCTATTGCCTGCTACGATCTTATAGAAATGGCGGGTTTTATTTTTCAATACTCTATTTATCTTTCTAATAACTACATTGTCCCTTTCAAAGTCATACGCTAATATACTTTCACCATTCTGCAATTGATCGATTCGCTTTGTGCCTTCCACTGTCCATACCAATGTATCACTTGAAAAACATGGAAGTTCTCCTTTCTTTTCAGGATGTAATATTTGATTTTGACGATTAATTTCTTTCTTTAAAGAATTATTTTCTTTTTTCAAATTGGATATCTCTTCTTTTTTATTTGCGATATCTTTTCTTTGCCGAATTTCTTGCTGTTTTGCCGCTTTCTTTGTCTCATAAGTTCTTGCAGAGTCTCTTTTTTTTCCAAGTCTTTCCAGTCTAGCTTCTTTCTTTTTTATATTTTTTTCAATTTCTTTTATTTTTGCATTGTTTGAATTCATTTTTTGCTTAATTGATTCGATCTTCTGTTTTGCTTTTATTTTTGGATCTGCAGGTGGCTTTATTTCAGGTGGCTTTGCCTCAGGCGGCTTTGATTCAGGTGGCTTTGCTTTAGGTGGGGCTTTCGCTGGTGCAGCCTTAGGTGGAGCAGATTCATGTACCTTTGGTGGTTCAGCTTTGGCAGCTTTTTCCGCCGCTTCCTTTGCTGCCTTTTCTGCAGCTTCATTTGCTGCTTCCTTTGCTGCCTTCTCAGCCGCATCTCTAGCCGCTTTCTCAGCTGCTTCATTTGCCACCTGTTTTATTACCTCCTCGCTCGCCCCCTCTGCAGCGGCCTTTTCAGCTGCCTGCCTTGCTGCTCTCTCCGCAGCCTCTCTGGCTGCCTTTTCCGCAGATTCCTTAGCTGCTTTCCCTGCCGCTTCCTTCGCAGCCTTTTCCATCGCTTCCTTGATGGATTTCTCAACGCCTTCCTTGACGGCCTTTTCAACTGCTTCCTTGACAGCCTTTTCAACTGCCTCCCGAACAGCCTTTTCAACTGCTTCCTGAACAGCCTTTTCAACGACCTCCTTAATCAGTTTCTCAACTATTTCCTTCGTGACCTTCTCAACACCTTTCTTTACTCCGACCTTAAACAACCGCTTCAGAAAAGCAATGATACCGGTCTTTGCCGCCTGCTCTCCTGCAGTGGCTGCTCCCCCACTAAAGATGCCAGCCACTATGGCAGCGATATCGATTATGGCCACCACACATCTGACACCCCGCATTGCAGGCGCGTCTTTCTTACCCGTGACCACATTATCGCCAGTCAAACACCCGCAACCATCTTTGACCGTGCTCACAAACGGGATAAGATCTGTAGCTTCATCGGTATAGTGCTCGACATCCTTGCTACCTCCTTTTTCCATCAATTTCGGGGTAGCGCAGCCAATTATCTTACAGGCAATCTTTGTACTGAGTAGTCCTGCAATAGAGGGATTCGTCAACAATAACGCTTTACCAAGGTATTCCCCGGCTTTCTTCGCAACTTTGATAACACCCTTGAACCGTCTGGCAATTGCTGATCCTGCATCCTTCACCCACTTGAATGCCTTGTTACCCAGATCTTTGGCGAGATTCCACGCCTTGTCCAGCCCCAGTGCCCTGGCCACATCCAGCAATTTACCGCCCACGCTCTTAGCGTAATCCCAGGCTTTACCGCCCCATTCCTTTGCGAAGTCCCAGGCCTTTCCGCCCCATTCCTTGACCTTGCCCCAGGCTTTGCTGCCCCATTCCTTGGCAGTTGTCCAGGCTTTACCTGCCCAGTCCCTGGCTGTATTCCATGCCTTTCTTCCCAGCTCTTTGGCTTTATTCCAGGCTTTACCTGCCCAGTCTTTGGCAGTGCTGATTGCCCTGGCTCCCCAGTCTTTTGCTGTGCTCCATGCTTTATTTGCCCAGCCTTTGGCTGTACTAACGGCTTTGGATCCCCACTCTTTGGCTTTGGCGTATGCTTTGGAGGCTGCTTCCCTGGCAGTCTTGAACGCTCTGGCAGCAGCTTCTTTGGCAGCCTTTACAGCCTTGTTTTTCAACTCTTTGGCTTTATTAATTGCCCTGTTTGCCAGGCCCTTTGCCTTACCCACCACCCAACTTAAAAGGCCAGAAGCTTTACCCAGGATCTTCTTTGCCATGCCTGCAACCTTGCTGGCTGCCCCTCCCGTAAGTTTGTCGGCGATGCCGAGCACCTTGCCGCCTAAATTCCTGGCAGCACCGGCGATCTTACTTCCTAATACTTGCGCTTTGTTCCATACCGCGCTGCCCAGGCTGGTGGCTTTAGCCCATACCTTGCCGCCAAAATTCTTAGCCTTGTTGTAAAGGTTACTGGCCTTGTTCTTAGCAAAGTTCCAGGCATTTGTCCCAAGCCTCTTTGCAAAGTTCCAAGCCTGGCCCGCCACCCTCCTGGCGCCATTGATTGCTTTATTCCCAAGGCCACTGGCAAAGTTCCATGCTTTGGTTGCCCCGTTCTTTATGGCGTTGTAGGCTCGGGATGCCGTTTCTTTAGCAAAATTGCCGACTTTGCTGCCCCATTCCTTTGCACCATTCCATAACTTGCCGCCCCATTTTTTTGCGGCGTTCCAGGCCTTGCCACCCAATTCCCTGGCTTTATTCCAGCCCTTTTTTACCCAGGGAGCGACAAGGTTGTATGCCTTGCCAGCTAACCAGCCGACTGCTTTGCATAGGTTATCTACGGTGGCTTTGTTGGCGATATCCTTGGCGATATCGACAGCCTTGCCGCCCAGGTTTTTGGCAGTATTATAGGCTTTTCCGGCAAGACCTTTTACACTACCCCAGGCTTTGCTGCCCATACCTTTGACTTTCCCCCAGGCCTGGCCTGCTGTGTTCTTGACCTTGTTCCAGATGCCGCTCCCGAGGTTTTTTGCTTTATTCCACAGTTTCGTACCTACCCGTTTTGCGCCATCCCATGCACTCTTGCCCAGATGCTTAGCCTTGTTCCATGCCTTGCTGCCCATGCTCTTGGCTGAGCCCCATGCTTTTTTGCCAAGTCCCCTGGCAACCTTATACGCCCTTGTACCCAGGTTCTTTACACTGCCCCAGGCTTTGCTGCCCATGCCTTTGACTCTGTTCCAGGCGCTCGATCCTGTTGTTGTGACTATGCTCCAGATGGATGCGCCCTTGCTTTTAACAGTGTTCCATGCCTTGCCACCCGCACCCTTGACCTTGTTCCACGCAGCACTGCCGAGATTTTTCGCTGCGTTCCAGGCAGAGCTGCCAAGACTCTTGATCACACCGATCATTTTCCCTGCAAGCTTCTTTGTTGCTTTCAGGGGGTTCAGGTCACTCCAGCTGATGCGTTGCACGGAAAACCCGGCTCTGGAAAAACGTTGCGATCCTAAATTCGTTGTTTCCATAGCCCGATCCCGATCAGACAGTATTCGGACATAATTCTGCTGGATAGGATTACCTGCAGTATTTTCAGGGACTTTTGTTTCTTCCGAAACATTCGTCTGGGGCATACTCATCAGCTGCTCAGACACTTGATCGGCTTCCTGTTCATGGATATCCCCTGGATGACCGATCCTGAGTTTCGTCTTCAAAGCCCCGGATTTGATAAGTTTCCCCACTGCCTGGTTCCCGATGGTTCTTTGAAGGAACAGGATTTGTTCTGCAGGCGATCTAATGGATTGAGAGTGGTCTGTCTTCTGTTTTTTAGAAGCCACATTTTTCATTTTGGCTTGAGATGATTTGGGTTTTGTTCTTGTTGCTTTACCCATTGTTTATCCCGAACCTATATTTTCAACTGATCTGAATCAAAACCAATGAATGGCACATGGCGGATCTAACACACTGTAACCCAACTTTGAGAGTTAAAATTAATATGAGTGTTCTTAGTCATGTCTTTATGACAAAATATGCAAATAAAACTACGAACATATGAAATTTCGCCGAACAATAATATATGCTTTCCTGTTGGAACGGCCTTGGGACAATATTCATTTAACACTTCAATCAATGAATGACTCTAACCATTATTACATGACTTTCGGCTCAGAAACGGGTTAAATTAGAGAACTTTTAAATATAGTAACTTCCTTTATTAATTCATGACTGAAATAAATCATGAGATTTTTTAATTTGTTCTGGAAATGCTAGGGCCGCATATATAGTTTGCGAAATACATAAGTAGTAATAAGTAGTAATCAGAAAATAATAAAAAGTCTCAGATTTGAATGGGCGCAGGTATAATTTCAAACTTCTCTAATTTAAAGCGTTACTATATACCCATATAGCCGAAACTCATGTATTATGTGATTTTAATATCATTCAATATTCCTTTCATTTTTAGATGTTAATTTGATCTATCAAAATACAATAAACGTCTTCGGTATATTTAATTTTTCACGAAGTATTTAATATTTATGAACAACAATATTATTGTAATAAGGAAAAAAAGTCGGCCTTAAAAATACGCTACATGGGATAGAATTACAATGATATTTAAACCAAATTATAATAACATTTCTCATCCAACTGATAAAAATATTGAAAAATATGGGGCAATTTTGTCCCAAGTCCTGTTGGAACAATCCTTACCGTGCAAAAACAACATGAAAAACTTGGTTTCCAACATGTCTTTAGCAAATACAAAAAAAAATGTAGAGACCAAAACTCATTAATAACAGCTCTTATTTGCTACAAGCTTACTGACAATTTCAGTATCAGCAAATCAAGTGAATGGATTAATCGAGAAGAAGTCCTTGAATTATTTGAACTCAAAGGATTTCAAGAAAGAACCCTCTTCCGTGCTCTTGAAACCATTGGGGAAAATAAGGAATAAATTATTGACGACATTCAAGACTGCTTTTTCCAGAAATTTAATTTCAAGCATACCAACATCAATCTTGACTGGACAAGCTTGATTCTCTATGGAAATAAATCAGTTCTTGGAAAATACGGATACAACGGTGGTCACAGACCTGGCAAGAAGCAAATAACTGTTGGAATCAGTGAGCTCGCTGATCCTATCAATGTTCCTTTAGGAATTACAGTAAAAATAGGTAATGTACCAGACACGACACATATCAATTATACATACCTTCAGATTACCAGTAAGCTTGGAGAAGGTTCACGTATCACTTTCGATAAAGGCAGACACAGTAAGGTCAAAGTTCAACCGCGATTCTGTTGAATGACATGTGTCAATTCATGTGCCATAAGCTTCTGACTTTTCTGATTGTCAGGGGAATATTCCCCCGCATTAAAGACTACATCCTTTCCAATTGTAAATGCCCTTGCATTTACTCCCCGCGCTGCCTCCGACGCTTTTGCATCTTCATGCACCCGCACATCGCTGAAATCGTACCCTAAGCGCGGCTCAAAGAATGCTCGTTCCCCTTGTGATAGCGATCGCCCTCCTCCTTTCATGCACTGTATCTTATTTTCAATGACGGAATCAACTACTGGATTAGAAACCGAAACATTCTTTGCTTGAAGCTTTTTTTCCTCCTCCTCTTCTGCTGGTTGCCTTTGCAGTTTCTCTTCTTCCTCTTCCTCTATCGGCTTTTTTTGAAGCTTTTCTTCCTCTTCCTCCTCTTCTGCTGGTTGCCTTTGTAGTTTCTTTTCTTCCTCTTCCTCTATCGGCTTTTTTTGAAGCTTTTCTTCCTCTTCCTCCTCTTCTGCTGGTTGCCTTTGTAGTTTCTCTTCTTCCTCTTCCTCCTCTTCTATTGGCTGTCGCTTCAGTTCGTTTTCCTCAAACGTTGTGCTTGCCCTCTGGATGCGAGAATTATTTATTGATACTTTTTGCGGTGCTGGCATCCGCATCACAGCATCCGCCACTCTATCAGCCTCATGTTCATATACATCTCCGGGCTGCCCTATTCTTAGTTTAGCCTGTAGAGCCTTTGATTTTATCAATCTCGAAACAGCTTGGTTACCTATGGTTCTCTGAAGATGTAAAATACTATCAACAGAAGAGGCCTTCGATCCGGATCGATTAATCCTTCGCGTCTGTAAATCTGAATTGATTTTATTTGCCTCGGATCTCTTAGCAAATATACTATTCATTTCACCCATCATTTATCACCAACCCTATAACTATTCTTTTATAATTCTATATAAGTATATACCTTCCCGTTCCTCAATCTGCTCCATCGACTCCTCATTAATCACCATCTCCTCAAAATCTTTCCATACATTCCATCTCTTACTATCCCCACAGTCAAACCCCAGGCAGGGCACAAGCCGCTGCTCCCACACCGTACACATGTAACTCCTCCTGTCAAAATGCACGCAATAACCACCAGCACCGTGAGCTATCAGATAAGGCCTGTCGAACTCCCACCTGATGACAACCTCCTCCACATCCTATCTTGCAGGGCAAAAGGAAACTTACAGCATACTGCTTTGCATAAATGCCGCCTGCTGTGGCAGTCAACTTCAGCTTCATGCTCGAAAGTGTATTTGTTGCATTCTGGATCCTGGTACAAAAGCCCTATTTTGCTTTCAACGAATTTCCTCACAAGCCGCTCTGTAACCTGCTTCTTACGCTCATCCAGTTCTTCGATCGAAAGTATTTCTTTTTCGCTGAGCAGTTCGATGAGTGCGTAAAGGAATGAGGCTGCCTCCAAGGTTCTGGTGGTCTTGGCATTGATGTGGGTGTGAGTGTAGAGGAGGCCTCTGGTTATTTCCTGCCGGATTTTACTTAAGCTGATCTTGATATTGGTTTGATTTTCCGGATGAGTGGTTCATCTGTTAATATTAATCAATAATTACATCACTAGACTATCGACCAAACATAGCGTACCTTGACCATATTTGTATTCATTCCAGCAAACATTGTTTCAACATAAGCAACAAACATCGGTACATCAGATTCACCCTCGATTTGTTCTTCCGTATAGGTGAATATTTCTCCTTTGTAAACTACACTTGATGTTAATTCTTTGCCATCTTGAATTAATGCAAGCCATACTTCTCCTCCTTCAACATCGATTTCCACTGCAGTAAGTTCAATACCATCTGAAATCTTATACTGTTGACCAACATGAAGAACTATCTTATCATCAATTGTGATCGTTTTCAGCTTTTCGGGATTACCGTTCAAAGCAACATAATTTCCGACCATAGCATAGTAATAACCTCCGTGATATGTATCAAAAAGTTCACATTTTTTCGTACCATCTTCACATAATCCATTAGGCACGATCAAGTCCTCCTCCAGAGATACGAGATATTTGACATATTTAATATCATTAACGGTTAAATAAACATTTATTGTTTTAGTTCCACCATTTGAATCAATCACAATATTTCCCCTATGAATGCCATCATTCAAGTTTGCAGTACTGGCAGTAACAGTAACCGTTCCCGAAGATCCGGATGTTGGGCGTATGGTTATCCAGTTCGGTTTATTACCCACGTTCCAATTTAAGGTTCCCCCTCCATCATTTGATATCTTGAATGTCAGGGATTTTTTATCTCCCACAGATATGGTACCGAAGTTTAGTATATCAGGATCTACAGACAATTTTGGCTGTAGATATTCAACATTCACTGTAACAGTTTTAAAATTTGATAATCCAGCTTCATTCGTGGCTTCGAGTATGTAGTTGGTATTTATATCCGGATCAACATTTCTTTCATCAGCTGAATTCACTCTTCCTATTCCATCGATAGTTACGCTTGTAGCACCAGAAACGTTCCAGCGCAATGTAGATCCCTCTCCAACAGAAATGTTATTAGGATCTGCAATAAAAGAATGAATTATTGGCAATTCGATAGGTTCGTCTCCGACATTTAATATAACAGTTTTAACATTCTTTCCAAGTTCATTTGTAGCTCTAAGGATGTAAATATTAGTTTCATATGGATATACATCTATTTCTCCAATTGGATCCACATTTCCTATTCCATCGATAGTTACATTTGTGGCACCAGAAACGTCCCAATGTAATGTAGATCCTTCTCCAGCAGAAATGGTTTCAGGATCTGCAGTAAAGGAATTAATTATTAGTTCCTTTTCTATATACAAGGATATATTCCCTGTCTTATTTCCTCCATTTGATGTCACTGTAATGCTGTCAGTATAGCTGCCAGGTTGAAGGCCATTACTATTAATACTAACAGTTACCGTATGCGCTTCGGTTCCGATTGTAGGGTTCACAGTTATCCAATCCGCATTAGTACTAACATTCCATTCTAGTTTTTTATTGAATATCAAGTAGAACTTGTTATTTTCATTCCATATTGAGAAAGTCTGAGGTTCAGTATCAGGTTTAAAGTCAAAGTTTAAAGGATCCGGATCAATTGCCAATTTTGATGGACCACCTGGTATTGCAATTATAAATATTGCTAAAACGGACAATGCTATTAGCACAGCCGCAACCTTTATCGGAGGTATAGGAATAGTTGGATCTAAATTAATGCATTTTAGATATTCTATCAACTTAAGTTTCCCGCTTTTGACCTTAAATCCTTCTTTACTCACTTCATATCCTATGGTCTGATTTAAGAATTGCTGGCCAGCAGTAAAAGAATACGAACCGTCTTTATCAGAAGTCAGCTTTATAGTTTTACCACCTATTCTAAAACTGATACTGGCATCAGCCAGTGGACGATCTGCTTTATCACATATCTTACCTTTTATCTCAATTTCAAATTCGTCTATCAGAATATCTGACTTTATCTCAGGGCTATCGATCTCATATGAAATATTCTTCTTTATGTAACCTTCTTTCTGGATGACATAATCCAAAGTCTGCCCTGTATAATCTTCCTCAGTCGTGTATTCATATTCACCCTGCTCATTGGAAGAAATTGAAGCTATTTGCTTACCTTCGATACTAAGTTTGATACTTGCATCCTTAACAGGATCACGATTCTTTGAATTTCGAATAGTGCCAAATATCTTAGTTTTTTCTTTTGTTCCTTTTTCAAGCTCATTTAAAAGAATATCTGACTTAATTTCAGCTTTATCAATCTCGTAAGATATGTTCTTTGTTTCAAAACCTTCTTTTTGAATGACAAAATCTAATGTCTGCTCCAGATAATCTTCTTCTGTTGCATATTCATATTCACCCTGCCCATTAGTAGTAATAGAAGCTATCTGCATACCTTCGATACTAAGCCTGATGTTTGCTTCTACAACAGGGTTTCTATTCTGTGAATCACGAATTGTACCAAATATTCTAATAATATCACCCTCTGTTCAATGACTATTCTTCAACTCTATTATTATTTGATTTCTGATAAGTATAAATTTTCTCATTGCTATCATCTATCTGCTTAATCATCCCATCATTGACGCCCATCTCTACAAAATCCTCCCACACCTTCCATTTTTCATTATCCTCACAGTCAAATCCCCGGCAGGGTACAGGCCGCTACTCCCATACCATACACCTGTAGTTCTCCCTATCCAGATGAACATAGTAACCATCATCGTCGTGAGCGATCAGATAAGGCCTGCCGAACTCCCACCTGATGACACCCTCCTCCACATCCTGCCTTGATGAGGGCAAAAGGAAACTTACAGCATATTGCTTTGCATGGATGCCGCCTGCTCTGGCATTCAACCTCAGCTTCATGCTCGAAAGTGTATTTGTTGCATTCTGGATCCTGGTACAAAAGCCCTATTTTGCTTTCAACGAATTTCCTTACAAGCCGCTCTGTAACCTGCTTTTTACACTCATCCAGCTCTTCGATCAAAAGTATTTCTTTTTCGCTGAGCAGTTCGATGAATGCGTAAAGGAACGAGGCTGCCTCTAAGGTTCTGGTGGTCTTGGCATTGATGCGGGTGTAGAGGAGACCACTGGTTATATCTTAAAGGAAGTCATGGAAGTTGTTCTGGGTGCTTTTTTTTTAAAGTTCATGGTTCTGTTCTTTGGTGCTAATCTTGATTCTGTTAGATTTCAGAGCGAATCGCCATCTAAAGACTATTTAGTAAAAATACTCTTACAGATTTGAAATCAAAGCAAGTAGCTGCAGTAACTGTCTATTATAACCCA
>Ga0255421_1095_pt1 | contig 17270 bp, 16 predicted proteins | sample ANMaggSSYBR02G10_FD_182637 | JGI IMG/M metagenome (GOLD analysis project Ga0255421, IMG submission 182637) | Sediment cell enrichment communities from methane seep in Santa Monica Basin, California, United Staets - ANME aggregate JGI... | ecosystem: Environmental > Aquatic > Marine > Cold seeps >... | reverse complement strand
AACCAGTTGGCAATGGCGAGGGAGCTTGATCCGCTTGATCCAACTCCCTGGTTTTATGACGCGATTCGTAAACAGACTATAAATCGTCCGGTGGAAGCCCTGCAGGACCTTCAAAAATCGATTGAACTGAACGACAACCGGGCAGTCTACCGTTCGCGCATGCTGCTTGATGAAGACCTTGCAGCCCGCAGCGCAAGCCTTGGGCGCATCTACAGTGATCTTGGATTTCAGCAGTTGGCCCTAGTGGAAGGGTACAAGTCGCTTAATACCGACCCTTCCAACTATTCTGCGCACAGGTTTCTGGCCGATTCATACGCTGCATTGCCGCGTCACGAGATTGCAAGGGTGAGCGAACTGCTTCAGTCTCAACTCTTGCAACCGATCAACATCACTCCTGTTCAGCCCAGTTTCGCGGAGAGCAATCTGCTCATACTGGAGGGAGTCAGTCCGGCGAATCCGTCCTATAACGAGTTTAGTACGCTCTTTAATAGTAATCGTATCGCGCTGCAAGCCAGCGGCGTTGTGGGAGAAAACACCACACCGGGTAATGAAATCGTCCTTTCCGGCGTGTGGGGAAGGGGGTCTTACAGCCTTGGTCAGTTTTATTATGAAACAGACGGGTTCCGGGAAAACAATGATCTGGAGAAGGACATTACCGATGTTTTTGCCCAGGTGAACCTCTCGCCCAAAACAAGCTTGCAGGGAGAATTTCGCCACAAAGAGACGAAATACGGTGACCGTGCTCTTTCATTCGATCCATTTGATCCTTCTCTGAAAACAAAAGCGCGCGAAAATACGTGCCGCTTAGGTCTTTATTATGCGCCTGCATCACACTCGGATCTTGTGGCATCGGTGATCTATCAGGATGCAACGGAAGAACAATCTCGCGATTTTTTCGGCTTCCCCATGAAAGTAGAAGGTGACACCAAGGGCTACATCGCAGAGACACAGTACATGTTTCGCAAACCATCTCTCAACCTGATTGGGGGTGGCGGCCACTATGAATTGGATTCCAGTCGTAGCTTCATAGATGATTTCGATACAGTGCATGACAATGGTTATTTGTACTCTTATATTCGCTATCCATCTGAACTGACATGGACTGTTGGCGCGAGTTTCGATTCATTCGACGATGACCTGATCGGTAAATTTGACAGAGTTAATCCGAAGTTTGGAATGATCTGGAACCTGACGCCGGAGACCACCTTACGCCTTGCCGGATTTAAGGTGTTCAAGCGTACACTGATCGCTGATCAGACTGTGGAGCCCACACAGGTGGCAGGCTTCAATCAGTTTTTTGACGATTTCAATGGAACCGGATCCAGCAGGTACGGAGCAGCAGTTGACCAAAGGTTTTCATCAAGTTTATACGGTGGATTGGAGCTTTCCAACAGAGCCTTGAATGTGCCTATAGTAACTGGAGAAGTCGTCGTAACTGAAGATTGGGCAGAGGAACTGTATCGGGCATATCTGTATTGGACTCCCCATCGCAGCATAGCCATCAAAGCTGAATATCAACTGGAGAGATTCGAGAGAGAGAGATTGGATGAATTTAATGAAACACCTTTTATGATGAAAACTCATCTTCTGCCGGTGGTGTTGGGTTACTTCCATCCGTCAGGTTTTTTCAGTCGTCTGCAAACAACCTATGTAAATCAGAAGGTGGAGTTGATTACGGGGGATAAGGTTGATGACGAATTCGTGTTAATGGACGTGACATTGGGATATCGTATGCCCAAGCGGTACGGCATCATGAGCATCAAGATAAAAAACTTGTTTGATGAGAACTTCGATTTTGAAGGAATTGACTCTCGAACATCTCAAACAGCCACAAATTCTCCATTTGTGCCGGAACGAACTCTTCTTATCTCGTTTACAATGGCGTTTTGATCAGATGCCGTTACTGAACCATTTATCATTCAACGTTTTTAAAGGGGGTGATATGAAACAACTTTTGAAATCCAAACTGGTGTAACTTTCAATAACCAAAACACTTACAGCATTGCGAGGAGGATAAACCATGCACAGAAAAATAGGATTCTCAAGTATTCTGCTTATCGGCATTCTCGTTGCCCTGATACCCATGTCTGCGTCATGCAGTGGAATCATCAAGGTTGAAAAACCCTCACCCACCTATGAGGAGACGGCTTCTAACTCTCCAGTACTTGAAGGTTGGGAAAAGGCGCCGGTGTCTAAAGAGCTTAGAGGGTGGCTAAAGAAAAACAGGACAGCGGTGATGGTCTTTGTAACTGAGGATGGACATGTAAGAGTATCGAATCTCGAAGGAAAAGAGATCCAGCCCTGCGGACAACTTGTCGGAACAAGGATAGAGGGTAAATGCAGCCACTTAAAGGAAGTAACGATAAAAAACATGCTTCAAATGTCCTCAATAGTAACTTCAGGCAGTCCTCAATGTATTACGATAAACTTTATGGGAACTCTGGTGCAGCTTAATCCGCAAACAGGGCGATTGTGCGGCGAATAAATCAAAAGGATCGCTGATGCCTGACATTGATGCTTTTGTAAAAGGACTTTTTACAGCTCAATATGGTACCGTGCGATCTTGTTTAGCAGGCCCTGGCGTGTCAGGCCAAGTATGCGGGCTGCCTGGGAACGGTTGCCTTCTGTCTTCTCCAGGGCCTCAATAACCATCTGTTGCTCAATTCGTTGCGTAACCTCTTGTAACGTACAGTCAGTCGCGGGAATTGAAATTTTCGGGCTTAATGAAGCATTTATTTTTGCCGACAGGAACTCTTCCCTGATCTCCTTATCCCTTTCTGCCAGGGTCAGAGCCCGTTCGATTTCGTTTTGGAGCTCTCGTACATTGCCTGGCCAATCATACTGTGAGAGAAGATTTAATGCACGAGGAGTCAACCTGGCAGAAGGCCTTTTTTGCTTTTTGGTCAACTTCTTCAGGAAGTGGGCAGATAGCAGGGGGATATCTTCTCTTCTTTCGCGCAAGGGTGGAAGCGTAATTGGAAATACATTAACCCGATAAAAGAGGTCCTCGCGAAAAGTTCCTTTTTTTACCTCATCTTCGAGGCTGCGATTCGTGGAAGCAATAAGCCGGACATCTACATTGATGTATCGAGTGCCTCCTACTCGCCTTACCTGCCCCTCCTGAAGGACCCTGAGGAGTTTTACCTGCATGGCGACAGACATCTCTCCAATCTCATCAAGAAAGATCGTCCCCCCGTGGGCCAGCTCAAAAAGGCCTTTCTTGTCTGTGATGGCCCCGGTGAAGGCGCCCTTGACATGACCAAACAGCTCGCTTTCCAAAAGGTTTTCGGAGAGCGCTCCACAGTTTTCCGCCACAAAAGGCTTTTCCTTCAAGCAGCCACTATAATGGATAGCCCTGGCGACAAGCTCCTTTCCCGTCCCAGTTTCACCCTGGATCAGCACAGACGTGGTTGTATCGATAACTTTATCCATGAGGGCAAAGACCTGGCGCATCGCAGGACTGGAGCCAATGATCCCCTGCAGGTTGAAACGGTCCTGCACCTGTGATTTAAGCCTGAGATTCTCTTGCTCCAGAGAACTGGCATGGTCTTTGAGTTTTTCATAAAGCCTTGCATTTTCTATAGAGATGGCAATAGTTCCAGAAAGGATTTCCAGCAGCCTGGTCTCCCTTGCCGTAAACTCTCCCTCAAGCTTGTTCAGGGCATAAATGACTCCTATCAGCCCTTTGCGAGTGCGCAATGGGAGACAGATCATAGACTTGGTAACAAAGCTTTCCTGAAGATCGATTCCCTTAAAGAATCGGTCATCCTTGGAGGCATCCTGGATCACGACCGGCCGTTTTTCCCGCAACACCCATCCAGCCACTCCCAGATGGTCAGGAAACCTCATCCGTTGCATCCTCACGGAATCGCTGTTTTTTTCCTTTTCCAGAGTACGGATAAAATAGAACTCCTTCCGAGCGGCATCATGCAAGGCAATGGATGCGCCTTCTATACGGAAGACCGTCTTGATCTTGCTCAGGATGCTCTTGAGCATCTCATCGAGATTACGTATGGCATGAATCGATGCAGATGCGTCATATAAGAGTGTAAGCTCCTCCTTTGTGAACAAGCCCTCCTGGTTTATATCTTCCATCCCGCTCTTCCATTCAAAATATCAATCAACGTAACAGATTACGGTTTACGGTTGATTAAAACATAAAATTGTTAACTGTAAAACCGATAACCGTAAACCGTTACCAATAAACAAATATAGACTTTCAGATAAATAATTTCACTGCGTTAGGAACGGGGACGAAATAACTTCCCCAAGTAGGCGCATAGATTTGGGTCAAATTTGTTCGATCTTAAATCACAAAAGTTGATGGAATAGCTGGCTATTTTGATATTTTTGTGATTTGAGATCGTGCAAAGGTGGCCTGAAGCTGTGATGCATAGTTGAGGAAGTTATTTCGTCCCCGTTCCTTATCAGTCGTCGACGTATAACTAATACGCCCTCCTCCTTCTGGCCTTGTAAAATTAATTATCTGAAACTCTATAGCAGGGTAAACGTTTTCTGTCAACTAAATTTACACCAAGTCCATCTATATGTATATGAAGTTGGTAACTAACATGATCGTTCTTCGATTATGTCAGGTTCACGGAATGCTTGATTTAAATAAAATATATTTGCAAACCAACAGGTTATAATCTTCTGATCTTCTCAACATCATCCAATCCTAAAGCATCGGCTAACATGATCTTTACTTGTTGCTCAAACATAGATATCCTCCCTTGACGTTACAATAATAGTTACATATAGATGACTCTGTTGATTTACTGTCATTTTAAAAAAACTGGCGCAACATGATATGTATGATGCTGAATCTACAACGATATACTGTATCTTGATTTTTAAAATCGGAGTAAATCAACAGAATCATAGATTTTTACATAAATAATTTCACGATACTTCGGAAGGTTGTAACTTTTTGATATTTATAATTACTGAAAGGACAAACAACATGGAACAAATTGTATTTGAAACTGATTTCCCAAAATTAAATTTACTAAAAAGAGGAAAGGTAAGAGATATGTACGATCTTGGCGAAACTCTCTTAATGGTTGCCACTGATCGAATCTCGGCATTTGATGTGATAATGCCTGATCCAGTGCCGGAAAAAGGAAAAATTCTTACACAGATTTCTCTGTTCTGGTTTGATGTAATGAAGCCTGTTATATCTAATCATATTATTTCCAGTAACGTTGACGACTATCCTGAGATCTGCAAACCTTACGCAGAAATGCTTCGAGACAGGAGCATGCTTGTAAAAAAAGCCGAACCCCTTCCTATTGAATGCGTTGTAAGGGGTTATATATCCGGGTCTGGCTGGAAATCCTATCAGGAATCAGGGATTGTCTGCGGTATAAAACTGCCTGATGGTTTACAAGAATCTGAAAAACTCCCCGAACCTATTTTTACACCTTCAACAAAGGAAGAGGTTGGTGTTCATGATGTAAACATTAATTTTGAAGAAGCTGTAAAAATAATAGGCAGAAACCTCGCAGAAAAGGTAAAAGAGATAAGTCTTTTAATTTATAAAAAAGGGGCTGAACTGGCTGATAAAAAGGGCATAATAATTGCGGATACAAAATTTGAATTTGGCATTTTTGAAAATAATATCATTCTTATAGATGAATTACTGACCCCTGATTCATCCAGGTTCTGGCCCAAAGAGTCTTACAGTCCTGGTCAATCACAAAAGAGTTACGACAAACAGTATTTAAGAGATTATCTTATTTCAATCAACTGGGACAAATTACCACCAGCTCCTTTTCTTCCAAAAGAAGTAGTCAAAAATACACGTGAAAAATATCTTGATGCATTAAACCTGATTACCGGAAAAAGTTATGGACTTTAAAAATAATCAGGTTCCACTGTCACTTATAGATTCAAAGAATCAAACCTTTCGCATTACAACCGAGACAGGTATAGATGATATTTTAGCTTCTATTAAGAATGTGGGTTTGATAAATCCCCCGATACTAATAAAAAAAAAGTCAGAATATACCATTATATGCGGTTTCCGTAGAATTGCAGCATGCCGGATACTTGGTTTGTTGAATATAGAGGCGAAAATTCCGGTCTCTAACGCTAATGAGCTTGACTGTCTTAAATTTGCAATAACAGACAATTCATTCCAAAGACCGCTCAACCTGATTGAACAGTCCAGAGCGCTTTGTATGCTTTCCGGCTTTTTTAAAGATATTACAAGTCTCGCTGAGGCAGCGTCATCACTTGGTTTGCCGCGTAATCCATCTCTAATAAAGAAAATAATAAATATCTATCATCTTCCATTGCCCATTCAAAACTGTGTACTATCCAACAGCATTTCTCTTTCAATGGCAGTGGAACTCGGTAAATTTGAAAAAGATACCGGAATTACTTTTGCCGAAATTTTCAATGATCTTAAACTGGGGCTGAACAAGCAAAGAGAACTAATCACAATGATTAATGAAATTTCCCTTCGCGAGAACATTCCAGTCATGAAAGTTATTCAAGAAAGCGATTTCCAGGAAATTCTGCAAAATGATGAGCTTGATCGAACTAAAAAAACCGAAAAATTAAGATTTTATTTAAAAAAAAGACGTTACCCCTCAATCACTCGTGCTGAAGAGAAATTTGAAGAACTTGTTAAAAAATTAAAGCTCGGAAACAATATGAAACTGATTCCTCCAAAAAATTTTGAGGGCAATACATTTATTATAAAATTATACTTCAATAACCTGAAAGATCTACAAGCTCACTCGGATATTCTTGAGGAAATCCTGCAAAATACCAATTTCAAAAAACAGGTGTCGGGGGTAGGGGATCAGGGATCAGGTGAACCGCAGAATTTCGAACAAGGAATGTCGAATGTCGAAGGAAGGTAAATGAACATCGAACATCCAACGTCCAACATCGAATGTTGAATGGGAAAAGATGAAGAAACAGAAATAGTCAAGGTGAGGATTAATTCACAGTATTGATATTTATTCTATCATACAAAACCTGGCCCTTTGGGCCAGGTCACAGTTCAGTGGTTTTACCATCTGAACAATATTTGTTACTCAAAGGCTGAGTTGCTCCACAAGTTAACCAGGAGTAGCAAATGAGCAGATTTCGCAAATTATGCCAACAAGCTATTGGGTAACCGTTTTTGAGTACAAGGTTATTGCGTTGACACTGTTAGTTTAGATACTGAAATGATACGTAACTATGTAAAAATACCAAAAAGATCAAGAGAAGTAAGTTGGTAAAAGACAGCACGAATTATTATTACTACGGGGCAACTCAACCCTTACTCCCTCTGGATGCAAAGGCAATTTTATCCCCTTCCAGGGGTTATGCCAAAGCCGGCCCCTCTGGGGTCGGATTTTTACTTGTGCCACTTTTTTAAAAAACCAACGAAAAATTCCAGTTTTACTTGTGGCAAACCAATGCTGCGCGTTTGCTTTTTGCAGTATTCACTGTCCGAAAAGATAAAATAAGAATTATTTCTGCACGGGATATGACCCTTGTGGAAACAAAAAGGTATCTGAAATGAAAAAAACAATACCCAAATTTAAAACAGAGACCGAAGAGCGTCGTTTCTGGCAACAACACGATTCCTCAGAGTATCTCGACTGGTCAGAAGCAGAAGAGATTGTTTTGCCGAAGCTTAAACCTTCAACTCGCACAATATCAGTTCGCCTTCCTGAGTCCATGCTTGAAGAGTTGAAAGTGCTTGCTAACAAACGCGATGTGCCCTACCAGTCACTACTCAAAATATTTCTCTCTGAACGAATTGATACGGAATTACACCGAGCGAAAGCATAGTATATTCATCGTAATCCCTTAAAAGCCGGTATCGTTAAACGGCTTATTGATCATAAGTGGAGCAGTTATCCGGTATACGCCTATAACCGAAAATATCCCGAATGGTTGAAAACAAATATCGTCTTGTCGCAGTTCGGTACAGATAATCCGCAATTAGCCTATCGGAAAAAAGTGCAGAGATATTCAAAAGAGGAAGCATCTCTGTTTGAAGAGCTATGTTAGGGTCTATTTTTTGGGATAGTCGGATTTGCAGATAGCCTAAAATCCGAATTTTTAAAAGAAGCCGACCCGGAACTGCCTCAACAGACGTACTCATCCGTTAGTAGACGAATTGGTATTTTCAGAGAGAAACTTAGCGTTGATAAGACCTGAGCCACACTCGTGATGAATGAAACGGTCGAAAAGCGGATCGCTCTCCAGATAAGTTGGGTACCTGGACACATTTCCTCCATGATCATCGGCGCCCCCATGCCATATGTTGTGGTCATTATTCCATTGACTTACAAGGCTGTTTTTCCTATACTTTCTTCATAAAAAAGGAAGTTCTTACTTCGCGTGAGAAGGATCGCCATTTTGAGGATATTGAAGATGGAAAAAAAACCGAGAAATGAATTGGAGGGGAAACCCAAACAACCAAAGACTGCGAAACGATTTATTTTACCCCTCCTGGCACTGGTGTTCCTGTTGTTTGTCGCGGGGCGTTTGGTCTATCTGACGAAGACGCAGGGTGAGCTGTACCACCAATACACATTCCGTGTCACGCGTGAACTCGTCAAGACTGTTACCGAAGCCAAAACTCTGCTGGAAGAAAAGGGTGAAAAAGCCTTTCCGCTTCTGGATAAAATGAAGTCCTATCAGATGGGCCTGTATTTATACATTTATCGCTTATCGGATGGCCTGTGCCTTTACCATGGAGAGAACCCCGCGCTGGTTGGCACACGGTTGGACAAGTTTACCGATCAGCTTGGGAAGCCTCTGCATAAACTGGTTTCCCGCGAGATAAAAAATCCGCTTAACCGGCACGGCTGGGTTCATTACTACTGGAATCGGCCGCATGGTCTTTTTCTGGAATGGAAATCCGCATGCAATCTTGCGGTGAGTTTACCCGACGGCACGGAGTGTTATGTTGGCGGAGGTTATTACGGTATCGGTGCTGAGCTGGAGTTTGCGCGGATTGCCGTCACGGATGCCGATCACCTGTTGAAGACCGGCGGGGAGGGGGCTTTAACTGAACTGCTTGCCCCGGCCGGTCCGTATTTTTTCCACAACACTGCCGTCTTTTTGTTGCGTGAAAACGGAAGGTCGATTATCGACCCTGTTTTGAAGAAACGCTATGAGCGCGACTTGCTGGAATTCCAGGATACAGTCGGGCATTATCCGTTCAAGCACCTTTTACGTAGATTAAAGACTGAAACCGAGGCGCAGGTTGTGCTGTATGCACATTCTCCCTTGTCAATGAACGACCAGAAGAAAATCATTTATGCACGACGCTGCACGATGGGGGGAGAGCCGGTTATCGTTGGCACGGTGATCGATGCGCCCCACAGCGCCTGGCAGCGGTAAGGAGTGACACAAATGGCATCAACAAAACCGGATACTGAATTGGTTTACGGGCAAAATGATGTGCCCCCGGCAGGTCACCTGATCCTGTTGAGCCTTCAGCAGGGAATGTTATTAATACTCGGCACCATGCTTCCCGTGCTGTTGGTCAAAGAAATCGGCGGGTCAACGGAAATGGCCATCCGTATGGTCAGCCTGACCATGATAATTTCCGGGGCAGGTACCATTATCCAGGCGGTGCGTCTGCGCTGGATCGGTTCCGGCTATCTTTGTCCGAACATTGGTGGGCCTTCATATCTGGCGTTATCCATCACCGCCGTTATCCAGGGTGGTTTGCCGCTGATGCAGGGAATGTTGGTTTTTGCCGGCATTGTTGAGATGTTTTTTTCAAGGGTCGTTTCCCGATTGCGCTCCCTGTTCCCGCCGCTTGTAGTGGGAATGACGGTTATGATGGTAGGAGTCAGTATTATACCGATGGCTTTTGCCAACTTCTGTGGTTCGCCCGTTGCCGGTGACGAGGTTATCTGGCAGGACATCGTGGTGGGGTGCGTGACTCTGATGGCGATAATGGGGAGCAACCTTTGGGGAAAGGGACAAGTGACACTTTATTGCCTGTTGATCGGTATTTTTGTCGGGTGGGGGGTGGCGCTTTGCATTTCTCCTTTTGATCCGGTCCAATATCAGATGATCGGCGAAGTTCCTGTGTTCGCCATTCCATTTACGGGGCTTTCGCAGTTTCGTCTGGCCTTTGACTGGTCGCTTGCTCTGCCTTTTCTGGTGATTTCTATCTGCGGGTCGCTCAAGTCGTTCGGCAACCTTCTCGCGGCGCAGAAAATCACGTGCCCTGATCTGGAAAAACCGGACATGAAACCGATTGCGGGCGGATTGATGGCCGATGGGTTCAGCACGGCCATAGCCGGTTTGATAGGAGCCATTGCGGTTGACACCTCTTCCAGTAATGTGGGGCTTGCCGCGGCAACGCGTGCAGTGAGCCGCTGGATTGGTGTCTGTATGGGCGTCATGTTCATTCTTGCCGGTTGTTTTCCTGTTGTTGCGACCGTTATTGCCCTGGTTCCTTCGCCGGTTATGGGGGCGGCTGTAATTTTCGCTATTTGTTTTATGATTTTGACCGGCATTAAGGAGATGCTTTCAGAACCCCTGGATCAGCGCAATATAGCTGTTGCCGGCATGTCTATCATTTTTGGGCTCAGCACGGGTTTCGTACCTGAACTCTTTGCCCAACTGCCTTCTTTCCTGCGACCGCTTTTCAGCAACCCGCTGGCGGCAACTACTATTCTGGGAATTATTTTTTATCAGATTTTCCACATTGATGTTAACCTGGCGGCCTGGCTGAAAAAGGATAGATAGAGAGTAATGAAAAACGTTTCTCCTTTACACATTCTGACTATTGCTCTGCTCATAACCGGAACTACTATTGGAGCCGGAATGTTGGGACTCCCCATAAAGACGGGTCTGTCAGGCATGTTCCCCTCCTTAATCAGTATGATAGTTATGTGGGGACTAATGTCGGTCACAGCATGGATACTTACAACCAGAATTATTGAATCTAAGCATCCGGTCTCTGATCTTCCCACCCTTTTTCAGCAAGAACTTGGTCCTTTGGGCAAGTGGTTAAGCATAACTGGATACCTGATTATTTTCTATGGATTGTTAGTTGCCTATCTCAGTGGCGCGTCCTCGATACTTGTTAATTTGATTCAGCTTCCTTTGGCAAAACCGGTCTGGGTAGTGATCTTTTTCATAGTGGCCACTGGTATAATCATCTGCGGTTTAGACCTGGTAAGTAAAGCAAATGTAGCAATAATGACGGTATTGGGTATCTCTTTTGTGTTCCTGCTGATCAAGACCGGACAAAATCTGAATCCGCAACATCTTATTTACACGGATTGGCATTTTGTCCCTTCTACTTTACCTATTATTGTGTGCGCTTTTGCCTTTCACGTTATCATCCCGACAGTGTGCAAAAGTTTGGAATGGCAGCCTCGAGCATGCCGGCAGGCGTTGATAATCGGAACGTTTTTGGCGTTTGTTCTAAATATCTTGTGGGTATTTGTAGTAATTGGCTCTCTGCCTTTAGCCGGCCAGGGTCAAGGGAATATATTGGCAGCTTTGCATGAGGGTCTCCCGGCAACTGTGCCTCTTTCTATGGCCTTACATTCTAAAGTGATTACCACTGCCGGAAGGTTTTTCGCACTTGCTGCAATTATTACCTCTTATTTCGGGGTAGGAATAGCCTTTATGGGATTTTTTAGAGATATGATCTCTTCCTATGGCAAAAAGAGCAATCGATTTATAGAAGTGGGACTTACATTCGGCCCGCCACTTATTGTAGCTCTGGTATATCCCAACCTGTTTCTAAAAGCGCTGGACCTGGTGGGAGGAACTGGTATTTTACTTGTATTCGGGTTTCTGCCAAGCCTTATGGTCATCAAGTCCAAAAGAAAACAAGCTATTTGGCAAAGGTTGGGAGGATATGTGCTATTGTGCATATTCGGACTTTTGATACTCCTGGAGCTATCCCAGGAATTGGGATGGCTCCAAATACATCCTAATGTCGAGTACTGGCGCTATGGTTGAACTCAATATACAAAAAATCCGAATATCGAAAACCGAAAACCGAAATCCGAATGCTCAAATGTCCAAAAGATCAACCCAACCGGACGATACCGAAGCCCTGCATCCGGTATTAACAGATTGAAGTCATTAGTGTTTTGGAATTTTAAGATTTTGGTCATTGGAATTTGTTTCGAGTTTAGATATTCGAATTTCGGATTTCCCCGTCTCTTATAAGTGGATTAAATGTAACCAAGTTGACAACATTTCATTTTGCCAATTCAGAGCTCTCCTACCTCTGAGTAGATCATGGCTTCAACCTTTTCATATACCAGTACGGTTGGGGATTTTCCTGTTTTCCGGGCTTCCTCAAGGAGCTTTCTAAAGTTGTCCCGGCAGACCAGCTCAATTTTCGGTTTTAACTGCTTCTCGGTCGCGTCTTCCTGCAAGAGCCATAGCAGGGCGCCGGAGATAACTCCGCCGGTATTATGCGCCCAGGCAACAACAAAGAGAATGCCGGCATCCTCAAGCTTTTTGGCAAGCTCAAGCTCTGCCTCTTTGTTCGTTGCCCTGAGCTGGTTATTGGCGGAACCGATTATTATCCTGAACTTGAACAGGGGGATTCTATCTTCGGTGATTATACCCCCCATAGCGCAGGGGGCAAACACATCGGCGTCTGTGGTATATATCTCGTCTACTGCTACATATTTGACTGAATCTGAGCCATACTGCTGCTGCAGTTTATGCACTCTGGAGAGGTCGATATCGGTGACAATTAGCTGAGCACCATCGCCCAGCAGATACTCAGCCAGGGGATAACCGACGTGTCCCAGTCCCTGGACGGCTATCCTTCTCCCTGACAGGTCCCTGCTACCGTAGGCAAAATCACAAGCCTCCTTTATAGCCATAAACTCACCATAGGCAGTTGGAGTTCCGGTTGAGGCGAGGGGACTTCTGGTGCCACCCACGAAGTTTTTAGTATATTTCTCTCGGATAATATCTACCATTTCCTCGTCAAGTCCCATATCGGCTCCGGTGAAACAGCGGCACCTGTCAGCTACGTAACTTAAGAAGCCCATCGTCTCGAAGTCAGGCAGTTTCACAGGGTCGCATTGCACCAAAGTCTTGCAGCCGCCATAAGGTATGTGAGCAATGGCATTCTTATATGCCATTGCACCGGCGAGGTTAAGTCCATCGGTGAGAACATCTATCTCCGGATCATCCAGATTGTGCCGGCGCATGGCCCCCGCCCGTATCACATGCTGTCTATTCTTGATGCCAATGGTGACACTATGTTTACAGAAGGCTACCCTGATATTTTTCCGGCGGTGGTAGTAGAACTCGATGCCCTCGTGCCTCCCCTCTCTAAGAAGCTGCTCAACCCGTTCCAGATAGTCCTTTAGCCCCAGTTCATTAAAGTCGGCAGCTAATGTTTCTGTACCCACTGCATTATAATCGCCAGTCAGGACATCCACGTAGTGGAAATCGGTCGCATAGCGGCTGAAGTCAAGGTTATCATCCCACTCTTTAGCGCCCCTGAGTAAGAACTTACCTTCTTTTCTGTTTTGGAAGATCTCCAGGGTGGTTAACCCCCTCTTTTCCATGACGGTAAAAACACTTCCACGCATAATCATGCCTCCCCTGAATTCCATATTTATTTGAATAACCTTATTACTACAGTTATTGTTTTTTACGCCAGTTTTGCATCAGCCTTTTCAGCCGCTGGGCAAGCTTGGGGCTGGAGCGTAAGCGGATAATAAAGATAGGACGGCTCTCCAGCAGCGAGTTACTAATGATAAGAATTCGCTTTTTGTTTTTGAGAGCGGATTAAGCAAAAAAGTAAAGTTGTGTGCCAACCGGGAATAAGTAACAACATGTTGTGCCGACACTGATGCGGCAACAAGTCCCAACGGGCTTCAGACAATCGAGATTAAAATGCCAAATGAAGATTGTATTGTCAAGGCAAAATTTAGCTCCAAATCGGAGACAAATAAGGAACTTTGGGCGCGGCATACCTATAGGGGGCCAACGTGCTGGGCAGGATCTCAATCTTGCTGAAAAAGAGGTAAAGAGCCAATGAAATCGAGGACAAGGGCGAAAGGTACTCGTAATCCCGAGTCTGCGAAAATGGGTCTCTTAGGGGCTGCTTGCATTGGTATAGGCGGCATGGTCGGCGGCGGAATTTTCGCTGTACTCGGTACTGCTGTCGGCATTGCACGGGGTGGAACCCCGATAGCATTCATTATCGCCGGCATCGTTGCACTCCTTACCTCATACTCCTACGCAAAACTCTCTGTCAAATTTCCAAGCTCAGGAGGGACTGTGGTCTTCATCGATCGAGCCTTTGGAATCGACCTTCCGACAGGAATAATCAACCTCATCCTCTGGCTCAGCTATCTGGTTACCATCGCCCTGTATGCCGCCGCCTTTGGAGCCTATGGCATGACATTCTTCCCGGGTGACCATGCCCCATGGCTCAAACATGCCATCATCAGTGCAGGTATTGTTTTGCCGACCATTATTAATCTCTTAAATGCCGATATCATCAGTAAATCCGAGACCTACATTGTTATTATCAAACTCGTTCTCCTTGCTGTCATAGTGTTCGCCGGGGTACACCAGGTGGACATCTCCAAACTGAGCCTGGCCCAGTGGCCTGATCCCCTCATGCTTATTGCCGGAGGAATGGTCATCTTTGTGGCCTACGAGGGATTCGAACTCATCGCTAATGCCGGAGAAGATGTGAAAGACCCCGAGCGGACACTGCCGCTTGCTTTTTATGGGTCAGTTATCTTTGTCATTATTCTGTATATCCTGGTAGCTATAGTGACGGTCGGCTCTCTGCCGGCCGACGTGATCGCCCTGGCAAAAGACTATGCCCTGGCTGAGGCTGCCAAGCCTGCCCTCGGGCACGCAGGATTCACCATGGTCGCAGTTGTGGCACTCCTGGCAATATTTTCGGCAATCAACGCCACGATTTATGGGAATGCCCGCCTCGGATACACACTGGCAAGAGATACCTCAGGCTCGATGATGCCAATGAAAATCCGACCCCTTGTTTTTCCTTTAGCCGTCGCGTTATATTGTATACCTTCCTACACATTTACAACGATATAACCTAATATCTATTTCAATAATGACTTTTCGCGATTTCAATTTTTTCCTTGACGGATTTACCGCATACCGGTATAGTAACTAAGTGATAGTAAGGAATAAGAACATGGGAATAATAAATTTCAAAAACAAGGGAACTGAGGATATTAACTATGGTAGAAGTTCCAAAGAAGCTTTGAGGATTCTACCTAAAAATCTTCACAAAAAGGCTCAAGTTAGCGAGCCCTTAAGCTTGCCCGATTAAGTGCCGCAACTTCAATTCAAGATTTGCGAGAGATTCGTGGAAATCGTTTTGAAATTCTAAAAGGTAAAAGAAAAGGCCAGTATAGTATTCGAATAAATGATCAATATAGAATCTGTTTTAAATGGAAAAAAGAGCATAGCATAGAGGTGGAGATTACTGACTATCATTAACGATTATGGGAGGTGTTATATGAATCAGACACATATTACTCCAGTTCACCCTGGAGAAGTTTTGAAAGATGAGCTGGAAGAGATAGGGCTTACCCAAACAGCTCTTGCTGCACATATTGGAGTGTTGCCGAAAACCATCAATGAGATCTGTCGAGGTAAGCGAGGTATAAGCGCTGAAATGGCAGTAAAGCTCTCAAAAGCATTAGGAGGCAGTCCTCAATTTTGGCTTAATCTTCAGAACAACTGGGAATTAAGCCAGTTAAATTATTCTAATTTTAAGAATATTTATCATGTGGCTGCGTAATTGCACAATATAACAAGGTAAAACAAAGGGTAAAACAAAAGTGTCAGGTCTTCATTCTTGACAAACCGCATGGTAAAGGGAGGGCTATAAGATTCATTATCACATTAGCTGTATAAAAAGGATCGATAATGGCTCGTCCCTTCGGAAAAGAAGCGGCTTTGGGCCGAAATGTAAAAATGTTTCTTTGTCAGAGATATACCGGCGAAAAACTGAAAGACATTGGCACCTATCTCGGGATTGGAGAATCCGGCGTGTCCCAGGCATGCAGGCGTGTTAAGGATAAAATAAGAAAAGACAAAAAGCTTGAAAGAAAAATCTCAAAGATTGAAAAAAAGATAAATGCGTCAAGAATGAAGACCTGACCCCTTGTTTTTTTTAATGCGTCAAGAATGAAGACCTGACCCCTTGTTTTTTTTAACATGTTGAATATGCGTTCAACCGTATCCTATTCAAATTTCGTGGTATCTGACCAAAATAGTGCATGAAAATCAAAGAAAATTTCAAAAAAAGTGCTGATGGGGGTAGACAAAATGAAAAATGAGATTATTATGAAGATGTGAACGCTTCAGAGATTAAAAGAATACTTGACGATATAGACATCCGTTTTGACGGTGTTGATAATGAAAACGTCATAGGGGCTATGTTTATTCTCCTGGAGCTTGTCGAGCGTTTGAACGAGGAGAACGAGAAGTTAAAGACAGAGAACCAAAGGCTGCGAGATGAAAACAACTTGCTAAAAGGAGAACAGGGTGAGCCTAAGATTCGTGGCAATACAAATAAGAACAAAGACGTATCTTCAGAGAAAGAGAGAAAAGGAAGAAAAACGAGGGAAAGAAATCAAAGGCCAAGAAGCACAAGATTAAAATAGACCGAACCGAGATCTGCAAAGTAGATCAGTCAGAATTGCCAAAAGATGCAAAATTCATGGGATATGAGAGTATCGTTGTTCAGGAAATTCTGATTACCAAAGACAATGTTGAATACAAAAAGGAAAAGTTTTACTCTCCTGCGGAGAATAAAACTTACCTCGGGAAAGTGCCGATTGGAGTTAAAGGAGAATTTGGTCCTGGCATAAGAGCGCTGGTATGCACACTTAAACACGTTGGGAACATGTCCGAGCCAAAAATTCTGGAGTTCCTTGAAAATTGTAGAATTTTCATTTCACAATCAACCATTTCGCGAATCCTTACAAATGACGAGACCGGGTTTAACAAGGAGAAAGAGAATATTTTCCGCGCTGCTCTGGAGTCTACCTCGTACCATCAAATTGACGATACCACGGTAAGGGTCAACGGCAAAAATGAATATTCACAGATTTTTTGCAACCCTTGCTATACAGCCTTTTTTACTGTCCCCCACAAAACCCGTTTGACCATCCTTGATATATTGCTTTGCGGCAAAGAAAGGACATATCTATTCGACTCAAAGGCATTGGGTTTACTTTCAGATTTCAACGTCTCTAAGAAGATCATCAGCCAGATTATGGAATTGACCGATGACAGGGAAA
>Ga0255421_1079_pt1 | contig 19232 bp, 17 predicted proteins | sample ANMaggSSYBR02G10_FD_182637 | JGI IMG/M metagenome (GOLD analysis project Ga0255421, IMG submission 182637) | Sediment cell enrichment communities from methane seep in Santa Monica Basin, California, United Staets - ANME aggregate JGI... | ecosystem: Environmental > Aquatic > Marine > Cold seeps >... | reverse complement strand
ACGGCTACCTCCATTCAAACTCAAACTGCAATTTTAACAGAACCTCAATTGAGCTTTTAGCAGTTAGCTTTTAGCTGGTAACAACCTGAAATAATAAGAGCTAACAGCTAATTGCTAAGAGCTGATCGCTCATTTTACGCAACGTTAAACAGATCATTAGAGACCTCTATTCCGGCTAAAGTAAATTTATCGATGAATTTAGGCCGAATACCATGAAATCTGAATTCTCCTTCTATTTTACCATTCTCATCTATACTTTTTTGCTGGAATGAAAAGATTTCTTGCGTGGTAATCATGTTTCCCTCCATTCCCGTGATTTCCTCCAAAGACACCAGTTTTCTTGTTCCATCAGTCAGGCGGGATACCTGAATAACAACATTGATGGCGGAGCTGACAAATTTCCTCAGAAACTCACTCGGGATATCGAGGTTTGCCATAGCCACCATAGTTTCGAGCCGCAACAGGGCATCGCGGGGAGAGTTGGCGTGGACAGTTGTTAAAGACCCATCATGTCCGGTGTTCATGGCTTGAAGCATGTCAAACGCCTCTTTCCCGCGGACCTCCCCCACAATAATGCGATCAGGACGCATCCTTAAGCTGTTTTTCACAAGTTCTCTCTGCGTAATCTCACCCTTTCCCTCTATGTTTGGAGGTCTGCTTTCCAGCCGCACCAGGTGTTCCTGCTTTACCTGTAATTCCGCAGCATCTTCGATAATAACAATCCGTTCGTTTTCAGGAATAAACCGGGAAAGAACATTTAACAAAGTGGTTTTACCACTGCCGGTGCCTCCTGAAATCAAGACGTTCAGCTTTGCCTTGACAACTCCTTTCAAAATTTCAGCGATTTCAGGAGTCAATGTTTTCAGCATGATCAAATCGTTTAATTCCAGGGGATTTACGGCAAAACGCCTGATAGAAACCGAGGGCCCGTCAACAGCTACAGGGGGTATAATTGCATTGACCCTGGAACCATCCGAGAGCCTGGCATCTACCATAGGAGAAGACTCATCAATGCGCCGTCCCACAGCAGAAACGATTTTATCAATGATTTTCATCAGGTGAGCATCATCTTTGAACCTTGCATCAGTAGGTTCCAGCTTACCCAGTTTTTCCACATAGATATGTTTGTATGTATTAACCAGGATATCGGAAACAGCAGGATCTTTAAGAAAAGGTTCAAGTGGGCCGAGTCCCATTACTTCATCCTGGATTTCCGTAAAGAGCCGCTCTCTTTCCATTGCATTGAGGGGCGCGGCAAAGTTTTCTTCGCCCAATATTCTTTGTACAATGACCCTGATCTGAGACTTGAGAACATCGTGCTCAAGTTTTTCAATAGCGGAAAGGTCAATAAGATCTAATAAACGATCGTGAATTCTGGTCTTTAACTCGAAATATTCATCAGGCACATAATTCATTGTGATATTTTTTGGCATGCTTTCCAGGTTCATTTTCATCTTCGTTTACCTCCGCTTTGTTTTCAATATTTCCCACCACTTTGTTGTTTGATTTTTCTCTTTTGGCGCAAAGGTATCAGCCAGATTATTTAGGTTCCTGGTTATCTGCGCTTTGGCTGCAATCTCGGAGAGCGGCTTTCCGTTATTTATAGCGGACATTGTTGTGCTGTAATCGTTTGGTATGGTCCAGAATATCTTTTTATGAATGCTCTCTTCCGCGTCTTGCAGAGAAATCTCCGAATTTGTCAAATAACGATTAATCACAATCCTGATCCGTTCTTCCGGAAGAAAACCCAGATCACTAATTGATTGTAAAAGCTTATTAGTATTGGACATGCAGGGAAGGCTCAGAAGAGACATGAGCAAAATATTGTCTGACATTTCCAGAACTTTCAGGGAAATTTCATTTGCGGACTGGCCTGCGTCAATTATCACAAAGTCAAAAAGTTTTTGCATGAAACCTATGAGATGTCCCATCATTTCAGGGGCCGCAGATGCGGAACCATTTAAACTGCCCGGAGACGGGAGGATATGAACTCCGGAAGAATGTTTGGAAAGGGTGTTCATTAAAAATGTAGAATCCAGTCTGGAAATATTTTTTACTATTTCACCCCAATCATAGCCCGGCTTGATTTCTAAAAACAGAGGCACTTCTCCGAACATCATATTCATGTCTATCAGAGCTACTGATTGAACGCTTTTTTTCTGAGCCAGGTTGACTGCCAGATTTACGGCAACCGTAGTTGTTCCTATTCCTCCCTTGCTGCCGACAACACTTATAATTTGCCCGATTTTCGGGGAGTTTCTACGGTTGGCTCTCTTTATTTTTTTCTTTAATTCTTTCAGAGCTATCTTTACTTCTTCTTCTTTAAGAGGAAGAATGAAAAATTCTTTTGCGCCGGTTTTTATAGCCTGCATCAGGACCGCGGGATCGGAATTCTCTGAGATTAGAAAAACTTCGGCTGCCGCGTCAGAATTTAATAATGACCGGATGTATTGAAACTCTTTATCAATATCATTCCCCAGCTCAAAGATCAAAAGGTCTGCCCTGCGAGTATCATGAGACATTTGAACATGCATGCCTTCAACAGAGCGAATGATCTCATCCAGCTTTTTTCTCAGACCTGGTTTTTTTACTTCTATCTTGATCTGAATCATATTATCAGACATGGGAACCTCTCTAACACGGTTTACGGTTTACGGTTGTCGGTTCACAGTTTTTTCACCCGATAACCGTGAACGGTTATTCTACTCGCTTTTAATGGTGATAGTCATTTCCTTTGACATATCCTTTTTAAACCCTTGCCTGTATTTTTCCATATTATTCCCGGCTACCTGGCCGTCCAGTCCGACAACAGGTTCAAGATTTCTTCCGGCTTCAGGGTTCAATATCTGGCTCTGTTTTGCGGATTCAAAAGAGTTTCCCCAATTTCTACTCAGCATTGTTTCCCTTGGTCCGCATCCTGAAAAAATCAACAGCGTTGCTATCAATCCGATTAATGTAAGGTATCTGGTTAACATGTTATTCTCCTCTACCAATCTTTTTATAAGTTAATCCGGATACGGCATGCCATGTCCAAATTCTCCGTCCAATTCTCCTCTGGCAGTCGAAGGCTGGTTCTTCTCCCATCCTTCCATTAATCCCAGAAGGTAAATTTCCGTATCGTCAGGCTCTATATAAAAATCCGTCGGCAGGGTCTGTTTTGCCGAATCAAGAGGTTTTACAAGGTGAGGGGTGACGATAATAATCAGTTCTGTCTCATTCTTTTGAAAGGCGCGGCTTCTAAACAGGGCGCCTAATACCGGAATATCACCCAAAAGCGGAAACCTGGACATGCTGTCTCGAACTGTTTCCTTGAGAAGACCGGCAATGGCAAAACTCTGACCGTCTGCAAGCTCCACCACAGTCATAGCCCTTCTTGTGCTCAATCCAGGCACAGTGTACCCTCCGACTTCCAAAGCAATTGAAAAGTCGAGTTCTGATACCTCTGGCGCAACCTTAATGCTGATCTTGTCTTCGCTCAACACGGTTGGGGTGAAAGAGAGTGCTACTCCAAAAGCCTTGAATTCGATAGCAATACCATCTTGCGAAGGTATAGGCACCGGGTATTCTCCGCCTGCCAGAAAGTTTGCAGTCTGTCCACTTAAGGCAATAAGGGTCGGCTCTGCCAGAATCTTGACCAGACCATCCTTCTTTAAGGCGTCAACAAACCCTGTCCAAGTCGCGCCCCCTTTATGAAAACGGAAAAGGGCATTAACTGCCGGCGAAACAAGAAGATCGAGAGTTGTGTCTGTCAATTCATCCAGTTCCGTCAGACCTCCGAGTAAGCTGAGACCAACGTCTCCTCCTCTGGCGTAGCTGAAATTTATTCCTAAATTGTTGATCACGCTTTTTGACATCTCGGCCACTCTTACTTCCAGCATAACCTGGTGTACGCCGCCTACCTCAAGAAAATTGCACACCTTTCGGGCTTCGCGAGCCCATTTAATCTTGGTTACTTTTCCCTGGACCTTGCTATCTTCCTGCTCTTCGACTTTTATCACATATCCTGCGTATGCGTCAGCCAAAGCCACAGCCTGCGAAAGGTTTGCCGTGCTCGATACCGTGCCGGAAAGGGTAATCGAATCTTGAGTCGCAAAAACCCTAAGATTTTTCTCGTTGGGCAGGACTTCTTGAAGTTTTTGCTTTAACCGGGAAATATCATAAACCACTTCCAGGTCATAGATGGCAAAAATCTTTTTGTTCTGCCATAATGTCAGGGTAGTGATCCCTGTGATATTTCCGAGTATGTAAATTTCGTGGGGAGAAATAATGACAAAGTCAGCAATCATCGGCACGCCAACGGAAATGCGCTTGATCGGCTCAGAAGTTCTCAGGATAATTGATTTTCCTGACACAAGTTCGAGTTTCCGCGGTTCCCGGGTTTCCGGAAGCACAGAGCCGGCTGCCCAAGAACTGGCGAAAAAAATCAACAATACCGGAACAATAAATATAAAAGATGCTGTTTTCTTTTTGTTAAGTTTTCTTAGTATAAACATGGGCTAAGCCCCCCTCCGTGTTTGCTAAAGTTTGACTTTGATTTTCCTCACGTCACGTCCTTTGATTACCTCTACCTTGTAAGTCGTATTTGCCGCCTTTTGCCTTTTTTTAGGGCTAAAAGAGGCAAGGATTCCGGAAACAGTGGCTCCCTTCGTCAGGACAGTCTCTTTGTCAATGACATTTCGTAAAGCAAAGTGGAGTTTTCCCTCGGTAGCGGCAAGGGACAGCTTTTCCCCTTCTCTGGGAGTGACTTCCAGGGTGTAAACATCAACCGAATGGGGTTTGCCGCCTTCTTTGTTTTCTTCAATTTCTATTCCTGTTGCAAGGACAAGAATATTTTCAAGCACTGTCTTGGTCATCTCCCTTTTGTTCCGTGGATTGGTTATGGTAGCGAGAACATCCACCCGGTTGCCCGGTCTGATAAAGCCGGAGAGCCCGATTACTTTGTCGCCTTTTACAGCCAGCGCACGCTTTCCGGGTTTTACGATAGCGGATATGCCGCCGACTGTCACACTGTCCGGAGCTAATCTGCACTCCAGGATGGGTTCGTTCTGTCTCAGCGGACTGATGACAACCCTGCCTTTTAATGATTCAGTATCCAAAAAAGACCCGGGAGGAATGCTTTCTTTAAGGTACGAGACGGTCTTTACCATTTCAGGCGCAAGTTTTGTCCCCCACGGCAAATCTGCCGCAGCCACTGCAACAGACACGACCTCGGTGTCCACTTTTGCCATTTCTTTCGGAGCTGCCTGGACCTTTAACCATTTGTACACAAAAATTGTGACTAATGAAGCAATCACTAAGGCCAGCGCGAGTGGAACCATTACTTTCCATTTTCCCATGAAGGGCCTCCTTTCTATTCTATATCAAGAATGGATATCCGAGAAATTAGAAATTTGACTTTCATGCTTTTGTACTGTTCTTCCCAATTCCCAATTTCCATTTTATCTCTTCCCAATTTCTAATTTCAAACCTAATTAATCAGAACGGCAACCTGTAGTATCCCGAGAATTCCAGAAAGACCGAAAACAATGTTCCTATGGCGATAGCTATGCTATAGCAGAGCTTTGGTTTTTTCTCATTACTGTCTCCGGGGATCGGAATAAATTGTTTTGTATAGATAAACGTCTTTAATGTTGCTGCCTGTCTTGTGAAGAAACCTTTAAAATGTTGGCGCTTTATTAGAACTAATATCAGAGCGTAAACCCCGCCGATAATGGCGGTAAACAAAAAGGCAACAAATACACCTTTAGCGCCGAGTATAGCGCCGACAGCGCCCATGAGCTTTGCATCTCCTGCTCCCATTCCTCCCATCAGATAAGGGAGGATAAAAACGGCTATTCCCAGAGCCATACCCCCTGCGCTGAAAAGCAGACCATCCAGGCCGTTCATCACAACATGACAGCCAAGGGCGATACCCATGGACGGATACGTCAGCAGGTTGGGAATCTTCTGAAACCGCAAATCATTGACCGCGGCAGCGATCAAAATAATGCTTAAAAATATGATTAAAAAAACATCTATCGACAGGTTCATGGTTTCCTCATTCATACTACATAATGTTAGTGGGTGCGCATGCTTGCGGATTTGACAAGAATGCGCACCCTCCTAAGTACTATGCGTTTTCCAATGCTGCTTGGATTGCTTCGAAGACTAATACCAGCTCATCACCAACTGCCGTAACCGCAGCGATAATAACTACTGAGATCAGTGCTGCAATAAGACCATACTCAATTGCTGTTGCACCTTCTTCATCCTTAAAAAAACTAATCAATTTTTTCATTTCTTTTTCTCCTTTTTCTTTTGTTGGGTTATTGTTTTTGTCGTTCTGTTATCGGACGTCCTTTCCTTAAGATATTATAGCTTAAAGCACCATGCGTGCCAAAAAACGCTATTTCCGAAAAATTAATAAAAAATTGTGTGATTTCACTGTATTGGAACGAAAAATTTTTTCGGTAAAAGCTGACAGGGATTAGACTTGACAGGATAGCTGGTATGCCAATATGGCACGGCTCACGAATAAGGCTATTTTTTTCAAACTGTTACAGGCACAATGCCATTTTGGCATTGTCCATTTTGGCGTTAGGGCTCGGTCAAAAATAACTTGGCATTTTTGCATCCCGACTTCACCATATCTTTAACCGATCTTCATTCACAAAAGTCCTCGAAATAGCTCGCTATTCCTGCGGTTTTGCTCAATCAGATCGATTAAATCTACGGCAAATTCGGGCGCAAATTCTACCAACTTATTTTTGACCGAGCCCTTATTTCATCACCCGAAGCGAAATTTTTACAAAAAAAGAAAAAAATTCCGAACGATAGGTTTACTGTTATCTTTTAGACAACAACATTTATTGTGTCAGATTATATTTTGGGGGTAATAAAGAAAAAGCCTTCACCCTATCCACCTGAGCAGTTACAATAATATTTGACCGGATGATGGATGAATGATAGTCTATAGCTGATAGTGTGGGAATGCGGGGAATTGAGTAGGGTGCAGTTAGTCTCATCTTCCGAGAAATGATAAATATTTCGGACAGGATTACAGGATTGACTTGATTATATAAAAAAGAATTAATGCGGATCCTGTATATCATAAATTCGTATCCTGGAGATGGCTTTTCATTTCAAACCCGTTCCAAATCTACATAAGCGGCACAAATGAGTACTGAATGCATAATAGCAAAAATGACAAATCTTGGGACTGAACTATTATTGAAATCCAAAAAATAATTTTGATGAAGTGCTTTTTCAAAGCCTTATCGAATTGGTATATAATTATATGTTTTACAGGATTTAGGCGCAGTTGATTAACAGGAAAGAACAAAACGCCCTTCAGGCGGATTAAAAAAACAGCGTGAACGCTTATATTCACTAACTTTAAAGGGATTTTGATTTTATAATTTCCTATACAATAAAAAATCTTGTTTATCCTGTAATCCTGTCTGAAAAAATATGATCTGTTTGGGAGAGATAGGTTGAAAGGAAATGAACTTATGAAGAGACTTCCTGTAGGCATACAGACGTTTCGTGATATTATTCAAAACGATTATCTGTATGTGGACAAGACAGATAAGATATTCGATTTAGTGAATAATCCAAAAGGCGTATATTTTTTCTCCAGGCCGAGAAGGTTCGGAAAGAGTCTTTTGATTTCCACATTGAATGAGATATTTGAAGGGGAGAAGGAGCTGTTTAAGGAGCTGTGGATATACAAGGCAGATTATGCGTGGGAAAAACATCCAGTAATAAGGATTGATTTCAGTAAATCAAAGGCACGAAACAGCGATGAACTGATAAACTATATTGTATATCAGCTTGATAAAACAGCGCAGCTTTACGGAATCAGCCTTGAACAAACGCAGTATGATATCAAGTTTGATGAACTTTTAACTAAACTGAGCCAGATTAATAAAGTTGTTGTCCTCATTGATGAATATGACAAGCCGATCATTGACAATATCGAAAACAAAGAACTGGCAATTGAACTTCGTGAAATATTAAAAGGCTTTTATACCATAATAAAGGCGTGCGATGAATATATCAGGTTTGTTCTTCTTACTGGTGTGAGCAAGTTTTCCAGGGCAGGTGTTTTTAGTGGGTTGAACAATCTAAAAGACATTTCTATGAATGCCGGATATTCATCGCTTCTCGGGATAACCCGGCAAGAAATGGTGAGCTGTTTTAAAGAGCATATAGATCAGTTTCTAGAATCCGAAGGTATTGATAAATCCGAATTGATTAAGAAGATAACATACTGGTACGATGGTTTTTGTTTTAGTAGAAGTTGCGAAAAGGTCTTTAATCCGTTTTCAATGCTTCTTTTGTTCGACAACGCAGAATTCAGCAATTACTGGTTTGAAAGCGCTACCCCGAGTTTTTTGATAAAACTGATAAAGGGAAAAGACCTTGATCTGAGCAGATTAGACGGTGTTAAGGTGGATGAATCCGCATTTAGCTCATATGAAATAGAGAATCTGAAAGTTGTGCCTATACTCTTTCAGACCGGATATCTGACCATTACAGGGTATGATAAGGAAAGGATGGAATATACTCTTGCGTATCCGAATTTTGAGGTTAAAAACTCAATGACCGAATGCCTGGCAGAAGCATATTCCTATGTGGAAAGAGAGCTGGTTCATGGTTACGCATGGAAGCTGATTGATGCGTTGCGAGAGCATGATTTTGAGTTATTTTTTGATACCCTGCGGGTCTTTTTTGCCGATATTCCTTATGATTTTCACATAAACAGAGAAAAATATTACCAGACAATTTTTTATCTGATATTTTCTCTGATCGGATTAAAAGTAAAAGCTGAGGTAAAAACAAACAAGGGCAGGATAGATGCTGTCATTATTGACAAAGATATCTATATTTTTGAATTCAAATTCAACGGAGACAAAGACCAGGCATTAAACCAGATCAAGGACAAAAAATATTTTGAGAAGTATCAGGGCGTTGGCAAGGAGATTTATCTCTTTGGGGTTGAATTTACGGATAGAAATATAGGTAACTGGGTCATTGAAAAGCTGTAACAGTTCACGGTTGTCGGTTCACAGTTCACGGTTTTTTCAATGAACTATGCAACGATTGAAGCATTTTGGATGAGGCCCCCCATAATTTTCTTTTACCTTCTGTTTTTTCAACCGTGAACCGATAACTGTAAACCGTGAACGGTTACGAAAAGCTTTAGCACCGACTTTGACGTTTCCCTGCCTTCTCACCTTCTCACCTCCAGCCTTCAGCCTTCCACCTTCCACCTTCAGCCTATTTCTTCAACCGGTTCAACATTGCTGTATTTTTCTATCAAACGTTGATTTTCGGGTATATTTTTTAGAAAAATATTTGCAACCTTGTCTGCATAGATCAGCTTCCAGTCGTCATTTTGCAGCAAAAACCTTGAAAATACTGAATTCGCATTATAAATAATCCAGGTTATGTTATATTTTTCTATTATTTTTTCCCATCCATGTTTGAAACGTACCACTCTGAGATACTCTTTCGCTATATCAGTGCCGTACATGTCGGATCTTCCGTCAAAAAAGACCTTGTATTGCGGCCATGCAGCGTAGATGATATAATCACCAAATTCATCGTTATCAAACATATTGCCATGGAGAGTCTCTTTTTCCAAAAATTCTACGGCAGCCACGGGTTTGATTTTTTCATCAAAACTATGCTCTATTTTACCCTTTGCAACCAGGGCAGCAACCAATACAATGGCGAGAATTGGCCATAAATAGCCCTTTGCAGATGCATCTATCGTGGAAATATTGCTTGCCCGCTTCTTGAAAAAGCTAATAAATTTCCCGACTGACTGCTCTAACATGGGTTCTGCCTGTTTTATCAGAACAGGAGCGACAATTATTGCAAAAAGCGGGATATACCTTGCAGAATAAAGAGACATGTGAGTAAAAAGAATGACCATTGTAAGCTCGATAATGTTCAATCGTATCCTTGAAAGAGCAAACAAACCCAATGTCAAAAGCATAAAAAATTCAAAAAAGATAACAGATGGTTTATGAAAGTTTGGCGACATGAACTCTAAAACATTATCCATAAGAACTTTGTTTGAAGCCAGCTTGAAAGGAAAGAGCAGGATATGATATGTATAAGGATTTATAAGACAAACAAGAAAACAAAATACAGTCACTAAACCAAGTTTTTTTGCCTTTTGCCGATGAAGATCTTTTTTTGAATCTTTAGAAGTAATGAACATTACAAAATTGCCGACCAGGTATATGCCGATAAGAATAAAACCTGCCATAAACCCACCGTGCAGGTTCACCCACAAAAGCATTATCGGCGCCAGGAGATAAAGATAATCTTCATGTTGATATTGATACTTGTCAAGCAGATAATACCATACAACCATTAATAAAAGTGAAAAGATATGGGGTCTGGCTAACCAGTGTATCTGTGAAGTCGCCAATACAAGCAAAGTGATAAAAGAGGCTGCCAGGATATTTCCGTTATACACCCGAATAATTTTAAATATGAGGTAATAGACCAGAGAAATAATGCAAGAGAAAAAGGCAGCTACTCCGGTAAGGCCGGCAGCTCTGTGAATTGTCGCCATTATAACCTCTGAAAGCCATTCATGGGCAGTCCAGGGCAAGGGGGGAGAAATAAAAGAGAATATGTCATGTTTCGGGATCGAAAGCGTATCTATTATATACTCTCCTGCCCTTATATGATAGCCGGTATCGCAATCATTTAAGAGTCCTTTATTTGCAGAAAGTGATAATATAAGGAAGAGAGATACAAACATGATATCAGCAAGCGAAGGTATCAAAAACGGAGTTATTCTTTTTAAGCGGTTCATCTTAATTTGCCTTTCAAAGGAACTTTTTTGACAGGATTAACAGGATGCTCAGGATTAAAACATCAAAACTTATTCTGTAAATCCTCATTAAAATCCCTTACTTTGCGTTTGATTTCAACTTTCCGTTCACCAAAATTAATAATTAAACCTTGTTCGTTCATTTGAAACAAAATCTTGTTTATCCTGTTATCCTGTCAGAATTTTTTTCAAAGGGCTAAAGTGTTACGTTATTATGTCAAATAGTTAACGTACATTCAAAAATGGCATCTTTTGTCCCAATACTGCGTTCTCCGCATCTACAAGCGCTTTGCTGTCTATTTTCCATTCCTTTTGTAATCTATTCAGTTTCTGTTCGAGCTTTTGCTCAAGGCCATGACCTGATGCCCCCTGAGCCAATACAAGCCACGGATCATCCCATAATAAAACCCCATATTTATTGTCGGACAACAGGGATCTAATGGACGCTATATATTCTGTTCTGTCCATTTGCAGATGGCTATCCAGCGAGCCGATTAAGTATTTGCGATTGTTTTTTATTTGGTCTGGGAGATTATTGATATTCGTTGTCGGGCTTTCCAGTCTCAGGATGATGGCATCAACCTGGCCTGCCATGTTCGGATAACGATATATCTTATGACGTTGTGAAAAATGTGAACCAACATTAGCCTGGGCGGAAACAGAAGCATTCTCCCCCACCAGTGACCGAATCATCTGAACGCGCGGATCAGGCCGGCTCAGAAAATGGGCCGGTGCCCAGAAATTACGTGCCCCGGGCAGAGGCAAAGGCGCAAGCAAATATCCGCCAAGAAAGCTAACTATAACTGCAAGACTTGCCATTTCGGTTATGGTATATCTGCTCTGCCATAGCGAAAGCCGCTTAACACCATAAATTGCAGCCGTTGCAAGTAACGGAATAAGGGTCACACTATGATAAGCAATAATGAGTCTCGGCATGGAAACCGCTGACAGCATGTTAGCCGCCAGGTCCGCCAAGCCAGGCAATAGGAATTCAGGAGCAAGAAGAGGAAAACCGCAAAAGAAAGCAAAGAGTAAAACTATATATGCAATCCCTTTAAAGTCTATCATAACAACTTTGATTATCGAAAAGGGATCAGTGAATAATCTGCCAATAATCTCGCCCATTGAATGCCCAAACCAACTGTATCTGCCCGCAAGCATAGGATGATCACCTGTGGGCGAAAGCGCCGGCGTGATTACACCCAACACTATGAGACTATGCATGATACCAATTAACATCAGAGCAAGCGCCGGCTTCCAGCTCTTGTTTCGGATATACCAGAGTATGCCAAACCCGACTGCCATTACCCCGAAGTGCTCCTTGCGTAAGAGAATGAAGAACGTGCAAGCAAATAACACGTACGGTCTCTTTATTTCGATAGCCAGCATACTAATTGCCACAAAAGGTACGGCCAAAGTCATAGGATGAAAATCCCAGGCTGCCGCATTCAGCAGAAACGGGTAGTCCCTACAAAACAGTGCAGGTCAATAATTTCAATAAGTTACATATCACAGCTTCTGGCAGCACGTGGCGTAAAATCAGGTGTTTACAAAGCAAGACAGGGCGATATTCCCAAACCTGCATTGCTTTGTAGGGACTACCAAACATCACCATTTAGCAGCCGGGCATTGCCCGGCACACAACCATTTACTGGACTCTGACTGGGTATTCGCTGACGCTCATCCCCAGCAGGTCAGTAAAACGTTGGGCTCCACCAATGTCTACTCGCTGTCCCCTGCACACAAAAAAATATAAAAAAGCTTTACCTTAAAGGTTAAATAAATTATCATATTTAAGATGAAGATTGTTTTTAAAACAAAACGAATGGAAAAAGACCTTAATTCCTCGAAAAGATTAACAAAAAAATATGGCTCGAAAAGAGCACGTTTCATTATGCGGCGCATGAAGGTTCTTGCAGCCGCGAATTCTTTAGTAGATGTTCCTCGCCAGCCCCCAGAGCGGTGTCATCAATTATCAGGGGATCGTGATGAGCAATTTGCTATAGTAATTAACGATCAATGGAGGTTGATTTTTGTCCCAAAATATGAGTCTATCCCTCGAAAAAAGGATGGAGGGATAGAATTATCCCAAATAACAACAATCGAAGTAATATGGATTGGAGACTATCATGAGTAGTATGGAAACAAACGCTTACCACCCCGATTATGCTATACATCCTGGAGAAATTTTAGAAGAAACCTTGGAGGCAAGAGGCATAAAAAAAACTGCCTTAGCAGAGAGATGTGGTATTGCACTAAAAACAGTTAGCCAAATTATTAATCGTAAGGCTTCAATTTCCCCAGCAATAGCGATCAGGCTTGAAAGGGCTATTGGTATTTCTGCTTCTTTATGGAGCAATCTTAACACTGATTATGAATTATTTGTTGCAAGGGAGGTAGATTATATATGTCTATATAAACAAAAACAATGGGTGAAAAAGTTTCCCCTTCAGCAACTATCAAATTTAGGTATTGTTCCTCGCAAAAGTGATCTAACAGAAAATCTTTCAAACCTGTTATCTTTTTTTGGAGTAAGCAGTATTTCTGCATGGGGTGATTTATATTTAACCCCAAATGTCGCTTATCGCCGTTCGGCAACCTATAAAAGCCAACCAGAATCTATAGCTACATGGCTCAGAATTGGCGAACTAATGTCTGAATCTGTCGAATGTGCTGCATTTAATAAAAAGAAGTTCAAGGCAGCTCTTTCTGAAATTAAAGAAGCAACTAATGAGCCAGTTGAAATATTCCAAAAAATTATGATTGAAAGCTGCCGTAACTCAGGTGTGTCATTAGTTTTTGTGCCAGAGCTACCCAAAACGCATGTAAGCGGTGCTACTAAATGGCTAAATAGTAATAGAGCTATGATTATTTTAAGCTTAAGACATAAGATGGATGATCACTTTTGGTTTAGTTTTTTCCATGAAGCTGGTCATATCTTACTTCATGGAAAAACTGAAGTTTTTATTGAAAATAACAAAAGTGATAGGAGTAAAAAGGAAGTTGAAGCAGACGTTTTTGCCTCTAATTTTCTCATTCCAAAATCTAATTATAAGAAGTTAACCTCACTAAATAAATTTTCAGGACAATTAATTTTAGCGTTTGCACAGGAATTAAACTTGGCCCCAGGCATTATTGTTGGAAGGCTTCAACATGACGGTTTAATACCATATAATTGGCTTAATAAACTCAAAAGGAAATTTAATTTCAGTGCTCAACAAATAAATTCAGCGGACGCAAAAAGCCGCGTCCTAAACAGCGCCCATCGGGACGCCCATCACTAAGCGCCCCTCCCACACCACGCAGCATACGGGTCCGTACTGCGCAGTTCGGCTGATCAGGCAGAATCAGATCCAGGGGAACATAAGACCAAGTGATTGAAACCACTTGTTCTCCCACCAATTTGCTTCTAACCAACCCCCATGGTTTCTTATGATCCAGGTCAGGGTCTGATAAGGGATTGCAATACCATGACGGGATTCCAGTTCCTCCCGGACTCTTACAATATTACCCCTGCACTCACGGAATAACTCCCTTATGACAGGAAGGCGCTCAATGTACTTTGTTTTTCGGACAGACTCAGGCGCTCCCCCTCTTTTTATGACATTGCGAACAGTATTTCGTGATATTTTGAGAATACGGCTTATCTCACGCAAGCTCACGCCCTTGTTGACCATCTCCAGAATTATCTGCCGGTAGGCCGGTTTTATCATGAGACTTCCTCCCTGCTTGTTCATTTAGTTCAATAATCATTTCTTCTGCTTTCTTTATCCAGATTTGCCGCTGGCGGCGGTGGAAAAGATCCTGCTCAGGGTAAAATACATACTCGGCTGTACTTATCAGCCGCTTCAGAATATGGCAGACAATGGTAATGTCCTTAAGCCATTTCCCTTCCGGCCCATCGTTAATTTGTTTGGCATCCTGGTCCTGAAGTCGAATCGTCCTGGCAAATAAAGACGGGTTAGCAATAATTCGATCACGAACCACTCGATTGGATTTTTTGTAATGCTCGTAAAGGCGGGCCATTTCCCTGGTGGAAAGAGGATCTCTGAGTAACTTCTCTGTGAGTTTACAGGCATCTTTTTCGTTGACGCGCGACAACGGTACCAGCACATGACTTGCTGACCAGGTGGACAATTTGCCGGTCATAACTGCTTGTTTGATTTCTTCCGGTAAAGAGTCAACCAGGTCAAGGCGTCGTTTCACCCAGCTTTTATCCCTGCCCAATCGTTTGGCTATCTCTCCAAATGAACAGGTGAAACGGCTGTGAAGTTCCTGGATTAAGGCTGCTTGCTCGATTACTTCCCATTGGCGGTCGTTATTCTTTGCCAACATAACAAACAGTGAATCAGCTTCGTTTTCTTCTATCACCTGAAGCTTGATACAGTCATGGCCACAGGCCTTCAATGCTTTGAGCCGTAAATAACCATCAATCAAGATGAAATTATTATTTTCAGGAACCGCAAGCGCCGGGACGATTTGACCATAACGGATTATGGAATTTTGCATCTTTGCCAATGCCGTGGCATTTTTTATTCTGGTATGGGCGTAGCGTAAGTCCAAAAGGTGGATGTCAATTTCCATGGGCGGAGTTTGTTTTTTCATAGCGGCCCACTTTAACAGATATTTTGGTAAAAGCTATATAGTCCTATCTTTGCAATCAAAACAAAAACGACCCTATCCTCCTGAAATTGCAATTATTTCCACAATTGACTCGTCTGTCTTTGCAATCATGTCACCCCGTACAGGAATAAGCATATATCTACCTGTTAATACAGTTTTTTTTGCTGGTGACTCGTCTGACTTTGCAATCAGGTTGTCAAGATCGACATGTCGTTTTCGGTTTCTTATCCGCTGTTGCTGCCGATTCTTTTGTACATAATTTTTTTGGCGGGCTCGATATTGTTTGCAATAATCAGGATTTTTTTCTCGCCAATTCTTCTGGGCATCTCTGCGGGCCTCTCGGTAATCTTCATCCGATGCCAACTTCTTCCGGTTCCACTCTCTTTTTCTGGCTCGCTGGCACTTTTTTTTGAGCAATATTCCTGGGTTGGAACTTGGGGACAGGGGGTAAACAGCTCATCACAATCCTTGTTCCGACAACGTTTGCGTTTTTGCATTTTACAGTCTCCTTGATCCAAGGTTGGTTCAAGAAGTATGTCGGTATTATCTTGTGAAAAGGTGCTGCTTAATGATAGAAAAATAAATATTGATAAAAAAAAGGTGGGGAAGAAAAAATTGATTAGAATCGGTGGAACAAAAAAATATGAAATCAAGAGAGATGGGTCAGATTAAATTAGCAGATGTGGGTCAATTCTGTTTAGCGTTGAAGGACTCACACCAGTACACCGTGCATTGTACAAGATATGAGTCTCGTCAGCGATAAACGATACCTCGGTTACTGTAACTGTGTAATCTGCTGTTTGAAGCACGGCCTGCCAATAATACGGTCCAGAGTCCCATCGAGAACCAGAAAATCCGTGGACAGAGTCATAAATACCCCTGAACAATAAAAAAGCTGGCGGTCTAGATTGCATATAGAAGGATATGCTTCCAAACGTCAATAACCCAACGCCTGATGCAATTAGTATTATTTTTTGCCATTCTAGGATTCGGTACCTTGAATGTATGTGGTGGCGTACTCGAAGCGTGTAGAGTGTGAAAATTATACTAATAACCGATGCTATACCAGTTATAAAGGCAAACCAAATAGAATTAACGATTCGATCAAAGCCACCCTGCGATTCGTCACCGTTGGTCTTAAGATATGTGGGTTTTTGATTGCCTGCAACCTGGTCATTAAATTGATCGTTTTCTTTTACTACCACCGAGCCAAAATCAGATGATCCAAGGCTATCTGGTAAATCCAATTGGGTGCGGCTCTTTTGCGACATCGCCTGATAACAATTTCCGTAGTCATAATATTCCTCATTTCCCGTCAGAGTTACTTGATTACTCTGAGATGGCCTCCTTTGGAAGAAGATTGCGGAAGTTTTGTAGGCGGAACTTCACCGTCAGCATAAAGTGTCTGATGATTCCGTTTGTATTCACAGGCTTCATGGAAGTCCCAATATTCATCAAAATCGTTGCTGCTTCTTAGCGCACGCAGGCGCAGCACGGCTTCGGCACTGGCAAGTCTCCATTTAGCACCGGTTATATCCATACGATCCTTAACAAGATGACGGCATGCCCCCTCAATGACCCCTGTGGCAATGGGAAATCCCATATCAAGGTAGCGATCATATTTAAGGTAAGGTGCTTTATTTTTAAGGTAAGTTGCGCAGGTATCCACGGGTTCACGTTGCTTGTCAGTGATTTTTTTGCGTGTGGCACTTCTACGCATCCCGCCTGCCATCAACCCGGCTTTGCCTTCAAGTATTTTAAGTAGCCGATACTGAACCCATTTTTCAAGTTCCGGGCCGGATTTGGGATGAAAGGCCCTGCCGGCTTTCCATAGGTATTCAATGACATGAATAATATCGACAATAATTGTGAGATCTACCCCTTGTTTTTTGGCCATACGCTCCAGAATTCGCAGCTGTTGATTCTCACCGTCCACCAGAGCAACCCAATTCTTTTCCTGTCCGGGGTCACGATGGGATGCCTCTGAAAAAGCAGATTCTATGACCTCTTCGGCTGATTTTTTAAGGCTTGCCCAAACACGCTTTTGTTCCGGACGTGGGCTTTTTTCTTTGTGGGGCTTGCTGCGGTTATCCGGAACTATATCTTGAGGAGTGCGCTGAAAAGTATTTATCGTATAAACAGCTGCCACGGTTGCCATGCGCTTGGCGTTTTTCTTTTCTCCTTTGGACAGGCGGGCTTCCATCCTGGGCTTGCGCTTTTGGGCAGCTTTGCGAGTTTGTTCCCTGAGATCCTGCTCATGCATCACCACCCCTTTGCCATCGGCGGTAATCACCAGAATCGGTCCACTGGTTGCTTCATCTGCCGGGTTGTATTGCCGTGTATCATAAAATGCATCAAAGTCCCGAGCTGCTCGCTGTACCAGTTCTTCTACCTGGCGTTTGGGAATATGGCCGCCCGTGGTTTTGTCGATAGTCTCTAATGTCTCGTCAAAAGAGTTCTTTGCCGCATTCTCAGCCACACGGCGGCGAAGCTCAAGGGAATAACGCTCAGGAGGAATATTAAGTTCCGCATCCAATGGATGCAGACTTGCCACACCCTCGTTCCCATACCCAGCACGGTTTGATGATACTGTGCCAAACACGGTTTTGATTTTTCGTTCATGAGACCTCACCTTGGGCCGATCGATTCCATCGGAACCAAATACTGCCTGTTCACAAAGGCTGGGGCTAAGCTTGTTCAGATGTCCCTGAAGCAGGATGCGCATCAGTTCCCGTCCTCGTTTTTCAAGTTCTTGTTCCAGACCGCTGAGTTTCATTGAATGGCACTCCTCAGAATCGAGAAAATTAACAATACCATCATAGTATTCCCGTCCTTGATCATTGGGACGCTCCACAAAAGAGAGGGCCGGCGCTGCGTTCATACTCATTTATTGCCCTCCCTAAGCTGGTGAACAGCATTCTTGACCAGCGGATATACCAGTATGGTTTTTACCCGGGCTTCATTGAGTTTGTTGGCTCTGTCCATTCGCCCACGACCGGTGGTCTCTCCTAACTCTATCCAATTGGATGCCCGATAACATCCACCGTGAAATCGCTGTCGGTCTACCACTGTCTCTACCAGTAGTGGTTTAAGACCATATTGCCGTTCCCAATCGCCTCTCAGCTCCCGAAGGGTACAGGAGAGCATCTTGCTCGCTAAATTTTGGATACGTGCCAGTATCAAAAAACGGCTGTTGTTCACCACCTGTTGTAAAGCGACTTTGCGCCTTTCATCCGCCCAGCCGATCCATTCATCCCGGGCACGCATCCGCCAGGCAGGGCTTGAAAACTGGATACAACCCACCACTTCTCGCCGGGGCCGGTTTACATAGACCAGATACTGTATTCTTGCCCCATAGGGCATCGCATATCCCAGATAGTGATAGCGACCCAAGAGTCCCTTGAACAGATCCCTCTGGTTTCGGTTGTGAACCCGCTGTACCTCAAGGGGAACAAACTCTTCCACGCTGCCATTGAGACTGCTGATGGGCTGCTCGCACGGATTTTTAGGAACAATTTTTTGGGAACCGGCCTGACCTTTTCGTTTCTTCTCTGGAAGCTTCAGCACTTTTTTGGCTTCCAAAAGCTCCAGAAAATCACTGCATTCCCGGGCTTTCAGGCGGTCATTGGGGCGTTTCCATTCCAGCAATTCGCATACTGTGTGCGCCAACTCTCGTCGGCTGATGCCGCCACATGTGCCAACTATTTCCTGGATCAATAATATCTCATCGCCGGTAAACTCTCGACCACAAAATATTTGTCGCTTTATGATT
>Ga0255421_1078_pt1 | contig 21856 bp, 25 predicted proteins | sample ANMaggSSYBR02G10_FD_182637 | JGI IMG/M metagenome (GOLD analysis project Ga0255421, IMG submission 182637) | Sediment cell enrichment communities from methane seep in Santa Monica Basin, California, United Staets - ANME aggregate JGI... | ecosystem: Environmental > Aquatic > Marine > Cold seeps >... | reverse complement strand
GATTAGCCATCCATCTGGGCCACCCTTCAGACGGGGAAAACTCATATTGATCGATATTACAATTAATCCCATTATTCCGAAGGCGATTTGAAATATCCAATACTCGATCCATATAATCTTGTGAATCATGGGTGTAGCTAATGAAAACCTTTGGATTAATCATGGTATTGTTATACTTGTGTATTCTGTAATCTATTTTTCAACTACTTTCTTTGAATTAATCTGATGCATGCAGATGGTCCTTCCATTTCATAAGTGAGGCATTCCCTGCATAAACCTTTAAGAAACTTGTATAAATAACTTACTGAATATTTTGACATGAACCAGATTGATACTCCCAATCATTCCATTATCCCCCCAACAACCTCCCCCACATCCCTTTCCACACCATACTTCCTCTTAAAAAACGCCAGCACATTCCCCACATCCCGCTCCAGCAGCCCCTTTGCCTGCGCATCCCCCACCTCAACATACTGCGGCCAATCGATCAGAGTCACCCCCTCATCGCTCACAAAAAGATTATACTCGCTCAGGTCCCCATGCACCACACCCTTAGCATACGCTAGCCCCACCTGTTCTAAAATCCTTTCCAGGTACCACCCAGGGTCCACCACCCTAGTCTTAGACAGCTCGCCCCCCTCAGCAATAGCCATTACGATCACATTGCGGTTCTGGTCCACAGGCTCAGGCACGCTCACCTCAGGATACAGCCGCTGCATCACCCCATACTCCCGCTTCGCAGCCAGGCGTGCCGCATAGATCCATGAAAAATGCTGCAACCCGTCCAGATGTTCACGCTTGCGCTTCACCTGCTTAAAACTCGTCCTTCCCTGTCTGTGGAACTTGAGGATCACTGGCTGCTGCCCCAGTCCCCCCACCATCTCCCGCAGCCCCTCATAGACCACAGACTCCTTGCCCACACCCAGTTCCTCGCCAATAGCAGACAAGCTGCCCCGCTTCACCAGTGCGTTCAGTGCCAGCAGGTCGTAGCCTTCGAAATAGATCATGTAGCCCTCATAGGGCTGGGTCTGGCGCTTCAGCAGTCCCTTATGCCCCAGATCCTTCAGGATATAGTGCAGCTGACCTAGATCCAGTTTGGTATATCTGGATACCTCCTCCACAGGCACCCATTCATGGTATTTCATACCAACCTCTATACCTGTAAGCACACGGAAGTGCCTGGGTTCCAGCGACATGAATACAGACGAAATGTCTTCAAGCATTGCACATCCAGATGTAACGCATTAAATATAACATATTGTGACTCCTTTTACCTCCAGTGAAATGCAGGAAATGCCAAAAAAAAGCCATTCACTTCCAGCCCTATAGCGGAGCCCACCTATGCGCCCCACACCTCATCGAAGACATAGAGCGCAAGGTCAAGCACACCATACGCAAGCACCGCATGATCGAGAAGGGCGACACTATAGCAGTGGCCTTAAGCGGCGGCAAGGACAGCACCGTCCTCCTCTACCTCCTGCACAAACTATTCGGTAAGCGTCCCGACATAAACATCATTGCAATAACCATCGACGAAGGCATAGCCGGGTACAGGCCGGAGACCCTGCGCCATGCAAAAGAGATAACCTCGAACCTGGGCATCAAACACATCATCGCATTCTTCAAGGATGAATACGGTTCCACCCTTGATGAGATCGTAGCAAAAGGGGGCGAAAAAGGCCCGTGCAGCTACTGCGGAGCACTTCGCAAGCACCTGCTCAACAAGACCGCACGCGAGAACGGTGCCACACGGCTGGCTGTGGGTCACAACCTGGACGACGAAGCCCAGACCGTGCTCATGAACCTGCTGCGTGGGGACGTGGAACGGATGGTCAGGATGGTACCAGCCTGCGCCCAGCCCGGGCTTATACTGCGCTCAAAACCCCTGCGCGATATTCCTGAACGGGAAGTAGCACTCTATGCCATTTTAAAAGACCTGCCTGTTGATTTCAGTGAATGTCCCTATGCATACAGTGCGATCAGGGGCGAGGTAAGGGATATGCTAAACGATTTCGAAGTGCCGCACCCTGGTACCAAATACGCCGTACTGCGCAGCCTTGACAAACTGGCAGAACCCTTAAGACACAACTTCCCGCAGCAATCCCTCAACACATGCAGCATCTGCGGTGAACCCACAGCCAGCGACATATGCCAGGTCTGCAGGCTGCTTGGGAGGGAGGGATAGTGTGCAAGTTCTGCGTGCAGCATGGTAAAGGGAACAAATGGTTCCATCATATTGATAATTTTGAAAAAAAGCATCTGGACGACCACCAACGACTTGAACTTTCCCGGGCCATCTATCTCGACCTGGCAAAAGAAAATATCCCTGCTTCAGGTTTTATGACCCAGTACCAGGTCCTGTTCAAAGGAATACCATTTCTGCTTAAGACCCCACTGGTCAAACAAGCAATACGGCCAGCTGTTAACCGGTTAGTTGAGCAGTACCATATAGGCCAGGTGATCACTCTTGAGGAAGCATGCAAGATTGTTGACATTTCAGGACATGTGGCCCTGTTCGACTGCTGGTGCCGTCGTCATAAAGGGAACAGCGAAGCATGTTGCATGGGTGTGGGAGCTTTTGGCGATCTGGCAGATGACATACCCGAACTTAAATATATCAACATCTCTTTGGAAGAGGCAAAAGAGATCATGGAACTGTATGAAGAAAAAGGATGTTTCCACAGTGTCTGGACTGTGAAACCCCCTTTCATCTCTACTATCTGCAATTGTGACAACAAGGTGTGTCATGGCACTGAAGGATTGAATCTGGGAATAAGTTCAGCGTTACATAAGGGACACGAAAAAGCTTCAACTGACCCACGTAAATGCAATGGATGTGGTTTATGCATATCAGTCTGTCCCTTCGGTGTAAGATATGAAAAGGACGGTCTGGTCGCGGCTGATATCCAGGCCTGTTTCGGCTGCGGGCTGTGCAGGAATAAGTGCCCGGAAGGTGCCATATCCATGAAAACCGTTAGCATGTTAGGCACAAAGTTCCTGTAAAAACCAGTCAGGAATTACCTGATATATCCCAGCAGGTCATCCCGTCCAAGTTCATGTATCCGGCTCCTGATCAATCCGGAAAGTGCTTTCACATCCCCTTTTTTCGCACTAATAGGTACAAGTTTATCAGGCCATTGTTTCCATGGCGGCAGGATGTCCAGCCTTTCGGCCACACCATCCATCACACTGTCCCTGTTATTGTCCTTTATTTTATCAATCTTATTGACAGCCACGACCACATCCAGCTCCAGTTCCAGGAGGAACTGGTACATCTCAACCTCAAGTGGAATCTCCCCACGTCCACTCCAGCGGTCCACTATTTCTGCAAATGAATTACCATTTAACACCAGTACTGCCAGGATGATACGGTCACTATGGTCCTCAATATACCTGACGAATTTTGTTTTTATAATATCCTGCTTGCGGTCCTTTACCCCGCTCATAAAGCCAAAACCAGGCATGTCAGTTACTATCAGGTCGCCCAATGCCAGGTTCCAGGGCCTGCGGGTAACACCGGGCCGTCGTCCTATAGGAACAGGCTTACCAGTAATGCTCTTGATAAGTGTTGACTTGCCCACGTTGGAACGGCCAACGAACACGATCTCATATTTAGAAGCAGTTTTTTTATCAGGGGAAGCCATAATAGTGTAATAAAGGATAGTAGGCTGCAATAAACTTAATTGAATAAGTCACAAGAACTGACCATTGAATAAATCACCGGAACTAAACATTAGATAAGTCACAAGAACTAACCATTGAATAAGTCACAAGAACTAACCATTGAATAAGTCACAAGAACTAACCATTGAATAAGTCACAAGAACTGACCATCTAATAAATCACCAGAACTGACCATTTAATAAAGCATCAGTACGGTCGTTGGTGCTCTGGTTCAATTTCTTAATTTCTATCAGGTACTGCCCATCCACGATCCGTGGCTCACCGAACTGGGCATCAATTCCCAATAACCTCAGGTGTTCCTCAAACTGCTGTGCCGTTTTCAGGCTGCTGACCCTTATCCTCACATTTTCAGTGATACGCTCGCCCCTTTTTCTTTTTCGAATGGTCTCTACCATTGGTTTCAAGATACTCTCACCCAACCGGCAGCTCCTTTCATGCAATGCATCCTCGTCTTCATCCCACTCCATTGACTGGAACCCCTCCCTGACAACCCTGGAATAAAAGAAATCCCTGCCATAATCATTATAGAACTGGAACGCATATCGCAGATCGCTATTGGTACTTTCGGAACATGTATATTTCAGGGCTGGCAGTTTCATTTCCGGGTCCTTTATCACAACACCCTCATGTCCTGCTGCACTCAGTTCCCTGACCAGGTCGGTCACTACACGGGCAACCGCATCAACTGGATAATTCCCAAAGTGCCGTACAGTCTTAATACCATAACGCTCGCACAATTCGTTTTTCATTTCCAGTGTAATGGGTCTACCTGTATATTTCTCCCTTATGTCGAATACATAGAATGCGATACTTTCCACTTCCGGATAAATATCCTTCGGGACATATGGGTTATCAGGACCCACCATTTCACCGCATAGTACCAGATCTGGATGGTCCTGGAAAAATTCAAGTCCAATCCTCTCGGTTGCTTTTTCTGTGGTATATGGGCACACCAACCCACCCCTGGTAAGAGCAAGGACCTGGTCTTGTATCTTTACAACCCTGACATTGTAACCGTTCATCTTTTCTTCAATGGCAACCAGTGGCAATCCTTTGAAGTGTATTTGAATAGTAGGTTCAAGTACCATAGCACGGTGTATCTTCGGGAAGCCTTTTACAATCTCGATGTTACTCACCAGATTGAAGAGAGTAGTCCCTGGCTCCACTCCCGATATCCCCTTTTCGAACCTGTAATATTCAGGAAGGAACCTGGAGATCCTCTGCAGCACTCTTCTCTTTATCATACCGGTTATCTTTGATTCCGGCATTCCCAGTGCTTTTGAAGCAATTCTTATAAATTCTTCATCAAAAAGTTCCTGAAATCTTTTCATGAATAGTCTAACTAAATCTTCCTGGCAATGGCATCAAGAAGACTCCTGCGTGTGACCAGACCCACAAGCTCATCTTCCAGGTTAACTACAGGCACTCCACCAAGGTTCTTCTCAAGCATCAATGAAACCACATCCTTGATATGGGCATTTGTCTTTACAGATATGACACCACGAGTCATTATATCTTCTGCCAGCAGGTTCTTGATCCTGCTATCCTGCTGGTTGCCTGAAACAAGGTCCCTGAATGCCCGAAGCCCGGTAGCGATATCATGTTCGGTAACGATCCCTACAAGTTCACCATTTTCGATAACGGGCAACCGCCCAATATCATTGTCAAGCATCATCCTCCTGGCATGGATCACCCTTTCCCCTGGCCCGATAGTGATGGGTTGGCGCATAATCTCTCCGGCATATGAATTGCTGAACGGATAGTTCTCAATGACCTGTTGTGGCGTAACCCATCCTGCCACATTATCATTATCAATGATAAGAAGTATCCCGTTATTTTTGTTCATCAATATAACACCATCATCAACACTCATATCAGGCAGCACTTTATTGTAGTTATCAGTAGTCGCCGTAGCTACATGCATAGCCGAAGCAGGGAGGCTTAATTTTTTCCTGGTACCTAGTTCCCTTGTTATTGTACGCATTGTGACAATACCATGTATATTGTTATTATGCATCACAAGGAGTCTTCTGGTACTGTATTTTTCCATTGTATCAAGTGCATATGATAATTTCTCAGATTTATCTATTGTTATTGGTTCTGTCATTATATCCTGCATATTCATTTTTTTCACCTACCGTGCTATAATTGCCTGCAAAATGTTTTTCGAATATACGATTCCTGTTATATCTTCATCAACAACGAGTATACCATTGATGCGCTGGTCGACCATGATCTTTGCTGCATCTGTTACCCTGCTGTTCTTACTTAAAGTAATGATTGGTGTGGACATGATATCTTCAGCTACCATAGACACTTCTTTTACATACCTGAGTACTTTCTCACCAGCTATGCGGTCCTTGCGTGCCATCTTAACATCCTTGGATGGTAGTCCCCCTTCAGGATTTGTCATCCTGTTCATTGCAAGGTCTGTCCTGGTAATGGTACCCACAGGTTGATTGCTGTCATCCACCACGATTGTCCTGTCCACTTGATTGCTTTTCATCTCATGGATCACATGACTGATGCTATGGTGCCTGTGAACAGTGAGAAAGAACTTTTCCATAATATCATCTACAACAGTAGTATCATCGAGTGTTGAGTAATATCGTATCAGGTCAAGTTTCGTGATAATACCAATTAAATTCCTATCAGTCTTACTCCTGACTACAGGTAATCCACTGATATTATTCTCAAGCAGGATTTCAGCAGCCTGCCTGGGTGTGGCATCAGGGTGTATCGTCAAAGGGTCAGGTGACATAACCACTTTAATTGGAATATTGTCAATGGGACGCCTGCGCCATTTCGGCTCTGCCTGGTCCAGTCTTTCACTAATATCTGTCTTTGTCACCACACCTATGGATATTACTTCCGGTGATCTTGATGTAACTTCTTTTGTCATATCATTTTCAATGACCACGAGCCTGCTTATACCGTGTTTTAACATAAGGTTCCTTGCTCTTGATATGGGCTCATTTGATGCTATCAAGTAGACAGGGGAACTCATAATATCTTTTACTTTCATTGCAATACTTCCTTTGGGATAGTAGATCAATCTACCAATGCTTTGATAATATCACGTTCGGTTAAAATACCGCATAATTCTCCATCATCTATTATGGGAAGCGCTCCTACTTTATTTTTCAGCATTAATGCTGCCGCTTCACCGATATCAATGCCGGAATTAGTCCAGACGATGTCGCGCAATATCAAGCTTTTCAATGGGACCTTGAATGCATCAGAGACATCCCCGGTCAAAAGTTTCTGGAATATTTCACCACTGCCCAGATATCTCATAACATCAGATGCAGTAACAATTCCCAGCAGTACGTCTTCCTTTACAATTGGGATTCGCCTAAAACCCTTCTCTATCATGGTCCTGGTGGCTTCGCCCACAGATATATCAGGCGAGGCAGTAACTACTTTGTTACTCATATATTTGTTTACCGATTTTGAGGTAGTAATATCTGCCACTGTTCTTACGAAATCGCGTTCTGATACGATACCGACCACAACATTATCATCATCAATGATAGGAATGCCTCCGATGTTCTTTTCGATCATGGTTTTAATGGCGTTTGAAATATTATCATTGACTCCCAGACTGACGACGTCTTTTTTCATGATCTCCCTGACATCTTCGTTTATGGCAGCAGCAAGGTTGCCTTTGTACCTGTTCTTGACAATATTATGTCTGAGTCCGCCACCAAGGAAATCCACAATATCCAGACTTGTAATGATCCCTACCAACCTGTTCGTACCTGCATCGGCGATTGGAACACGCCTGAATCCATATTTCAACATGGTTTTTGCAGTTCCCATAATATTGGTTGTTGGGGGAAGAGTAACGATATCTTTAGATGCAATTGCCATGATATCACCCTGGTTGTGTGAAACCCTTGATTTAATATCCACTGCCCCCCGATCCATTACTCCAGTACTATCCATTGCTCTTATATCAGACCGGTTTATATTTTGTCTCTTCATATTTTCACCGTTTTGTTAACTATTAAATGTAAGATTGTGTTTCGATATTCACTATACTACAGTTGAAATTAATTCCATGTTATTTTCCAGCTGGATGTTTTTCCATTATTGCATGGACAGTTAATTTGTCCATCAAAACACCCAAAGTAACAATAAGTACTAATCAATTTCCCTGCAGTATTCGCACATCAACGACCCATTGAAGTAGTCAAGATTATCTGTATATTTCCCGCAGTTCTCACACACACCCATGCTGATCATTTCAGGGATTTCCTTACTGGTTGTAATACTCCTTTCCCTGTGCATGTTGACAAGTTCGGATAATATGTTTCCCATCTCCACAGATACCGAAACAAGGTCCGTATCTGTCACCAGCCCTACAAGTATCTTGTCTTTGACGATCGGTATGCGCCTTATATGCATATTGAGCATAAGGTCAATGGCTTTTTGCAGGTCTTCATCAGCATCAAGAGTTATCAGCGGAGTTGTCATGACCTTTGTCAAGCTGAGTGAGTCAGGATTTACGTTTTTAGAAATGATCTTCTTGACCATATCACGCTCGGTAAGGATACCTATCGGGTTGTGACCTTCCATTACTATCAGGCTGCCCACATCAAGCTCAACCATTTTTTTCGCGGCATCTGATATTTTAATACCTTTATCGATGGTAATGGGATCACTTGTCATGATCTCCCTGACTGGCATTCCGGTTTCCATTTTATTGTACCTCCCTTGAAAATCTGATGTACTATAGTAAACTTATCTATTTGATTGAATATAAAGAATTGGTAATAAGGGACTTTTGGACCTAAATTCACTTTTCCTCCCTTTCGAGCCAAATGTGGTGTAATGTCATCCATAATCTCAAGAAATCCAATTCTGCTAACATTATGCATTAGTCATCGGCTAAGGAGTTTGACTGGCTCGATATGTATTTTTTCCAAATAACCAATGATTTTTTATGCTTGACCAATTTAGTTTGGATATAACACAGATGACACGGATTTGACGGATTTTTACGGATTTATTTTCGTATCCGCGCGCATCCGTGTCATCCGTGTTCTATCACAATATTACTCTTAACCGATGACACATGAACATTATGTGCAAAATAAAGCATATCACTCCATCCTGCAAACTCCTTACTCCTGAAAGTTACATTGCTGCGAGGTAGAAAATAAGGAGTGAGTTGATTTGTCGATACAAGAACAGTGATCCAGCGACATCCATTTATTCCATCTATTTGGATTATTCCTCTCTTTTCATTTACTTCAAATTGGTAAGTGCTTCTTCCTGCCCAGTCATTTTCGAAAGGATTATAACTAATCATGTTATGTCTCGCTGAACACAACGAATGATCAGTTGAAAAAAAATGAATCAATAATAATAGTAAAACAAGGATGAATAGAATGATGATGAGAAAGATCAGACAAAATATGGCACTGACAATGCTGTTATGCATTGTGATGTTATGTTCAGCGCTGCCAGCACAGGCTGATGCTACAACCGAAGTGCATGTAGTAAGATACGCTCCGGACGGAACAACGATACTGGATGAAACAACAGTAACCACCGGATGGATGGAAACTAACTTGCCGGTTCATGGAGACGGAACGGCACACTACTACCACCAGGGCCCTGTTTTTGATGAGAATGCTGATCGATGGGATCCGGATGAAACGCTAAACCTGAAGGATAAGGGAGCCTTAAAGGGTACCGATGTAAAAGACCTGTGCGACCTTGTAGGAGGAATGTCTTCAGGTGATGAAATTAAGATCAAAGCATTTGACGGCTTCTATAAATCTTTTGCTTATAAAGATGTCTATACACCCGAGGCTGATCAGGGGCCTATGGTCCTGTGTTGGTATAAAGACGGAAACTATGCACCAACGTATGACGAGGGGATACAGCTTGTCTTTTTCGCCCAGAACCAGAATGCTGCGGGACAATATGTATTTGGCAACTGGGATATGCACGAGTGTCTGGATGAAGAATACAGGTATAACTATAGTGCGATATACCCCTCTTCAAATGGGCTGTCTGTGAGGACTGTCAGTGATATCGAAATATATACTATCCAAAGTAGTGGTGGAGACGCTTCAACATCGCTAACTGCAATTGCAAACGTGGAAGTGATCATGGTCGGTATCTCGCTTAACAGAACTGAAATAGACTATGGAAATGTTGGGCCGGGTCTCAGTTCAGATAACGAACCAGTTGAAATAACAAATATCGGCTCATCCGATGTTGATGTATCACTTGAAGTTGAGGGTGAAAGTGGAACCGCACAGAATTTCTATGAACAGTCGTTGTTTGTAGATAATGAGCTGTACAATCCCGCAACAACAATTGCACAGATTATAACATCGAGCTCGGAAGACATAGTAACTCAACTGAGAGTTCCATCTAATTGGAATGAAATTGGTACACAGGATGCGAAATTTGTATTCTGGGCAGAGGAAGCTTAATCCTCTTCCCAAATTTAGCACAAATTGGTTTTCACAGCCATTAGCAATTGATACACTGTGTTCATTCCAACACAATTAATTAATTGTCTAATTGCAGCAACCAGAGACATTGAGCTAATAAAAAAAAGTGGAAAATGGATGGAAATAAAATGAAAATATTTACGACAGTGAATATACTGTTATCAATTGTAATCATGGGCTTGGTTATGCCAGTAGTGGCATCCGAAGAAGCAACAACATGGGACCTTGAATTGGTCGGGGCGATAAATAATACCATTAGCAATTCAACATTCGAGTCATGTGTGGGATGTCACGGCGTTTCATATACTGATTCCGAAAATAATGAATGGGAAGGTATTCCCTTGTGGTATCTGATGGGGGATGTGGATGATACCGTAACGCATGGTACTGGCGCTTTTAATGATACACTTGCTTCTGATGGGGACGGGTATGACGTTAAAATTATCGCTGGCGATGGTTACAGTAAAACATTGGATTCAACTTACCTGGCAGAAAACAACAGCTACATAGTTGCATGTTACCTGAATGGCACGCCACTACCCGAACTTACTGATGATGGAAAACCATTTGCACCCCTAAAACTTGTCGGACCATATTTATCCGGTGGACAGAAGGTCGGCAACATCGCAAGAATTGAACTGGATGTAGCAGTAGCTCCTCCGCAGGCAGACCTCACCTTGATCGGTAGTGAGACAAAGTTTTACTCTCTTAATGAGGTCAAAGCAATGCCAGCTTACACGGCAATCGGTGGATTCGAGAAATCAACCGGTGCAATAGTAGGTCCATATACATATACAGGCGTTAATTTAACATATCTGACAGACCTTGTTGGCGGAATTACACCTTCAAACAGCATAAAGATCACAGCCTCTGACGGATATTCAATGACGTACACCTATGATCAGGTAATGGGTGGTATTACCATCTGTAGTACAAATGAAGAAGAAACAGATGAACCTTTGACAATGGTTTTAGCATATGAAGAAAACGGTAGTCAGATACCAGATGAGTATGGTGGACCATTGAGAATTGCATTCATAAGACCTGATTCTCCAATAACAGATGGACACTTCTGGATCAAATATGTAAATAAAATAGAGATCCTTAGCAGTGTAGAGGAATGGGATATGACACTGAGAGGTGCAATTGTTGATATCATGGACCGTTCGACATTCGAATCTTGCGTGGGATGTCACAGTGTTTACTGGACAGATGATAATGACCGAAACTGGAGAGGAATTCCATTATGGCTGCTAGTTGGTGTGGTGGACGATGATGTGAATGAAGAGGCTACACACTATTTCAATGATGCACTTGCAGATCAGGGATATAATATTACAGTGATCGCAAGCGATGGCTACAGCAAGACCTTTGACAGCACATTTGTGAAACGAAACGACAATATCATCCTTGTAAATGAACTTAATGGAACAGCATTACCAGATACTGATTGGCCGCTTAAATTCACAGGTTCTGGCCTGGCAAAGAATGAAAACGTGAAACAGGTTGTCGAAATACAATTGAATGATCTGCCATCATTGCCTTCATCGTCCTCATCGCTTACTGCGACTGCGAACGTAAATATCCAGATGGTTGGGATCTCGCTGAACAGAACCGAAATAGACTATGGTAATGTGAGGGCAGGTCAAAGTTCGGAGAACGAATGTGTTAGAATAACAAATGTCGGTTCATCCTATGTTGAGGTAACACTTGAAGTTGATGGTGAAAGTGAAACCGCACAGGATTTCTACGAACAGTCGCTGTTTATAGATAACGGGCTGTACAATCCTACAACTATAATTGCAAATATTGCATCATCGAACTCGGAAGATGTAGTAACTCAACTCAGAGTTCCATCTGATTGGACTGAAGCTGGAACACAGGGTGCGACATTTGTATTTTGGGCAGAGGCTTAAAGCCTCTATTTTTATTTTTTTTGAATGAGATGAAATGAAATTGGACAAAATGAAAACAAGAGGCATGATATGTATTATGATCATTGGTCTTATCATCATCCCCATCGCAGATGCAAACATTCTATTGGGACCCTATATCACTAACACTGGTATAAACTCAGCTACTATCAACTGGAAGACAGAAAATGCAACTACTGGAATAGTAAAATATGCAACAGAGGAATATTATACTGGGAACAGTGGATACGACCACACAATTACTGATACGGAAAACAAGCAACTTCATCATCTTATTATCACAAACCTGACACCAAATATGAAATATCACTATCAACTAACAGTTGGAAATGAATACCTATGTACTGAAGACCACACCTTCAGAACATTCCCACTTAATGACTCATTTACATTCATTGTGTATGGGGATACGAGAGAACAAACTTCGTTATTCACGCAGATGGAGAGGCACAAGCTTGTTGCAGACCGTATCTCTGAAGAGGAGAATATCTCGTTCGTGCTGCATACTGGAGATTTTGTCTGTTCCGGAGAAGACCTTGAAGAATGGAATGACTTCTTCGGTGCCGGAAGGGCAATGCTGGCAAACACAACTATCTATCCTGCGCTTGGAAATCATGAAGACAATCACACAAACTACTATGATGCGTTTAATGTCTCCCAGTGGTACTCGTTCGACTGTGGCAATGCACATTTCACAGTTCTCGATAGCAACGATTGGGCAGACATGACCGAACAGACAGAATGGCTGCAGGATGACCTTGACAACACTGCAACATGGAAATTCGTATCGTTCCACCATCCACCATACAGCTCTGATAAACGTCATTGGGGTGGCTGGTCGCTTCAGAGGGATCACTGGGAAGATATTTTCATAGATAATAGTGTGGATGCGGTATTCAACGGTCACGTGCATGCATATGAGCGATACAAGGAGAATGGAATTCAATATATGGTTCTGGGTTGTGGTGGAGCGCCGTCGTATTGGCTTGCTGAGGAGAAAATACCAGGCTACCAAAACAGTTTTGAACATACGCTCGGATACGCGAAAATCACAATAGAAAGTGATACAGTGACAATGGACATCATAAAAGTTGCAGATGTCTCGGAAGATAAGAAAGAGGTTACATATATTTATCCACATAACACGGTATTTGAGACTGTTATCCTTGAAGGAGCATCGACATCCCCTCCCCTTTCTACTTTTTCATCGCTAACCAGACATGCAAATGTAAAGATCCCCATGGTTGGAATATCGCTTAACAGGAGTGTGATAGACTATGGGAATGTAGTGGCAGGTCACAACTCAAATAATGAATCTGTTAAGATCACAAACATTGGATCATCGGGTATGACGGTGACACTCGAAGTTAACAGTGAAAGTGAAACAGCAAAGAATTTCTATGAACAGTCGCTGTACGTGGATAACGTACAGTATGATCCCGCAATTATTATTGCACATATCCCGGAATCAAATTCAAAAGACGTAGTTACTCAGCTGAGAATTCCATCTGATTGTATTGAAGCTGGGAGACAGGATGCGACATTTGTATTCTGGGCGGAGGTATAAAATGAAAATGAATAAAGAATGGATACTTTTAATAATTCTAACCGGGTATGTTTGTGCAGTCCCATTTGCAGCTTCTGCCACTGGTTTTGCAGTAGGTCCACCATCTATTAATCTCACAGTGCCTGTAGATGGAGAAAATACTATTGTTGTCTATGTTACGTCACATGACTATGATGGTGAAGTTGTGGTTGGAACTGAAAACATTCCGCTGCGGGTTTCCCCGGAAGTGATACAGTTGAGTGATACAGACGAGAACAGGAGAATTGAACTGACATTCTACGGTAACAGATCAGTCAAAGAAGAAACTTACTCTGGTAAATTGACCTTTCTCGGATCAACTGAGAAAAACATTGTCGGTGGAGTGAAGATCAAGGTAGCTATTACCCAGATAAGCCGTGCTGATGCAGGTGCTGGCGGTATACAGGGTTCAATTGTTGACTCATTACGTGCAAACTCTACTGTAATTATCGGGACACTCCTGGTCATGGTGAGCTTGATACTTGGCATAGGGATCGGAAGGAGAAGAAAGTGAAAAAATAGTATCCACTTCAAATCTAAGGGTAATTTGAAAATTATTAGACAGGATTTACAGGATCGACAGGATATACCACAACGTCAACATCCTGTAAATCCGGTCAAAATACCATGCTTTTTGAAGTGGATACAAAAAACACATTATTATGAATCGAACAATACTTGTTTGGCTGATGTTTGTGTTCTTTGTGTCTACGACATCTGTGACAATAGTGCAGGCAGCGGGACCAACAACAGAAGTGTATGTGGTAAAGTATGCAGAGAATGGAACGATCTTACACGAAACGACTGTAACGTATCAGTGGATGGAGGCAAACTTGCAGGTCTATGGGGACGGAGTGACACACTACTATCACCAGGGAGCAGTGTTTGAGGGTGACAAATGGGACCCGAATGAAACCAGGAGTTATAAGGATAAGGGTGCTGTGAAAGGTACGGATATTCGGGATATGTGCGATTTAGCTGGGGGGATGTCTCCTGGCGATGACGTGATGATCCGTGCATCTGATGGCTATCACGTGGAGTTTGGTTACACAAATGTATATGAGCCGCAATCCAGACAGGGGGTTATGGTCCTTTCCTGGTATAATGGTGAGGATACAAAAGTAGGTGAGAGTCAGGGAGTGGGTTATCCACCTGATTATTATACAGGAATGCGGCTTGTATTCTTTTCTGACAACTCTACCAATCTGGAAAAAAAACACGTGTTCGGAGTCTGGGACATGCATGAATGCCTTCCTGAAGCTTCGCAGCACTTTTACGAACTATATCCCTCTACAAATGGTCTGTCAATAAAATGGGTCGATGAGCTAAGGATCTACAGCGGGGGATATACCGGCGAAGATGTGGGTCCGGCAAAATCCCTGTCCACCAGGATATCTGGTGGTGAGGAAGGTGTCGGTAGTGGGGAAGATGCCGATGGTGAGAATGGTGTCGCTGGTGGAGAAGGTGACAATGGTGGTGCTGGTGATAGTACTGGTGTCGGTTCACTGCCTGGTTTTGGGAGCATACCTGTGATTATCGGGTTGCTACTGGTTGCGTACATGGGGAGAACAAGATGAAAGTAAGTGGCAAAACCGGATTTTTGGTTGTTCTTGCAGTGATATGTGCCGGTGTCATCGGTACTCTCGCTACTGTTGTAAATACGTATCCTTCCGGAGCGCCTGCTGAAACCATCGACTGGAACCTGACATTGATCGGCAACGGAGGAAATGAAAAAATCCTGACATTCGATGAGCTTAAAGAATTACCCTCTTATGAGGGTCATGGTGGGTTTTTTTCAACTGTTGGTATGAAATACGGTTCGTTTGAATGTAAAGGCGTTTTAGTGGAAGACCTCTGCACGCTTGTTGGCGGGATCGAACCTTTGAACACGCTCTGGGTATCTGCACCTGATGGGTACTTAATGGTCTTTACCTACGATCAGGTCCGGGGAGATATTATCACTTACGACCCCGCAACTCTGAGGGAGATGCCACACACTGACCTGAAGATGATATTGATGTATGAACAGGACGGTGCGCTCATTCCTGAGGATGACGGCAGACCGCTCAGGATTGCTATTGTTTCGTCAAATGATGGATTCGTGACAGAAGGACATTACTGGGTTAAGTGGGTAAATAAAATAGAGATTCGAACTCCTGGCAGGTGATCTGGCCAATGGTTAGATCGATACATCTTGTAGCCGGGATACTAATTCTAATTTTTATTGCTGCCATAGTTATGGGTATGGCTGTATACCAACCAGACAGCCATGATGAAACAAAATTAAAAGTTATCTGTGCAGGAAGCCTGATCGAGTCATTCTACGAATTTGAAAAGGAATTTGAAAACAAACATCCCGGGGTGGACGTGCAGGTAGAAGGCCATGGAAGTATACAGGTAATAAGACACGTGACAGATCTGCACAAAGAGGTGGATGTGATTGCTGTTGCTGACCACTCACTTATTCCTGACATGATGTATCCTGAGTATGCTGACTGGTATATAGCCTTCGCAACAAATGAGATGGTGATCGCGTACAGCAACCAGAGCAAATACGCTGACGAAATTACATCTGATAACTGGTATGAGATCCTCAAACGTCCTAATGTCACGTTCGGTTTTTCAAATCCAATGCTTGATTCATGTGGATACAGGGCGCTTATGGTCACTCAACTTGCTGAATTGTACTATGATAATCAGACTATTTTTGATGATGTAGTAGCATGTAATTTCGATCCCGCAATTGCGGTAAGTACGAATAATGATACCTGCATTGTGATTATGCCTGAAATATTTGAACACAAAACTGAGAAGATTGTAATCAGGGGAGGGAGTATACAGTTACTGGCTTTCCTTGATTATGGAGAGATCGACTATGCTTTTCAGTACAAGAGTATGGCACAGCAACATGGATTGCAATTTGTTGACCTGCCCTGTGAGATTGACCTGAGTTCTACCGAATCTGAAGATATCTATAATAAGTTTATAATTCAACTTGGATTTCAGAGGTTTACGTCAGTTGGAACCGAGCGATCAGGTAAACCGATATTCTATGCAATGACCATACCAAATAGTACACAGCATCCAAAACTTGCTGTAGAGTTTGTGAAATTTGTGTTAAGCGAAGACGGACAGGGAATACTCCATAATACAAAGATACCTCCAATTTATCCTATGGCGGATGAACCGGGCAACATACCTGATGAACTTATATCCATGGGTATAATATATGGTCCTGAAACCTTTACTTTACTTTGATCGACTGGAAGTTACAGAGCAGGAATGGATTGAAGAACCGTAGCAACTCCTCTGGCAAGTAAATGCTCGCTGACACTCGAATTTTCTTGACGTATAGGAAAGTATATTCTTTCCCCCAGGATTAGAAAATGTGAACAAAGTGAACATTTTCTTGAAATCCCCGTACTCAACGATCATGTCGATCGTGGACAGAACCTCTTAAGACCAAGTAAGTGGGCAACTCCTGCTATACTAATACCACAAGAAAGCCCCCTTCGGGGGCAAATTAATTGTAGCAATAGCTAAGCATTGGGTGGGTCCAATCTGGTAATTTGATTCCAAATGCTTCATTTTCTTTTGGAGGTCCCTTCTCATATCTGTCAAATATCATTTTACTACCGCATTTTGGACAACTTGGTGCCCACCTGTTTAGATTTTTGATAAAGTTGTCGAATGTTGTTTGTGTTATACTTCTCTGTAAATATCCAGAATATATTTTCTTAGTTTTTCAACTGTATGCGCCATAATAGCGTATCATCTTAAAATTTCTATCCAGGATATGCTGGATTAATGATTCAATAAATACACGTACTTCCATTGTCACAAAATGCTTAATAACCTTATCATCTTTGTACCAAAATGTAACTGATTTTCCATCGTATTTATACAACCGTGTATTTGCAACTGCGGGATGTCTGATATATCTGGCAACATATTTCGCTATTTTTCGTGTGTTAGTAATTCTAGACTCTTCAGGCATATGTACATAAAATCCTTCAGAATACTTTTTAAAAAGCTGATGTACCAGCATCGAAAATACCATATCATTTGGAAATTCTGCTTTGAATCTAGTAAGCACTTGATACTACCATGTTTTGCGCATTCCTCTGAAACTAATATACTTTTGATGTATAAAATTGCCTTTTTTATCAAATCCACCTTCGGTTACAAGTATATGAAGATGTGGATTAAAGCCCATATTTTTCGAAAATGGATGCAACACAACAACAGCACCAGCAACCAAACGTCCATTTCTATATTTAGAGGATATTGTATCATTAATTGCTGCATCCATTAAAATCTTTAATAAAAACCGATTTTCCCTAACAACAGACCACAAAGCATCAGAAATTGTAAGAACTGCATGCCGACGAGGAACATTGAACAATGCTTTGCTTAGGGATTTTGCCCATTTATCAGTGTGATTCTTACCGCAGTTTGTACAGATACGACTATTACATCCAAAATGAACAGTTGCTACTGTATCACAATTTTCACAATAATATGTAAAGAAGCCACGATCTGCATCCTTACATGTCATCATTTTAGTGACTTCTTTGATTTCAACATCTCGGAGATTGGCTTTTTCAGATAGCTGAAATGCATCCCAGTTATTATTATCTGTGAATATAGATTTTACTGTGATAGTTGGCTTTTTGTTGTAAGATGGTTCATATGAAAGGATGTCGCTTTGCACTAAATTGGTGAATACTTGATTTGATTAATAATTTTTGAATTGTTGCCAGGGAAATATATACTTTATATACAAAAAATAAAAAAGAAGTTAGATGAAGCACTTGAATATGACATCATCCTGACATCGGGAGGTGTTTCAGTTGGAAAAAAAGACCTTATGCCTGCGGTGGTTTCCGGGATGGGGGAGATACTCTTCCACGGTGTCAGGATGCGGCCTGGTATGCCAATGCTCGCAGGTAAAATAGATGAAAAACCAATTCTCTGTATGCCTGGAAATGTGACGTCGTGTCTGGTCTGTGCCAATGTATTTTTACTTCCGATGCTGAGATATATGACACATCTTCCGTTCATAAGGGAAATAAGGAGTGCAAGATTGTCAGAGGAAGTGACTTCAGAATATGGGATGCGTCGCTATCTTCCGGTTAAACTGGCAGGAGGAGTTGCATATCCTACGTTCAATGGATCCGGCCTGATCACATCGATAGCGTATGCGGATGGTTTTGTAGTGATCGGGGAGGATGAAACGTTGACGGAAGGGAAAGTTGATGTCTGGGTTTTTTGAGATTTTTTAATGGTAGTGTAACAAGAAGTTGCATCATAAATTGCTTTGATGTTACCATTTCCGTATGGGGTAATCCTACTGAGGTATGCGTCAGCGGTAACGCTGGGGTGTAATGCCTCAGGACAATATGAAGAAATCTGAAAACGTTGGGTGTACTCGGTGTTCTCTGTGGCTTACAATATCCCATAGATTATATATTTCAACAGCCATGACTGCTGCCGGCAGCACCCACCAACACCCGAGGCCGCTGCCCGGACAGCGAGCAGGCACACTAAACACCCCCGTGTCCCGGCCACAGGGTCAGGACCGTGCAAGTGACCAGGCTGTTTAAAAGGTGGAAAAAATCACCAAAACAATCCTAATCACTAAAACAGAAGTCCTCTCCTTTTGAAAAACATATCTCGAAAACATCAAAAACATCTAACCTGCCCAATAAATTCGGGACCTCTGATATGGCAAAAGCAACTCTTGTTTCAACCATTCTTCCGTTGATTAACATTTGGATCCTGTGGACGTATGCAATCAATTCACCCACAATTCCCCGGAAGATCTTCTCATCACCCTGTTCTACATCCACTCCCATAATGTCACCAATCCTCTTAGAAAAAATAGAAATATCAGCACCCGAATCCACCAACATACTCAGTTCAAATAGATCTCCGTCGGCATCAATATGTCCAACTTTTACGATCGGCCTATAAACAATTCCTAGACTTGAAGAATTTCCTTTGCGAATTTAAAACATTTCTTCAAAGGATCATGGCCTCCTTTCTTGGGACCTGGCCTAAGAAAACAACCATTTTCGGGAATTTGGTCTTTGCTTTGTTGTAGACCTTTTTAGCATCAATACCATGAGCTATGATATCATCTTCTATGATAGCGACATATTCACCTTCATATTCAGCGACCATGTCCATAAGATGTGTTCTGAAATATTCCATGGCATCTTTCATATTAATATGTTGGAATCGATTGATTAAAAACTTTTAGGTTAGATTTTCAATCCCGGTTTTATGAGCAATAACCGCCCACGAAGCATCCCTGCCCCACCCCCTTCGGTCGCTGGCGAAGCTTCTCATACCACTGAAAATTTAATCTCAATTCTTAGCACCACAAACACAACACTGGCGGCGGGCATGTACACCAAACACCCCCGCGTCCCGGTCACAGGATCAGGACCGTGGGAGTACCTGAATCATAAATTGATGCAGTGACCGCACCATTCGGTTCCATACCATACACCAGGCCGCTGCCCGGACAGCGAACAAGCATACCAAACACCCCCGCGTCCAAGTCATAGGGTTAAGACCGTGGGGGTGCCAGAATCATAAGTCGGGGCAGTGACCGCATCGCCCGGCGTTCATTTCGGCTGTCATGACAGAAAAAATAGACGTCAGTAAAGCTGTATAGCAGAGTTGATAGAAAATTATTTACCTTACACCGTCTTACAAGTAAACCATGCAAACCATAACGATCAGTGCCAAAGGACAGGTGGTAATACCCGCTAACATAAGGAAAAAACTCAATTTGATAAAAGGAGATAAACTGGTCATCATGGAAGAGGAAGGTTATATTAAAATGATACCCCCTGCAGACCTTACTTCGCTTTGCGGAGCATGGTCTGACCTTGATACAACAACCGTAAGAAAGCAGATAGAAGACATGCGCAAAGAGGAACGATACTGATGATCAGGATTTTAATCGACACCATGCACATAGCTGATATCCTGATAGACGACTCATATATTGAGCTTGCCAAAACATTGCAGAATAAAAAAATAACAGGCCTGGTCTCGGTAGTTACCCTCACTGAATTAATAAAAATTCGTGGTAAGAAAGATAATAAGCGGATGCACAGCGATCTCAACAATCTTATCGCCTCCAACCTGGTCTTTGTGGATGTAAACGACACGATCGCCATACGTGCAGGCGAATTGCGCCTGAAATATGACATTCCTACTATTGATTCAATCATTGCAGCCACAGGCATAGTCAATAATGTCAAGCACATTCTAACAGACGATAATCACTTCAAACCGCTGAAAAACACGATCAAACCTATTGATTTGAAAAATGCCCTGAAACTTGCTTTAAAATAAAGAATATGATTAACATCTCAGAAAAGAGCTTTGAACAGACCATCGAAGACATATTCATCGCAGGTTTACCAGCCAGAGAAGGGGCAATCAGCAAAACTACCCTCTAACTCCACCAATTTCATCCTAGGCGTCTGCTGGATACCCTCGCCGCACACACAATTCAAGGTCACATCCCCAAACATACCCCCAACCCGCAGACCGGACAGCAAGCAGGCACACTAAACACCCCCGTGTCCCGGACACAGGGTCAGGACCGTGCAGGTAGTGGTATAAATTACTGTGACCATAGAGGCTGTCCAACAATCAGCATCAATAACCCTTTAGCTGTATGTGTTTAGAATCTTAAAGTGAATTGCTGGAATTGCATCAATTTACTTTTTGGTGATCTAATGCAACTCTCCTTAATACCACCTCAAAAATCTCCCCCATCTAATGCAAAATCAATTTCATTTATCAATGCCATTGTTTAAAGATTTCATCTGATCTGTATAGTAAATCTATATACATCCTGTGCAATAGAAAGGCTTTTGGAAAAGCAGCACCTGAAGTATAATTGAGTGTGGAGGCTGCTGCTGTGCAGGTTGTTTGATAATCAGGTGAACAGAATGGAAGTCAGGACAAAAGTGTGGCTAACTGAAAACGGGAAGTCACTGATAGGAAAAGGCAAAGCTTCCCTCTTAAAAGCCATAGACGAAGAGAAGTCCCTGAACAGGGCATGTAAGAAGATCAACATCTCATATAAACGTGCCTGGCTGATGCTGAAGAAGATTGAGGAAAGTGCAGGGAGGCCTGTGGTCATAAGT
>Ga0255421_1076_pt1 | contig 22010 bp, 22 predicted proteins | sample ANMaggSSYBR02G10_FD_182637 | JGI IMG/M metagenome (GOLD analysis project Ga0255421, IMG submission 182637) | Sediment cell enrichment communities from methane seep in Santa Monica Basin, California, United Staets - ANME aggregate JGI... | ecosystem: Environmental > Aquatic > Marine > Cold seeps >... | reverse complement strand
GATTGCCTCTTGTTAAATCCCATAAATAATGAAGATTGCCATTTGAAAGAATAACAAAACGGCAGTTTTGCGATTTGGCATATCTCCTTGCCTGTTCTTTGCCAACAAGTGGATTCTTGTCTTCCGATTTAGCCTCAAGAACAATTAGTGGAAATCCTTTTTCATCCTGTAGCAGAAAATCAATAAACCCTTTTTTTGTCTCTTCAAAATCGTCACCCATTGCATTGATATGGGATTCCGTTATTTTGACATTCTTCTCCAAAGCAATATTGGCTTTACCGTTTTCGTCGTCAAAAAATCGCCAGTTAGCTTCTTCTAAGAGCTTGTTTATTTTGATTCGAGCTTTTGCTTCCTTTTCAGCCATTCAAATTCTCATTTTATTTAATTTTACTATGAGTAGTTTTGAGCGTTACAACATATTAAAAATATCTATTCAATATATTGGTTAAAAATCTTGGTGAAAGGAGAGTGTATTTATTCAAATGTGATGGGAAAAATTCAATCCAGACCGCACATTTCAAGCAGCCGCCTGGTATTCCCATGTCCGCCGATCGGCATAATATGAATGCCCTGGCATTTGGTCCTGATACCAGCTATGGTCTCAGCCGCAATTCTCATTCCTTCTAATGCGGGATCTGCCGCTGCTTCCATTCTACTGATTGCTTCATCTGGTATCTTTACACCCGGTATCTTCTCGTTCATGAACCTGGCATTTTGTGCGGACCGTAAAGGTATGATACCGGCAATGACCGATATTCCTGTATCTCTTGCAACATATGCGAACTCATTGAATACCGCCGCATCGAATACTGCCTGGGTCTGGATGAACCGGACTTTAGCCAATACCTTCTTGTTAAGCTTGAGCAATTGCGGCTCAAGCGGCCTGGCACCCGGATTTGCTACTGCACCGGCATACAGGGAAGTAGGACTGTCAATGGGCTTATCATGGAAATCGAACCCATTGTTCATTTTTTCAATAAGTTGTAACAACTGCACAGAATCCAGGTCAAACACCGGTTTTGTTGAAGGCTGGTCACCCATGGTCGGGTAATCACCTGACATGGCCAGTATGTTGTGTACCCCAAGCGCATGGGCCGCCAGCAGGTCAGACTGGAGTGCCAGCCTGTTGCGGTCCCGGCACGTCATGTGCATAATGGTCTCAAAACCCATCCCCCAAAGTTTGTGGCAGAGCACTATTGGTGACATGCGCATCATTGATCGCTGATTATCAGTGACATTCACGGCATCCACCAGTCCCTGCAATAGTCCGGCCCCGGCCAAGGCACCTGAAATATCAGTACCTTTGGGCGGACTTACCTCGGCAGTAACTACGAATTTCCCTGATTCCAGTACATCAGCAAATCCCATCTTACAGCCTCCTGTCATGGTTCACGGGCGGTCTTATGCCATCCATTAACTGTAGCATATCCCTGCTTTCCAGTATCTCGTATATCTTCGCCCAGATGCATTCACGCTCCCCTACCTCGCAGTCTCCATCAATAGAACCGCCGCAGGGTCCGTTCACCTGGGATTTCGGGCAGCCCGATTTGGGGCACAATCCTGCATATAACCCCACATTACAATCCCCACACATAGCGCAAAAATTCTCTAAAGTCTCATCCTTTAATGAACTTCCAAGGGATGTAGTATCCAGGCCAGCCAGTGTGGGTTTGCCAGAGATACGCCCCAGCAGTGATACACCTGCACCGCAGCTCATTAACACCAGTATGCCAGCCTTATCCAATGCCGGATTTTCCTCGACAAAGCTGTCCCAGGACTTGGTGCTACAGGCATGTTTTACAATTTTACCGTCCAGCACATCCAGGCCGCTGCGCTGCAATTGTGCTGTCATCATGCTGACCTGCGCTTCACCCCCGGTCTGTATCTTGCGGGCGCATATACCGCAGCCAACCACGCAGATACTTAGATCGGGAAACATCTCCACCATACTTAGTATTTCTTCAATGGGTTTTGGTCGTGTGATTATCATATTATTTACCCCATTTATCCGTACCTATAAATGGTATCCTTGAACCGCTGCAGGGCGGTTTGGATCAGTCCGGCTATCACAGGCAGGTCCCTGGCCTGGCATTCCAATTTTGCAGATAAGCGTTTCAACTGAAGTTCAGTCCCCATAAGGATAAGGTCAACACTATCTGTTTCATGTGATACGGCATCTCTTGGCAGGGCAGCATCGCACCCACGGGAGAGGGCTTCCTGCTTGATTATCAGGGCTTCCGTAGTAGTGACATTGCTAATTTTAAGCACTCTGTACACAGTCTTATCCATCATCACCCTGCCTCCTGTACCTGTGGTGCCGATCCTGTTAAAATATCCTTGTGCATCCGTTGCACTGATAATATCCAGTACTTCAATTGAGTAATCATCCAGTACTTCAATGGAGTGATCTGGTTTTCTGGCTATGATATTACGTCCCTTTATAGCCTCTGCCACCCGGATGGCATCACCAGTATCTGCTACATCATGGGTCCTGATAATATGTGCACCCTTATATACAGTAATAGCAGTGGCTGCAATGGAACCTATAAGTCTATCAGCGGGCGGCTTATCCAGCACCTCGTCTATGAACGACTTTCTTGAAATGGCTGCCAGCACAGGTTTGCCAAATACCTTCAGGCGTTCCATCTGGTCAATTGTCTCGAAATCATATATCGGTACTTTTTCCGGCACCCATTTCCCTATAGCCGGGTCGATGATGATCTGCTCAGGTGCTATACCCGCATTTTCAGCTTTTTTGATCATCCTATCCAGTGATTGCATCACAGCATCCATACCTATCACATCACCGGGCACCTTATCTGATGCCATGACCACAACAGGACAGCCGTATTCATGGACAACCTCTACCATACCAGGGTCGGCGGTAAGGCCGCTCACATCATTAACAATACGTACTCCCATCTCAAGTGCATCGCGGGCCAGGTCAGCGCACTGCGTATCCACTGAAATGGGCACGTCCACGTTAGCAGTGAGCTGTTCCAGTGCCGGGATGAGACGTTTGCGTTCTTCTTCTTTTGTGATCTTATCAGCCAGGGGCCAGGTGGAGCGCGCACCCACATCAATGAAGTCGGCACCTTCTGCCACCATCTGCTCTGCTGCCGGAACTACATTTTCCAGTTCGGTCACTGACCCTTTGTAAAATGATTCACGACTTAGGTTTATTGCGCCCATGATGCGCACCGGATGTGCATCTCCCACTGTAATACCTCCAATAGTCGTGTCAACTACCATACAACTACCTTGATCATTATCCTATTATCCAGTTATCCTATCCGGTACTCGATCCAATCATCCTGATAACCTGTGCGCAGATTCCAGTGTATGCTGCAGCAGGATAGAAATTGTCATGGGACCTACACCACCAGGGACCGGAGTGATCAGTGATACTTCTGGCAGTACAGCCTCGAAATCCACATCTCCCACTAATTTGCCATCCTTCTGGCTTATACCCACATCAAACACTACTGCCCCCTTTTTCACCATATCAACCTTGATAAGATGGGCTACCCCGGTGGCAGAGATCAGGATATCTGCCTGCGTAGTGTACCTTTTCAGGTCATCTGTATAGACATGGCAGACCGATACCGTGGCGTTGCGATTTAATAGCATGGCTGCCATAGGTTTTCCTACAACATTACTATGCCCGACAATGACCGCATTCTTGCCTTCCACTTCAACCCCGTATTCTTCCATGGCACGGATGATACCTTTGGGGGTGCAGGGGACCAGGCCTTCGTTGCCTATAAGCAACTGTCCCATGTTCACCGGATTGAAACCATCTGCATCCTTTTTAGGTGCAATGGCCTCCATGGCTGCCTGTGCGTCCAGGTGGGGCGGCAGTGGGAGCTGGACCAGTATGGCATGGATATCGTCCCTATTATTCAGGGAGTGTATCAATGCTATCAATTCTTCCTGACCAGCATCGTCGGGCAGGGTATGGTCCTCTGCATGAATGCCCGCCCGTTCACATGCCTTATGCTTTAACCTCACATACATTTTTGACCCCTCATCGTCGCCCACCAGTATGGTGGCCAGGCCCGGAGTGATGCCTTTTGAGCTTTTTAGTTCTGCTACCCTTAAAGCAACCTCCTGCTCTATTTTCTTTGCCAGGGCACGTCCGTCTATTAGCTTATTACCGGATTCCATTCTTACCTCATACCACCATATACCTCATGTATAGATAGGGAATTGCCTGCACAACTTCTTCATATTCTGCTTTACTGTAGTGAATGTGTTCTCATCATCTATATGTTTCAACACTTTATCGATGTTCTCTGAAATGATCTGTATCTGGGGTTCCTTCATTCCCCTGGTGGTGATTGCAGGTGTACCCAGCCTGATACCACTGGTTATAAATGGACTGCGGGTCTCAAAGGGTATGGTATTCTTATTAGCTATGATACCGGCCTTGCTAAGGGCTGCTTCTGCTTCCTTGCCGGTAATACCGGGTTTGGTCAGGTCAACCAGCATCAAATGGGTATCTGTGCCGTTGGAGACAATATCGTGTCCCATATTCATCAGGTCTGAGGCCATTTTTTTTGCATTGACCACTATCTGCACCTGGTAATCCCTGAACTCCCGGGTCTGGGCCTCTTTAAATGCCACAGCCTTGGCCGCAATTATGTGCATGAGCGGGCCGCCCTGGATTCCGGGGAATACGCTTCTGTTAATGTCCTTTCCATATTCTTCTTTGCACATTATCATGCCGCCCCTGGGACCGCGCAGGGTCTTATGTGTGGTGGTGGTCACGAAATCAGCATGTGGGATGGGGCTCTGGTGTACGCCAGCCACTATAAGGCCTGCAATATGTGCAATGTCTGCCAGCAGGTAGGCACCTACCTCATCTGCTATATCCTTAAATGCAGTAAAGTCCAGTTCCCTGGGATATGCGCTGGCACCTGCTACTATCATCTTCGGTTTGTGTTCCTTTGCCATCTGCATCAGTTCATCGTAATTAATTGTCATGGTCTCCCGGCTCACACCATAGGGCACTATATTATACAGCTTGCCGCAAAAGTTCACAGGGCTGCCGTGGGACAGGTGACCGCCGTGGGACAGGTCCATACTCAGGATGGTGTCGCCTGGATTTAACACTGCAAAATATACGGCCATATTGGCACCGGAACCCGAATGAGGCTGGACGTTCACATGCTCGGCACCGAACAGGTCCGCTGCCCGTTCTATTGCCAGGTCTTCTGCTACGTCCACAAACTCGCATCCGCCGTAGTACCGCTTGCCAGAATAGCCTTCAGCATATTTATTTGTCATTATACTGCCCTGGGCTTCCATAACTGCCCGGCTTGTATAATTCTCTGATGCTATCAGGTTGAGCTTGTATTCCTGCCGCTCGGATTCATTTTTCATAGCTTCTGCAATTGTAGGATCCACTTCTGAAATATATGACATGTTATGTTATTCTCCTGACTGGGATTATTGTGATGTGTGTTATGATTAAATTTATTCAACGATCCTGACCTTATGTCCTTCAATATTTAGCTTTCCACTGGCAAATAATCTTACTGCTTCCGGAAATATCTTATGTTCCTGTTCCAGTATCCTGGACGCAAGTATATCTTGGGTATCATCTTCAAGTACAAGGACACATTTTTGTATGATGATAGGGCCTGTATCCACACCTTCATCAACGAAATGGACTGTGCAGCCGCTCACTTTCACCCCGTGGTCAAATGCTTGCTGCTGGGCGTGCAGCCCAGGGAAGGAAGGCAGCAGTGCAGGATGGATATTGATCATCCTGCCTTTGAATGGATCTAATAAAGTAGGACCTACTACGCGCATATAGCCTGCAAGCAGGACCAGTCCGATGTTATATTCTTTAAGTAAATGCAGTATCTTACTTTCGAATCCTGCCTTGTCGGGATAACTGGCCGGGTCTACAAAAATAGCATCGATACCGTGGTTTTTCGCCCGCTCCATTGCATAGGCATCTTTTATATCACTGATGACCAAAGAAACAGATGCGTTGGGTATAGTACCATTTTCAATATTATCAATGATGGCCTGTAGATTTGAACCTCTGCCAGATACCAGGACTGCAATGTTGATATGGGTGTTGTTCATACACTTAACTTCCTATTGTGAATGCAATATAAAGGCTTTTATTATTAGGCATCTGGATAGATAACAGGAGAATCCTTAAGATTTTCTGAAAATCAGGTGTTTTTCAATCAATTTTATGTAACATTGAGGAATATCAGATGAAAAAGGTGTAAATAACAATGTCAGATAATAATACTATCACAGGCGATATGAATATCCAGGATATCGTGTCAAAATATCCCCAGACCCTGAGTGTTTTTTTCCAGTACGGGCTTGGTTGTATAGGTTGTCATGCATCTTCATATGAGAGTCTGGCCGAAGGTGTCACGATGCACGGCATAGACCTGGATGCAATACTTAAGGACCTCAATGAGCTTATAGCAAATATCGATGCAGAAAAGGAACAATAAGCTCAAGAATATGCTCACTTCGTTCGCATTTTCTAAGCCTACTGGAAAGTATTGAACTTTCCTATAGGTTAAAAAAGGCAACATTTTCGGGTCGTTTGGACAGATTACCGGAAATAATGCTCAATTTAACCGCATGCCAATCTTTATTGTTCTTTAAAATAAAACCTCATTCAAATGAAACGCATAATCCTCATGGTCTCAGGTAAGGTGCAGCAAGCAGGATACAGGGACCGGGTGGTTGGAATAGGCAAAAACCTCGCCCTGTCCGGATATGCTGAGAACCTATCCGACAGCAGAGTAAAGATTGTGGCAGAAGGAGATGAAGAGGTGCTTGAACAACTAACTGCCGCCATCAATATCAAGAATACTCTTATCAATGTAGAGAATCTGGAATCTTCTGACTGGGAAGCTACCGGGGAATTTTCAGGCTTTTACAAACTTGTAAATGAAGGCGAGACTGATGAGCGTCTCGATACTGCCGCTGACCTGTTAAAGGAGTTAATTGGTGCAACGAACAACGGCTTTAGTACACTAAACAATACAATGACTGCCGGGTTCAATAAATTAGCACTTGGGCAGGATAAAATGCTTGAAAAACAAGATTCAATGCTTGAAAAACAGGATTTAATGCTTGAAAAACAAGATACCAGTATTAATATTCTGGAAAAGGTACACGGCGACACGTCTCAAATAAAAACTACCTTATCAAGAATAGAGGTGGATGTGAAGGACACAAGATATAGCCTTTCATCTAATATTGAAGAGAAACATCAGAAGCTGGAAAATGAGATCGCTGAAATAAAGGCAACGCTGGTGAAGATACAGGCTTCCGCTTAGTCTGTCAGGTAGAACAATTACTACCTGTATGTTCATAATTCCCTGTACACTTTCTGCAGAAGTAGCGCATCCCCTTCCAGGTTTGGGCTCTCACAGATCACTATACCCTTAATGTCATACTCCTTCCAGGCCTTGACCAGCCCGTGATAGTCCATATCTGACTCCTCAAGCACAAGGTGTTTCTTCTCCCCTTTGGATCCGTATTCGATACCTGATACATGGATATGCATATTATCAAGTCCTTCCCGGCCCAGGTAACCCTCCACCTCATTAAGTATCTGGCAGAACTCCTCGTACGAGTTCAGTGCCCCCCCTCTTGCATGCATGTGTGAGAAATCCAGGCATGGCATTACACCTTCCAGTTCGGCACTCATCTCAAGTAGCTCTGTCAGTGTACCGAACTGGGAGCCCTTGCCCGTGGTCTCAGGACGCAGCAGTACGTCAATTCCCTCATCTTCAAGCCAGGTAGCCATTTCAAGCAGGTGTGTCTTCACTATACCATAAACCGTGTCAGAAGAGTCATCATGATAAAACGCAGGATGGAACACTACACCCCTGGCTCCGAATATATTACCTATACGGGCTGAGTCCAGGATACGTTTCCGGCTGGCATCAACCTTCTCAGTTTCCCTGGAATTGAGGTTGATGTAATACGGTGCATGGACGCTTAGTGCCACATCCATTTCAATGGCGGCCTGCCCCACCTTTCCAGCGGTTTCAACTCCCATCTTCACTCCCCTGACAAACTCAACTTCCATGCAGTCCAGTCCAATCTCCCTTATCCGTTTCACTCCAGATAAGGTATCCCTCTTTGAGGCACTTATGGGTGTGCCGGCCGTCCCGAATCGTAACATGACCTTATCTTTAAGAGCTGACTATATATGATTGTTTTTCACTGCACGATCCGATGGGCAGAATATGTATGCACAAACATGATGATGATGATAATGTAAATGAGAAATCTTTATATAGTATAATGTATGTGATAGTACTTGGACAGCACTTATCTTCCTATTCCCACACAAACATAACTCAAAAGTCTGTCCACCTTTTTTTTAATACTTTTAAAATATGACTTTGAATACTCAAGTTAATCCGGGTAAAAACGAGGATTCGCTTGTCAGAAGACTTGATAACCTAATGAAAGGGGGTTAAATATCGATCAGTAAGCAGAAAGTTTAATGTCGATGCAGAAACGAAACAATTATTTCCGCAATTATGCCAGATATTTTCAACAAACTTCACCCCCGCCTCCAAGCTGTTCTTTCATCAATGGGTTTCACCCGGCCAACCGAACCGCAGGTACGCACTATACCAAAACTGCTAAAGGGTGATAACCTGCTGCTCATCGCACCCACGGGCAGCGGCAAGACCGAGAGTGCCATACTTCCTGTGTTCCACCACATCCTTAACAGGAATGAAGAGGGGCGTAAAGGAATATCTGCGCTATACATAACGCCGCTTCGGGCACTGAACCGGGATATGCTGGCCAGGCTTGCGGTAATGGGTGCCCAGCTTGATATAGATGTCCAGGTGCGGCATGGGGATACTTCCAAATACCAGCGGCAGAAGCAGAGCAAACACCCTCCCGATGTACTTATCACCACGCCTGAAACCCTGCAGATCATGCTAACAGGCAGCCGGTTACGCAAGAACCTGGGATCGGTACAGTATGTTGTAGTGGATGAAGTACACGAACTGGCAGCCAGCAAGCGGGGTGCCCAGCTATCCATTGCACTTGAACGGCTGGTTGAAGTGGCAGGTGAGTTCCAGAGGATAGGGCTGTCTGCAACAGTGGGCAGTCCCGTGACAGTAGCCCGCTTCCTGGCAGGTTCGAACCGGGAGGTAGATATAGTGGAGGTCTCCATCTACAAGGATCTGGAGTTCAATGTAGTTACACCACAGATCACAACTACTGACCGAACAAGTGCACGCAGCCTGATGTGTACACCTGAAATGGCATCGCACCTGAGAGTGATAGGAAACATTGTGGAATCACATATTTCCACCCTAATTTTCGTAAATACCAGGGAAGCTGCCGAAGCCCTGGGTTCCAGGTTCAGGATGCTGGAAAGGTCAATTGGTGTGCATCACGGCTCCCTGTCCAAGGAAACCAGGATAGAGATGGAGGATATGTTCAAGTCCGGCGACCTGAAGGGGCTTATCTGCACTAGTTCAATGGAGCTTGGTATCGATATCGGGGACGTGGACCATGTGGTGCAGTACATGTCACCCAGGGAAGTGTCCAGGCTTATCCAGAGGGTTGGCAGGGCAGGACACCGCATAAATGAGACCTCAAAGGGGACTATTATTACCACGTTTCCGGACGATGTGGTCGAGTCATGGGCCATTATCCACAGGGCGCACTCAGGAATGATAGAGGAGACGCTTATCCACGAGGGTTCGACCGATACGCTGGCAAACCAGATCGCAGGTATGGTATTGGATTTTGGGGAACTGGACAGTGAGCGCATACACGAAATTGTGACAAGGGCATATCCTTACCATCATATCACCCGTGAACAGGTAGATGCGGTTTTACAGCAGGTGGGGGACAACCGGTTGGTGTGGCATGAAGAAGACGGTCGTGTAGGGCGGCGGCGAAAAAGCTGGCAGTACTATTATGCCAACCTCTCCATGATACCTGATGAAAAGAAATATGATGTACTGGATATTGTCAGCGGCAGGCCTGTGGGTGCACTGGATGAGATATTTATTGTCAATTTCATAAAACCCGGTGCGGTGTTCATTGCCAGGGGTGAAATGTGGCGGGTGATGGAGATATTGCATGACAGGCAGCGCATCAAGGTGGAGCCGGTACGCGACCCTGGCGGTGAGATACCTTCATGGGTGGGCGAGGAGATCCCTGTGCCCTTTGGAGTGGCTGATGGGGTTTGTAGTATCAGGGCGAAAATAGGCAGTAAGATCGGGGCGGGACTTACCGATGATGAGATCGCCAGGAACCTGATGGAACAGTTCCCCACTGACAGGGCCACAACTATAAGCGTGGTGGATATCATGCGCAAACAGGTGGATGAAGGGTTTGCAATGCCCACGCAGGATAACATTACAGTGGAAGATGCCAAAGGGTCTGTAATAATCAATATCTGCGGGGGCCACAAGGTCAATAATACTATTGGTGGAGTACTTAGTGCCCTGCTTTCTGCCAGGCTGGGCACCAGTGTTGCAATGGAGATAGACCCTTACAGGATCAAACTTGACCTTCCCAGAAGGATCGGGGCAGCAGATGTAGTCAGGCTTATAATGGACCTGGACCCTGCTCATGTGGAACCTATTATCGAGATGTCTTTAAAGCACACCACTTTTTTCAAGTGGAAGATGATACAGGTAGCCAAAAAGTTCGGTGCTATAAACACAGATGCCGATTATGAGCGGATAAGCCTGCAGAGGTTACTTGATGTATACGATGGCACGCCTATGTATGACGAGGCTGTGAGGGAGATATTCCAGGATAAGCTGGACATTGGAAGGACTGTTGATATAATCGGGCGCATTGCTTCGGGTGAGGTCATACTGGCGGCAGGTAAGGTAAGTCCCATTGGCATGTCCGGTTTTACGGGTGGCAGGGACCTGGTGTCCCCGGCAAGGGCAGATGCTTCTATCATCGAGGCACTGAAGCAGAGGATAATGAACGACAGGGTGATCCTGTTCTGTGTAACCTGTAAGAAGTGGGTATCAAGAACCAGGGTATCCCGTGTGCAGGAAATACCTGAATGCCCTTTGTGTGAGAGCAGGATGATCGCTGCCTTGAAACCCTGGGAGGAGGAGGAGATAAAGGTGTTTAAGATTAAGGAGAAGACTGCTGATGACCTGAAACGGGCACGCCGGGTATACAGGAACGCCAGCCTGGTACTGTCCCACGGCAGGACCGCGGTCATTGCCCTGGCGAGCAGGGGGCTGGGACCTGAGACTGCGTCCAGGGTAATAAGGAAGATGCGTAGGGATGAGGATGGGTTCTACCGGGATATCCTGGAGGCTGAAAGGAATTATGTCAGGACAAAGAGGTTTTGGGATTAGTTTGTTCGTATGGTCACTTTATTATTATTAAGTATATAATATAGTATTGTATTAGCCGTATTATTCCTTCAAAAACAACTTCGTAACACGTTTTCTATCCTCCTTTACTTGAAAATGTGTTTTCCACCAAAATCCAATACGGCTATTACAATTAATAACAAGGTGGCTATATTTTGGATATAGATGATGTTTTAGTTTGTCTATCACAAATTGATAAAACTAATCTACATAAAACGATTCACTGAAACTGTCCAAGTATTACATTCCACGATTAACTTGTCGTGACGCTAGGCGATAAATCAAATTAGAAATGGGATTTTCGAAGTTAATTTAATTTTCTTATACTGGAGTAGAATGATGCCAACATATTTATATCTCATCATTGTAGTTTAATATTGGAGGTGAAAGTATGCTTTGTATACTATGGTTCGAGTGGGCTCCGGAGAATACGTCAAAAGTTTTGGAAGTTTGGAAACAATTCAAATATCCTGCTGAGGTAAAAGTGATAAACAGGTATCTCATGATAGGTAGGCATATCTCAGTGGCAATATTTGATGCCCCAAACGAAGAAGCAATTTTGAAGGTAACACATCCATTCTGTGAATTTGGCGTGCCCCATGTAACTCCTGCAATACCGCTTGAAGAAGCACTGGAAATGATGGAGAGGATGTAAAAAAAATATTTTTAAATATTTTCATTATGTTGTTGTGGTAAATTTACCACCTCAACATCTTTTTTTATTCGTGTGTGAAGCTAATGTAAACGCTAAATTTTTCTCAGTCGGTCACACAAAAGAGCATTCGCAACCATCCAAGCAATTATTTTCTGCTCAGGCTTCCACTGTGACTGGGAGTGTCGCCAATCGCTAAGGCCACCTTACGTTCGCTTGCGCTTTGGGCTGTAGCTGCCTATACTAGGGAACTCCGCGCAGCACTTCACGATGCCGTACTTCCCGTTCTCTTCATCTGGGAGGAGAGCCCGGACAGAATGTCTAGGGCATCTTGAGGGGGCATAAAATATTGAGATATGTTAATCCTAAACTTTTGTAGAATAACTTTAATTACTATTAATTACTAATATTGTCAAAAATAGTAATTAATGGTTATTATGAAAATCCCAGAAAAACCTCCATCATCAGACATTAAAGCAAACGAAATTGATGAAATATATAAATATTTAAGGAACGAATCATTTAGACAGTCATTTTTAGATATTTATAATAGATATTTATATTGGTCAGAATTAAAACATAAGAAAATTTCCCAACAGATCAGTCCTGAAATATTATGGAAAATCACCAAAACACAAAGAGACTCCCATCCTGAAATAATAAAATTAAGTGACCTCGAAGGATTTGAGTTTAAATATAATTTAACTCCTTATATCAACCAAAAACTTCACGATTTTGATCTTAATTTAGGGGGAAATCTTGAAGGAAATATTATCCCAAAGGATGATAAAAAACAATATTTAATTAATTCAATTATGGAAGAAGCAATTGCTTCAAGTCAAATAGAAGGAGCTGTTACTACCAGAGAACATGCCAAATCGATGTTGAGAAAGGGGGGAAAACCAAAAAACAGGTCTGAACAAATGATTCTCAACAATTATAATACAATTAAAAAAATAAAACCATTAATAAATAAAGAACTTACTTCTGAACTAATACTTGAAATTCATACTTCAATTACCAAAGACACTTTGGAAGATTCAGGTAACGAAGGTAAATATAGAGCTGCAAATGACATATCTGTAGTGGATTTAACAGGGAATGTTGTTTACCATCCCCCGGACTATAAAAAAATAGAACAATTAATGGACGATTTTTGTAATTTTGCAAATGAAAGTGATGAGACCAGATTTATTCATCCAATGATCAGAGCCATTATATTGCATTTTATAATTGGGTATATCCATCCTTTTGTAGATGGAAATGGAAGAACAGCAAGAGCAATTTTTTATTGGTATTTGCTTTCAAGAGATTACTGGTTAATAGAGTACATGTCTATTTCAAGAATTATTATTAAATCACGCACACAATATGCAAAAGCATATTTATATACTGAACTTGATGAAAATGATTTAACCTATTTTATAAATTATCAGCTAAAAACAACAGACTTAGCCTTTCACAATCTTAAAAAGTATATAAATGAGAAAAATCAGGAAAAACGGGATTTATATGATTTCAGGATAATTAAGGACATAAATGATAGACAAATATATATATTAAAATTTATTTTTGATGACCCTAAGTTTTCATTTACAATAAAAGAGGTACAAAATAGGTTCAATACTGCTTATGAAACAGCTAGAAAAGATATTATTTATTTAGAAAAATTGGGACTTTTAGAAAAAACTACCTCTGGGAAAAAGAAATTAGTATATTACCGATCACAAAAATTTGATGACATTATCCGAAAATTAATAAAATAGGTTTGGGCTTGCATCTCACATTTCGCACCCATCTTTTGTAATATTTATCTTTTTTCCACCAACAGCCCATTCTCCTCCTCACCAAAAGCCCTTGAAAAACCTTGCAAAAATCAAAAATCCCGAACTCCATAGGCTCGCCCGACTCCCGCATCAACTCCAGCCCCTGCTCTGAGGATAAGATACAGGACGGGCAGTTGGTCAGCAGGTCGTACGCACCCTATTCCTTTGCCATTTCTGTCCTGTGTGTGGAATGATTGTCAGGGGGCTGTGGATAAATTGTGTGAACACCTGCTTTTTTAGGATTTGTTTTTAGAGACCGTTACATTACGTGTTGATACTCAATTTTTTCTTTGTAGACTTCACTTTCTTGGCAAATAATGATATTGATTATACATTGAAAATTATACGAAAATCGCAATGTAGGCCATTATAATTTCAACTTATATGCTACAATCTAATTAGTTGCCATATACCGCAAATCAAGGTTAATTTTATTTACCAATATGAATTGTAACGGTCTCCAAATAGCTCTTAATCATTAATAGATGCATTCGGTTTTTCTAAAAACCATAAGCAATGAGACTATTAGATTCCTTTAAAGTTCACGTATGGAAGTACCTCTCACTCGTACCTGCTCAGGTATTTAAAATCCGGATGACCTGCCATATCCAGCAGATAGGCAGACCATCTTGCCCATGGTTTCCGATGTTCATTTAAAAAAGCAACCATCTGATCAGCAGTCTTTATACCAATGGGGTGGCCATAATATGTACCGTCCCCCATGTCAATGACATTCTCTCCTTGCCATTCTGGCGTTCTCGGATTTACATCTGGGTTCTTGAAATATCTATAGTCCCCAGGGAAGTAATCTCTTCTTTTGTAACTACTAAACCCAAGGTCTTCGTCTCTGTACCACCAACCAAGCAGATAAAGTCCCGCAAACAGTCTGTCAAAGGTCTCCTTATGGAGTGATTCGAGAACTGCTTTGTAATAAACAATAACCATTGCCGTGGCACATTCAAATGAGTATTTCGAGCCATTCGTAAAGATATCCGTAATAGCGGTGGAGGGGGTCACGCCCTGTTTTAACAGAAATCCGCCATCGCGCGTGAAATACCAGTAGTCTGAGTTGCACTTTGAGTAATAGAATGAGGCAAAGGTCACTCCACTCAGATCAAGGTCTCTGGAAGCAGCAATGATATTCATCCTCAACTTCAGTTCAAACTGCAGTTGGCCTAGCGAATCGTAATCATATACCGCCAAACTTGAAGCCATACTATCAATAATCTTTCTTCCAATGCTGCCTGTCGGCCACTGTCCATCAATGTTACTGGGAGAAACAGTGGTTCCAGCGATTTTGATCATCGTGAACCTCCCAACTTTTGTGCGTTTTGTCGTTCCTTCAATGGTCTGCGAACCCACGTTTTCCAATCATCGAAACTTTGATAACGCATCACTTCTGATTGTGTTGCAAAACTATCTTTTACCGCCTCATCCTCATTTTCGAATTCTTCCAGAATTTGATATTCTTCCTTTGTCAGAGGCGTAAGTATCTCTCCGGAATCAACCGACACAGACCTTCCCAGGTATTTGCCCCTCAAGACTACATCATAGGGCACCGGCTTGCTGGTCTCCTGGAAACTTTCACCACGGTAATGCAGAAACGGACTGTTTTCTTCAAGCCACGCCTGAAAAATCCGATAATGCAGCTCGCCTTCAGTATCTTTATGGACATCGATTCCAGGCACAAAGCCAAGGAGACGACGCGCTAAGTTAGCCTCTTTAACTTGCGGAGACCGCAGACGATTTGCAATCAGATCCAAAGTATATGGCTCGCGTGCTTCAAAGAAAGCCCTAATTAGATAGTCATTGAAAAACTCTTTTTCGGAGCGAGTAAAGATCAAATCGGCTATGAGAGGCAAAACCGTTTCATCTCGGAATACTGTTGTTAAAAGTGACGCCGTGGTGTCCAGCACCTGGGTAAATTCGGCACTCAAACCGTCATCCTTGCTTCCGGTTTCCAGCATCCATCTCAAAACGGCCTGAACCATTTGTATGTGGTCACATATCGATAAACGACAAGAGGCGGTAGGAGATTCTTTCTCACGAGAAAGGATATCCTCCACAATCTCCATAGAGATTCGATTCCGTTCACTCAACTGCTCAAGAATAGCTAACTTCTTTATCTCATCCCGGAGTAAAAATAGGGAAGTAAACTGCAAATTTTCATGATTAAGTGAATTAACCGCGGCTTCTTTATTATGATCGGTTGATTCCTTGAAGACTTTCTTCAGCTTGTCAATACCCTCCTCAAGCCTGACTTGATCTAGAAAGGCTATTCTTTCCTGAGTTCCAATCGGTGCTGTCATATTATTTCCCCCTCATCTTCATCATGTATCTTCACCTCTACGCAATCATACAACGTAGCTCTAAAATCTGTTTAAGTTTGGTGGTGTATAAGCTTTTCGATTTTTTGGGGCCTTGGGATAAAATTCATTTAACACTTCAATCAATGAATGAATTGTATTTTGGACTTTGAAGGACAAAATGGAAAATCGGGAGGTAGAGTATTGTTTACAGGCCTTGGACTTAAGTCTGGGGTATAAGTGAACAACCTCCCACTATAACTCTCCCCCACCCCATCCTCCTCCTCACCAAAAGCCCTTGAAAACACCTTGTAAAAATCAAAAATCCCGCACTACATAGGCCCGCCCGACTCCCGCATCAACTCCAGCCCCTGCTCTAAGAATAAGATACAGGACGGGCAGTTCGTCAGCGCCTGTAGGCACCCTCTTTCTTTACCATTTTTATCCTGTGTGTGGAATGATTGTCAGGGAGGTGGGGGTAAATTGTGTGTGCACCTGCTTATTCATTGATTTTATAAATATTTTTATGGTGTGCCAAACAATGATTTCTATGAAATAGAAATCAAAGAGGATTATTTTATGGAGTGCTAATAATGACACGTTTCGTTATTCCAATAAATATTTCTACTAATGATTTCAACATAGTTTATGTTGAAAATTCTGTAGAAAAAAAATCCTGAATACTTGAGAGGTAAGCAAAAAATGTTCAGACCACGTATCTATGTCGACACTTCTGTAATAGGAGGTTGTTTCGATGAGGAATTTGATGATTACTCTCTTCAATTATTTGATGAATTCATTTCTGGAAAGAAAATACCAATTATTTCAGATATAGTGTTGTTTGAACTTGAAGGTGCACCTGAAAATGTAAAAAAAATCCTTGAGAAAGTTCCAAATGCCAACATAGAGTATATTTCTCTTAATAAGGAGTCAACTGCACTTGCAAATGCATACCTTGATGAGGGTGTTGTATCAGAGAATAGTCTTTCGGATGCACGCCATATGGCTATTGCGACAGTGGAACGAGTTGATATCTTAGTAAGCTGGAATTTTAAACATATCGTAAATATCAACAGGATCCATCTATTAAATTCAGTCAATCTTAAGTTAGGATTTCCGATTCTTGAAATTAGAAGCCCAAGGGAGATACTCGATGAAGAATAAAAAATTTGATGCTGTGAAGATGAAACGTCAATTGCAAAAAGAAGCCGAGTTGAAATTAGCCAATTTATCAGAAAAAGAGCAATTTGAATTATTTCATAAGAAGTTTGGGTATTTAATAAAACAAAAAGCAAAAATACACTCAGCTTAAAAGGAGCTTATTGTTTCGGCAATCTTGGAAAGTCGATCAACAATTGCATCATCTTCAATGGACGCTTTCGCCTATTCCACCTCTGTCCACATTCACGACATCCCCCACCTCCCACTCTAACTTCCCCCTACCCCATCCTCCTCCTCCTCACCAAAAGCCCTTGAAAGCACCTTGAAAAATCAAAAATCCCGCACTCCACCGGTTCGCCCGACTCCTGCATCAACTCCAGTCCTTGCTCTAAGAATCAGATACAGGGCGGGCAGTTCGTAAGCAGCTTGTTGGCACCCTCTTCCTTTGCTATTTCTATCCTGAGTATGAAGATAAACTGTATCTGGGACATTGACAGATGACATAAAAAATCGGCACGAATATTGAATGTATGACTGTTTTCACTCCAACAATGTGATTAATTCATCTCTTGAATATCCAGATTGTTTAATTATTGAAATTAAAGTTCCTTTTGGAATAGGGTTCCTTTTCGGAATTATAACAAGAAATTTTTCACCATAAAGTCCTTCTCTGACTAAAGCAGTATGACTTCCTTTCCCTTTGATTGGGGCATAGTCAAATCCTGCTTTAAGCAGACTTTTTATAATTTTGTCCGATGAAACTAACGGAAGTTTACTCAAACTGCAACACCGATATTGGATGTGAATTTATTTGATGACTCAATCGAAGCTGTGAAATCATCCAAAATTCCAAGGATTTTTGCGTTTTCAATATATAACTCTACAGCTTCTTTCAAGTTTTCGAGAGCTTCTTGTGGTGTATCGCCTGCACTGGCTACCTCGAGTTCCGGACATTTTGAAACATAAGCCTCATCTTCCTGCCAAATAACTGCCGTAACATTGAATTCTTTCATAATTTTCACTTATTAGAGGTAATGTGGTTTGTGTTATTAAATTTTTGGTGGGACTGGGAAAATGTGTGTCTCAATCAATCTAAAGCAAAATAACCATTATCAAGATTATTTACAAGCATACACCTTGCTGCCCCAGACTTATCGAATCGAAATCAGAGGCATGTGACGACATCCCCCACCTCCCACTCTAACTCCCCCCGATCCCATCCTCCTCCTCACCAAAAGCCCTTGAAAACACCTTGTAAAAATCAAAAATTCCGCACTCCAAAGGCTCGCCCGACTATTGCATCAATTCCAGCCCCTGCTCTAAGAATAAGATAAAGGGCGGGCAGTTGGTCAGCGCTTGTTGGCACCCTGTTTCCTTGCTATTTTTATCCTGTGTGTGGAATAATTGTCGGGGGGCTGGGGGTAAGCTGCGTGTACACCTTTTTTTGGGAGTGGTTTTTAGAAATATTTTTATGAGATTGCGTTTATTGTATTTTGAAGTGTGTGGTTATGAACTGTATTCGGGACATTGACGGACGAAATGGAAAATCAGGAGGCAGAGTATTATTTACAGGCCTTGGACTTAAGTCCGGCGTAAAATTTGTTCTCGAACCTTCTCGGTTTAAGAGAACAATTCCAAAAGCTGCGTCTTTATTTCCTTAATTTTTTCTTCTTTCAATTGTGCAACAATTTTTCTAATAATTTCTTTTTCGACTGCGTATATGGAATCAACTCTCACATAGCTAGGTTCTATATTGACAGTACCTTCTGCCAAATCATATTTTATTATCTCTGATTCCCATACACCACCTCTACTTCTAGAGGTGACCCTTAAAACGACTACATCAATGGCGGTTTCATTATATTTCGAACTGCTGATCACCAGAGCAGGTCTGTACTTAGTTTCTTTAAAGTTGCTATAGGAAAAATCTACAAGTACTATACTTCCCTGTTTTACCTGCATTTATTGCTCCCTAGCGATTTTATTAACTGAGTACTTCTTCCACGCCTTATCATCATTCTCCCAATCGATTTTCTTGGGAGTTATATCGATTTTTTGAAGAACGACTTTACCAGTTTCAATAGTAATGTCTAAATAATCTCCCATGTTAATATCCAATTGCTCCCGGATAGACTTAGGAAGGGTTAATAGCCCTTTTGATGATACTTTTACTAATTCACTCATTTCTTAGATGTTAAGATTCTAAGATATTAAACCTTTTGTACCCTTTCAAATCGGTTTTAATAAAAAAAAAGATTGGACTCTATGAATCTCATGAACCAAAGCTGATGCCAAGGTGTTTTCAGCCCAAAGTCTGTGACGATATCATCCCATCGGCTTCCATTCTAAGTCCCCCTCACCCCATCTTCCCCCTCACCAAAAGCCCTCGAAAACACCTTGCAAAAATCAAAAATCCCGCACTCCATAGACTCGCCCGATTCCCGCATCAACTCCAGCCCCTGCTCTAAGGATAAGATACAGGACGGGCAGTTGGTCAGCAGCTTGTGGGCACCCTGTTCTTTTGCTATTTTTACCCTGTGTGTGGAATGATTGTCAGGGAGATGTGGGTAAGCTGCGTCTACACCTGCTTTTCGAAAACAGGGTCGTCACGACATCCCCCACCTCCCACTCTAAGTCCCCCTCACCAAAAGCCCTTGAAAACACCTTATAAAAATCAAAAATCCCGCACTCCATAGGCTCGCCCGCCTCCCGCATCAACTCCAGCCCCTGCTCTAAGGATAAGATACAGAACGGGCAGTTGGTCAGCAGCTTGTTGGCACCCTGTTTCTTTGCTATTTTTATCCTGTGTGTGGAATGATTGTCAGGGGGCTGGGGGTAAGTCGCATGCACACCTGCTTTTCGAAAACGGTGTCTTCACGACATCCCATACCTCCCACTCTAACTCCCCCCAACCCATCCTCCTCCTCACCAAAAGCTCTCGAAAACACCTTGTAAAAATCAAAAATCCCGCACTCCATAGGCCCGCCCAATTCCCGCATCAACTCCAGCCCCTGCTCTAAGGATAAGATACAGGGCGGGCAGTTGGCCAGCAGCTTGTTGGCACCCTGTTTCTTTGCTATTTTTATCCTGTGTGTGGAACGATTGTCAGGGGGCTGGGGGTAAGCTGCGTGTACACCTGCTTTTCGAAAACGGGGTCGTCACGACATCCCCCACCTCCCATTCTAACTCCCCCCTACCCCATCCTCCTCCTCACCAAAAGCCCTTAAAAAAACCTTGTAAAAATCAAAAATCCCGCACTCCATAGGCTCGCCCGACTTCCGCATTAACTCCAGCCCCTGCTCTAAGGATAAGGTACAGGGCGGGCAGTTCGTCAGCGCTCGTGCGCACCCTCTTCATTTGCCATTTCTATCCTGCGTATGGAATGATTTTCAGGGAGCTGCGGGTAAGTTGTGTGTACACTCGCTTTTTTGGGAGTTTTTTAGAAATATTTTTCTGAGATTGAGTTTATTGTACTTAGGAGGGGGTGGTTATGAACTGTATTCGAGACTTTGACGGACGAAATGGAAAATCGGGAGGCAAAGTATTATTTACAGGCTTCGTTTCTTAAATCTGGGGTATGTGACTTCATAGAAAGCGAGTATATACTCGAGGTCGAGTTAATTAAGTAAACGATTTCTTTCATGGGGTAGGTTAATATTATAGTATATTCTTAAGTTAACAGAAAATTATTTCTATATCATAGAAGATAATCATCATGGGCATGAACTTAAAAAAACCGACATTATATTTAGAATCAACAATTCCAAGCTACCTTACAGCACGCCCAAGCCGAGACTTGATTGTGGCTGCTCATCAGCAAATTACTCATGAGTGGTGGCAGCAAGTTCGAACTGACTTTGATATATACATTTCCGAAGCAGTTTTAGATGAGATAAGTGCTGGAAATTCTGAAGCTGCATCGCGACGTTTAACTATTGTAGAGGAAATGCCAATTTTAGCACTGAGTGAAGAGGTAGGATCCTTAGCTATAGAGTACCAAAACGAACTTGGCTTACCATACTCAGCACAGTTGGATATAGTGCACTTGGCATGTGCAGTAGTATATGAGTTGGATTATCTATTGACTTGGAATTGTAAACATCTTGCAAACGGTGTGATTATTCAACGCCTTAATGTTGTAAATACCACGCTTGGCCGTAAAACACCAGTTATCATTACACCGGAGGAGCTTCTAGAGATACCGGAAGGAGGACTATAATGTGGAATGATCCTATTGTTGAAGAGATTCATAAAACCCGCAAAAAGATTGCTAGGGAATATGATTATGATCTAAACCGTATTCTGAACCATCTTCGGAAAAAAGAAATTGAGAATTCGGATAGAGTAGTATTTAAAACGAGCTAACAACGAGCAAGATAATTCATATCTACCCACCCCACCTCTGTCCACATTAATGACATCCCCCACCTCCCACTCTAACTCCCCCATGCCCCATCCTCCTCCTCACTAAAAGCCCTTGAGAACACCTTGTAAAAATCAAAAATCCCGCACTCTATAGGCTCGCCCGACTCCCGCCTCAACTCCAGCCCCTGCTCTAAGAATAAGATACAGGACGGGCAGTTGGGTCAGTAGCATGTACGCACCCTCTTCCGGTGCCATTTCTAGCCTGTGTGAGAAGAAAAAAACTGTATCTGGGACATTGACAGATGACATAAAAAATCGG
>Ga0255421_1064_pt1 | contig 23541 bp, 24 predicted proteins | sample ANMaggSSYBR02G10_FD_182637 | JGI IMG/M metagenome (GOLD analysis project Ga0255421, IMG submission 182637) | Sediment cell enrichment communities from methane seep in Santa Monica Basin, California, United Staets - ANME aggregate JGI... | ecosystem: Environmental > Aquatic > Marine > Cold seeps >... | reverse complement strand
TTAATGAACTTTCAGTGAAATATGTGGATTTTCATGTATGTATTCACAAAATTTATGGATATTAAGATGTTAGCTTCGTGTGTTGGAAATTCTCAGAGCTTCAAGGTGTTGTAAAAAGTTGTTTTTGGGACAGCCTGTTTTGTACCTTTTCAAATCGGTTTAAATCAAAAAACGAATGGACTCTATGAACCTCATGCACCCAAACTGATACTTCGGTGCTTTCAGCCCGAGGTCCGTGACTTTTCGGGAGGCTGACATGGCGTACATGGAATTCGGGATGGTCGCGTAGTCAAAAGGTTTTTATGGGGTGGGGTTGGTACATAATAATTAAGTGACTCTAAAATATGGGTGAATCATGACTGAAGAAAACAACACAGTATCTAACTTCCATATACTACCAGATTTTCATTCCAATACACACTTTCTGGCACAAGAAGATATGGAAGAAATATATGATGAGACATTCTGGGCTCGTCAACGCGAATTGCTTAAAGAAAAGGATAAGTTTGTAAGCATTGATGAGTTATGAAATACGTCTTCATCCAAAAGCTGCAAGTTTTCTCAATAGGTGCAATCAAGCAACTAAAGAGCAATTAAAATCCAAAATAAGAGTATTGGAGAATCATCCGAAACTCAAACGATCTGGTGCTGATATTAAGAAAATCAGAGATGCTAACCCAGAAGCATATAGGTTGAGGATAGGCGATTACAGAGTGATTTATGTTATCGAAGAGAGCATCGTTTGGATTACAGAAATAATGCATCGACAAAAAGGCTATCGTTAGCATTAATTTTTCTGCTATTGTACTCACATGTTCCACGCACCTCAGCTACGCTTACACATGTATGCGACCTCAAGCCCGCAGATGCCCCCAAATTCTATTCGGAGTGGCGCGGACGGGGCTTCAACTGACCATTCCTCCAAACCCTTATCCCTCCTACACCCCAATATACCTCCTATGCTCTCAATCGGAATCATTACCCGCGGCAAGTACGGCAGGCGGCTGCTGGACACTATCACCCACCACACAGAATTCACAGTCTCATCCGCAGACATACCCCCCACCCTGCCCGACTTCATCGACGACCCCGCACCCTTCGTGGACAACCTTGACCTTGCCCCCGGCGTACTGTCCTCTGACCTTCTCATCACCTACAGCCTGAATCCCGACATCACACCTGAGATCGTCAAACGTGCAGCCAGTGCGGGAGCAAAGGCCATCATCATACCAGGAGGCTGGGCCAGTGCCGGTGACCCAGAGCAAATGAAGGAGATATCCGCACAGTACGGCACCAGGATACTGGTAGAGGACATCTGCTGCGATATAGGTGGTGATACTGACTCTACCGACTATACCGACCCCACCATCAACGAATTTGCATCCGTGCTGGGCCGCCCCAAGTTGGAAGTGCAGCTTGGGGACGGGGAAATAAGCGATGTAAAGGTGCTCTGCGGTGCTCCATGCGGTTCAACATGGTGGATGGCAAAACACCTAAAAGGCGTCCCGGTCTCAGAAGCACCCGCCTGGGCCGGCCTGCTGGTGCAGCAGTACCCCTGCCGGGCTGTCCGGGGAATGACCGGGGGGATACACCACTCAGCAGAACTGCACAAACGTGCAATGCAAGCAGCAATTAAGAAATACTATGGCGATAATGATTAGTGTATGGGAGAAAATGATTCAATATATGAAGAATCTTTAAAAGTACACGAACTGCATCGCGGTGTGCTTGAAGTAGCAAGTAAAGTGTCGCTGGATGATATGCATGACCTGAGCATTGACTATACTCCAGGCGTAGCTGAACCCTGCAGGGTCATCCGGGCAGACCCGGATGAGGTTTATAAATATACCAGTAAAGGCAATTTTGTTGCAGTGGTCACAGACGGCTCTGCTGTACTGGGGCTGGGAGACATCGGGGCAGCAGCCGCCATGCCTGTAATGGAAGGTAAAGCAATATTGTTCAAACATCTGGGCGGCATTGATGCATTTCCAATATGCCTGGACACGAAAGATACCGAAGAGATCATAAAGACCGTAAAGCACATAGCGCCAACCTTTGGGGGCATCAACCTGGAGGATATTAGTGCACCCCGTTGTTTCGAGATCGAAGAGAGGTTGCGGCAGGAACTGGATATACCAGTGTTCCATGACGACCAGCACGGCACTGCGGTTGTGGTCTATGCCGGACTGATCAATGCACTGAAAATAGTGGATAAAGATATCAGTAATATCAGGGTAGTCATAAACGGTGCCGGTGCTGCCGGTGCTGCAATCGCGCTTACTCTTATACGAGCTGGTGTACGTGACCTGGTGATATGTGACAGCCGGGGCATACTCGGCCAGTCACGCAGGGAAGGTATGAACTCCATGAAGTTCATGCTTGCTGGCCTGACCAATATCAGGGGTTTGATGGGTGGGCTGGAAATAGCTATGCAAGGAGCCGACGTGTTCATCGGTGTATCTGTAGGTGGAATTGTTTCTAAGGATATGGTGCGCAGTATGGCTGCAGACCCCATCGTGTTTGCAATGGCAAACCCTGTTCCTGAGATCATGCCAGAGGATGCAGTGAATGCCGGTGCCAGGGTGATGGCCACAGGCCGTTCGGATTATCCCAACCAGGTGAACAACGTGCTGGGGTTCCCTGGCATCTTCAGGGGTGCGCTGGATACAAGGGCCACAGATATCAATATCGAGATGAAGATGGCTGCTGCCAGGGCACTGGCAGGTATCATTGAAGATGAAAAACTGGATGATAAGCACATCCTGCCCGGACCGCTTGATAAACGAGTAGTACCTGTTATTGCGGCGGCAGTGGCTGAGGCATCAGTGCTGAGCGGGGCTGCAAGAGTTACACCACATCCAGACGAAGTAGCCAGGCATGCCAGGGAAATGGTGCAGTACAGTAAATTGCACAAAATATAAATTGATTCAATGTCCGGCAGTACACGGCTGTTTTTGTTGATGGCAGCAGATAAACATCAGCAGCATCAAAACCTATAAACTTTATAGACTATATAGGATATAAAAAATCGGGATAATATTATTTTCGATCAGGAGGATTCAAATTGACAAAAATTACAGTCGTAGGTGCCGGATTTGTGGGCGCCACCACAGTCCAGCGTATCGCAGAGAAAGAACTGGGCGATGTGGTAATGACAGACATTATAGATGGCATGCCCCAAGGTAAGGCACTGGACCTGATGGAATCAGCACCAATTGTTGGTTTTGATGTGAATGTGGTAGGGACCAATGATTACAAGGATATGCAGGATTCCGACATTGTTGTAATAACAGCCGGAATTGCCAGAAAGCCGGGAATGAGCAGGGACGAACTTGTAAAGACCAACAGCAAAATAGTAAGCGAGGTCAGCGAGAACATCAATAAATATGCACCCGACTCCATTGTTATCGTAGTAACTAATCCTCTTGATATAATGACCTATGTAGCCCTCATGAAGACGGGTTTCCACCCCGGTAGAGTGATCGGCATGAGCGGGGTACTGGACTCTGCCAGGTTCGCCACCTTTGTGGCTATGGAACTGGGCTGTTCTGTCAAAAACGTTGATGCCATGGTACTTGGCGGACACGGGGACTTAATGATACCGCTGCCCAGGCACACTACAGTGTCAGGTATACCCATCACTGAACTTATGGACGAAGCTGCCATTGACAGGCTGGTGCAGCGTACAATCAACGGTGGTGCCGAGATCGTAGAACTGCTAAAGACAGGCAGTGCATTCTATGCGCCCTCTGCAGCCATCACTTTAATGGTGGAATCCATTGTACGGGACCAGAAACGCATCCTGCCTGTCGCGGCCTATATGTACGGGCAGTACGGCCATGAGGAAATATACCTGGGCGTGCCTGTGAAACTGGGACGGATGGGTGTGGAAGCGGTAATAGAATTAGACCTTACTGAACCTGAACAGGAGATGCTTGCCCGGTCGGCAGAGGCTGTGAAAGAAGCTATTTCAACACTGGATTTATGAATGCATTAAAAAGCCAGGTAGTGGCAGATGCTGTAGAAAAGATAATCAAGCAGGCAGAGAACAGACTGCCTGTTGATGTGATCGAGGCTTTGGTTGGTGCCATGGATGCAGAAACCGATAAAACTGCCACGGCCCAGCTCGATGCCATACTGGAGAACATTTCTATTGCAGATGACAGGGCCATCCCAATGTGCCAGGATACTGGGATCCTGGTGTTCTTTGTCGAAATTGGCAGGGACGCACGTATTGGTTTTGACCTGGATGGTGCCATCTACCAGGGTGTGAAGCAGGCGACAAACAGCGTGCCATTGCGTCCCAATGCAGTTGAGCCCCTGACAAGGCTAAACTCAGGTGACAATACCGGGGATGGTCTGCCTGATATCAATTATTCCTTTAAGGACGGTAAGGCCATCACTATCACAGTGGCCCCGAAAGGTGCGGGCTCAGAGAATATGAGTGCTTTCAGGATGTTAAAGCCATCACAAGTGGGTAGTGTCAAGGATTTTGTGGTCGAGACCGTGCAGAATGCCGGGGGTATGCCATGCCCGCCCATTATTGTGGGCGTAGGTATTGGCGGCAGTTTCGACAAGTCTGCAAGGCTGGCAAAGCGCTCGTTACTGCGAAACCTGGGAGATATGGATGAATATGAACTGGATATACTGCAAGCTATTAATTCACTGGGTATCGGTCCCATGGGACTGGGCGGCAGGACCACTGCACTGGCTGTGCATGTGGAGAAAGCTCACTGCCATACAGCATCGCTGCCTGTGTCAGTGAATATACAGTGCTGGGCTAACCGGCATGCATCAGTAACCCTGGATGCAGGATATGACCTGACTCACCTGAGTGAACAGTACAAGACCAGGCATCACCCGATCGAACAGCACAAGACTAAGCATCACCTGACTGAGCAGCATAAGACCAGGCATCACCTGGCCGAAAAGCACATGACCGGGCAGGACGTGCCCCATCACCTGACCACACCCCTTACCCGGGATGATATTATGGAATTGCAGGCAGGGGACATAGTTTACCTTTCAGGCACCATATATACGGCAAGGGATGAAGCACACTTAAGGATTCTGGAACTGACTAACGAGGGTAAGCCGTTGCCATTTGACCTGGAAGGTGCTGCTCTTTATCACTGCGGGCCGCTGATGCAGAAAGACAAAGGTGGCTGGAGGACAGTTGCAGCAGGACCTACTACCAGTGCCAGGATGACTGACATGACACCCCAGGTGCTTGACAACTACAATGTCAGGGCCATCATTGGTAAAGGTGGCATGAAAAACATTGCACCGGTCCTGGAGGAAAGGTGTGTGTATCTGGCATATACAGGTGGGTGTGCGGCTCTGGCTGTGGATATGATAAAGGATGTCAGGGACGTGCACTGGCTGGATCTGGGGATGCCGGAGGCTGTTTGGGTGCTGGAGGTTGAGAATTTCGGGCCGCTTGTTGTGGGAGTAGATGCAAAGGGCAGGGACCTCTATGAAGAGGTACTTGGATTGGCTTTGAAATGAAACGGTTCACGATGTATTGACACTCTCTAATTAGTGATATTGGAATCATCATACTCATACTCTTTGAAAAGCTCTTGTATTTATTATTTTAATTTTTATTTCACTTAAATTTATTGAATTGTGACAGTATCTCCAAAACATTTCCAATTTTCTTATCATATCTATGAGGATCTGGACCTCTCCAGATAGATCCGAACGGAGGATATTTTCTATAACTTTGTAAACCAATATATTTAAATATTAAAAAAACAAAAAAACTAGTACAATCATTTTCGGAGGGAATTATGTCCATTGACCTTGATAATCTACCAGAACAACTAAATGCTGCTAGCATATTTATCGATGAGAACATTCGTGATAAAAGAGGAGATAATATTGCGATATACTATGGTGATGAAATACTGACTTATCATGATGTTTTTAATAAGGTAAATAAAACAGGTAATGCCCTGAAGAATTTGGGAGTAAATGTAGAAGAAAGAGTAATGCTACTATTATTCGACTCACCTGAGTTTGTTGCCAGTTTTTTTGGAGCCATAAAAATTGGTGCGGTTCCGATTCCCATTAATACAATGCTGAATTCGAAAGATTTTCAATATTACTTAAATGATAGCGGCGCTAAGACATTAATTGTTCAAAGCACACTGTTAAAAGAAATAGAAAACATCAAGGATGATTTAAAATATCTAAAAAATATTATCGTCGTCGAAAGTGAAGAAACCAAGTATCAATCGTTTGATGATTTTATAAAAAATGAATCCAGTGATCTGGAAGCAGCAGAGACTAACAAAGATGATGCCGCATTCTGGTTGTATAGTTCAGGAAGTACTGGATCTCCAAAAGGAGTCGTGCACTTGCACCATGATATGCTCTATTCCAGTGATCTCTATGCAAAAAATGTTCTTGGAATAACTGAGAAAGATATTACATACTCAGTAGCAAAACTCTTTTTTGCATACGGACTTGGAAATAGCCTTTATTTTCCATTCAGGGTTGGAGCTTCAGTAGTCTTATTTCCAGATAAACCGGATCCAGATACGGTTTTCCATATAATTGAGAAATATAAACCTTCCCTTTTTTATGGCGTTCCAACACTATATACAAAAATGATTCAAAGCATGGAAAATATGGATAAGAAACCAAATATGGATTCACTTCGCCTGTGCATTTCAGCAGGAGAACAATTGCCTGAAGAAATATACCACAAGTGGAAAAATCACACCAGTCTGGAAGTACTGGATGGAATTGGCTCCACAGAAGCTTTGCATATCTTTATCTCAAATTTTAAAGAGAACGTTAAACCTGGAAGTAGCGGTCAAATAGTTCCAGGGTATGAGGCTAAAATTGTAGATGAAAATGGAATAGATGTTAAAACAGGTGAAATTGGCAATTTATTGATAAAAGGAGACAGTAACGCACCCTATTATTGGAGAAATCATGAAAAAACTAAAGAAACAATGATTGGGGAATGGCTTCATACTGGAGATAAATATTATATGGATTCAGATGAATATTTTTGGCATTGTGGAAGATCTGATGATATGCTGAAAGTGAATGGAATGTGGGTATCTCCAATAGAAATTGAAAATATTTTGATGTCTCATGAGGCGGTTTTAGAGTGTGCGGTGGTAGGTAACCTTGGTGAGGATAAACTTGTTAAGCCTAAGGCTTTTGTAGTGTTGAAAGAAGGCTTCAGTGAAGCTGAAGAACTTAAAGATAAATTGAAAAAACATGTTATTGATAGGACAACACCTTTTAAATATCCAAGGTGGATAGAGTTTATTAATAGTTTGCCAAGAACATCAACTGGAAAAATACAGAGGTTTAAGTTGAGATGCTGAACAATGAAAACATGGATAAGATCCCACGTTCAATCACTGATAACTACTCTGTGGAAATCGTTGAAGAAAGGATTAACTGGCTAAAGAAAAAGACGGAAATTGAACTTTCATACATAACAGAATATTCTATCTCTCCACAGGATACAAGGGGTAATATTGAAAATTTTATTGGAATTGCCCAGGTTCCGGTAGGGCTAGCCGGTCCCCTTAGAATAAACGGAGACCATGCAAAAGATCATTTTTTTATTCCATTAGCTACAACAGAAGGTGCACTGGTCGCAAGTTATAATAGAGGTATGAAAATCATTTCTGAGTCAGGAGGTGCAAATCCCAGACTTCTGAATGATGAAACATATATTGGAGTGATCATTGATTTTAATAACCTTTCCGAAGTTATTGAATTTTTTAACTGGATTGATGATAATTTCAATAAATTGAAAGAGATCGCAGAATCTACCACAAAACATGGAAAATTGCGACATATTGAAAATTTTGTCCAGGGAAAACGTGCATTGTTATATTTCTATTATACAACCGGGGATGCAAGTGGTTTAAATATGATTACAGTTGCAACAAAAGCTGTAATAGATATCATTATGAAAAAGACAAAAGCCCAGAAATACATCCTGCCTGTTACTTTTAATGATAAAAAATCCACGTCAATGAATGTCATAAAAGGCAGAGGCAAAAAAGTCTCAGCAGATGTAGTAATCCCAAGAAAGATAGTAGAAAAATTATTACGAACGACTCCGGAAGAGATGTCTCATAGTTGCTACTCCAATTATCTTATGGCAGGTGCAACCATTGGAACTTTAACATATAACCATCATTTTGCGAACGGGCTTGCAGCCCTTTTTATTGCATGTGGTCAGGATGTGGCTTATGTTGCTGAATCATCAGTTGGTTCCACAACAATGGACACAACAGGAGACGGGGACCTTTATGTAAGTGTCAATTTACCTGATCTGATAATAGCAACCGTGGGAGGAGGCACTGGTCTTGGAACCGCAAAAGAATATCTGGAATTGATTGGATGTTATGGAAACGGAAAAGTTAATAAATTTGCAGAGATAATTGCAGCGGTTTTATTGTCAGGTGAAATTTCCATATGGGGTTCAATAGTCTCAGGAGAATTTACACAGGCACATGACAGATATGGAAGAAATCGGTAGTTTAATACTTTAGATCTGGCAATTTGAATTTAAAAAGTGACGTCCCCTGGGATTTCGATAACGCTCAAATTCGAGGCATCTCGAGGGTGCATAAGAAGAAATAGGTTTATGTTTTTTATATAATTGGAATTCTTCACATCAAGTTAAGATAAATAAATAATCGATAAATAGAAATACTATATAGATTAGAGTTGTTGAAGTTATTATGAATTCTACAGATGAGATATTTACTAATCCACCACTTCACGAAGTAGCTTTTGAAGTTAGATTTCCACATTTATTTTACATAAATCAAAGAATTGGAGAAATTCAATTAGAAATAATGGATGATTTTCCTAAATCTTCACAAATTTTTGAACAAGCATTTGCCATTGATGTGAAGGGAATTGCAGTTAAAGATACTGAAAACCCAATACCAAGTTGGCATTTTGAAAATGAGTCTGGGAAAACAAAAATTACTATTCATTCAAATAAATTAAATATCATTTCCAATGAATATAAATCATATAATCATCCTTCAGAAAAAAATTTCAGAAATATTATAGAAAAAATAGTTACACTTTTTATTAAACATGTCCCAATTAAAAATTTTACGAGACTTGGTATAAGATATATAGATTATTGCCCATTGGAAAAATTAGAAAATGAATACTTTAAAAATTTTTACACACCTCTTTTTGACATTGACAGATATAAATTGGAAGATATTCTAGAAAATAAAATGTTATTTAGAGTAAGAAAAAATGATTATCAGCTCTTATTTCAATCTGCTATTAGGGAAATTGATAACTCTTACAAATATATTATGGACTTTGATGGTTATGCCATTAATGTTGAAGCGAGTAATTTCATAAATGTTACTGATGATTTAAAACGTCTAATAAAAAATGAATTTGTTTCGAATGTTACTGAGAACTTTAAACAATATATGAGAAGGACAAATGAATAAGATGAAGAATATCACGGGTAGTTTAATTATTGAATATGAAGATACTTCTGATATTGATTCAACAGGGGGGAGTATATCATCTCAAGATTTAGACAAAAAAGGATTTGAAGATGATATAGGGTTTGATTTTGAAGAAATAGAAGGATTACACATCCGATATTTAAAATTCGGAAAATACAAAATCGGTTTAATTGAAAATGATAATCATGAAGTTGTGGGTGTTAAGAGTGTCGAAATAATTAAAAAATTGTATTCTGATGAACAAATGAGCAAAAGATACAATTATTGGGATGTTGAAAAATATTATGAGGAAGATTAAACGGTTTTCGCTATGTTTTATAAAGCCCCTCTCGATCAAATTATTAGACAAGGAGATATCATTAAAGGATTGATTAGTCCTGGTGTGATTACTCATAAATTTCTTGATATTGATAATATTAATCATCCAAATCCTTCTTTTTCTATTGATGTTCGATTTAATCTAGTTGCAGTGATTACACCGTGTTGTACAATTCAGAAAGCAGACTACATATCATTATGTCCTTTAAATCCACTTTTAAAGGACATTAACAAAAATCCACATTTAACTGAAGATCCTACTAGATTGAATCTAAAAGTGAAACCAGAAAATTGTTTACCTCCAAATGTTTGGAAAGATAAGTTACCTACTGATGAAAAACAAAGAAGAATTGAATTGGGACCTTCATATATCTATTTACAAAATTTTGTTTTTAAAAAACATAATGGCATTCTTAACAATGACATGATGATTGATTTCAATAACATTTTTAATATAAGAAGAAAAGATTTAGGTAACAATAATGAAAAAATGTTACCTTCTAAGTTACTCCAATTGAGTGACGAAACGAGAGATATATTGCGTCATAAATTAAGTGCTTATTATTTAAGAGTGCCTGAAGAATAAAAATCCGCATGTTTAAAAATTTAATTTATTAACTCTCGATTATTTTTAAATTTCTAAAGTAGAAGGATGCGCATGTTTGGCCATTCCGCAGTGACCGATATCCCCGACAAGATATAACGCGGCCTGTATAGCGATTTTTCAGGTGTGATAGTATATCAAACCCGATGCTCAGGTGATGAAATTATCGCTCCCGAAGGGCGGTGATAGATGGTGACCTTGAGGAGGTCGCCGGAGTTTAGTTCTCGATTTGTGGTCTTTGCGATGTTGAAATCGCCCAGGTCACCCGGGTCCCATATGTTATCATGATCATAATTTTCTGTGGCCCCTGATAATTTATGAAGCACTCCACCAAGAGCGCCATAGAAACCAGTTGTACTCCCCACCACAGGAAGGTTTTCCAGATTATTATCCAGCGTTTCCCCGTTTACACTAATAAAAATACTGATATCTGTTACATCAAAAGAATTCCCGCCCCTGTGCACCAGCACCACTTCCTGATTGTTGGACAGATCCACACTCTTGATATCAATATTCGCGATCACCGGTTGCTCCAGCTCGTAGACATTGACCACAGTATAAGCAATGGCTGAAGCCGCCACTACTATTGCCGTGATCAGAATAACTCCTATTACTTCCGACATTCCACTGTCATTGCTAATACTCTTGTAAGTCATTCATGTTCCCACACAAATTCTTTTTCAGGTCCTAATCCCTGATCCTGTTGATCAACAGCAATCCCCCGATAATAACAATAAATATCATGACTGAAGCAACAGACCTCCTCGTTGTCCTGCCATCCCACACTATTGTATCATCATTGGAAACCACCGTATCAAACCTTATCAAGCGGTCCACGTCCAGATGCACTGACTGTTCCAGTATATCCTTCCCGTTAAAAACCCTGACAATATAATTGGTTTTTGGTTTTAATCCGGTAAAAATATACATGATATCCCCGGACCCACCAGACACCACTTCAGAACCCTGGATCACCTCCACATCAGATTCACTGTTAACACTGACCCGCAAATCAGCATAATCCTTAACCGGAATTGCCTCCCCGTCAGAATATCTCAGTTGAGCAGGTATATCCAGAATGGAAAGCAAGGTCGGTGCCAGATCCTCCTGGCCGTACTTTCCCTGATCCATACCAGGAACTACATTGGGAGAGATGATCAATAGCGGTACAGTAACAGCTTCACTTGAATAGTAATCCTCTGACGCATGTCCACCCCTGGACGATTCCGGAGTCTTGAAAGCCATACCATGGTCGGCAGTGATAATTAGTGCAGTATTACTGTCCCGGGCAGCACTGTACAAAGGTTCCAGCTTGCTATCCACACCCTCAATAGAGCCAATATACCCATCCACACCATTGTAGTGCCCGGCGCTGTCCACCACCCCCACATTAATGGTAAGGATATACTTCATATCAGGATGCTGCCGGGCCATAAGTGTTACAATATCCATTGAAGCATCCAGTTCCCAGTCTGAATATGCAATATAGCTATCCAGCCCATCAGTCCCTTCTAAATATCCAGGCAGTTCCTGTTCCCAAAATTCAAGTTCCCTGACAATATCCTCGGGTACGGTCGCATCATTTACCTGCACCTTAAGAGATGGAGTTGATATTGAATTGGATGGGCTGTAGAGGATAATATCCTGTTCATTACACATTCCGAAAAAATCACCCATGTGCATGATGGCAATACAAAGGAAGCCTTCCTCTTTGAGCACATCGTAGATAGTAGCATCATCAAGTTCTACCATTTCCTGTTCCGCCTCGGAAAAACCTGTGATGATAACCGAATGGGCAGGTCCGGTACTGGGAGTCGGGACGATGATCTGGGGCAGCAATATCCCGTCACTGATCATATTCTTAAAAAAAGGCACATCAGCGGAATCTACCGGATCACCATTGAGTGCCAACGGGGTACTTCCCGGAGTAACATACGCTGACCCCATACCATCAACGATCAGCAGGACAATATTCTGCGGCGGGTTGGTCTCCCCCACCTCGATAGTGGTCTGGGCCCCAGTTAATTGTATGGAAAATGATACCCAGAGAATAAAAAATGCTAACAGCCCGTACCGATATATTCCTGACCCTGATATCATTTTCATCACTAAGAGAACCGAAGTGCTTCAATTTTATTTGTGGATTTCCCTGGCTCAATTTTAGTAAAAGGTTCTGCTATAAGATTTACCCTTTTGCTACCCCGATGGGTTTAACCCTGACCACTTTACGGGCTATATTCAATTCATGTACTACATTGACCACTTCGCTGCTGGATTTGTATACTTCAGGTGCTTCCTCTGCCAGCATGGACAGGTGTGTGGCCTTAACCGTGATACCTTTATCTGCCAGCTGTTTCTCAAGCACTTCGCCCCTGAATTTCCGCTTTGCTTCACCCCTGCCCATGACCCTGCCCGCACCGTGACAGGCAGACCCGAAGGTCAGTTCCATTGCCTGCTCACCGCCATGCAGGATGTATGACGGCGTGCCCATGCTACCAGGAATGAGTACGGGCTGGCCTACTGACCTGTACGCTTGTGGAATGTCTGAGTGCCCGACAGGGAAGGCCCTTGTGGCACCTTTTCGGTGCACATAGACCGACTTCTTCTCACCGTCGATCTCATGCTCTTCCAATTTTGCCACGTTGTGTGCCACGTCGTACACCAGATCCATGCCCAGTTCATCGGCATCCCTGCCAAAGACCCTCTCAAAGGTTTCCCTGACCCAGTGGGTGATGACCTGGCGGTTGGCCCATGCATAGTTGGCACCGGCGGCCATGGCCTTGAAATAGTCCTGCCCCTCCCTGCTGTCGGCAGGCGCACATGCCAGCTGCTTGTCAGGCAGATCGATGCCGTATTTCCTGGATGCCTGCTCCATGATCCGCAGGTAATCAGTACATATCTGGTGGCCTGCGCCCCTGGAGCCGCAGTGGATCATGATAGTGATCGTCCCCTCCCTGATCCCGTATGCTTTTGCAATTTCTGGGTCGTATATCTTATCCACTTCCTGTACCTCAAGGAAATGGTTGCCGCTGCCCAGTGTACCGAACTGGGGCTTGCCCCGCTTGCGGGCCTTATCTCCTACTTTCAAGGGATCAGCCGCATCCATGAACCCGCCATCCTCGCAATGTTCAATATCAGCCTCTACTCCGTAACCGCTCTCTACCGCCCAGCGTGCGCCGTAATTGAAGGCATCGTCCAGTTCGCTGCCTGACACCCTCAGCCTGCTCTTCGAGCCCACACCCGAAGGGACGGCCTTGAACAGCTCGTCCATCAATTTACTGATGTGCGGCCTGACCTCGCTTGCCTCCATGTCGGTCCTGATGATACGCACCCCGCAATTGATATCAAACCCCACGCCGCCTGGAGAGATAATCCCCTCATGTGCATCGAAGGCAGCTACACCGCCGATGGGAAAGCCGTAGCCAAAGTGGGCATCGGGCATTGCCATTGAATACTTCTGGATGCCAGGGAGCATTGCCACGTTGGCGGTCTGGCGCAACGTGTTCACTTCAAGGTCGTTCATGAGTTTATCTGACACGAATATACGGCCAGGTACCCTCATGCCTCCCTGGAAGTCAGTAGGGATCTCAAAGATATTCTCTTTCACCTTTCGTACCAGTTCCTTTGCCTGCTGCTGTGTCATATTCGATAATTCTCTGTTGTATGATATTACCCTGACGGTCGGTCTGAACCTTACTGATTATATTTACGTATCAACTATAACATGCGCGCTGTACCCATCCTTCTCTTTTGTGATTTCTAACTGGTGGTAAGTAACAGCCTTTACCTCAGTTTCAAAACTGTGACGCTCTGGGTCTGTGATCTCGCCAGAAGCCTGTCCGTGCAGGATATAACTGCCGTCGGTCTTTTCAATGGAATCCACCCGGAACTGGCCGAATACGATTTCCTCCACCTCGAACAGGTACAGCAGTTCTGACAGATAGTCGTACAGCAGGTTATCAATCCCTTCAGATTCCAGTTTAATGTCTACTGAGTGTTCGGGATTCAGTACAGCAGTATCAATGATAACATGGAACATGGCATGTGCTGCCTGCTCAAATACTTCTTCCAGGGTGGCGCCGTATGCCGTGAACCTGACATCTGCAGGGTGGGGGAGGTATTCGTAGCCGGGAATGTTCATAAGGTTATATTTATTTCAGACATAAGTAAAAGTGACGTTTTACTTATTGGATTTGTGTGATAATTAGGTCATATAGAGCTCATTTTGTCAATAATTTTCCTTACCAACATGGCATCCAGCCTTGCACCCACTGAAATTAGCTCGTCAACAGTTGCAATTCCAAATTCTGGAGTAATAGTCCCTAATTGTACAGCATGAAAAACCATCCCCAACGTACCTGTTACCGGAATGGATAATGCCTGCGCCCCTTTACGTGCAGGCTTATCATCCAGCACTGCAATCACATCATGCCCTGCCCCTAAAAGCTGGTGAGCTTTTGCAATAACATCTACTTCACCCTGTTTGATATCCTCACCAATGATCGAGGAAATCATTAAAGCATTTGGCACATCATCAAATGTATTCAACCAATTGTTTAACGCATTTTCCAGTGCAAGTGTTTCGGGTGTCTTTTTTCGTTTAACTTCCTCAACCACTAGTATAGGTGCAATGGATTTTCGTCCGGCCATCATAAGCAATTCCAGTTTTCCAATTTTGCCGAGCAAAATAATTGGAGATGCATTGATTACCAGATATTTCATCCAATATGCTCCAGCACATCAATATCCTGCAGAAAGTCATCTAACGAGTATTGGTAAAGAATCTTTCGTCTGTGAGCCTCATCGATCATACTCGAAAGGCTCTTGCCAGCCAGTTCGGCTGCCTTCCACAGTGATATTTCCTCCCTCTGGTATAGCTGCAGTGCCTGTTCAATTAGTTCTTCTTCCAGGCCTTCATCAATCACTTTTCGCAGAACCTGTGATCGGCTGGTATGCTGGAACCGGGCCAGCCAGTCCAATTTTAATACTTCATCTTCTGAAAGGCGAGTGGTTACTGTCTCCATGTTTAATACATTTGATGTAATTGTATATATTAGTATTGACACAGATTTCAAAACTTTAAATGTTCAGAATGGGCAATTTTCTATGCCTTTTCAATATGCACCGTCTGTGTGGGGAAGGCTATCTCCACGCCCATCTCTTCCAGCATCTGCATTATCTTCAGGTGGAATTCTTCCCTGACAGTAAGGTATTCGTCCCACACCGTGGTCTTGGTGAAACAGTAGATGAAGATGTTCAGGGAAAAGTCACCAAAGTCAGTGAAATGTACCATATAGAAATTATGGTCGAAGCGGTGGTCTTCTTTGATGATCTGCTTGATGCCTTCGACCACTTCAGTCATCTGGATGGCAGTAGTACCATAAGTAACCCCCAGGTTGAACTTTATCCTGCGTTTTTTCATGGCAGAATAATTGATCACCCCATTCTTGATGAACTGACTGTTGGGAACTGTGACCTGGGCCTGGTCGAACCGCCGGACGCGGGTGGACCTGAAACCTACTTCTTCCACTGTACCCTCAAAGTCGCCTATTTTTATCCAGTCGCCTATGTGGAAGGGTTTGTCAGCGAAGATGGTGAAGGAGCCGAACAGGTTGCTCACAGTATCCTGGGCAGCCAGGGCAAAGGCCAGGCCGCCTATACCTAAGCCTGCCAGCAGGGACGCTATGTTATACCCGAAGTTGTTCAGGATGAATAGTACACCCAGGGTGATCACAAATACACGCAGGCTTTTTACGATAAGGGGTGCGAACTGGTCATCCAGTTTACTAGCGGTCTTTTCTGTGGCCTTGTAGATGAAGTGGCCTACTACGTCAATGAGCTTGAATAAGTAATACAAAAGGAGGAATGACAGGATCAGCACATATGCTTTCTGGATAATATTTATGATATTTACGACTCCTATCGTTTCAGGGAGCTGTAAGGAGATTATGGCAAAGTAGAAGCCGTGCAGCAATATCAGGTAACCCAATGGGGCCTTTGAGGCTTTTACTACCAGATCATCAAATTCGGTACTGGTCTTTTGTGTGAGTAGGATTAATTTTTTCTCAACGATATGCAGGAAAAGGAATCTGACTATGTAGGTCAGTAATATGATGATGAAGAATGTTCCGAGCTTTTCCACTGAGAGGTTAAGCATTTCTATATTGAGGATTTCCGATATTGTTGCCATAGGACTATTGAATTAAGCGTGCTATCGATATTTAAAGGTTACCGCTATGGAAAAGGGTACATGGGGATGTTCCGCCAAGGGGGATGGTTTATTGGGTATGGGAGGTTGTTATATCTTGTACAAAGTGTTTCTTGACCGTAAGACTTGGAATTCATGAAGGAATTTACTTGACCTTGTTAAATTAATAAATATACTTACTCGCCAGTAACATACTACCCAGTAAGGTTCTCCAGCAACTGATTACATACCAATCTTTTTTATCTATTCAAACCTTTAATCCCCTATAATGACAGGCGCAATAGCACTACTATCCTCGGGCCTGGACTCCACAGTGGCGTTCAAGCAGGCCCTGGACACCTTTGGCAGCGTGATCTGCCTCACATTCGACTATGGGCAGCGTGCGGCCACAATCGAGATCGGGAACGCTGCAGCCATCTGCAGCAAATATGGCTGTGAGCACCATGTGATCCCTCTGCCCTGGTACAGGAACTTTGGTGGCGCCCTCACCGGGATAAAAGAACTGCCTACCCCTTCTGCCAATGACCTAGACAACCTGGAAAGATCAGAAGAAAGCGCCCGCAGCGTCTGGGTTCCGGCGCGAAATATGGTCTTTTTATCCATTGCCGCTGCCTTTGCCGAGGAGCGCGGACTAAAACATATCGTGGTGGGATTCGATGCAGAAGAGGGAGCCACATTCCCTGACAATACACCTGAGTTCATTGAACTGTTTGACAGGGCCATGGAATACGGCACCATGAACCATCCTACCATATTCGCACCCCTTGCGGGCCTTGATAAGGACGAAATAGTAAGGCTGGGGCTTAAGATACAGGCACCTCTGGAATACTCATGGTCATGTTACACGGCCGGACCACTACCCTGCGGCGTATGCGAGTCGTGTATGAGACGAAAACGCGCTTTTTTAAGTGTAGGTATTACTGACCCTCTTCTGGCAAGACTGGGAAAATCTTAATGCTGACACCAGCGGTTATAGAATCGAAATGAGCCTGGACGAAGAAATCACAGCCATAGAAGATGAGATACGCAAGACCCCCTACAACAAGGCTACCTCACACCATATTGGTAAACTAAAAGCAAAACTGTCCCGCCTGAAGGAAGAAGTGCAAAAGCGTGCCTCGTCCAAAGGAGGGGGTGAAGGGTATTCAGTCAGGAAATCAGGAGATGCGACCGTAGTACTGGTGGGCTACCCGTCAGTGGGCAAATCAACACTACTGAACAGGTTGACCGGAGCCCAATCCAAGATAGCGGCATACGAATTCACCACACTGGACGTGATACCTGGCACAATGTTCCACAAAGATGCCACCATCCAGATACTTGATGTACCCGGCCTGGTCAGGGGTGCGGCATCAGGTCGTGGCAGGGGAAAAGAAGTCATATCAGTGGTCCGCAACGCCGACCTGATAGTGTTTTTAATAGACGTATTCCAGACCGGACATTTGGAAATACTTGAAAATGAACTATATGATGCCGGTATCAGGGTCAACACAAAGAGACCTGACGTGAAGGTATTAAGGAAGTTCAGGGGCGGTGTCAGCATCAATACCACTGTTGAAACTGAACTTGACAGGGATATCATCCTGTCCATATTAAAGGAGTACAAGATCCACAATGCAAATGTGCTCATCCGTGACCAGGTGGGTATTGACGAGTTCATTGACGCCCTGTTGGGCAACCGCAGGTATATCAGGGCTGTGACAGTTGTCAACAAGGTCGACCTGGCCGATGATGAGCATATATCTGATGTCAGGGCCCGTTTCCCTGATGCATTACTTATTTCTGCAGACCAGGACGAGAATCTGGATACATTGAAGGATGCTATCTTCGACCAGCTAAAATTCATCCGTATCTTTATGAAACCCCAGGGTCAGCCCCCTGACCTGGATGAGCCCATGATCGTTAGGGGTGGTGTGAATGTGGGTGATATTTGTGATAATATCCACCGTGATTTTAAAAAGAGGTTCAGGTATGCCCAGGTCTGGGGCATATCAGCCAAACATGCGGGACAGCGGGCCGGCCTGGAACATATATTAATGGACGGGGATATATTGACAATAGTAATACAAAAGTGAAAAAATGAAGGAAATGACCCAGGTCCGGAAGATGAATATATTCCTGAACATTGGTATCTATGCTTCACTGCTGTGCTCGTTTGTCTCCCTGTACACAGGCAGGCTGTTTATGATGTGGGTGTTCCTGATCCTTGGATTATTATTCCTGATAGTAAGGAATTTGTCCTTCATACTGGAGAAAATGGAAAAAATTGACTTTGGCAGATGAGTTAAACTTTTATCGGTAAGTCAGTAGCAGCAAGTTCTTATCGGTAAGTCCTTATCGGGTGCAGGGTCGCTTTTCAGATAGGGCTGGCAGTTCCTCGTCTATTTTATGAAAGGAACTCTTCTATTTTTTCAAGCGCAGTTTTCAGTTCATCCAGGCTGGAAGCATAGGAACACCGCAGGAACCCGTCTCCAGACTGCCCGAATACCTCACCCGGGACCACTGCAACTTTCTGCTGGTGCAGCAGTTCCTCTGCGAACTGCGACGAGGTCATTCCAGTCGATTCGACTGAGGGAAAAGCATAGAATGCTCCCCTGGGCTCGAAACAGTCCAGGCCCAGCCTGTTCAGTCCGGTCACAAAAAGCCTTCTGCGACGGTTATACTCCCTTACCATAGCCTGCATCTCGGCCTCGCCGTTACGCAGTGCTTCTATGGCCCCCATCTGGGCTGTGATAGGTGCACACAGCATGGTATACTGGTGAATGAGCAACATGGCACTGATAAGCCCGGGCGGCCCCATTGCATATCCCACTCTTAGGCCGGTCATGGCATGGGACTTTGACAGGCCATTTAGCAGTATAGTACGGTCTTCCATACCGTTTAAAGATGAAAAGCAGGTGTGTTTCCCGTTATAGGTAAGCTTGTCATAGACCTCATCGGAAATGACCAGCAAGTCGTGTTCCACAACAACATCAGCCACCTCTTCCAGATCCTGCTTTTGCATTACAGCTCCTGTGGGATTATTAGGGTAACTAAGAATAATTGCTTTCGTCCTGTCGGTAATGGCTGCTTCTATCTGCTCACCTGTGACCCTGAACTCATTGTCCCTGGTTGTGGATACAGGGACGGGTGTGCCTCCGGACAGTATAATACTTGGTTTGTAGGAAACATAACAAGGCTCGTGGAGTATTACTTCGTCCCCTGGGTTTACCAATGCACGCAGAGCCAGATCTGCAGCTTCGCTGACCCCTGTGGTTACTAAAATCTGGTCCTCGGGGTTGTAACCCACCCCGTAATCATTATGAAATGAATCAGAAATTGCCTCCCTGAGTTCAATGAGGCCCGAATTTGATGTATATGACGTATGTCCCTTCTCCAGTGAATAGATACATGCCTCCCTGATGTGCCACGGGGTCACGAAATCTGGCTCACCCACTCCCAGGGAGATGACATCGTCCATCCCTATGACCATGTCAAAGTATTTCCTTATACCTGAGGGTGGAACAGTCTTAATTTTATCCGAGAGGAACTTTTTTACATCAGTCATTAGCTTATCACTTTAAACCTAAGGCGATATGGCAAGCCGTTTTGATTTTTCCTGCTCGAAGAGGGGTACACCGTCCTCTTTGTAGGTCTTAAGCACGAAATGGGTAACAGTATTCTGCACCTGGTCAAGTGATGCTATCTTCTCTGCAACAAAAAAGGCCACATCCTTCATGGATTTGCCCCTTACTGTCAATGACAGGTCATGATCCCCTGATATCAAGCGTATAGACCTGACCTCATTAAAACTGGCAATCCGATGGGCAATGGTATCGTATCCTGACCTGTCACCCAGTGTGATCTTAAGCTCGATTATGGCATAGACATACTCTTCCCCGACCCTGTCCCAGTCTATTACTGCCTTATATTTCCGGATGATACCGCTGTCTTCAAGTTCCTTGATGCGTGTTTGAACCTCTTTTTCTGAATACCCTGTAAGCAGGGCTATCTCGGATGGGTCTTTTTTAGGGTCTTGCTCAATTATTTCAAGTATCTCGTTCATAACCATGCCTCTTCATCAGTTTTGTGTTGATTTGGATTATGTTAATGCAAATTTCTTAAGGGTGCTGCATAATTTATTTACCGTATCTTCGACTGTCTTCATTCCAACATCATCCGAATCTACGTCTTTTTGTGCGATGCCCCCGAAATGATTGTTATCGCCCACTACGATCATTCCGTGGATATGCATCCAGGCATGGATAGACCAGATAGTATATTCCTGGCCGCCATTTCGTGATGCACCAACAGCCAGGGCCGCACCGATCTTGTCCTTTAATATAAATCCATTCCTTCTTAACAGAAGTGTACGGTCGAACAACATCTTCAACTGCCCTGAAAGTGTTCCGAAATATACAGGTGAAGATACGATTAATCCGTCCGCTGATTCGATTATTTCATATATCTTTCCCATGTCGTCATCAATAGGGCATGATTTTTCGTTTTTGCATACTCCACAATCCGTGCAGGGAGAAATGTTTACATCGGCTAGGGATATTTTTTCAATATCAAAGCCATTCTCTTTTGCGATTGCCAGTGAATGATCCACCATCCTGCTATTGTTACCCTTGCGGTTAGGACTGCCTGATATTCCAACTATTTTCATATTTTGTATCACCTGCTTGTGCTTCAGAGAATAAGTATCATATTTTCAGTGTGTAATTATCATCTTTTTCAGTGGGTAAGTATTATCTCAAATTCTTCAGAGCTCTTGTGCCGGATTCAATGGCTTCCATTTGCTGTTTGATTCTGCCCTGATCTGTTTCACGTTGAAGGTCCAGACAGAGCTGGACTACTTTGTTAACAATCGTATTGCTGATAAACTCATAAGTCTCCGGGGATATATTTGAGTGAGTTCCTGTGGGCTGTGCAGTTACCTGCTGAGCCTCTGTTAAAGGCTGTGGAACCTTTGTGAAAGATTGAGAAGCTTCACTTAAATGTTGATTTTCAGGTAAGGATATCGTTTCCTCAGGTGTCTGGACCTTCTGGATCTTCTGCTCTACCTGAGATGAGATCAAGGGAGGATTTTTCCCTGGTTCTCTATGGGTTTTTTGTATTTTTTTCTGGGATTCAATAGGTTCTTTTGAGTTTGAATCACAAATAGGACATATTACGTTGCCGTGGTACCTGAATAGAGGAGCCCCACATTCACAGTGGTTTGCAAGCATAGTGCCGCCCAGTTCAAGTAATTTTCCTATTTTATCCAGTTTAATGTCTTCTTCACTTTTTTCCAATGTTATCACCGAAACGCTTCAAATACTATAAGTAATATGAACACTTAAAATGAGCGCTAGTTTTTATAATTTAGCAAACTAAAACATAACATATAAGCAAAATAAATTAAGATTATTTATTTTATTTAAATTTAATTAAAGTTTTTTCAATACAAGTTAAGAGATGATGAAAATGTCAGTAAATCCAGATGAAATTATTAAGCAATGCACAGAAGTTATTGAACGTATAATTAACGATGATTCGGTCCCAAAGAATATCAGACGATCTGCAGATGAAATTAGGACTATACTACTAAAAGAAGAAGATTCCCAGTCTATCAGAGCAGCTCTTAGCATAAGGATACTGGATGATATAAGCACTGATCAGAATCTTCCCCTCCATACGAGGACTTTAATATGGAATCTTGCAGGACAACTTGAGACTATTCCAGTAAGTGACTAAAATACAAACATTATTAATATTTACTTTTTTTGTAACTATTCAGCCTTCCTTTAGACCGGATACCGATGACGAAAATCAGCTTATTTGTGTCTATGGCGATACATTTTTTAGTTTTTAATACTGAGTCTACGTCCATCGATTCCAAAGGCATTTGACAATTGTGTGCAATTATCTATTTGTGGACTATTCAGTCTACCGATAACGTTTATGTATGGCTGAATAGTTACCTATATTTTATATTTAACACCATTATGTAACATTTCACTTTTATAAATATTTTAATATCCAAGGATTGAATGTATTGTATATTTAAGGGTCATTATATATAATATTATATTATATAAATATTATAATATATCACATTACTATCACAATTGAATCGTATGATTTATGGAATCTAACATATTCTGATGTATCCACCATTTCAATACTCTCCCATCATATCCAATACCGCTTAAACCTCCCCTACAGTCCTGGGAATAGCCCCCCTCTCAACCAGTTCCACCACTGATCCTAGGATTGAGCACAGATTTCATCTAATACCCCGCACTATCTTAGATACATAATTAGGGCAAAAACCAAAAACGACAGTACCAAAAACTAGCCCCAGCCATCTAATCCCGCCTTCTGCTAATAAAGTATAATGTTATTAAAACAATCAATGCAGCCAATAACTGGAATCCGGGTACTTTTGCCTTCCAGGTTCCGGTCCATGTGACTGGTGTGACGGTAGGTGTTTTTTCAGAGGTGGGCTGCTCTGTAACACTCTGGGTTGGTGTGATCACTGGTGTTGGGGTGGGAACAGAGGTGGGGACATAAACCAGGTCCTTTCCTGATATCGCCATGGGTCCCAGGCTTCCTCTAATGGGGAGGCTGGCTTTAAACTGATAGCTGGTGGGGTCTTCGCTAATTTTCTGGGTAGACATCTTTTCCCATATAGTTGTGCGGTCGTTGTAACTGTAAAAACTGATTGTGTTCAGGATGATGTTATTGTCACGAACCCATGATCTATCTACTATGAACGTGATAGTTGGATCCTTTACGTTGTTGTTGGAGAAATAGCCCATGTTACCGATCCAGACATTAAGGTTCTTAAATACTATGTTCGGTGCGTCTTTTTCAACAATTGTAGAGGTATGGTTAAGTATCTCTACTTTTGCAGCTACTTTTCCAGCACTTGTCAGGCCTGTGAACTCGATGTG
>Ga0255421_1062_pt2 | contig 23721 bp, 11 predicted proteins | sample ANMaggSSYBR02G10_FD_182637 | JGI IMG/M metagenome (GOLD analysis project Ga0255421, IMG submission 182637) | Sediment cell enrichment communities from methane seep in Santa Monica Basin, California, United Staets - ANME aggregate JGI... | ecosystem: Environmental > Aquatic > Marine > Cold seeps >... | reverse complement strand
GTTTGTCCAGTGGCTGTTAACAAAAGGATGACGCATCAATTGGAACGAATATTATGTTTCACCCAATGGGTGAAAGAGACTAATCTGAGCATGACACTTGGCAGATGCTTTTTAATCTTGATTTATTATACTTAACCATATAAAAGATATTTTTTTGGGCAATTTTTTGGCGAGTTAAAAAACTATCAGAGAGGAGTTTCAAGTGAGTGAAATGGTTGAACAATTAAGAAATATTGCTCTTGTTGCACATGGAGGCGCAGGGAAAACTTCTCTGGCGGAAGTCATGCTATATAATGCTGGAGTTATCAAACGACTGGGACGTGTTGAAGACGGCAATACTGTAATGGACTTTGAGCCGGAAGAGCTTAAACGAACAATGAGTTTAAGCACTGGATTTCATCAATACAACTGTAAAAAACAGATAGTAAGTATAATTGATACCCCGGGTGATCAGAACTTTTTTTCAGATACCAGAAACTGTATGCAGGCGGCTGATGGGGTTGTTGTTGTTATAGATGCCGTTGATGGTTTGAAAGTTCAGACCGAGATGACATGGGATTTTGCTGGTGAATTAAATCTGCCTTGCGCTATTTTTATAAATAAACTGGACAGGGAACGGTCGGATTTTTTTCGCACTTTTAAAGATGCTGTAGATACTTTTGAACCAAAGCCGATTATTCTTCAACTTCCAATAGGTGCTGAATCCGAATTTAAAGGAGTTGTAGATCTTATCGGCATGAAAGCTTATATATATGATACTGAAGGTAAGTCAAAACAGGTTGATATACCATCAGATATGCAGGAGTTGGTTGAGAGTGAACGCGAAGCACTTGTCGAAAATATTGCCGAGACTGATGATGAACTTCTCGAAAGGTATCTTGAGGGCGAAACATTATCTGATGATGATATTGAAGCTGCTTTAAGAAAGGGAATATTATCAAGAGCATTTGCACCTGTGCTTTGCGGTTCTGCAACAAAAAATATAGGAATAAATCTTGTTTCAGATTTTATTGTCAATTGTATGCCTTCGCCCCTTGACAGGGGTCCCATAATCGGTACTGATCCGTCGGGCGAAAATGAAATCAAATGTCATCCTGATCCTGATGCGCCTTTTTCCGCATTTGTATTTAAAACTGTGGCGGATCCATATGCCGGCCGTCTTTCAATATTCAGGATTGTTTCAGGTTCGCTAGGATCAGACGGCACTTTCTATAATTCAAACAAAGACTCAAAAGAAAGATTCAACCAGCTTTTAATGGTTACAGGCAAAGAACAAAAACCAATTAACGAAGCAAGTCCGGGAGCCATTGTTGCTGTTGCCAAACTTAAAGATACCGTTACCGGTGATACGATTTGCAGTGAAAGTAATAAAGTAAAATTCAAATGCGTGGAACCACTTCCAACACTTATTTCGTTTTCTCTTGAATCCAAAACAAAAGGAGATGAAGATAAAGTTTTTATTTCTCTTTCAAAGTTGTTAGAGGAAGACACGGCTTTAAAACTTACTAGAAATTCTGAAACAAAGGAAATCCTCTTATCCGGAAGAGGCCAGGTACATGTTGAGGCTACTATTGAAAAGCTTAAAAGGAAGTTTAATGTTGAAGTCCTCTTAAATATTCCGAAAATTCCCTATAAAGAGACAATCAAAAAAAAGGTGCGTGTTCAGGGAAAACACAAAAAACAGTCAGGCGGACATGGTCAGTATGGCGATTGCTGGATTCAGATAGAACCCTTAGAACGAAGCAAGGGATTTGAATTTGTGGATGCTATTGTTGGCGGCGCAATACCTAAAACTTACATTCCTGCTGTGGAAAAGGGAATACTGGAAGTCTGTCAGAAGGGAGTTCTTGCGGGGTTCCCATGTGTTGATTTCAAGGTTACGCTTGATGATGGATCATATCATGCGGTAGATTCTTCTGAAATGGCTTTTAAGATCGCGGGTTCTCTTGCTTTTAAAAAGGCTGCCGAAGAAGCAAAGCCGGTTCTTCTGGAGCCTGTGATGAAGGTTTCAATAATTACACCCGATGAATTTATGGGAGATATTATGGGTGATCTGAACAGCAGGCGAGGAAGGGTGCTGGGAATGGATACCAAAGGCAAAAATCAGGTCATAAATGCCCACGTGCCTATGGCTGAATTTTTAACCTATGCGCCGGATCTTAATTCTATGACAGGCGGTCGTGGAACATTTTCAATGGAATTATCACATTATGACGAAGTCCCTGCTCAGATATCGCAGAAAATTATAGAAGAGATAACTAAAAACAAGGAGTAATAAAAAAGGTAACAGTTCACGGCATCCTTCATTACCCTTAAAAGTATAAACTACTTTGTGACGGCTTTTGTGATTTGAGATCAAACAAATTCGACCCAAATCTGTGCGCCTACTTGGGGAAGTTATTTCGTCCACGTTCCCAAGATTAAGTCCTGAAATTTCTTCTGGCGATCTTTAACAGGTCGAAAAACATATAAAAAGAATCTCTGGCCAGTCGAATTCCGGAACCATCATTCTTGACCAGGGTGACCGGGATCTTGCAAGTTTTCATATTCCATGCATGGGCTAAGGCAAATATCTCCACATCAAAGGCATATCCCGGGATTTGCAATTCGGAAAAGATCTTTTGTGCCGTATAATCTGTGAACCCCTTGAAACCACACTGGGAATCGCTCACATCCATCTTTACAAGACGAGTGGCTATGGCGGAAAAGATCCATCCTGCGACCCTTCGGACGACACCAGATTTCAGTCCGTATGAAGAGCCTGTACGTTTCCGTGTGCCTGTGACCAGATCGCATCCTTTTGTGTTAAAGGTCTTCAGTGCAATGATGAAGGCATCCGGTGAATAGGGAAGATCAGCATCAGTAAAAAAACGGAACCGTCCGCCAGCATGGAGCATACCATGCTTAACTGCATACCCTTTACCCCGGTTTTTTGGAAGGCGCAAGATTTTTAGAAAAGGATCATTTCTTACCTGTAAAATCAGGTCCCAGGTTCTATCAATACTTCCATCATCAACACAAATAATTTCATAATTGCGGAAATGGCTTTCACAAAATGCCGTCAGGACTTTTAAAGAAAGAAGAATGCGCTTCTCTTCATTATATGCAGGAATAACAATCGAAACAAAATCCGGACATTTTTTTATCTTGGGCATTTTTTCAGCTAAAAATCGTTGAAAACCACTTCTTTTTACGCGGGTGTTTCCGCTCGGGGAGGTTCACGGGTTTTCCTGTAAGTATGGCGTCCGGTCTGATGGTGACCATCTCTTCGGCCTCCTTTATGTTTCCCAAAATCTCGGCAGCAACTTCTACTGCCTGCGACAGGACCGGCGGCCGGTTTTCAGGAGAATGGGAATCTGTGGCGATTACATGAGCCAGTCGCAGATCCAGCAATTTGTGAGCGCACTCCATGGCTTCTGCTCCTAACTCACCTGTAATACTCATGGCCGTGACCTGAACAATAGACCCCATAGCAACCAGATCGTAAAGAAGTTCCAGTTGGTGCTGGAATACCATATTTCTTTCCGGATGGGCAATGATCGGGGTAATGCCTTTTAACTTCAACTGGAAAAGCTCGTTCTTTGATCCGGATGGAATAGCCTGAACCGGAAACTCTATCAGAGCATATTGCCCGTTGTTATTAATTGTGGCAACTTCTCCTGACAATATCTTTTTTGCCAGTCCGATGCAGATATGTACCTCTGATCCAGAGCATAAATTCAACTCAATTCGGTTTTCCTGTAAAATCTCGCACAGATCGGCAACATGATTGATCACCTTATCCAGGGGGTTGTAATAGACTCCGTTTAGTGTATGAGGAGTAGCCACTACCGTTCGGATCCCGTCGCCTACAGCCTGTTTTGCCATGGCAATGCTCTCCTCCACGCTGGAAGAACCATCGTCAATAGCCGGAAGGATATGAGAGTGGAGATCAATCAATAGGCGCTTTTGCCCCTCTTCTTTTTCTTATTCTTCTTTTCTCTTTGACCATCGTCGCCATAGTAATAATAGTAGTATTGATAATAATAATAGCTGTCCTTTCCGGTAATCACACCATTCAGGACAGCGCCAAGGATGTGAGAGCCGCCTATGCCATGGAGCTGGCTTAAGCCGTTTTGTACAACCTGGCGGGGAGTTTCACCGGCGCGAATTACCAGTATTGTACCGTCCGCTGTTTTGGAAAGCAATGCAGAATCGGTCACTGCGGTCAGCGGAGGTGAATCAATAATAATTCTGGTATACTTTTTTCTCAAGGCTTCAACAAGATACTCCATCTTTTTGGAACCCAGGATTTCAGACGGGTTGGGAGGAATCGGCCCGCTGGGGATCATATCCAGGTTTGCTATACCGGTCTTAACCACAACGTCATTTAGTTCACTCGATCCAACAAGTACGCTTGATATCCCTGTATCCCTGCTTGTATCAAAAAGCTTGTGAAGACGGGGACGTCTCATATCGCAGTCGACAAGAATCACACTGGAACCGGCCTGAGCCATGGTTATGGCCAGATTTGCGGCGCAAACTGTTTTTCCTTCAGAAGGCCCGGCACTTGAAATAAGAATTGCCTGTGGCGCGTTGTCGGCAGAAGAAAAGAGGATTCCCGTTCTGATCCCCCGGAATGACTCACTTGCCATGGACTTGGGAAAACGCTGAACAACCAGATCTGAAGATACCCCATCATGGCTTTCATCAGAAGCAAAAGCCGGAACCGGTCCAAGGTATGGAATATTAAGATACTCCTTGATCTCCTCTGGAAGCTTGATGGTATTGTCAAGATATTCTAAAAAGAAGGCCAGTCCAGTTCCCAGAGCAAGGCCTACTATAATGGAAAGAAGAAGGTTAAGTTTTTTCTTTGGTTTTATTGGAGAGTTGGGAGTCTCAGCCCTGTCAATAACCCTGATATTTCCTGTTCTCATCTCTTCGGTCAGCGATGTTTCTTTGAACCGTTTGATTAAGAGTTCATACATGTGTCTTGAGCTTTCTGCCTGGCGTTGGAGTACCCCGTACTGTACCGCCTTCTTGTTCATTGAAAGGCTTTCTGTTTTTTGCCTTGCCAGAGCTTTTTTCAGGGATTCCTCCCTGGCAACAGCAAGTTTATATTCATTTTGAAGAGAATTAACAACTCGTCCGCACTCTATTACCTTACGCTTTTTCAGATCCGTCAGTTCAGATTCTATTGCTACCATCTTTGGGTGATTTTGACCATATTTATCAGAAAGTTCGGACATGCGGTTGTAAAGTTTGACCTCCATATTTTTGATCTGCTGGATTAATTCGTTGCTTAAGATCCTGGGAATCGAGTCGATCATATCAGGATTGTTCTCAATAGCCATTGCCTGCATATACCGCGTCTCAGCCTCCACCCGCAAAGACTCGGCCTCAACGACCTTGGCATTGATCTGTGCCAGCTTTTGGGCGGTGATCTTTTCAGCATCGCTGGAAAAATCTGTGATAATCTTCTGCTCTTCCTTATATTGCAAAAGAGCGTTTTCTGCGGCTTCTACTTTTTTCCGTTCCTCCCCGATCCGGTCATTCAGCCACTTGACCGCATCCTTGGTTGCCATGAGCTTGGTCTCCATATTCTTGTCAATGTAAGTCCGAACCAGTTCGTTTGCTATGCGGGCAGCAAAAACAGGATTTTTTGCCTCAAAGCTTACATCCACAAGCCGGCTGTTCCGGATCGGGCTCACATTAATTCGCCCGATAAACGCTGAAACCAGGCCGGAGTCAAGATCTAAATCCGGCGACAAGCTCTTTGTTTTTTTATCATCTCCAGGATTCAATAGAGATATAATCCAATCCTTCCATAAACCTGCAGTGTCACGAAACCAGGCTTTGATGTTTGAAAGAAGGTTCTCTTTGGGTTTAGGAAAAAATTCCGTGCTGTTTTCCAGATCCATCCGTCGAATTACTTCCCGTGCCACGGTACGGCTTTCGATAATTTTGTACTGGGTCTGGTAATAGTCGGATCCAGTGGCATCCACAGACATAACTTCCTGGATGGAAACCAGGTTTGGATTCTCCTTTTCGATCACAATGCGTGAGCCGGCCTGATAAATCGGTGTGGCCGTAAATGTATGAATGGCTACGACGAGAACTGTTATCGTAAAAAAGGTGATGATGCTCCACCTTCTTTTTATTAAAACACGAAGGTAGTCTCGAAGATCTATCTGTTCTTCTTTATATTCTTCCATTAAAACAAACTCTCCGGAACCACAATCACATCGCCCGGCAAAATACTGACATCCTGTCCTTTTTTCCCGGCTTTAGTGATTGCGTCCACCTTGACGTGAATAATCTTTTCCATGTCATCATTTTCCATACGTATGATACGAGTCCTGTTTCGAGCGGCTATCCGGGTAAAACCACCTGCCATGCTGATAGCCTCAACTATGGTAATATCCTTTTCCTGGTAGAGATATGAACCGGGTTTTTTCACCTGGCCGATTATATAAAAATTTTCTGCTTTTGGAATATAAAGGAGATCTTTTTCAGATAGAAGGAGGTTTGACAATTGATCTCCCCCTTTAAGCAAACCCGGAATGTTGATACGGATCACAACTTTTTTTTCATAGTCTGTGTTGGGATACTCGGTGCGGATGATCATTCCCTGCTTGCCACCCTGTTCAAAGTCGATTCCTCCTGCCCTGGAAATGGCGTCCAGAACCCTCTCTCTGGCCTGAAGAGGATAAGATCCAGGTGCCTTTATAGAACCCAGCACCATAAACTGTTTGCTCTTGTAGTCACTTACTGTAACAGAAACATGAGCATCCAGGACAAACCGGCCATCCGCGAGCTTAAATGATATGAGGCTTTCGATTTCAGAAGTGGCAAGCCCGTCCACTTTCAGCCTGTTGATTAAGGGAAAGGAGAGATACCCGTCTGCGCTGATGCGTACCTTTTCACGCGAAAGATCCGGCTCTTCATATACTATGATATCAAGAACATCATATCCTCCCACCCTGTAATCCTGAGCTGTCGGATTGTTGGCATCAGGATGAAGGGCGAGGTATTCGACGATGGTATAGTTTGGGGTATGTTGAATCACTGTTTTCAGACCACTATCTCTCTCATCACTTTTTTTAGCCTCTTTGATTTCGGCAAGCCTGGCAAGTTCGCTTTCTTTGAGGCCTTCAAGCTTGCCTTCCGAGACAGTTATATGTACTACATTTTCACCGGTACCGCATGCGCTAATAAAGAATAAGAGGACGATAACAATAAATTGTGAAAGCGCCAATTTCATACTGTTTTTTTACACTCCATAAGAATTTTTGTAATAGTTCACTGCAAAAGCGCGAAGAACGCTGAGATTAAGTTTTTTATTGCTTCAGACTGCCAAAACATACAAGCATCAAGTACATCTTTACAAAAATCAATACAAGTCATTTATTAAATCAAGGGTGCAAAAAGTAAAAATTGGGGAACGCATATGCATCCCCCAATTTTTTACCCAAAAGAATATTCGAATAAACTATCCCACGTTCCTTACCCTGAATTAAAACATAGCCCTCAAGCTGAGTGATAAAATGTTTGTATTAAATTCTGAGCTCTCATAATCAGAATCGCTCGCTTTCTTGCTCTTATATTCGTAATTTAGCCCTGCTTTAAGCCAGTCCTGTATTTTGTAACCAAGACCGCCTTTGACAGTATAAATATTGAAGGCCTTGTTGGCTTTGCCTGATTCTTCATTTAAATAATCATTGTTGACCCATTCAGCTCCCAGATTAAAAGAAAGCCTGTTTGCGAGATCTTGATTTAAACTCAATCCCACCAGAGTATCTATATACGATGAAGCATCAGCATCAGGAGAGCCTTTTTGAGATCTTTGCAGGTTCAGAGAAAGCAGAGTCCTCTTCTTCATTTGATAGCTTACCGTGGTCTCAGCTATCCAGGAACTCTCATCTTCGTATTTTCTCCCATCTATATCAAGCTTGTTGTCAAATTTCTTATTTCCATAACCAAGCTTAATCTCTCCACTTAATTTTCCACCAGGCTCAAATCTGGCACCTAAAAAATAATCGTTAAGATTATAGTCCTGCGAGGTATTACTACTCCAGGATTGGTTATAATTTTCATCATAAACTCCATCGTTCTGGCTGTCATACTCACCCTTGGTCTGGCGGTATTGGACAAACACGGATGTCTTGCCTGTTAATTTTACAAAAAAAGATGCACCAAATACATCATCTGTCCTATCCTGCCATTCATCTGCAGGCAGATCAAAACGCTCCATATAATTTTTATACATTAATTCCAGGGTATATTTTTCAAAAAAATCATAGCCGGCAGTAACTTCAGCAGCGTTATTCCATCTCTCGGTTTTCTCACCAATTTTATACTGATTTTCAGTTCCGTAAGGATCTTTAGTGTGCAAAAAATTGTCTCTTGCCTGAAGATAAAGTCCGACAGGTGTTTTTATGCCCATTGCTATATATGGTCTATGAGCCTGATAATTATTATCACTATTACCTGAATATGCTATCAGGTCGACGCTGTATCCTATATTAAAAAAATTGCCAGGAGTGCTCTCTATATAGCTCAAATCTATGCTGGGGGTCACAGTATTAATATAGTCATCTTCTTCATTATCTTGTGCGGAGTAAATGTTGTCATTAAATTCGCCCTTGTACGCTATTCCGGGCTCTATCTTAAATCTGCCAATGTGGATATTCCCCTGAGCAAATACCTGGGAGGCAAAAAAAGAGAAAACAATCCCTAATACCAACAACCCTCTTTTTATTGAGTAGTATTTTCTTTTAAGCATTTCCATATTCCTTTTTAATTGCCATTTTTTAGCAGGCCAAACCGGACATAACTCCCTATTCGGCCTGCAATTTTTCTTATTTAGCCACCATAAATTGTAGTACTGGTAGTAGTAGTAGTTGTTGTGGTAGTTGTTGTGGTTGGTGGTACAGTTGTTGTTGTTGGCGGTATAGTCGTAGTTGGTGGCGGTATAGTCGTAGTTGGTGGCGGTATGGTCGTAGTCGGTGGCGGTATAGTCGTAGTTGGTGGAGGTATAGTCGTAGTCGGTGGCGGTAATTTATCTATTTCCTCTTGGACATTATCCTTCTTGTCTTCAGGAATGTTATCTAAAATCGCATCGCCCTTTTCATCAGACAAATTATTCACCACAGCAGCACCGGCTTCATCCGACATGTTCTCAACTACTGCTCCGGCTTTTTCATCAGACAAATTATTCACCACAGCAGCACCGGCTTCATCCGACATGGTCTCAACTACTGCTCCTGCTTTTTCATCAGACAGATTATTCACCACAACAGCGCCTTTATTGGCAGGAAGACTCTCAATCACCGCGCCTGCAACAATATCAGGGACAAGGTTGATGACATCAGCGACCTCTATATCTCCATACGCCTCGGCAAAAACCTTAAGATTTTCCTCGTTCCATGTTCCGTCTTCATTGATCAGCCCGGGATAATTAGTCTTGACTTCTTCAATGGTAAGAGCAAAAGATGTGCTGACCAAGGCAAATACACAAAACACGATCAATGCTAAAGTAAGTTTTATTTTCATGTTACCTCCCATTTAGGTTTAATCAAACTTGTTTGAATATTTACCTTGAATAGTCCAAAAATCCTATCAGGCTGAAGTTGTAAAGATTTCAATAAATTGCAATTTAGGGACATTCAATTAATATTATGTAAAGTGAATTATATATTTAAATATTTAAATATGAATAATAGTACAAAATCAAGAAAAAAAGCAACCTTTAATTAACTTTTTATTTTGCAGAAGCACATATAGACTTTCAGACAAATAATTTCACTGCGTTATCAGTCGTTGACGTATAACTAATACGCCCTCCTCCTTCTATCCTTGTGAAATTAATTAGCTGAAGTCTATAGAGCATTATATTGATCGGCGTTGTGTTTAATAGACTGTTATGCTTAAACCTCCTCGATTGTCATAGCGGTGAACAGGCAGATCGTTTATTACCAGAAAAAGCCTGCCGCTTTTCGGCACTACAATCTCTTTTTTATCACCTATAGCAAAAACAGTATCATTAATCCTCCCTAATAATGCGCCGAAGGGTACGCGAGGCAGCTCTTTTTGAGAATCTAAATTACTGAAAAGCTTTTCCGCAGGATGTGCTCCATGGCCTTCCGGCCCGGTGTCCGGCCAGCTTTGACTTTCAGTTTCAGGGGCTGCGGCCCAGGTGCCGCTACATTTAATACTTATCTTTTCACCATTTGTGACTGAGATACGGGTGTCAAACCAGCCTGATTTTGCATCAAGGAAAATGTTTATTCCTGTTTTCTTGTTTATTGCAATCGCCGGTGAAATAGATTCAAGGAATTCTTTGTTATCTATTAGTGAGAATATCTCAGGTTTGATTTTATCAAAATAGATCTTTTCGTTTTTCATATCCTCCCGGGCACATTGGGCCCAGACTGAATATGGATCTTTTTTGATTGCTGTCTGAAAATATTCCCGGCTTTTGCGTGTTTGACGTATTGCTTCTCGCAAAAGAGATAAACCAGCCTGTTTTTCGCCACTCCTTATTTTTTCAAAACCTTCATTCAGCCTTTTGTTTCTGCCGAATCTCTTGATACGGGCAATTTTCACATAAGCCTCTCCAAGATAACGACAATAAGGGTATTTGGAAATAATAGTCTGATACCATGTTTCAGCTTTATCTCTTTTTCCGAGATTTTCATAACTCATGGCAGTGAAAAGAATGCAGTTGACAATATCTTGATGATCAAGGTTTTTTCGCTGATCAAGAAATTCCTCCATTTTGTTAATTGCATTCTCAAATTGTTTTCCGGCAGCATCCGGCTTTTTTTTATTTAATAAATGGATACCTGCATTGTAGCTTTCCCTGCCCTCAACCAATGCCCTTACCGGCTGATTCCTTTTTATGGAGCCTGATACAATCAGCACAAATGCTATCAAAATAACCAAAACGAGCAAAAAAGGCCGCAGAAATGTCAAACTTTTTTCTATCGGCATAAAAAAAATTTGAACGTATGCATAATTTGCCACAGGTAAACGCTTTAGAAAAAAACAATGTAAAATTAATATCATCAGCGTAATCCCTGTAATGGTCCATCCGAGTTTTTCCCAGAAGGTTCTCCCATAAGTCAGTACTACTTCGCTCTGTCTGGGTATAACCATCATAAGATGAGGGCTTACGGGATACACCTTGTTAGCACCTTTGACCTGCCACGCAGGGAAATAGGACACCTTAATAAGGTGGGGTAATCCGATCTTGTTGGTGGTAAAACGTATTTTCATGTGCTCCAGGTGGGTTTCAATTTTTATGTCTGTCCTGTCAAGAACATCCTTTTGAAAGCGGGCCAAGTCATAAACACTGTCTGTCTCATGAAAAAAAACAGACCGATCTTCCTCATTAATGATATAGTCCTCAGGAATTAGAAGCACATCTGTTTGATCCGGTTGTTTATACCACTCATAAAAATCATCGACCCAATTTTTTGAAGTATAAACAACCGGACGGATTTTAGGAACATCCACATACTTGCCATCACATTCAAGATAGCGGTAAATGGAAATGGGTCCGAATGTTGCCTCTTTTGCAAAAAGGGAAGATGCGGCTATGGCTTTCTTTGCTTTGTCTGTCATTAAAATTAATTGGGATATGTTATACAAATCAAAATGAGCCGGAAGCATTTCAGGGTTCATCCTGGATAGAATACCTGTACATGGAGTCTTGATGTCTCGTGAATATTCTGTCTGGAAAAAAACCATGCACTTTGAGGCTATGGAAGAGGAGTAATGGATGCCCTCCATGGTTTGCCTGCCTGAAAAAAAAGGCAGAGATTCAAAGACCCGGTCTCCACCATATTGATTATATAGATCACATTTTTCATATCCCACCCTGGGGGCATTGAACGGATTTTTACTTTCAGTCTTTCTTAGATAGTCGTTTGCCGCTTTAAATTCCTTATATCCAGGTTTTGCTTCATAGCCATAATTATTATAGCGATACCAGGAATCTGAAATAGATGTCCCGAATTTGACGACCACAACACAAAAAAGGCAAATAATTATAGCGCCAAAAATCCTTGTGTTTAGTTTACATGAAGAGAAAAAACGTCCCAAAGTATCGGCAAAAAACAAAAGGATCAGAACAAACAGGATGGGAGGCAGAAAGCGTATGTCAGGAATCTTCAGGAAATGCGCTGCAAAGTATGCAACTACACAGCCAAAAATCAGGCTTGTAAACATACCAAAGGTCTCAGGGGAAATGGGGATTTTTTGTAGTAACGGATGAACAATTTTTTGTCTCTTTAAAATTTGCAAGGCTAGGCCCGGACCTGAAACAAGAAAAACAAGTGATAGTCCTGCAATTGTATATGGCCAGTTTACAAAATCCTGCCAGATCAAATAAACAGGTGTTGTATATGGATGACGATAGGCCAGAAGCGGCAAAATCCAGAACGCCATAATCCCGAATCCAACCCATGAAACCTTCCACAAATATCGTACTTGTCCTTTTGCAAAATACCAATAGAGTATCAGAAAAACTGCCGGAATGAAGACAAATAAATGGGAAAGGCCGATAAGACCCAAAATAATGCCATTTTTGATCGCACCTTTTCCGGTTTTCGCCCCATGGTATAAAGAACCCATAAGCCAGGGTAATAGTGCAAAGGCAAACATGTAGCAAAATTCACCTGCAAAGGTGCTTAAGGCGTTACCACCAAACATGATGTAGAATTCATTAAACAAAAATAAAAGGGAAGCCGCGGCGCCTATTATCGGAGCTGGAAAACGATATGTCATGGCCCGCAGGCCAAAATAAGTGGAGACAGGCAGAATAAAAATGCCGCTTATGATGACTATTTTCAGTGTGACGGTAAGAGGAATGCCAAAGAAATAACCTGGTAAAACGGCAAGCAAAAAGGGTGGAATAAAATAGAAACTGAAATTGGGGTAACCACAAAAATTCCCCATATCCCATCCGGTCAGACGTCCCTGGGGAAGCAAAACATTGAGCATGTGATGGGCTACAGCATACCAGCTTGCAGTATCCCCACCTGTCACTACTGTATCCAAAAAAAGAAGTCTTATGTCAAAATAGACTGACAGAAAAGTGAGAAGAAACCCCAATAACAAAATGTCGGTAATATTTTCCGTTTTTGAGTTATGATTCATTTCTTGGCCAAAAACTGCATAACCCGGCTCTTTAGCTCTTTATTATTCTCCGGAACAATTCCGATTACAACCGCATCATCAGGATAGTACTCCCATATCCGGTCAACAGCATTTTTCCATCGCCTCGGGTTAATATCCATGGACCGCCGGAAAAGCTGTTGAAACTTTCTGACTCCATCTTCCCGAAACAAGATTCTGCCCTTCACTTTTTCATCGCTTTCAGCTTTCAGCCTTGAATCTTGAACCTTGAACCTTAAACCTTCTTCATCAAGCATACTCGACCGCCACACCCAGTACCACGCCACATCAAAGAGCATGTTCGCATCAATCGGAGCGCAGTAAATTCCTGCATCAAAACATTCTTCGGCCAATGGAAGCCATTTGTTCACATAATCGTATGGCTCGTAACTCTTAAACGAATAGCGTTTGCCTAAATCATACCAGTATATTCCTCTCGCAGGGTTGAGTCGTACAGCCTCTTTCAGGTTTGAAATGACCTGTTCATTATACTCCTTGCGAAGAGTTTCATCTGCAACTCCGGCCTCCATATAATATCCGACCAGCTTAAAGCGATACTCTGCATTGCCTGGATTGCGATCAATAGCCTCCTGGATTTCGGTAAGATATGGTTTCCAGTTCAAATTCATGGTGGAGTTCCACTCTGTAGCGCATTTTGCCTCTGCAATAAAATGACGGCCCGTTATGAAAACAGAGGCTGCAAAGGCGCTGAAAACTATACTCGCTAATATGATCCGCCTCGCAGGAGTCAATGGTATTTTTCGAATCCCGTAAAAAAACTTTTCACCATAACCGCGTCTCTGCCTGTGAACCGCAACATAACCGATCCCAAGCAACGCTGCCAGTGTCATGGGATTTGCGGGAATGTGCATGTTGAAATCAAAATAACTGTGAAAACCCATAGAAAGAAGTCCGGCCATCACACCCGCGCCGATTCCAATTGCATAACGATCTCTTCTTTGCCGCCAGATACAAATCATTTTAATAATGTATAAGCTAAAGGACATGAGAATCAAAAATTCTCCGACCAATCCGGCTTCTGTTCCCGCCTCAAGCCAGTCGTTGTGAGAATAACCGCTTGAGGAAACGCCATCATAATCTTGTGGCATATACCTGGGGTAAAGATAACGAAAATTTCCCCAACCCACTCCAAACAGAGGATAATCCAAAATCATCGGAATCATTGATTTGGTAACATACATGCGATTGTAAAGGCCTTTTGTACGTTCAAACTTTTCAAGAGTCGGATCAATTCCCACATGAAGACTGTAAACGATTGTAACGAGACAGAGACACAGAGCCAGCAACCCGTATTTACCCTGTTTTTTTTTCGTGAAAAACAACAGAGACATCAATAACATTGATACACCCAGGGAGAGAATACCTCCACGAGATGCAGAAAGCAAGAGAGCCACGCCCATGAGAGTTGCGCTGAAAAATAAAAATATCATCTTCGGGTTGGATGATTCAGGGGAAAACCAGCTTACCACAGCCTGCACAACCGCTCTCAGCCTGCCGGACATCTGAACTTTGATTTCTGATATCCGACCTCTGACATCCGATCTCCGCTTCGTCTGGGCCAACATGAACCCGAATATAAGCGGAACAAGCATCTGCATATAACCGGCAAAGTGATTGGAGCCGATAAAAGTACCGCTGGCAAAATGACCGCCTCCAGCACGGCTCTTCCACCACCACACCCTGGGCGTTATGCTGAAAACCTGAAAAACAGCATAAACCGCCTCAAAAATGCCCACCAAAACCAGGATATAAATAAGAATATTGATCCGCTTTTTGGATCTGACAGTATTGAGTACAAGAAAGAACATCCCGATATAAGCGGCCAGTTTGAGCCATTCAATAACGGCAGGATGGAGATAATAGGCAAGACAAAACCACCTCTGCCCCTGTGCGGTAGAATCCGCTGCCTTGTCCATCAGATCAAAAAGCCGCATTTTATCGGCAAATGTTTGCGGAGAAAGAAAAGAGATCAACGAAGATGGAAGTGGTATCATTTGCAGCCCGATAAGGAAAAGAAGCAGAACCATCAACAGGTTCACAGGAGTCTTTACCCACTCAATGACATCCCTTTTTGAAAACAGCAGCCTTTCCACACACCATAGGGCCAGTAGAAAGAAAACTCCGAATTCTATCAGACTGTATGCCCATACATGGACAGACCCGAAGACAAGGGGAGCGAAAATAAGGAGAAAAATAACTCCCACAAAAATGATCCGGTCGCATATGCTTTGATTTTTAACCATATATCGGCTTATGTATATTATGTAAAGTTTCCCAAATAAATCGTGGTACGCCTTCGGCGCGCTAATTTAAACAATTACAAGATGTTAAAAGGATAATTATGCTGCAGTTCTTATCATATGACCCTTTCAATCGTCAACTCTCATTTTATATTTCTGATGCTCTTTCCTCTTGCAATGGATTTGTGATATTAGTTATATTAGAAAACAGTTCATGGTTGTTGGTTTCACCCCATACACCCCATACACCCCATAACTACCGGAGGTGATATTAAAATGAATCCGATAGATACTATTTTAAAGAATACAAGAATGAGGACTAAGATTCTCGTGGCAACCATAATGGTTGTTGGCTTCTTCATGGGACTAAGTCTTTATAAAAGTCTGGTCATACATAAAGAAACCGCCATGAACCAGGTGGCCAGTTCATCAGACCACCTGCTTGAAAGCATTTATAGTGGAATTAAATTTCCCATGTCAGTGGGCGACTGCAAAACTATTAGAGAACAGATGAAGGACATAAAACACCACATGGAGGGTGTTCAGGTATATATTTCCGACTTTCAAAACATGATTATGTATGCTTCTGAAGACGAGCGAATTTACAAAAGCATGGCAACATACCTTTATGAAAACAAATCGCGTGATGCCCTGGCTGAATCTTTATTGACGGGACAGGCTCCTGATATTTCCTTTTCCGAAACAGAAAACCATACACCATATCTTATTACCATTAAGCCTATCCTTAATGAAAACTCCTGCCGTCATTGCCATGGCTCTACCAGAAAAGTTCTGGGTGCTATGATAATCAAACAGCCTGTAAAAGAAGTGTTTCATGCAATTAGTCATGCCCGTAACAGTCTTATTATTTATTTTACTGCCGCAATCATTGGGGTAATTGTGGTCATAAACTTTTTCTTCTCAAGGCTGGTTACTAAGCGAATCCAGCATCTGAGAGCTAAAACCGGTCAGGTGGCTGGTGGAGATGTCACCGTTGTAGTACATGATGATCATAAAGATTCAATTGGAGGGCTGTCACGCAACTTCAACCTCATGGTAAAAAGCATACGTGACAGGATGGAGTATGCTAACAGCCTCAAACTCGGGATTTCCGATCCCTTCTTTACTGTCGATCCGGAGATGAATGTGGTATTCATTAATAAGGCTGCAGCGCGACTGACAGGCCTGTCCCGTGAAGAGGCAATTGGAATGCCATGCTGTGAAGTCTTCCATAGTTCTGCCTGCGAACAGAAGTGTCCTGTAAAAAGGGCTTTAGAGACCGATGAAGCCACGGTAGGCCAACGGGTAACCCTAAAAAATCGAAAAGGCCGCGAGATCCCGGCGATGTCCAGTTCCGCTCTTCTGAAGGATTCCTCGGGAAAAGTTTTGGGAGGATTTGAGATTCTCCGCGATTTGACTGCCGAAGTGGAAGCGGAAGAGAGGCTTCAGGATGCGTACCTCCGGGAAGAAAAGGCTAAACAGGCTGCCGAAGCCGCCACCATCGCCAAGAGCGAGTTTTTGGCTAATATGAGCCATGAAATCCGGACACCCATGAACGGGGTCATTGCCGCCGCAGAGCTGGCGCTGTCCGAAAAAATGCCTCCCAGGGCAGTACGCTATCTGGAAATAATACAATCTTCCGCTTATTCTCTGCTTGGAATCATCAATGATATCCTGGATTTTTCAAAGATCGAAGCTGATAGGCTCGACCTGGAAACACGCCCTTTTTTGTTAGACGAGGTAATAGATAGAATAACGGACGTGTTTATGACTGAGGCTGCCGGTAAGAGGATCGAACTCCTTGTTGATATTGATCTTGAAGCGCCAAATGCCCTGATAGGCGACCCCCTTCGCCTTCAACAAATCCTCAAAAATCTGGTAAGCAATGCTGTTAAATTCACGGATATTGGAGGGATCATTCTTGTGAGAGTAACAGAGTCCGAAAAATCGGCAGATCGGACAACTCTGACATTTTCCGTAAAAGACACCGGTATAGGAATAGCGCCAAAATACCTGTCCAGGCTTTTTAAACCTTTCACCCAGGCTGATACATCCAGCACGCGAGAATATGAGGGCACAGGACTTGGATTGACTATTTGCAAACGACTGGTGGAAATGATGGGCGGCAAAATCTGGGTTGAAAGCGAATTGGGAAAGGGAAGCACTTTCAGCTTTACAGTATGTTTCAACCGGCAATCTGCGAATGAGAAACAAAAGCTCGTGCCTCCTCCTGATATTCAACACTTAAACGTACTGGTCGTTGACGACTGTGCTGACAGCAGGCTTATCATGCAAAAAATGCTGGAGTCTTTTGGTTTGCGAGTAAAGTTGGTGTCATCCGGCGAAGAATCGCTAAAAGCTCTGGAAGAAAACAAAACACGGGAAGAACCTTTTGAGCTGGTTGTAATCGACTGGCTGATGCCCGGGCTGGGTGGAATTGAGACTTCAAAAAGAATTCGGAAAGACTTGAAGCTGACTATCCCGATAATACTGATGACCGCTTTTGGGAAAGAAAACGAAATGCTGGATGCTGAAAAGGCAGGCATCAACGCATTCCTCACCAAACCCATACACCAGTCAACGCTTTTTAATGCTATCATGGATACCTTTGGGAAAAAAAGGCTGAAAATAGAGGAAAAAGAAAAACATATCACCACCAGGGCAACTATTTACAAGAACTTCCTCAGAGGAATCCGAATTCTTGTGGCAGAAGACAATCCCACCAATCAGGAAATCGCATTGGCGATACTTGAAGGAGCAGGGATTGTTGTCGAAATTGCCAATAATGGAAAAAAAGCGGTCGAGGCTTTACAGAGAAGTCGTTTCGATGCTGTGCTCATGGACATCCAGATGCCTGAAATGGATGGATATGAGGCAACAAAAATAATTCGGAAAGACTCCAGGTTTAAATCACTTCCCATCATCGCCATGACCGCTCATGCCATGAAAGGTGATGAGGAAAAGTGCCTGGAAGCAGGAATGGACGGCTACGTCTCCAAACCCATCAGTCAGGACAGACTGTTCCATACTATATGGAAATCAATGGAACATGAGAAAAAAGTGCCATATTACAAAGAGCCGGAAGCCCCGAAAGATAGAGACATTACAGTTGCACAAACCGAAGATCTCCCGGAAAGACTCCCGGGAATCAACATTCAAGATGCCCTGGGCGCACTAAATATAGAGAAAGCTGTTTTCAAACACATACTCATAGGATTTCTAAAAAACAATAAAGAGAGCGCAAATAAAATAAGAGACACTTTTGACAAAAAGGACTGGGAATTACTTGTGCAACTCGCCCACAGTCTAAAAGGCAGCGCCGGTAGTATCGGAGCAGATGAGCTGTATAAAGCGGCACAGGAACTTGAAAGTGCCGGCAGAGAAGGAGCGCCGACATCTGCTTTGATAGACAGAGTTGAAACCGCTCTGAACCAGGTTTTGGAATCGCTGCAAATGCTTGCTGATACCTCAAAAACTGAGCCTTTACCCGGCAAAGAGCGTGGCGTGGGTCCTGGTGTAGATCCGGCGCAGGTCATACCAGTGCTGAAACAGCTTGCCGGTGCCCTCGATCTCGCTGAGCCCGAAGAGATTAAAAAACATATGGAAATCATCAAGAAATATCTCGACATCTCAATCATCAAGGATATTGAAGACCAGGTAAATGACTATGAATATGACAGGGCTCTGGAAACCATTAACAGAATATTGAAAAATGAATATTTATAGAATTCCTTAAATCTTCAATATTCAATTTGCTTCCGGCTTGTCCGGATTAAGGATGCCAAATGATCAGCAGACTTATTATTAAATGCCGAATTATGATTTTCCTGTTTACCTTATTAATTACAGGATTAATTACAGGTACCTCCCTGGGACAGGAAAATCCTGTGAAAATCGGCGTTCTGGCCATAAGAGGAGCAGAGCAGTGCCTGGAAAAATGGTCACCCACTGCCCAATATCTATCAGCCAGAATTCCGGACAGGACTTTTGTGATCATACCGCTGGATCATAAGCAAATTTACCCTTCTGTTAAAAAGGGAGAAGTCGATTTTATTCTGGCTAACCCATCTTTCTACGTGGAACTGGAATACCGGTATAGAGCAAACCGTATCGCTACATTAAAGAACCTGTGTCTTGATAGCTTTTATAACAGATATTGGGGGGTGATTTTCTGGAGGGCGGATCGTAGTGACATACGACAGATCAATGATCTCAAAGGCAAAACTTTCATGGCCACAGCCGAAGGCTCTTTGGGAGGATGGAGGATGGTATGGCGGGAATTGAAAGAAATGGGGATTGATCCGTACAGGGATTTCAAAGATCTTAAGTTTATCGGCACACAAGACGCTGTCGTTTATGCAGTTAGAGACGGCAAGGTAGATGCGGGATCAGTAAGGGCTGATACATTCATAAGTATGCATGCCGAAGGAAAGATCGATCTTGAAGACTTTTATGTGCCTCATGAACACGGCGAGAAGGGTGTGGATTGCCCGCCATTTCCTCACTCAACTCGAGGATATCCGGAATGGCCCATGGCGAAAGTCAAGGACACTCCGGATGAACTGGCGGAAAAAGTTGCAATAGCCCTGATCGAAATGCCCTCAAACTCACCTGCGGCCATAGCAGCAAAAAGCGGCGGATGGACCATACCCATGAACTATCAACCGGTACATGAGTGTTTAAGGTATCTAAAGGTCGGTCCATACAAGGATCTCGGCAAGATAACAATCATCGATGTTATTAGAGTCTACTGGCCCTGGATTTTATTTACTATTGTTTTGTTTTTTGTGATAACTGGTTTCAGCATTGCAATCCTGATTCTAAATCGAAACATTAAAGCATCTCATATCAAGTTAGAGAATGTAAAGGCATATACCCGTGGACTTATCGAGAGCAGTCCCGATGCATTGGTCACCTTCGACGAAAACGGTATTATTACCGATGTGAATGAACAGACGTCCAAACTTACCGGATGCGCCCGTGAAGAATTGATCGGCAGCCAGTTCCGCGACTACTTCACGGATCCGGAAAGAGCGTACCTGGGGGTAAAAAGGTCTTTTGAGGAAGGGAAAGTAACAGACTACGAGCTTGTGATGAAATCGAAGACAGGCGAGTTAACGGTCGTCTCTTATAATGCCATAGTATATATGGATGAGAAAGGACAGGACAGGGGGGTCTTTGCAGCAGCCAGAGATATCAGCGAAAGTAAACTGGTTGAAAAAGAGTTGAAAGAGGCCAAGGAGGCTGCCGAAGCCGCCACCAAGGCCAAGAGCGAGTTTTTGGCTAATATGAGCCATGAAATCCGGACGCCCATGAACGGGGTCATTGCCGCCGCAGAGCTGGCGCTATCCGAAAAAATGTCTCCCAGGGCAGAGCGCTATCTGGAAATAATACAATCTTCCGCTTATTCTCTGCTTGGAATCATCAATGACGTCCTGGATTTTTCAAAGATCGAAGCTGATAAGCTTGACCTGGAAACACGCCCTTTTTTGTTAGACGAGGTAATAGATAGAATAACGGACGTGTTTATGAGTGAGGTTGCCGGTAAGAGGATCGAACTCCTTGTTGATATTGATCTTGAAGCGCCAAATGCCCTGATCGGCGACCCCCTTCGCCTTCAACAAATCCTCAAAAATCTGGTAAGCAATGCTGTTAAATTCACGGATATTGGAGGGATCATTCTTGTGAGAGTAACAGAGTCCGAAAAATCGGCAGATCGGACAACTCTGACATTTTCCGTAAAAGACACCGGTATAGGAATAGCGCCAAAATACCTGTCCAGGCTTTTTAAACCTTTCACCCAGGCTGATACATCCAGCACGCGAGAATATGAGGGCACAGGACTTGGATTGACTATTTGCAAACGACTGGTGGAAATGATGGGCGGCAAAATCTGGGTTGAAAGCGAATTGGGAAAGGGAAGCACTTTCAGCTTTACAGTATGTTTCAACCGGCAATCTGCGAATGAGAAACAAAAGCTCGTGCCTCCTCCTGATATTCAACACTTAAACGTACTGGTCGTTGACGACTGTGCTGACAGCAGGCTTATCATGCAAAAAATGCTGGAGTCTTTTGGTTTGCGAGTAAAGTTGGTGTCATCCGGCGAAGAATCGCTAAAAGCTCTGGAAGAAAACAAAACACGGGAAGAACCTTTTGAGCTGGTTGTAATCGACTGGCTGATGCCCGGGCTGGGTGGAATTGAGACTTCAAAAAGAATTCGGAAAGACTTGAAGCTGACTATCCCGATAATACTGATGACCGCTTTTGGGAAAGAAAACGAAATGCTGGATGCTGAAAAGGCAGGCATCAACGCATTCCTCACCAAACCCATACACCAGTCAACGCTTTTTAATGCTATCATGGATACCTTTGGGAAAAAAAGGCTGAAAATAGAGGAAAAAGAAAAACATATCACCACCAGGGCAACTATTTACAAGAACTTCCTCAGAGGAATCCGAATTCTTGTGGCAGAAGACAATCCCACCAATCAGGAAATCGCATTGGCGATACTTGAAGGAGCAGGGATTGTTGTCGAAATTGCCAATAATGGAAAAAAAGCGGTCGAGGCTTTACAGAGAAGTCGTTTCGATGCTGTGCTCATGGACATCCAGATGCCTGAAATGGATGGATATGAGGCAACAAAAATAATTCGGAAAGACTCCAGGTTTAAATCACTTCCCATCATCGCCATGACCGCTCATGCCATGAAAGGTGATGAGGAAAAGTGCCTGGAAGCAGGAATGGACGGCTACGTCTCCAAACCCATCAGTCAGGACAGACTGTTCCATACTATATGGAAATCAATGGAACATGAGAAAAAAGTGCCATATTACAAAGAGCCGGAAGCCCCGAAAGATAGAGACATTACAGTTGCACAAACCGAAGATCTCCCGGAAAGACTCCCGGGAATCAACATTCAAGATGCCCTGGGCGCACTAAATATAGAGAAAGCTGTTTTCAAACACATACTCATAGGATTTCTAAAAAACAATAAAGAGAGCGCAAATAAAATAAGAGACACTTTTGACAAAAAGGACTGGGAATTACTTGTGCAACTCGCCCACAGTCTAAAAGGCAGCGCCGGTAGTATCGGAGCAGATGAGCTGTATAAAGCGGCACAGGAACTTGAAAGTGCCGGCAGAGAAGGAGCGCCGACATCTGCTTTGATAGACAGAGTTGAAACCGCTCTGAACCAGGTTTTGGAATCGCTGCAAATGCTTGCTGATACCTCAAAAACTGAGCCTTTACCCGGCAAAGAGCGTGGCGTGGGTCCTGGTGTAGATCCGGCGCAGGTCATACCAGTGCTGAAACAGCTTGCCGGTGCCCTCGATCTCGCTGAGCCCGAAGAGATTAAAAAACATATGGAAATCATCAAGAAATATCTCGACATCTCAATCATCAAGGATATTGAAGACCAGGTAAATGACTATGAATATGACAGGGCTCTGGAAACCATTAACAGAATATTGAAAAATGAATATTTATAGAATTCCTTAAATCTTCAATATTCAATTTGCTTCCGGCTTGTCCGGATTAAGGATGCCAAATGATCAGCAGACTTATTATTAAATGCCGAATTATGATTTTCCTGTTTACCTTATTAATTACAGGATTAATTACAGGTACCTCCCTGGGACAGGAAAATCCTGTGAAAATCGGCGTTCTGGCCATAAGAGGAGCAGAGCAGTGCCTGGAAAAATGGTCACCCACTGCCCAATATCTATCAGCCAGAATTCCGGACAGGACTTTTGTGATCATACCGCTGGATCATAAGCAAATTTACCCTTCTGTTAAAAAGGGAGAAGTCGATTTTATTCTGGCTAACCCATCTTTCTACGTGGAACTGGAATACCGGTATAGAGCAAACCGTATCGCTACATTAAAGAACCTGTGTCTTGATAGCTTTTATAACAGATATTGGGGGGTGATTTTCTGGAGGGCGGATCGTAGTGACATACGACAGATCAATGATCTCAAAGGCAAAACTTTCATGGCCACAGCCGAAGGCTCTTTGGGAGGATGGAGGATGGTATGGCGGGAATTGAAAGAAATGGGGATTGATCCGTACAGGGATTTCAAAGATCTTAAGTTTATCGGCACACAAGACGCTGTCGTTTATGCAGTTAGAGACGGCAAGGTAGATGCGGGATCAGTAAGGGCTGATACATTCATAAGTATGCATGCCGAAGGAAAGATCGATCTTGAAGACTTTTATGTGCCTCATGAACACGGCGAGAAGGGTGTGGATTGCCCGCCATTTCCTCACTCAACTCGAGGATATCCGGAATGGCCCATGGCG
>Ga0255421_1020_pt3 | contig 24783 bp, 22 predicted proteins | sample ANMaggSSYBR02G10_FD_182637 | JGI IMG/M metagenome (GOLD analysis project Ga0255421, IMG submission 182637) | Sediment cell enrichment communities from methane seep in Santa Monica Basin, California, United Staets - ANME aggregate JGI... | ecosystem: Environmental > Aquatic > Marine > Cold seeps >... | reverse complement strand
CAAAATATGTGTGGACAATCCGTTCTATATCCTCTTTTTCTGTTTTTGATCCGACAAGCAGCCCCTCCAATGGATCAAAATCAATATCATTTATCTGCATGAAATCGCCCGTAATCCCGGCATCCATTATCTTTCCTTCATTTACATATAATGAAATCCTGATAATTCCCTTTTCTGCAGGATAGACACACGAAACATTTGATACACTGCAGTGACCAGGTCTCAGGATAAATTTCTTTGACGAGAAAATATCCATCTTTTTATTCCATATTGCATTTTCCGCCTCGTTTAATCCCGCTTTAGTTAGTTTTACGCTTAATGCCTCTTCAAATCCCTGTATCAGACAATCCCTTAGTTCTGCTGGTGGTATCTTTCTCCCCAATTCCTGAATAATTGTGGTTATCCTTTTCTGTACTGAAGAAACTCCTTTCTTTTTTAATTTGGGTGCCGGGATCCTGGCTATCTTCATAAATGTGTCCATATCAAAATCCCATATAACGCTGCCATATATCAGCAGGGAATTCTGCCTGGTCATTGCGGTCATCCCGCCAACCTTCTTATCCCCGATATTTATATCGTTAACTGGGGCAAAAATCGCATCCAGGCCAAGTTTTTTCAGACCTATTATGACACCCCTTGACAATATCTCGAAATTCCTGTTCATATCATCTGAAACACGGGAATCCCTTTTATCCATACAGATACCCCAGGATGTGGAGCCAGGAACCATTAATCCTGCTCCGCCCCCAGTCTCCCGCCTCTCGATCGTTATTCCAAGTTTTTCACATTCCACAATGTCGCATTCTTCCTCGCAACATTGATTCCTGCCTAAGGAAAGCACGTAACCGGGGCATTCTTCTAAAAATACGGTATTGGGACTTATTCCTTTGATCATCCCGTCTACAAGCGTGGAGTGTATGGAATTGCACCTTATTACTTCCTTTTCCTTTACCTCAAGGTACCGCCATTCATTGTTATCATTGTTTTCTTTTATTTCCCTCATCTCCCTCATCATTTTATCTTCCTTATAGCAGAACAGCTATAACCTCACATGCACACCGTTCTTCTTTAAATACTCCTTTACCTCAGAAACTGTATATTCTCCAAAATGGAAGATACTTGCAGCCAATGCAGCCGATACGTTGGTCTTTTTAAACACTTCAAGTATGTGTTCCAAATTTCCGCAGCCGCCTGATGCAATCACAGGAATGTTCACACTATTGCTGACCGCTGAGGTAAGTTCAATATCAAACCCATCCTTAGTGCCGTCTCTATCCATGCTTGTGAGCATGATATCTCCGGCTCCACGCTCCTCTGCTTCTATTGCCCACTGTATCGCATCTATACCTGTAAATTCCCTTCCGCCATAGAGTGAACATTCAAACCAGCATTCACCCTGTGGAGTGTCAACCATTTCCTGACCGGTCTTATGTTCGTATCTGCGTTTGGCATCGATCGCTATCACACATGCCTGTGTCCCGAAGTATTTTGAAATTTCATTAAGCAGGTCAGGGTTCTTTATTGCAGCCGTATTGACCGAGACCTTATCAGCTCCGGCATTAAAGGCAGTCCTGGCATCCTTTAAACTTCTGATACCGCCGCCAACCGTAAGCGGCATGAACACGTTCTCAGATGTCTTTTCAATCACCTTAGACATCGTCTCTCTTCTTTCATGTGATGCTGTAATATCGAGGAAGATCAGCTCATCTGCACCCTGTTTATCGTACTCCTGTGCCAGTTCCCAAGGTATGCCTGCATATCTAATCTGTTTGAACTTAACCCCTTTTACAACCCGTCCGAATGGGACTCCAAGATCACAATCAAGGCACGGAATAATTCTTTTTGCTAACATCTGGTCATCTCGACAAAATTTTTCAGGATAATAAGCCCTTTAGTGCTTGACTTTTCCGGATGGAACTGGACCGCATGGATATTATCTTTTTCTACAACTGCAGCTAAATCCACACCGTAATCAGTTGTTGCAGTTATAGTGTGCTTATTTTCTGGGACGCAGTAATATGAATGCACAAAATAGAAAAAATCACCATCATTGATCCCTGAAAGTAGGTCTGAATCGCAGCGGATCCGCAGCTCGTTCCATCCCATCTGTGGGATTCTGACTCCCTGTGGCAGACGAATAACATCTCCTGTGATAAGTCCGAATCCTTCGCAATTGCTCTCCTCACCCCAGTCAAACAGAACATGCATTCCGATACATATCCCGAGCATAGGTATGCCGTCGTGTATTAAGTCGAACAGTTCATCTTCAAACGGCCTTAAATTGTTCATTCCATCGCCGAATGACCCAACCCCTGGAATAACCACTGCATCAGCACCTGAAAGTTTTGCACTATCTGATACAATAACCGGATCTCCATTGACATTCATCAATGCATTATAAATACTGCGCAAGTTTCCCATCCCATAGTCAATTATTGCAATCATAATCGCTTGAACTACCATTGTGTTTATTAAATGATCGATGAGGCAGCACTACTTCTTTGTTTGAATTGCTTTACAATTTTTGCAACATTCTTGACCACCCCACATCAATAAATTTTAAAATATGTTTTAAGAAATATTTATATAAAATGAAGTAGGCTATCGTATGGCGATACCTATGAAATATGTAATAGCAATAATACGACCTGAACGGCTTGATGCTGTCAAGCGTGAGCTTCAGAAGGTTGAAGTAAACAGATTGACAGTAACATCTGTTTCAGGATATGGGGCACAAAAAGGGCATTTGGAAGTTTACAGGGCACTGGAGTATGAAGTAAACCTCCTTGAAAAGATCAAGCTTGACATCGCAGTGAATGACGAGTTTTTAGAACCAACGATCGAGGCAATACAGCGAGGAGCCAAAACCAACGAGAAAGGGGAGATAGGGGATGGTAAGATATTCGTGCTGCCACTTGAGGATGTCATAAGGATAAGCACCGGCGAAATTGGGTCCGAAGCAATTTAGGAAGGTAAAGATATGGCTATTGTTGCAGCAGATACTGCATGGGTTTTGATCTCATCAGCACTGGTATTATTCATGCTTCCCGGGCTTGCGTTATTCTATGGCGGGATGGTGCGGCGTAAGAATGTCCTGAGCAGCATGATGCACTCGTTCGTTGCAATGGGTGTTATTGCTATAGAGTGGGTGATAATTGGTTACTCACTTGCATTCGGGACCGGAAACTGGTTCATAGGCGGATTTGAGTATGTATTCCTACGTGGGATCGACCTTTACTCAACATCAGGCACGATTCCCACATACACATTTATTGTGTTCCAGGGGATGTTTGCCATAATAACGCCTGCCCTTATCTCTGGTGCTATTGTCGGGCGTATCAAGTTCAAGTCATACATAGCCTTCGTCGCATTATGGGGCCTTATCGTCTATGCACCTGTCTGTCACTGGGTGTGGGGCGGCGGATTTCTCACAGGGGAAGCACTTGATTTTGCAGGTGGTACGGTTGTCCACATAACATCAGGTATCTCAGCCCTTGCACTCCTGGTCTTCCTTGGTAAGAGGAAAGGGTATGGCCTGGATGCAATTAAGCCGCACAACGTTACTTTCACGCTGCTTGGTGTAGGGCTTTTGTGGTTTGGCTGGTTCGGATTCAATGCAGGGTCGGCCCTGGCTGCTGATGAGGTTGCCGGGCTTGCCTTTATAACCACGTTCATTGCACCGGCAGCTGCAGGACTTTCGTGGATGGCAGCAGAATGGACCCATAGCGGAAAACCAACTGCACTTGGATTTGCAACCGGAATTTTGGCAGGGCTTGTTGCAATCACGCCAGGCGCAGGTTTTGTCACACCGATGGCAGCACTCCTGATCGGACTTATTGCAGGAATTGTGTGCTATTGGGCCGTGATGCTAAAAGGTAAGCTGGGCTACGATGATTCACTGGATGTCTTTGGGGTTCACGGTGCTGGCGGGATTACGGGTGCGCTCTTAACTGGCGTTTTTGCAAGTGTGGGGGCCACAGGTCTTTTGCTTGGTAACTCACACCAGCTATTGCTCCAGATTGAAGGGGTCGTTATCACGATCATCTATGCGAGTCTCTGCACAATCTTAATTGGATTTGTGATTGACAGGACGATGGGACTTAAGGTTACTGAGAGTGAGGAAAATATCGGGCTTGACAAGACATGTCATGGTGAGACAGCGTATAACATTTGAGTGGATGGATCATTAGATTCCTTCCACTATTTTTTAAATCAACCTGCTAATTCACTGATGTTTTACAATAAGGAAACATCAGTAGCACATCCAGTGACCTGATTATTGTTGAAGACTTCCTGCTGTGCCATTTTTGTGGCAGTTACCTTCCCGCCCAGGTCAAGTTGGCCGACCTCTTCAAAGGCCAGAAGGTTACCCCCTATTTCAGCAAAGTCATACACTGCTTTTTCCAGAACATCCCACCACCACCAGCACATTCAGGTTTTCACATCTCTAAATGGTACTTCCCAATACTCTTTATCGTCATTTCCCCCCTGCTCATGGCCTCAATAGCATCGGCAGCAGCCATTGCCGCCTGAATCGTAGTGATATATGGTACCGCATAATCCACAGCCGCCCGCCGTATACTCCGCCCGTCCTTGTAGCTTATCTTGCTTGTAGGCGTATTGATGACCAGGCCGACATCCTCCTTACGCATCAGGTCAATGACATTAGGACTACCATCGTGTACCTTCTTTATTTCAGTAACGTCGAAACCCTTACCGGACAGGTACCGAACCGTGCCGCTGGTAGCAATGATTTCCAGTCCCGCATCTGCCATCTTCCTTGCTATCTGCACCAGTACCGGCTTATCCTGGTCCCTGATGGACATGAACACCTTACCCTGTAGCGGTAGTGCATTATCTGCTGCCAGTTCTGCCTTGAAAAAAGCCAGCCCGTAACTGTAATCCATACCCATGACCTCACCTGTACTGCGCATCTCAGGGCTGAGGATCGGGTCCGCTCCAGGGAGTTTGTCAAATGGCAGGAGGACTTCCTTCACTGAAACATGTACAGGCCTGGGTTCCTGGAGGTATCCCTGCTCCTTCAATGTTATCCCTATCATGGCCCTGGCCGCTATCTTGGCCAGCGGCAGTCCCACAGCCTTTGATACGAATGGAATGGTGCGGCTGCTCCTTGGGTTCGCCTCCAGCACATAGACCACCCGGTCCTTGTATGCCATCTGGATGTTCAGGATACCCTTTACCCTGAGTGCCAGGGCAATGCGCCTCACATAATTCCTGACCGTATCCAGGACATACTGTCCCAGTGACTGGGGCGGTATCACGCACGCCGAATCACCGCTGTGTATCCCGGCCTCTTCGATATGCTCCATGATCGCACCGATAAGCACGTCCTCGCCATCGCATATGGCATCCACATCGATCTCAATGGCACCCTCAAGGAAGTTGTCGATGAGCACAGGACGCTCGGGCGAGACCCGCACTGCCTCATTCATGTACCGGTTCAGGTCGTTCTCGTCATATACTATCTCCATGGCCCGTCCTCCCAGTACATAGGAGGGGCGCACCAGCACAGGGTACCCGATACCGGCTGCCACTTCCCTTGCCACAGCTTCCGTGATAGCATAACCCGCCTCTGGCTGTGGAATGCCCATACCCTGCAGCATCTTGTTGAACCGCTCCCTGTCCTCTGCAATATCCATATCTTCCGGAGTAGTGCCCAGGATAACGGTATCCAGGTCACGCCTGCGCAGCAGTTCCCGCTGCAAGGGTAATGCCAGGTTCACAGAGGTCTGGCCGCCGAACTGTACCATCACACCCCAGGGTCTTTCCAGCTCGATAACATTCATCACGTCCTCAAGGGTCAGTGGCTCAAAGAACAGCTTATCCGAAGTATCGTAATCTGTGGACACAGTCTCGGGATTGTTGTTGATGATATGAGTCTCAATGCCCTCTTCCCGCAGTGCACTCACCGCATGTACTGTGCAGTAGTCGAACTCTATACCCTGCCCGATGCGGATAGGGCCCGCACCCAGTATCAGCACCTTTTTACGGTCAGTGGGTTCGTTCTCGCACATCTCTTCATAGCATGAATAATAATACGGGGTCTCGGCAGCGAACTCGGCAGCGCAGGTATCCACCATTTTATAGGTGGTAATGATCCTCATCTGCCTGCGCATGTCATTGATATCTTCCCTTGTCCTGCCTGTGAGTTTGCCTATCTCCTCATCTGTGAACCCCATTCGCTTGGCACGGTACAGGGTCTCCCTGGTCAACTCCGGGCGCAGGGTATCTTCCATCCGGATCATATTGTGTATCTTTTCCAGGAAGAACGGGTCGATAGATGTGATGCCTGATATCTCATCAATTGAAAATCCGGTCCTCATACCATGGTAAATGGCAAACAACCGCTCATGGGTAGGGGTCGTCAGCAGGTCAGTTACCTCTTCACGGTCCCACTCCCTGAACCCGAAATACATATCCACGTCAAGGCTGCGGATAGCCTTTTTCATAGCTTCTTCAATGGTGCGTCCGATTGCCATGACCTCTCCCGTGCTCTTCATAGCCGTGGTCAGGGTCTTATCTGCGGTCACGAACTTATCAAAGGGCCACCTGGGTATCTTGACCACGGTATAGTCCACAGTGGGCTCAAAGGACGCAGGCGTCTTTTTGGTAACATCATTGGGTATCTCGTCCAGGGTCATGCCAATGGCGATCTTTGCGGTCACCCTGGCTATGGGGTACCCGGTGGCTTTGCTGGCCAGTGCAGAGGAGCGGCTCACCCTTGGGTTGACTTCCACGATCCTGTATTCGCCGTCCTTCACTGCAAACTGGATATTGCACCCGCCTTCGATTGACAGGCTTCTTATGATATTGATACTGGCACTGCGCAGCATCTGGTGGTCCCTGTCCGACAGGGTCTGGCTGGGAGTGACCACAATGCTCTCCCCTGTATGGATACCCATGGGGTCGATATTCTCCATGTTGCATATCACGATACAGGTATCATTGGCATCACGCATCACCTCGTACTCGAACTCTTTCCAGCCCAGCACGCCTTCCTCTATGAGCACCTGGGTGATCCGGCTGCGTTTCAGGCCCAGTTCAGTGATCGAGATGAGTTCTTCCTTTGTCCTGGCAATTCCACTGCCGGCCCCGCCAAGGGTATAGGCCGGCCTGATGACAAGTGGCAGGCCCAGTTGTTCGATCATTGCAACTGCATCCTCAATGGTGTTCACGGCCTTGCTGCGGGGTACAGGCTCACCGATACGCTGCATGGCCTGTTTGAACAGGTCCCGATCCTCGGTATCCTGTATGGCTTTCAGGGGTGTGCCGTAAAGTTTGACATTGTATTTCTCAAGTACGCCCATCCCGGCCAGTTCACTGACTATGTTCAGCCCGGTCTGCCCGCCCAGTCCCGCTATCACTCCGTCCGGCCGCTCCTTTTCGATGATACGTTCCACGATCTCGGGTTTAATGGGTTCGATATATACCACATCTGCCATTTCCGGGTCGGTCATGATAGTGGCAGGATTGGAGTTAATGAGTACTACGCTCACACCTTCTTCTCTCAATGAACGGCATGCCTGGCTACCGCTAAAATCAAACTCGGCCGCCTGCCCTATCATGATAGGACCGCTGCCTATCAGCAGTACTTTCTTAATATCAGGATTACGGGACATTATTTCATCACCCTTTTCACTATGGTATCAAAGAACCATTTTTCAGTGTCCCAGGGACCGGGGCTGGCCTCGGGATGGAACTGTACGCTCATGATATCCAGGTAGTCGTGAGCGATACCTTCCACTGTATTATCGTTAATGTTCAGGTGGGTGATATGAGCCTCTGCCGCATCCAGGGAACTGGCATCCACTGCAAATCCGTGGTTCTGGGAGGTGATGTATACAGTATTTGTGTTCAGGTCCTTTACAGGCTGGTTGGCACCCCGGTGCCCGAACTTCAGCTTGTAGGTGCTGGCTCCCAGCGCCAGGGATATTATCTGGTTGCCGAAGCAGATGCCATAGATGGGTACTTCTCCCATCATGTGTTTTACAACATCAATGGCAGTGCCTGCCTTTTCCGGGTCGCCCGGGCCGTTTGATACGAATATGGCATCAGGTTTTTGTTCAGTAATATAGTCAGGCGGAGTACTTGCAGGTACTACGGTAATACCTACACCCCGCTGCTGCAGGCTCTTTATCATGTTGGTCTTTATGCCAAGGTCGATGACCACGAAATGAGGCTTGTCCTTGCCGGTTGCTTCAATATGGTAGGGGGCGGGGCAGGTCACCCTGTCTATCAGGTCGTGTTGGTCAGATATCTTCGGATGCTGTCTTGCCAGTCGCACTGCTTCCACACCATCGTCGCTGTCTGTGAGCAGGCATGCCCGCATAGCGCCGGTATCTCTGGTCTTGATGGTCAGCATCCTGGTATCCACACCTGCGATACCGGGCCGGTCTTCTTCTTTTGCAAAATCAAAAATGGAGCGCCCTGACAGGTGGTGGGATGGATGGTCACATGCCTCCCTGACCACCAGGGCCTCTGCCTTCATGCCGTCTGACTGGAAGGTCTTGCCGCTTACGCCGTAATTGCCGATGAGGGGGTAGGTGAACATCAGTATCTGGCCGGCATATGAAGGGTCGGTAAGTGCCTCTTCGTATCCGGTATATTGAGTTGTAAAAACAAGTTCCCCACAAACAGCAGTTCCGGCGGCACCAAAACCAACGCCCTTCACAATTGTGCCGTCTTCTAATCCTAGTATTGCTTTCATACTAGGTGCTTAAAATGGGAGGAATGGGTTAAAAAGATTGTGTAAATCAGGGTATTGCACATTTTAACTTTTATCAATACTTTCAGTAAATTTATTTAAATTAATCGAGATTCATCAAACGCATTTTATGCCCGGATGTTTCTTCTTATTGTAAATAGCCAGGTATATGAGTTCGCTGAAATGCTCAAGGCACGGGGCAAGAGAGTACCAGATCTTGCAATGGCTGGTGGTTTTTCAAGCGAGGACGGCGTATTCAAGGCCATTGCAATGGGCGCACCTGATGTGAAAGCAGTATGTATGGGTCGCGGACTGATGATACCAGGCATGGTGGGTAAGAACATCGCTAAATGGATCGAAGAGGACGACCTGCCCAAGACAGTGTCCCAGTACGGGCGCAGGGTCGAAGAGATATTTGTGCATTATGAGGAACTTGTTGACAGGTTCGGCAGCGATGTGAAGGACATACCGCTGGGAGCCCTGGGTATCTACAGTTACTGCCAGAAGACCAGGACCGGACTGCAGCAGTTGATGGCTGGCAGCAGGAACTTTAACCTGTCTACCATCTCAAGGAAAGATGTGATGTGACTGACCGAGGAGGCTGCGAAGGTTTCGGGCATTCCATACGTGATGGATGCATACAGGGAAGAGGCAGAAGCTATATTGAACCAGTAGGGTTTCTACTGGTTTTTTTCTTTTTTTGCTTCCAATATTATTTTTACATTTTCGTTTTTGAAAAATATCCGAAGGGAGTTCAATATCCTTTAAAGTGTTACTGTAAACAGTTCAATTCGATGGAATAGTGAACTGTTTACCGTTCACTTTCCCGGACGGATCTACCTGGAAACTCTGAACCTATATTCCGGTAGGATTTTATCTGTTATGATGGAACGCGCCGCTTGCTCGCAAATCCACAATCCACAAACCAGAATCCAGCAAAACCATATCTGCATGCATCTGCGGTTCGTTATAGTTCAAAAGACCAGAAGAAAATAAAAAGTATTACTAATAAGCTGACAGGTTATCTATACCGCATAGACGGGATTAACAAAGACTCTAAAAACTGAAGACACTTTGTTACACAAAAGATAATATATCTTCCGGAAATTTTAAAGCAAATTTGACAGTAGGAATATGGGAGAACTACACTAATATGAAAGCCACTAAAATCGTGATAATCGGTCTTGGCGTAAGCGGCTTTATCGCCGCAAAGACTGCAAAGAAAGTAAATCCTGATGCGCAGATAACGATCATCGACCAGAAGGAGTACGACATGTTTTCACCGTGCGGGCTGCCTTTTGTGATGGAGGGTGTAATCGATGAGTTCGATGAACTTATACACAGCCTTCCACTGGAAAAAATGAACATGGTCAAACTTTTGAAGCACAGGGCAGTGTCCATCGATCCCGGGAATAAGGTCGTAACTGCTGTGGATATTGAAACAAGTGAAGAAAAAACTATTCCCTACGACTCGGTAATAATCGCAACAGGATGTTTTCCATTCATACCTCCGATCCCGGGTGCACATGAACTGTTGAACAGGGGAGTATTTGTGGTAAGCAACCCCGAAAATGCAAAACAGATCGTTGATTACTCAAAAGACGTTTCCCATGCTGTTGTAGTCGGCGCGGGTGCGATTGGTCTTGAAACTGCAGCCGCAATTGCAGCACATAATATTGATGTGACCATTGTGGAGATGCTGCCCCATGCATTCCCGCGGGCGATCGACCCTGATATTGCAAGGGTCCTTGAGAAATCCTTAAAGAAATCCGGCATCAAGCTCATGATGAATGCCACTGTTGAGAAGGTTTCCGGTGATGATGGGGTAACATCTGTAACTGTAAATGGTAAAAGCATCCCTGCTGATATGGTTATCATGGCATCCGGTGTACGTGCCAGTTGGGACCTGGCAAAGGATGCGGGATGCGAACCTGGAAACTGGGGTATTAAAACAAATGCAAAAATGGAGACAAGTATTGCCGGGATATACGCAGCAGGTGACTGTGTAGAGACCGTAAGCCCGATAAACCACAAGCCATGGATGTCACAGCTTGCAACAACTGCGTACCGCCAGGGTATTGCAGCAGGAGCGAATGCGGCTGGCGGATATGAAACGTACGATGGGTCTCTTACGACCTTTGTTTCAGTTATTGGTTCAATGGAAGTTGCAGCAACCGGTTTTAACCAGTTCTTTGCAAAATCCGCGGGATACGAGGTTGTCGCTGGAAAGGCAAGCGGCTTAACCAGACCTGAGTGGTATCCGGGGGCAAAGGAAATCACAGTCAAGATCCTGGCAGATGCCAGAACCGGAAGGATAATAGGCGGTCAGGCAGTCGGTGAAGCAGGTGCGGCATCGCGGGTTAATTTGATATCGCTTGCGATAAAAGGTAATATGGACCTGCATGACCTCTATGAAGCAGAATTTGCATACTGTCCTGCTGTGTCTGAGACCTATGATGCATTGTCAAAGGCATGCGAGTTCGCTATACGCAAGATGAAGAAATAGGTATCTCTTCAAGATCGTCTGGGTAAATTTTCACGATTTAAGCTGGTGAGGATAAAATAATCTTTGCGTTCTTAGCGCCCTTTGCGGTGAATTAATATAAACATCAATGAAGGCGACTATGTTTATCATATAACACCGCAAAGTCCGCAAAGGGCGCGAAGAATCCAATAGTTTGGCTATCATACCCACTCAACGTAAAAGAGAGCTAGAAATAGTCTTGTTCAGCCTCTGATAAATAGATGGAATCGAGAATAAGAAACTTTGTTATACTATCATCTACGTAAAAGGAAACGGGTGATCATATGGAAAAATGGCGGGTCATTGATTTTGGAAAGGTTAACATAAGGTACATGATGGCAATGAACGAAGCCATCCTGAAATGTGATGAGGGAAACACCCTGATATTCTGGGACCCCACAAAATCCATCATCCTCGGGTATTTCCAGAAGGCTGATGTGGAACTGAACCTTGAGCGGTGCAAGGATTACACGATCGTACGGCGCACAAGCGGCGGTGGTTTCGCGTATTCGGATGATCGGGGACGGCAGATCAACTACGGTGTTATCGGGACAATAGACGATAAACTCTTCCCGATCGATGTTACGGATTCGTACCACCAGATACTCGGCATGCTTATAGAGACTCTGCGCGAGTACGGCTTGAATGCGACTTTCAGACCCATCAACGACATTGTTGTTGACGGCAAGAAGATATCTGGCAATGCGCAGACCAGGTGGAGCGGCAAACTACTACAGCACGGTACACTACTACTGGATTTCGATATAAAGGAAATGCTTCGCCTCACGAATATCCCGCTTGAGAAGATAAGCGATAAACAGGTTGCCTCTATTGAGGAAGGGATGACATGGATGGATAAGGAACTCCCGGAAAAAGTGGATATGGGAGGGGTCAAGAAAGTGATACTGCGCAAATTCGGGGAGATATTCGGTGTGGAACTGATCGATTCAAAACCAAGCGAGAGCGAGGTAAAGATGGCGCAGGAACTTTTACCTAAATACGAATCTGAGAAATGGAACTACAGGCTGTAAAGCGGGTGAAGTATACTACTCCGCAAGTATAATTTGGAACTCTATATGACTGCCACAGAGCTCACAGAGAGCACAGAGAGGGGAGTTTTGGGCGGAAAAAGCATCTCTGTGTCCTATGTGCTCTCTGTGGCAGATAAATATAAACAATGATTTATACAAATTTTATTACCCTACTTTTTGAAAGGGATACATAAAACCCGCCATCACGCCATCCATTGATTCCGGCTCCCTTGACTCCATCAACCTGCCACCGGGATTTAAGATGGATATTTTTGCAGACGAACCTGGCGGGAGTCCTGTTCTCAACAAGTCGTACAGCCTGGATTTTCATGACCTGCTGTATTTCGATCTGAGGACTGGGGGGATTGTAAAAGAGATGGGGATGCTTTTGGTTATGGTTGTTATCTTTTTCGGGGTGGCGGTGTCAAGGTTCAGGTTTGAGTAGAGTGAACAAGCTTGGGGTAAGCAGGATACTGGAAGAGACATTAGAACTTTTTAATTATTTTTTCAGTTCAAGTGCTCTTCGAATTAATTCGTTAATATTAATCCCGAATCCCCCAATGTTTGGTTGTAATATAGCTATGCTATTTGCTTTTTCCAGCAAGCTTTCCTCAGTATCGAATTTATCAACGAGTTTCTTTAAAAGCTGCAATATTTCTTCTTCATTTTTATTTTCCACATAAACTGTCCCTAATAACTCTTTTACATTATATTCATTTTCTGAGCCATCCGGGAAGTACGTTTTTTCACCTTTTCTATCTAATCTGATTAAGTGCTTATAACTAACAGTAATTTCCGGCTCATCCGGCAAGGGCACTCGTTCTATAGCTTTCATTTTTTCAAAATCGTTGTTTATTTTCCGGAAATTATATAGAATCACTGAAAAATAATCTTTCTTTTGGTTTCCATTCACAAAGATATAGATTTTTTTATCATCTTCATCAGCTTTTACAACGGCTGTGGAATTGAATGTGGCATCTTCCAGAACGACTCCGGTTCTCCATCGCAAATTATCTTTAATATCCTTGTGCATTTTCACAATAAAGCGAGGCATTACAGATTTTGGTAGGAAATCATAGTCAATGAGGAATCTCAGGGAAGAGGAATAATCAAAATCGAATTCCGGTTCTTGAATTTCTAATAGGTCTGGGATAAGTATGCAATCTTGCTCCATCTCGAAACACAGCTCAAATTTTTTCATCAGGTCGATGATGTACTCGTGTTTATCCTGTGGATAAAAATAATCTGTTTCTTCATCCTTTTTCAGGATGCCAGCTAGTGACTCAAGCTTTAAAAGGCCATTATTCTTCGCTACTTTTTCTGAATTTATGATTCTATAAACTGCGCCGGTCACCCATTTTGGCTCAAGAACATGTGTATGTTTTAATTGGAAATCTTTAAAGTGCAATATTATCCCCAAATCATTAAGAAATCCTATAAGCGTGTTCTGAGCTGATTCGCCTGTAATACTTTCTTGAATGCATAAATCTTGGAATGTCTCATAACTGATAAAATTATCCTTCATGTTTTCCAGTTTCGTTTTCACATTGAACCAATTTTTTGCAAATGGTTGCTGACGAAGTTCTACTTTTGCCAACTCATCAGTCAAAATTTCATTAAAAGAGATAATTCCTTTATTTTTTTTACAGGAAACGCGGTGGAAACTTTTGATGCCTTTATATTTATCCTGTAAGAACGGTCTGTTCACATCAAAGCTTGGATTTTCATCTATTTTGTTTAATACAACTAAAATTGGCGAATCGCCACCAAAACTTTCGATATGTTTGAGCCAGTACTCTGTTTTTTCTTCTTTTCTCCCATCGAGAACTAAAACATACAGACTTCGTTTTGATAAAAAGAACTGATGTGTGGCGTGCATTATTTCCTGGCCACCAAAATCCCAGGAATGTACCTTTATCTTATCGTCTCCATCGATTATTTCCCATTTTTTGATATTAATGCCGTGGGTTTGTGGTTCGTTATTATCAAATTCTTCACCAAGAAGTCTTTTTACCAAAGAGGTCTTTCCTGCACCACCATCCCCTACCAGTAATACTTTTACTTCGTTTAGTGGTTGTTTTTCGGCTTCTAATGATTTAAAATACTCAAAAATTGCCTGAACTCCCTTTATAGCAATTTCCGGAGGCGGTGATTTGATGGGATTTTCTTCCAGGTCAAGCGTGGTGAGTTTCGCCAGCTGTGTGATTTCAGCCGGCAGTTCACTCAACTGGTTCCTGCCAAGGTAAAGCGTGGTGAGGTTCGAAAGCTGTGTTATCTCAGCCGGCAGTTCGCTCAGCTGGTTCCTGCCCAGGTAAAGCGTGGTGAGGTTCGAAAGCTGTGTTATCTCAGCCGGCAGTTCACTCAGCTGGTTGTGGCTCAGGATAAGCGTGGTGAGGTTCGAAAGCTGTGTTGTCTCAGCCGGCAGTTCGCTCAGCTTGTTGCCGCCCAGGTCAAGTGTGGTGAGGTTCGAAAGCTGTGTTATCTCAGCCGGCAGTTCGCTCAGCTTGTTGCGGCTCAGGACAAGCGTGGTGAGGTTCACAAGCCGCGTGATCTCAGCCGGCAGTTCGCTCAACTGGTTCTCCCACAGGTCAAGCGTGGTGAGGTTCACAAGCTGTATGATCTCAGCCGGCAGTTCACTCAACTGGTTACTGCTCAGGTCAAGCGTGGTGAGGTTCGAAAGCTGTGTTATCTCAGCTGGCAGTTCGCTCAGCTTGTTGCCGCTCAGGACAAGTGTGGTGAGGTTCGAAAGCTGAGTGATCCCAGCCGGCAGTTCGCTCAGCTTGTTGCCGCTCAGGACAAGTGTGGTGAGGTTCGAAAGCTGAGTGATCCCAGCCGGCAGTTCACTCAACTGGTTACTGCTCAGGTCAAGCGTGGTGAGGTTCACAAGCTGCGTGATCTCAGCCGGCAGTTCGCTCAGCTTGTTGCCGCTCAGGACAAGTGTGGTGAGGTTCACAAGCTGCGTGATCTCAGCCGGTAGTTCACTCAACTGGTTACTGCTCAGGTCAAGCGTGGTGAGGTTCACAAGCTGCGTGATCTCAGCTGGCAGTTCACTCAACTGGTTATTGCTCAGGAAAAGTGTGGTGAGGTTCGAAAGCTGTGTGATCTCAGCTGGCATTTCGCTCAGTTGGTTCCACCTCAGGTAAAGCGTGGTGAGTTTCGTAAGCTTTCCGATCTCAGCCGGCAGTTCGCTCAGCTGGTTGCTGCTCAGGTGAAGCGTGGTGAGGTTCGAAAGCTTTCCGATCTCAGCGGGCAGGTCGCTCAGCTGGTTGCCGCTCAGGTGAAGCGTGGTGAGGTTCGAAAGCTGTGTGATCTCGGCGGGCAGGTCGCTCAGCTGGTTGCCGCTCAGGTGAAGCGTGGTGAGGTTCGAAAGCTTTCCGATCTCAGTCGGCAGGTCAGTCAGCTTGTTCCTGCTCAGGTCAAGCGTGGTGAGATTCGAAAGCTTTCCGATCTCAGCTGGCAGTTTGCTCTGCTTGTTCAAACTCAGGGAAAGCGTGGTGAGGTTCGAAAGCTGTGTGATCTCAGCAGGCAGGTCACTCAACTGGTTCAAGCTCAGGGAAAGCGTGGTGAGGTTCGAAAGCTGTGTGATCTCAGCAGGCAAATCGCTCAGCTGGTTCCTGCTCAGGTTAAGCGTGGTGAGGTTTGCAAGCTGTGTAATCTCAACAGGCAGTTCTCTCAACTGGTTCTCGCTTAGGTCAAGCGTGGTTAGTTTCGCAAGCTGTGTAATCTCAACAGACAGTTCTCTCAACTGGTTCTCGCTTAGGTCAAGCGTGGTTAGTTTCGCAAGCTGTGTGATCTCAGTGGGCAGGTCGCTAAGCTGATTCTCGCTCAGGTCAAGCGTGGTTAGTTTCGCAAGCTGTGTGATCTCAGCGAGCAGGTCGCTAAGCTGGTTACCGCTCAGGTTAAGCGTGGTTAGTTTCGCAAGCTGTCCGATCTCAGCCGGCAGTTTGCTCAGCCGGTTCCCCCTCAGGTCAAGCGTGGTGAGGTTTTCAAGCTGCGTGATCTCAGTCGGAAGGTCGCTCAGCTTGTTCCAGCTCAGGTCAAGCTCAGTCTGGCCGGTTCTTGCAGCTTCTTCGATAAGTTTTATAATTTCATCCCTTTGCATGCCCCTCCTTCAGGTTCGTTGGTAGCCATATCATCTTGATGCAAGATCTTCTTCAAACCACGGTTTAATATCATCCCCGTGCACGAGTTTTTCCAGATCATTCTCCAGATCGGACGGCTCGATCACAATCAGCCACCCCTCATCATACGGGTCTTCTGCCATCAGTTCGAGATTATCCTCGATGTCCTCATTGACCTCAACAACCGTACCGCTCACAGGCATGGTAAGCCCGCCAACCCATTTTGCGGATTCCAGTGACCCGAATGCTTCACCGGCTTCGAATTCATCTTCTTCCATCGGAAGGTCGATAAACTCAATCGTTCCGACAGCGGTGGCGCCGAATGCATCCATTCCTGCTCTCACATTCCCGTCATCCTCAACCTTTGCCCAGACATGGTCTTTGGTATAATACAGGTCTTCCGGCATTTTGTATCCTTCTATCTCCATTGAATTATCCTCCTTTATCTATCGATAGATCATTGTTATGTTTCCTTATGTACGTGATCAATATCCTGCATAGCGTTCCCGCTCCTTTGCTATCAATTCACCGTAATACGCAGCCGCATCACTGGCGCTCATCAAGCCGGTGCCCTCATGATCACCCCTGACCTCGACCATGACGATATTATATGGGTCGCTGTTAACAATGTTCGGGTCATCCCAGAGATCCTCGTTGACGCTTACAACAGTAGACTCAAACGGAAGCGATATCTGCGATACAGCTTTGATGGTCTCGTATGCGATTATCAAGTCATCCTTCTGGATCACCTCGCCTACTTCAGGCAGGTCGATGTGTACGATCTCTTTGGAAAGCGACTGCCCAAGTTCTGTGATACCGAGCTGGAACCTATCCTCATGAGGCTTTACCCATACATGTGTTTTTAAATACAATCTATCTTCAGGGAACTCAAAATCTTCAACTTTCATGAATTAGCCTCTTGCTTTTCTCTTTTACTTACTACCTTATCATTTTTTTTGTTTCGATTTGAATACTAAGCATCTCACCACACTGCGGCAGGTATTCACCATACCGAGTAGGAATTAATTTTATTAAAGGCTTACCGAAAAACAAGATAAACGATACCCCGGCGGCATCGATCATGCGGTTTTTTCCATCTGATACCCTTAAACCCACGCCGGATGAGTGTACCATGTGCCAGTTCCCACTGCTTTTAAAGGTGTCAAACGGCGGCGCAGTCCGGCTTTCCCCTATCAAAGCGAACCTGTGCAGGGCGTGCTCACCAGTCGGGATGAATCCATCGAGCAGGTAACCGCCGACAGCATAACCATTGATAGCGCCGCTGCAACTGTAATCCTGGCAGTCGATGAGGGCATATCGCTTGTCGGAAAACACTACCTCACCTGTGAAATAAAAGATATCATTATCTTCAGCCATGCCACCACCAACTTTTTTCACCGCACCGACAGGCACATCAAGCGGCATGTCATTGCTCGCCCGCACATAATCATCCGGTGTGCGCACTTCAACATGCATGTGTGGGAAGTTCCAGAAATAGTAGTAACCGCTTCTGATAAATGTGCCAAACTCCTCACCTGTGCGCACGCGGTCCCCTATTTCCACATCTGGCTTGACATGCATGATCTTTACAATAAATCCCTTGCAGCTAATCGCGGTCAGGTATTCCTTGAAATCGCGGTTCTTGAAGGGTGTGGGGGTATCGAATTCCCTGATATCCACAACCTCCCCGTCAACAGGTGAGCACGCAGCCGAACCGAAGTCGCCGTATGCGATATCCACCGCGCTGCCTGTGTCGTGTGCCGCAAACGGGCTTTTGAAAAACGAGAGTGCAGCGTCATCCGGCGCCATTAGTTCGATGTTTTGATATGAAGCTGCGAGTTTCATTAAATCCCCCTCTTCTAACCCCACATTATAGGAACAGCAGTATCCCTTTCAAAAAGTCGGGTAATAAAATTTGTATAAATCATTGTTTATATTTATCTGCCACAGAGAGCACAGAGGACACAGAGAAGAAATCCTCTGTGCTCTCTGTGTTCTCTGTGGCTATTATTTTTGCCCTTTGATTTGAAGTGGGTACGAACAGCACATATTATCGACCTCATGGATATCCAGCCCGATCTCAGCGCACAATTGATACGCGCTCCGGCTTGGGACTGCGATCCTGTCTATGCCGCTCAATATTGCACATTCATCGAGCCGGGAGCGGTACCTGCCGCCAGGGCGCACGCAGCTTAAGGATAAGGGTGTTTGCGGGAATTCCTGCCTCGCCTTTGCGATCACCGATACAACATCCTCAAGCGCAGGAGGCAGTGCACTTGCACATGCAGTGTTCTTTGTGGGAATAAAGACCACTATCACGACTACGTCCGGATCGTATTTCTTAACCATCTCAATCGCCCTGAACTCGCAGTCAAGCGCCCCGTTGTTCAATCCTGCAATGATATGCGGTGCTATGGGTATCCCTGCATCGGTAAGAAACCTGAGCGTGTTCTCGTAGTCGCTTACCGTATTAGGCAAACCCAGAATCCCTGAGATTACGGCATCGCTCCCGATGCAGTCAACGAGTGCCATATCCAGCCATGTGGACAGGGATAAAGCCTGCTCCTGATTGATAATGCCAGTATGGGCACTCATTTTCAGATGAGTGTCATCTTTGATCTGCCTGATCTCATCTGAAAGTTCATATGTTGGAACCGAGCCGTCAAGTTTGCTGCCGCCTGAGAGCAGGACCCCGCTGCGTCCCCTCTTTGCAAGATTTACAACTGCAGCACGGAGTTTGCCTCCACTGCCGTCAAGCATGTGTTCCAGATAGTGTTTTTCGCAGTGTTTGCAGTTCAATTCACAGTCGGTGCCAGTGACTGAGACCGGGGTGAATGGTTCGTTGAAAAAGAGGATGTTGTTTGAAAATGAGTCCAGCCTGATCTTAAAGGATCTCAGCATCTCTTTTTTTGCTGCGTCGCTAATATCCATACCTTTTATTTTTTCCGTAACACGGTCAAGATACACACCGCTGTCTGATGCTGTCATTCGTCGTCTCTCCACTATTTCACTATTCCATTCATTACACTACTGGTTATTCAATTCTGCCACAGAGGACACAGAGAGCACAGAGTATTTCCTCTCTGTGTCCTCTGTGCGCTCTGTGGCGATCATTTTCATCAGATGATACAGATTACACTGAATTTTTACGATGATTGAGAAAATAATTTATGTCTATTGGTTTAAAGCTTTCAACAATTGATTCTATTCCATGATTCCAAGCTGCTCTTTTATCATCTTGATCTCATCCGCATCAGGGTCAATTGGGAAATTGAACGTCTCCTGGTGCGTCTCTGTGGCATACGGGCGGTTGCAGTCAGGGCACCCTGTTGTCTTGAATGCATCCCCTACCTCCACATATCGCAATATCCCGGCATGGGATATCCCAAAATCTACCACCTTCCCGTCCCTGAAAGTAATATCTGCAAAAGATGCCAACCCTTCGCGGATCAGGTATGCACCTAACTGCACCGTGCGATAGTGATTGACATTCAGGTTTGAAGTCACATTCCGGGTTCCGGGCAGATGCGTGTATGCGAAAAGTGCTGAATAAACACCATCTGCGTGCAGTTTATCTACTACCCCGAGCGCATCCCTGGCACTCTCTCCCATGCCGATGATAAGATGCGTGCCCACCGATCCCCTGCCAAAGATACGAACTGCACGCCTGATCCCGTCAAGGTGGGTATCCCAGTTATAGATACTATCTGCCTCTTTGCCTTTGATCCTGCTAAACAGCTCAGGACTGCACGCATCCAGCGGGACCACCAGTTCATTAACGCCCATGTCCTTTAATGCAGCGTATTTTTCATCACTTAACGGAAATACGGATAGCGATATCGGGATCTGGCTTTTTTCCCGAATGCGGCTGATGAGGTACGTCGTATCCTGCCACATCTTGGCATACATAGCGGTCTGGATGCACGCACGCCTGAGGTAGCCGCGCTCGTATGCGATCCCGAGTCTTCGCACCACTTCGTCAAGGTCTGATGGGATATACTGTCCGCGTGCGATCTGTTTCATATCCCCATTGGCACCTGCCGCCTGCGAGCAGAAGCGACAGTTTGCCTGACAGCGCTCATCGGTGTATATCTGAAGATACGCAGTCGTAGGCGGTGCATCCATTAGCACGAGTTCCATACCAAGCACTCCGAGCGTGCCAATGGAAGCGCGGACTTTTTTGGTGGGTGGTGAAGTTTGCATAATAGATCACTGGATTGGTTGATGATTGATTGATTGATTTAAAATTATTTTGCTTTCAAGGATTTTATAAAGTTTTTGACTGCAGATGGATGTAGGATGTCACAAACCCCGGATTTCGCTAACATTCAAATCCGGGGCATCTCAAGGGTGCATGAGGTTTACAGTAAAAATGTACATATTATGAAGACATATGTTCAGTGTTTATTTTATATCTATGGCTACACGGTCATTAATCTCAATAGAATTAGTTCAATTTTTGGGTAACTATTCAGCCATACATAAACGTTATCGGTAGACTGAATAGTCCACAAATAGATAATTGCACACAATTGTCAAATGCCTTTGGAATCGATGGACGTAGACTCAGTATTAAAAACTAAAAAATGTATCGCCGTAGACACAAATAAGCTGATTTTCGTCATCGGCATCCGGTCTAAAGGAAGGCTGAATAGTTACAACTATATTAACATTAGAAATAAAAATCAAACCTGTAACATTTGATTTTTTGTTTCACTGTATTATTTACTCAACTCCAAATGACTGGTAGGTCTCTACACTTGCCGTAATTTGCTGGATTGATAGTGTATTTCCACAGGGGATCTTGATGCAAGTTGTGCCTTAGTGTGGAAAATCAACGAAATTAGCGTTATTGCTGTTGATCTTAATAACCATACCCCACAGCTCGGTTGCGATTGGGTGTGCCGTTGAAATATTTGACTTATTAAATAGATTGGCTTGTTAAAGGTGTGTTATACTGCAACGTTTGATGTTATTCTATTTTCTCAAATTCAGTATCCTGATAGCCAGCAGTGCAGCATTGACCCCATTATCGATCCCTACACTGGCAACAGGCACACCTTTAGGCATCTGGATGGTCGAGAGCAGTGCATCAAGACCTCCAAGTTTGCTGCTTACAGGCACGCCGATAACCACTTTTGAGGTCCTGGAGGCAATCACTCCGGGAAGGGCTGCCGAAAGGCCGGCAATGGCAATGAAAATATCAGCATCTGAATTTTTCAGGTATTTATCCAATTCTTCCGGATTTCGGTGTGCTGAAATTACCTGTAGGTCGTACTCTATGTTGTCATTTTCCAATATTTCTATAGCGCCTTTGGCAATGTGCCGGTCAGATTCTGAGCCCATGATCATGGCAACGTCTGTCATACTCATCACATAGGATTTAATCTATATTAATTAACCGATGTAACCAGGTAAACAAGAAAATCCCCCCTTCGGTCGGATTAACTTGAGTACTTGATCTTATAGATCATATATTACGAGAAAGCTGGAGCAAGTTGTACTTAATGTAAAAAAAAGAGATAAACAAGCTGTCCCAAAACCAAAATAGACATCATTTGATTTGTACACATGCTTTTAGTTTTGGGGCAGCCTGTAAGAGAAAGGATAATCGTTATTCTTCAATTTCGACTTCCATTATGGAAGTATCTTCCATGTGCCTGGTGAACATTGATAGCCAGAGACCCTGTTTGCTGTACAATAATTCACCCTCATTTGGATATGCTGATTCGGTTATTTCCTGGGAATAGATATCCTCATCCGATTTAACAGAGTCAACAAAGCAGAGATTTACATCACCGTCTTTCCCTACATTCAGCGTGATCTTCACCATCTTTTCAAGTTCAGTATTTCCTCCAATCTCCATTGGAGCCGCTGCCATATATCTTAAACTGGATTTCATTTTATTCACCAACTTTGTATACTAATATTTATTCTACAAACTGACAATCGAGGTAATGATATACTGCTTTTGAAATGGCTTCCTTCGTGGAAGATTCGCCCGTTTTTATTTTCAACGTAATAATATCCTCTTCTGGCAAGACCGATTGAACATGCGTTATTTTCATTTTGACCACCTTTTTTTCATTTTATGATTGTCATCTGGTAATGCCAAACGCCTCATCATCATTAGCATTATTATAATGATGAGTATGCCATATTAGTATAAATAGGTTATTGAAAATTTGATGCAAAATAAATTGAGAAATGGAAATTATTTTTGTACAAGTTAGAACGGTATTCGTGAACTTTTACCATAATCCAAACATGTAATAATCACTCGACTGCCCATTATTCTAATCCTGCAACTTGTACCCAGGACCAAATAGGTGCCGCATCCTTTTCACACCTTGCGCTTAAGATGGGATAGCAACCGGACTCGGTGGCGCATACCTGTCCTGTGAGCTAAAAAAACATACCGTTTGCTTAAGCCAGGGTCATTATCAAAGGATTCTCTGTCCGGTCAAACAGCCTTACCATCCTCTACGCGGCCTTATCCTGCATCCATAACTTCCTGTCCTTGCGCCGCATCTGACACTCAATTATGCACAAACTAGATAAAAACTTGGAAGATATGCCTGCCGAATCGGAATTGATAGAATTCTCAGTAACCGACTATCCACCAGCATGTGCCGGTCAGATTTTGACCCCATGATTATGGCAAAGTCCATCACACTCACCACATAGAATTTAATCGGATCCCTTCAAGATCGTGTGGTTAAATTTTCATTATTTAAGCTGCTAGATAAAAGAGCCCGGACCATCCATGTAACCGGATAGACAGGAAAGCTGGAGCAAGTTGTACTTAATACAAAAAAAGATAGGGGGGGATGGAAGATTTTAATTAATCTTCGATCTCGATTTCCATTATGGAAGTTTCATCCATATGCCTGGTAAACATTGATAACCAGAGACCCTGTTTACTATACAATAATTCACCCTTATTCGGATATGCTGATTCGGTTATTTGCAGGGAATAGAGATCTTCGTCTGATTTAACAGAGTCAATAAAGCAGAGATTTACATCACCATTTTGCCCTACATTTAATGAAATCTTCATTATGTTCTCTATTTCATTATTTCCTCCAATCTCCATTGGAGCCGCTGCCATATATCTTAAACTTGATTTCATTTTATTCACCAACCGTGTATTTTTATATTTATTCTACAAACTCACATTCGAGGTAATGATACACTGCTTTTGAAATGGCATCCTTCGTGGAAGATTCGCCCGTTTTTATTTTTAATGCAATAATATCCTCTTCTGGTAAGACCGATTGAACATGCACTATTTTCATTTTGACCACCATTTTTTCATTTTCTGATTATCACCTGACAATACTAAACACCTCATCATTATCATTATTATTAGTATTATCATAATAATGATATGTTATGCTAGTATAAATAGGTTATTGAGAATTTAATAAAAAATAAATTGAAAATGAAGGGTAGTTTTTATGCAAGTTGGAACGGTCTTCATGAACTTATACCACATTTCAAACATGTAGTAATCATTCGACTGCCTCTTATTATTACCCTGCACCTTGCGCAGGGGACAAGATAGGTGCCGCATCCTTTGCATACCTTGCGCTTAAAACGGGATGGCAGCCAGACCCTATGGAGCATACCTATCCTGCAAGCTAAAAAAATATACTGTTTGCTTAAACCAGGGTAGTTGTCAAAGGATCTCCCTGTCAGGTCAAACAGCCTTACCATTCTCTAAGCTGCCATATCATGCATCCATAACTTCCTGTCCTTGCGCCGCATCTGACACTCAATTATGCACAAACCAGATAAAAACTTGGAAGATATGCCACACAGAATTTAATCGGCTCCATTCAAGATCGCGTGGTTAAATTTTCATTATTTAAGCTGCTGGATAAAAGAGCCCGGACCATCCATGTAACCGGATAGGCAGGAAAGCTGGAGCAAGTTGTACTTAATGCAAAAAAAGATAGGGGGGAGATGGAAGATTTTAATTAATCTTCGATCTCGATTTCCATTATGGAAGTTTCATCCATATGCCTGGTGAACATTGATAGCCAGAGACCCTGTTTACTATACAATAATTCACCCTCATTCGGATATGCTGATTCGGTTATTTGCAGGGAATAGAGATCTTCGTCTGATTTAACAGAGTCAATAAAGCAGAGATTTACATCACCATTTTGCCCTACATTTAATGAAATCTTCATTATGTTCTCTATTTCATTATTTCCTCCAATCTCCATTGGAGCCGCTGCCATATATCTTAAACTTGATTTCATTTTATTCACCAACCGTGTATTTTTATATTTATTCTACAAACTCACATTCGAGGTAATGATACACTGCTTTTGAAATGGCATCCTTCGTGGAAGATTCGCCCGTTTTTATTTT
>Ga0255421_1052_pt1 | contig 27407 bp, 25 predicted proteins | sample ANMaggSSYBR02G10_FD_182637 | JGI IMG/M metagenome (GOLD analysis project Ga0255421, IMG submission 182637) | Sediment cell enrichment communities from methane seep in Santa Monica Basin, California, United Staets - ANME aggregate JGI... | ecosystem: Environmental > Aquatic > Marine > Cold seeps >... | reverse complement strand
ATTTTATTTATATCATGATAACCGTTTTTTGTAAACAAAACAGGAGACAAAAATCAGCCAATTAAACACTTATTATATTGACAATGCATTAAATATTGTCTTATTATTTTAATTTATATTTATGATTTTAGGTAGCCGTTCACAGCTTGAAACTTGAAATTGGAAAGTAGAAATTTTTACTTTCAAGATTCCGTGAACTTGAACAAAATTGAGCATTTTTCAACAGTCTCAAAATATGAAGAATTGTTATGTTAAAAATCTTGTTAATAGATGATGAAGCGGGCATCAGAAAACTACTGAGCATATCGCTTAGAAGTGAGGGTTATGATGTTATAACAGCGGAAAACGGAAAGCGTGGAATTGAGCTTTTTGAACAAGAAGCTCCTTCTATTGTTTTGACGGATATAAAAATGCCGGGAACGGATGGTATAAGTATTTTAAGAAGGATCAAAGAGATAAATCCGGAGACAGAGGTTATTGTGATAACAGGCGATGGTGACATGAAGCTTGCTGTAAAATCATTACAGCTTGATGCATCTGATTTTATCACAAAACCTATTAGCGAGGAAGCCCTTTCAGTTGCATTAAAACGCGCTGAAGAGAAATTGAAAATAAAAAAAAGACTCAAGAATTATACCTACAATCTTGAAAAAGCAGTAAAAGAAAAGACCGGAGAACTTGAAAAATCGTACAAGGAAATGGAATCTCTTTGCGATATAACCCGCAGTACCAGTGAAAAGAAATCCCTTGGAGAGGCGTTTGATTTTATAATTGACCAAACCAAAAACATACTCTCTTTTGAAGAGATTGCCCCACTTATTCTTAATAAAGAGAAAAAAGGATTTGTTAAGGTTAATGGGTACAAAGAGCTGAGTATTGAAGACAGAGAAGGCCTTATTTCGAATATTTCATTGATGCGCCATCCCATGAATATTGATGAACTTGGCGCCAGAGGATATCCCTGGTTGAAAAGTTTTGACGGCTATGAGTCGATCTCTCTTGTTCCGATAATTAAGGAAAATGAGGTTATTGGGGTGGTAATTTTGCTTGCCTCTGAGCATATTGTTTTTTCCAGAAAAGATTTACGCTTTCTCTATCTTATGCTTTCACAGGTTGCGGGCATTATAAGAAGAATTGCCCTGAACAATGAAAAAATGAATGAGCTGGAGAATAAGGTCAAAATGTTTTCAGGCTATGGAGGTATTGTCGGAAAAGATCATAAAATGCAGCAGCTCTATAAGTTGATTTTGGATATAGCTCCTACCGATGCAACCGTGCTGATTCATGGAGAGAGCGGTTCCGGGAAAGAGCTTGTAGCAAGAGCCGTTCATTTGCATAGTTATCGGAAAGATAACCCTTTTGTTGTTGTGAATTGTTCCGCCTATCCACAGACACTACTTGAAAGCGAGTTGTTCGGCCATGAGAAAGGAGCATTTACCGGCGCAACACATCGGAAGCTCGGACGATTTGAATTAGCGGACAAGGGAACTCTTTTTTTGGATGAAATTGGAGAAATTCCACTGATGTCACAGGTTAAACTCCTCAGATTTCTTCAATTTCAAAAGTTTGAAAGATTGGGGGGTATGGAAACTCTTGAGGTGGATATCAGAGTAGTAGCGGCTACCAACAAGGATTTAAAAAAAGAGGTGGAAAATGGGAACTTCCGGGAGGACTTATATTACCGTCTGAATGTTATTCCAATAAATATTCCTCCCCTTCGGGTGAGACGAAATGATATATCGCTTATAGTTGAACATTTTTTAAAAAGGCTGAACCTGCGAGGGAATAAAAAAGTAAAAGGAATTTCTTCGGAAGCTATGGACACATTGATGCGTTACAATTGGCCAGGGAATGTAAGGGAATTGGAAAATATTATTGAACATGCATTTATTCTTACCAAAAATGAATTTATTAGCGGACAGAGCCTTCCGCTTGATATATACTCTATTGTAAACAAAGAGCAAAAAATAAGCTCTTTTCAAGAGAACGAAAAAAAGTTTCTTGCCAGAGTGCTGGAGGAGTATAAATGGAATAAATTGCAGGTTGCAAAAAAACTGAATATCAGCCGCAGCACTCTCTATGCAAAGCTAAAAAAGTATAATATTCATTCGAGTTAATAGCCTTTAACAATGCCATTTGAAATAGCCACTATCACAAATCTTTTTCGTAATAACCTGAGAAATAAAATAATATTGGGGTTCTCCCTGATTTTGTGTAGCGTAATGGGCTTTTTTACTTATTACCAGACAATAAGGCAGATAAAGTTTTATACTGCGGAGCAAGAGAGCAGGGCGCTTAAGGTCAGCAATATTGTTATGCGGAGCATTGAATATCCGATGCTCGACGGTGAGATGGAATATGTTCAGAAGATATTAGAAGACTTGAATGAAGCTGAAGAGTTACATAGAATCATTCTTTGTGATCGGAACGGAATTATAAAGCATGCCGGTAATGCCGACCTTATCGGCAGTTCAATTAATTCTGAAATTACTAAAAGGAGTTTGCGAAGCAAAAGCCTGGTTAATGGCTTTGAATACTATGGGAAAGAAAAAGTTATCAGCTATGCTATGCCCATAAGAAATGAAAAAGCTTGCAATAAGTGTCACGGAACAGAAAGAAATATGCTGGGTGTATTGTCTGTGGGGATTAGCTGGTTGCCAACAGAAAAAAGAATTATAGCGCTTAGAAACCGTGAAATTGTAGTTACCCTGATTCTTATTGGAGCTGCGGGGTTTTTTCTGACTCTGTGGCTTTCGCATTATATTACACGTCCTATTTCCAGGCTTACCTCCATGGCAGACCTGGCCAGTCACGGAAAATCTGCAATCCAATTCGGCAAAACTATTAAGTGTTGGGAAGAATTGGATTGTAACAAAACAGAGTGTCCTGCATATGGTGGGACAGACATGCCGTGCTGGTTTGTACAGAATACTCTCTGTCGGTCAAAGCATTCAGAAAAGTTTCCGGAAAAGCTTGAGGAGTGTATTAAGTGCGAAATTTACAAAAAATACTCCGGAGATGAAATAACGCGTTTATCCGATTCATTTAAACATATGCTTTACAGTCTCAATCAATTTGAAATGGAACTGATAATTTCTGAAAGAAAATATCGGGATCTGTTCAATGCTGATCCGAATCCCATTTTTATTGTTGACGGCGGGACATTTGCCATCCTGGATGTAAATGAGACAGCTCAAGGCTATTATGGCTATTCACGAGAAGAATTTCTGCAAAAGTCCTTTTTTGATCTTTCAAACATTGCATACAAAGATATAATTGATGATTTTGCTTCAATTAAAAAGGGCAAGACTCTTCTTTATTTAAAAAGGCAGCATTGCAGGAAAGATAATGGATTTTTTTATGTCAACATTCATGTGCGTCCTGCAGAATATATGAAGCAAAATGCACTGATTATAACGACGTCTGATGTTACGGAAAGCGTTGAAAAAGAAGCTCAATTAATTCAGGCCGGCAAGATGTCGGCGCTTGGCACTATGGCCTCCGGCATTGCTCATGAATTGAATCAGCCGCTCAATGTCATTAAGGTGGGGAGTGATTTTTTCATAAAGATGATAGGCAGAGGTGAAAGTATAGATAAAGAGACATTTCGCAGCATGGCAGAGGAGATGAGCAGGTATGTTGACAGGGCGAGTGAGATAATCAACCATATGAGAGAGTTTGCAAGATCATCTGACGCTACACGATCCGAGGTTAATATCAACAAACCGATCGCCGATGTCTTCAAGGTATTAAAGCAGCAATTAATTCTTCATCAGATAGATATAGAGTTGGATCTTGCTAAAAATCTTCCTCCAATACTGGCGGATCATAACAGACTGGAGCAAGTGTTTATTAATCTGATTACTAATGCGCGCGATGCTTTGGAGGAAAGAGGAAAAACCTGGAAAAAAATTCTAAAGGTTAGGACTTTTACAGAAGACAAACAAGTTGTAGCAATAGTTTCAGATAACGGAAAAGGAATACCGGCCGATATTATTGACAAGATCTTTGAACCATTTCTTACAACCAAAGAAATCGGTACTGGAACAGGGCTTGGGTTGTCTATAAGTTATGAGATTGTTAAAGACTATGAGGGAGAGATCATTGTTGAAAGTAAAGAAGATGTGGGGACTTCCTTTAAAGTGACATTTCCCGCTATTTAAAGAAAAAGTGCCTGAAAAAAGTGCCTAAAGTATGTTAGGAACGTGGACGAATTAACTTCCTCAAGTAGGCGCACAGATTTGGGTCGAATTTGTTCGATCTCAGATCACAAAAGTTGAAGGAATAGCGAGCTATTTCAATATTTTTGTGATTTGAGACCGGACAAAGGCGGCCTGAAGCTGTGATTTATAGTTGGGGAAGTTATTTCGTCCACGTTCCTTAGTAGCTGTTCACGGTTGTCGGTTTACAGTTCACGGTTTTTATGTTTTGAGCAACCGTTAACCGTTAACCGTTAACCGTAAACTGTGAGAGGTAACGTAATTATATGTCAAAACTTTTGCTGATCGATGACGAAGATGGCATTAGAAAAGTCTTAAGCATATCTCTTAAAAGTGATGGATATGATGTAGCAACTGCAGCGAGCGGACAGCAGGGAATTGATTTATTTCAAAAAGAATTCTTTCCAATAGTGCTTACCGATATAAAGATGCCCGGGATGGATGGAATAGAAGTCTTGAGAAGAATCAAGGAGATTGACCCTGAGGTAGAGGTGATTGTTATTACCGGACATGGTGATATGAAATCCGCCATACAATCGCTTCATCTTGGAGCATCTGATTTTTTAACCAAGCCGGTGAGCGATCAACTCCTTTCAATTGCCTTAAAAAGGGCTGAGGAACGGCTGAAAACAAAAAAGACATTGAATAACTATGCCAATGATCTTTGGAACATGGTAAAGGAAAAAACCAAAGAGATCAAGAGAAGGTATGAGTTTGAGGATAAGCTTGTACAGCGTTCGATCGATGGGATTGTTGCAACGGATAAAGAAGAGAATATAATAATATTTAATTCTGCTGCGGAAGAGATGTTTGGATATACTGTGAATGAAGCCAAAAGCGCCATGAATGCCGGCAATTTTTACCCTGAAGGGATATCTCAAAAAATTTCTGATATTTTTGCAGGTAAAGATCGGGATGCAAGCGATATTTTTGTTGGAGATGAAGCTTCTGTTACAGCAAAGAGCGGAGAAGCAGTGCCAGTAAGATTTTCGTGCGCAATGCTGTATGAAGGCGACAAGCCAATAGGAAGTGTCGGCTTTTTCCAGGATCTTAGAAAAATTAAACACTTGGAAAAAGAACTGATTAAATCTGAAAGACTGGCAGCTATAGGGCAGACAGTAGCCGGTCTTGCTCATGGCGTCAAAAACATCTTAAATGGCTTGAAAGGTGGTCTTTACATTGTAAATACCGCTCTTAAAAATGGAGCGGCCGGCCTGGCGGCAGAAAATAAAAAAATAGACTATAGCATGAGGTCTGCTTTGCCTTTTCAAGCACGATCTCTGAAGCGAATTATAGATAACAATGAAACGGAACGTCAGCAAAAAAAATTGAAGACCGGCTGGGAGATGGTGGAAAGAAATATACATAAAGTTTCCGATCTTGTTCTGGATCTTCTCAGTTATTCTAAAGAACGAGAACCTGAATATGAAAAATATAATCCGAATATTATAGCCGATGAAGTCTGCGATCTTATGGAATCAAAGGCAAAGGAATATGATATCGACCTGATCAGGGATATTGACAGGGAGATGGGTGAGATATATCTTGACCCAAAAGGAATGCACAGTTGTCTTCTTAATCTGGTTTCAAATGCAATAGATGCCTGTGTTTTTGATCTTGATACGCAAAAGCATTGGCATGTAAAAGTAATGACGCGACGTAAGAACGAAAGCGGCGTAGCTTTCGAGGTTGTTGACAATGGTTGTGGTATGGATGAGGAAACTCAAAGCAAGATTTTTGCCGAATTTTTTAGTACAAAAGGAACACGAGGCACTGGTCTCGGGTTACTGGTTACACAAAAGATTGTAAAAGAGCACGGCGGAACCATGGATGTAGCATCCCAACCCGGCAAGGGAACAATATTTACCATCCGGCTTCCTGGAAAGAAGGTTTAGGGCAAAAATGATTTTTGCAAAATTATACTAAAGGAGGAATACATTATGGCGAAAAAGGTGCTGATTGTTGATGATGATGTTGATGTGAGAACATTTGTTTCAAGTGTTGTGGAAGATATTGGCTATAAGCCGGAGCTAGCAAAAGACGGCGAAGAAGGTATCGGCAAGATCAAAGAGGAAAAACCAGCGTTAATTATCCTGGATATCTTGATGCCTAAGGAAAGCGGTATCAAGATGTATCGTGCATTAAAAACAGATTCTAAATTTAGTGATATTCCGGTAATTGTGCATTCCGGAATAGCCAAAAGAACCTTTCTCCGCTCTCAGAAGGCCCTTGACGAGTTTGGAGATCAACCTGTGCCGGAACCGGAAGCCTATCTTGAAAAACCAGTCGAGCCCGAAGAATTGGGGGCAATGATAAAGAAATTTTTGTCTTAAATCTAAGTTGAAATAAAAAAGGCGGATAATTGTTTATCCGCCTTTTTCAACCTGAGTTGAGCGATTTTTTGCGATGAAAAGTGCCAAGATCTTGATGCAGCAAGGTTTGCGAAAAGCGCAGGCACTATTTAACAACTTTACTGGGTTTTAAGGTATTAACAACGTGGGAAGTTCTGATGATTCTACCAATTGCTGAGAAATACTTCCCAGCCATCGTTCTCGCCATGCTCCTTTCCCAGTTGAGCCTGTAATAACCATTGTGGCGCCATGTTCACGCGCGGCGTTTTCAATTTGTTGAACGACTTCTCCCATACCCAGATGAGTCTCAGTCTCTATTCCTTCGTCCTCAAAAGTAATACGGACATCTTCCAGCCTTTTCTTATTCTCTTTTTGAAGGACTTGAAGGTCATCTTTAGATTTTCCCTTCATAGTCTCCTCACTGACAATATGAACCACCACTACTTTTTTAACACTGTTTTTAATGTCGATAATCTGCTCCAAAGCTCTTTCACATGGAGAAGACCAGTCTGTTGCAAAGAGAGGTACCTCAAAAGGCTTTTCGTTGGTCTTTCCTGATGGCAGCATATATTTATGCACTAAAACAGGAATCTTGGTTCGTCGGAGGAGTTCCAGTACCGCTGAATCCAAGTACAATTTTTCTACTTTTGTCCTCTCATGGGCTTCTATAACTATGAGATTCGCTTTTTCCGCTTCAACAGTTGAGAGAATCTTGGGAATATAATTACCAACTACAACATAGGCGCCGCATTCCATACCTTTTTCAAATATAGTTTCAGCCCAATCTATAAAACGCACATCCGCCTTTTGTTTGAGACCGACCTCTTCCTCTTTGAGGTAGCCCTTTCCCCGATGCATTGCGATTTTATCTTTTTCTATTACATGGAGAAAAATAACATGATTAAGGCCTGACTTTCTGAGATCCATCAGTGATTCCAGAGCGTCAAGCCACAATTTATCAAAGTTGGTCACAAACAGCATTTTTTTAAGATTCATACCTCATCCTCCTTAACCACAGTTTTTCAGTCAACCGACTACAACAGTCCTTATCCTTAGTTACAAATTTATAAGCAAACTTTAATATTAATTAAACAGATAATTGTTAAATTGTCAAGTATTTATTAAGCACAATTAAGAGCGTTAAGAAGGCATCTGCGCTTAATTTTTTTTAAAGCTGCCGATCTCGTAAAAAAAGTATAAAATTGCAATTTTTTCTTATTTTATCAAGCTGTTAATTATTTGTAATCCCTAACTCCGCAACCACTTGTAAAAAAGGACTTTTTTTGAATGCATTAAAGCTCAAAAGAGATGAGGGAATATTATTGTACAGCTTTTATGCAGAATGTGTATAAAAATTATACATAATATTATTTAAAGATATAAATATGTTTATGAAAAATTACCATTATGTGTCCAAAAACTGATCACTTTGTGTTGATGATATATTCATGTTTGTAGCTTCAAATTTTGGTAATACCTGAAAAACAGGGTCAGTCATGCAGTTTGATCATAAAGGCACGAATGTTGCTATAAGTAAAAAAAATAAATTTATGATTGTTCTCTATTCTATTTAAAAGGGGAAATAATGGTCGGAAAAATATTATATGCTACAGATCATAGACGTCCAAGTACCAGAGTGCTGGATGGATTGTCAGGTTTTAGTGATATTGGCTTCAAGGAAATAATTTTCCTTTGTGTAATAAAGGATCGACCAGAGGATGTAACTCCTGAGCTGCTTGAGCAATGGAAAGAAAAATTAAACAGTTATGGCTTGGAGGCTACTATAAAAATTGACTCAGGAAATTTGTCCAGTAGTGTTTTGAAAACAATCCATGAAAATCAGATATCATTTGCCGTTGTTCATTTTGATAAAAAGAAAAGAAGAATTTTGTTTGGTGATTCTATTGTTAAAAAACTTATTAAAGAGGCAAGCGTGCCTGTCCTGATAGTTGACAATGATGAAACAGGATTGAAGCTTACTTCAAAAGGGGCATTTGAACGTGTTTTATTTGCGACCGATTGGTCTCAGGCATCTGAAAAAGCGTTTCAGATTATACTTGGTTTTAAGCAATTAATCAAAGAGCTTGATATTGTAAATGTAATACACAAGAAATTGACTGTGCGTGATCTGAGACAGCTTATGGAAAAATTAAGAGAAACGCGCAATAAATGCTTAAAAGAGGGAATTGACGCAGAATATCATGTATATGCGGGTAAAACTGCCGATGAGATTATTCTTGCAGCGCAAGATTATAATTCTACATCAATAGTTATGGGGATATCGCCGGGGCAAAGCTTTAAAGATATTTTTACAGGAAAACATTCGTGCAGCGTAGTAGAGAGAACCCCTGTTCCTGCATTGTTAGTTCCTTTAACCTAAATTAAACGATTTTTTACTCAATCTGCGCCGATCTCTTGCGCATAAAGGCTTCGCAAAAATCCTCAACATATCCACGGGTATGCCTGCGGTTTTTGCAAATCCTTATGCATCAAGATCTCAGCGCATATCTTCGCAAAAAATCGCTCAACTTAGGTTTAAGATAAAAACGTTTTGAATTAGGAAAACGTATTTTTTGTATGAACGCAGGAAGATAAGGCCATATTTATAGACTTTCAGATAGTTAATTTCACAAGGCTAGAAGGAGAAAGGCGTATTAGTTATACGTCGACGACTGATAACACAGTGAAATTAATTGTCTGAAAGTCTATAGAAAGAAGAGGAACGGAATGGAAGTAACCATATTAGTTCAGGCCACGGATAGGTCCTTTGAGATATTAGAAAATGCAAGAGAGAGGAGCAGGCAGGTATTGGATACTGCTGCCAGGCTCACGTCTGAAAGCCAGGCCGTACATCGAAAAAGAGTAGAGGCAATATTTAAAGGTGCCAGGCAAACAAAGACAGAAATTACCAGATTTACAGCAACATTCATCATTTTGTTTGGTTCCTGGCTGCTCTTATCAGGGCACTATGATTTATTTCACATCACTATCGGGCTTCTTTGTTGCGGTCTGGTTTCGCATGCAACGCATGATCTTCTTTTTGCCAATCCAAGAGCAGGAGATATGCGTGTAATAGTAAAAAGATTTATTACTTATATTCCATGGCTTCTCTACCAGATCGTTTTGTCTAACATGCATGTTGTTCGATTGGCTTTGGGACCAAGAAATCTGCTAGATCCAAAGATAATAGAATTTAAGACAAAACTGGAAAGCGATATTTCTTTTGTTACACTTGCTAATTCGATCACCCTCACACCTGGGACTATTACCGTAGATATAAGAGATGGGGTTTATTATGTACATGCTGTGAGTAAAAAGACTGCTGAAGACCTTTTGACCGGAGAGATGGAAGACAGGATTGCGCATATATTCATGGAAGCCGACCATGTTTATGTACAGGATACTCTTGATATAGCACCTGTTTTTGTAGAACTAAAGTAAAACAAAAGATTTAGGAATTGAAGGACAAATAGCTAATGACTGATGAGCGGGGTAAACGATATGATGACTAAACAATCGGATGACGTTATTGTAAAGACACTTTCCAGGTTGCTAATACCCTTTATGCAGATTTATGCTCTGTATGTTATCGCTCATGGACATTACAGTCCTGGAGGAGGATTTCAGGGAGGAGTGATTCTTGGTGCAAGCCTTATTCTATTGGTCATTACCTATGGATTGGACAATGCTTTAAGGAAGATGAGCGAAAAAATGAATACCATTCTGTGTAGTACAGGAGTCTTTATATATGCAGGAATAGGGGTATTGTGTTTAATACTTGGAGGTAACTTTTTAGACTATGCCGAACTTGATCAGATTCTGCATGTGGGGATTGCGCAGGCGAGATCGCTTGGTATTCTGGGCGTTGAGGTCGGTGTCGGGATCACTGTTATGGCTGCGATGGCTTCGATCTTTTTAGACATAGCAACCGGTGGACTTCCTTCAAAAGAAAAGAATATTCAAGGGAAAAGAGCTTGAAGATACAGGAGATCAATAAACAGTCTGCCAGAATGCAACAGATCTACAATATGATATTGAATCTGGCACCTACTGATACTTCGGTTGTGATCCAGGGTGAAGAGGGTACGGAAAAAGCATTGGTGGCAAGATGTATCCATTTGAACAGCTCGAGAAAAAATAAACCTTTTGATGTGTATAACTGCTCAGCCTATCCGAGGTTTATAGTTGAAAGCGGGCTTTTTGGTCATGAAACAGGCGCGTTTGAAGGGGCGGTATCTCAAAAGAAAGGATGTCTGGAGCGGAATAATGGCGGGACAGTGTTTTTGAGTGAGATTGATAAAATGCCTCCATTGACACAGATCAAACTTCAGAATTTTTTACAGGACGGGTCTGTAAAAAGGCTTGGAGGAAAAAAAAGTATTAAGACAGATGTTAGGATTATTGCCGCTGTTAATACTGATCTCGGGAAAGAGGTGGAAATAGGAACTTTTAATGAAGAATTTTCTTATATGCTGAATGTAATTAATATACACCTGCCTTCTTTAAGGCAGAGGAAAGATGATATCCCTCTTTTAACAGACTGCTTTTTGGAAACACTGAATCTAGAAATAGGGAAAAACGTTAGAGGTGTTACATCCGATACCATGCAGATACTAATGGATTATTCCTGGCCAGGCAATGTCAAGGAGTTGGAAAACTCAATACAACATGCCTTTCTTCTGGCAGAAGGTGAAGAAGTTAAGCGTGAGTTACTGCCTTCCCGAATTTTGCACGAAGTGTTAAAAGAAAAAAATGAGGGGATAACATCTTTTGAGGAAAATGAGAAAAGATTCCTTATGAAAATTTTGCAGGAGAACAACTGGAACAAATTAAAAGTTGCAAAACAGCTCAATGTGAGCCGCAGCACATTGTATTCAAAGCTTAATAAATACAACTTAACAGTTAATTAAAGCAATAAGCTGGCTAATAAGCTTAGCAGCTAACCTGGGAGTATTGAGATGGAAAATTTTTATTTAGGTGTGAGCATTTTCCTTTGTTTTTTTGTTTTACTTTGTCTCTATCGGGTAGTGTTCGGGCCGACAATTATAGACAGGATCGTAGGAGTTGGAGCTATCGGCACTAAAACATTGGTGGTTCTGGTGCTGATTGGGTTTATCTACGGCAGGATAGAGATGTTTTTGGATATCATCATGGTTTACGCTATTTTGAACTTTATCGGGACATTAGCGGCAGCAAAGTACTTTGAAGGGAGAGGTGAAATTTGATGGAAATTGTAAAAGGAATATCTGTGATATTTATTTTAGTGGGGTGTTTCTTTTTTGCCACAGGGACCATTGGCTTCCTGCGTTTTCCGGACTTTTATTCCAGGATGCATGCCACGGGGAAAGGCGATACTTTGGCAGTTCTTATAACGCTTCTCGGCCTTTCTGTATATCACGCAGCATATCACGGGGCTATTTTAGATAGTATAAAATTAGTCGTTGTCGCTGTTTTTGTTTTTTTGGCTAATCCCACTGCAACCCACGCTATTTCAAGAGCTGCTTTTCGGTGCGGTGTTAAACCTTGGACCAGGGAGGGAAGCAAATGATCTGGCAACTTGATCTTATACTCTGTCTTTTTATTATAATCTGTGCGATTGCTGCTATTAATGTAAAGGATCTTTTGGCTGCTGTTATTATTTTAGGCGCTTACAGTTTCTTTATGTGTCTCCTATGGACTGAAATGGGGGCCGTGGATGTTGCCTTTACCGAGGCCTCCGTGGGCGCCGGAGTCGGAACAGTTTTGTTTATTGCAGCGGTTAGTAAAACAAAAAGGAGGTCAAAAGATTGAAAGTTCTCGCGATACTCATAATAGTTTTAACAGGAGGATTGCTTATATACGGTGTTGAAGATATGCCTGATTGGGGCGATTCAAATTCTCCGGCCAGCAGCCATGTTTCACCGAAGTATATAAAGGAAGCCCTGGAAAAAACAGCGACGCCAAATATAGTTACTGCCGTCCTGGCCGATTACAGGGGATACGATACCATGGGTGAAACTGTGGTTATTTTTACCGCAGGGATCGGCTGTATAATTATGTTAAGAAAAAAGCGAAAGGGAGAAGGAGACTGATATGCTTGAATACATTATCAGTAAATATAACTTCTGGGTGTATATCATTTTGCTGCTGATCGGTCTTTATGCAATGGTGGGCAAGAAAAATCTGGTTAAGAAGCTGATCGGGATGAATATATTTCAGTCTGCCGTGATTCTCTTTTACGTTTCCATCGGCGTTAAGAAGGGAGGAGCGACGGTTCCGATATTTCTGGGGGATGCCCATGCGGCCCACGGGCATGGACACGCTATTATTGAAGTCGCCAGTTATATTAATCCTCTTCCTCATGTACTGATGCTTACGGCGATAGTGGTTTCCATTGCCACAACAGGCGTTGCCCTTGCGGTGCTTATCCTGATTTTCAGAAGATATAAGACCTTAGAGCTTGACGAAATTATAAAAATAAGAAAAGACACGGGAGTATAGATATGGCAACACATTTTGCTGCTCTTGTAATAATCATTCCTTTATTAGCCGCTCTTTTTGTGCCGGTTATTGGATGGTGGAAAAAAGGACTGTGCCACCCATTGGTCGTTGCCGTTCTCGTTGTTCCGCTTATATCCTCTCTTGGCATTTTAAATAGAGTAATAGAGAGCGGGCCATTTTCATATCATCTCGGAGGATGGGCTCCTCCGTGGGGCATTGAGTATGCAATTGATTATCTCAATGCATTTGTTCTGGTGATAATATCGGTAATTAGTCTAATTGTTTCCGTATATTCCAAAAAGAGCGTTGAAAAGGAAATGCCCGAAAAGGTTGTTCCGTTCTATACGCTTTTCCTGCTTCTTGTTACAGGACTTTTCGGAATAGTTGCAACAGGAGATCTTTTCAATGTATTTGTATTTTTAGAAGTCGCTTCTCTTTCATGTTATGCTCTCATGGCCATAGGCAGGGATGGAGCTCCTTTTGCAACGTTTCGATATATCATAATGGGTACAATAGGAGCCTCGTTTTATCTTCTTGGTGTAGGTTACCTGTATATTATTACTGGCTCGCTGAATATGCTGGACGTGGCCCAGCGATTGCCGGAATTCTACCATTCCAGAGTTGTGTTGACGGCAGGCGTCTTTATGTTCGTGGGCATCGGCCTGAAGATGGCACTTTATCCTTTGCATGCATGGGCTCCCAATGCGTATGCTGATGCTCCTTCAACGGTCAGCGGCCTGGTGGCGCCCTTAATGACAAAGGTAGCGGCATACATGATGATACGGATTATGTTTACTGTCTTTAAGCCCGTTTTCTTCATAGAGATAATTCCTGTGACAACCATACTCACCTGGATGGCGGCCGTTGCCGTAATCGTCGGTTCGATATATGCCATCGCCCAAAATGACCTAAAGAAGATGCTGTCTTACTCAGTTGTGGCACAGATTGGATACATTGCTTTAGGAATAGGACTGGCAAACAGATCTGGCCTTACCGGTGCCGTACTCCACATTCTAAATGAAGCTTTTACAAAAGGCTGTGTGTTTCTGGTCGCAGGGGCTATCATATACAAGACAGGATCCTGTAATATTACAGGATTTAAAGATCTTTACAGAAAAATGCCGTTTACCATGACGGCGTTTTTAATTGGTGCCTTTTCTATGGTTGGAATACCGCCGACATGTGGCTTTTTCAGCAAGATGTATTTAATCATAGGATCAATTGATGCTAAACAGTGGGTTTTTGTAGCTGTGCTGTTAACGAGCAGTATTCTTAATGTTATTTACTTCTTCAGGGTCATAAAGATTGCAGCGTTTGAAGATGTAATTCCGGATTATTCAAGAACATCTCCCTATATAACATACAGGTTAGATGAAGTTCCAATAAGTATGCTTATACCTATACTGATTATGGCTGCCGGGATACTGGTTTGTGGTATTTTCAGTCCTGAGATAATTAATACAGTGATTCAACATATCATCCCGGCAAGTTTTTAACATGATGAGAACAGGGATGGTTACACATCATCTGTTTTAGGAGGTCGATACGTGGATACTTTGCAACTCGCATGGTTGTGTATGATTTTTCCCTTCATAGGCGTAGTAATGATCGCTTTGATGGATCGGATCAATCCTACCCTACGAAGCGCCGCAGCCGTATTATTCCCATTGCTGTCTGCAGCCGCCAGTCTAATGATATTGCCGAATTTGTTTCATCCCGAAGCATTGCCGCTGGAAAGTTCAATCATATGGTTTGAAGTGCCTATATTAGTAGAATTCGGTGTATTGGTAGATCCATTAAGCATTATTCTGGCCAATGTTGTTGCGATTGTAAGCAGCGTTATTGCAGTTTATTGCCTCGGATACATGGAGGGAGATCCTGGGAAAACCAGATTTTTGATGCTGGTTAATCTATTTGTTGGAAGTATGCTTTTACTCGTTCTTGTGAATAACTTATTGTTTCTTTTTGTCGGATGGAAGCTGGTTGGTTTGTGCAGCTACGCTTTGATCGGTTACTACTGGAGAGACGAAAAGAAGTACTGGATAGGTGGACCCGCTCCGACTAAATTTACCACTCCATCGCATTGTGGTTTAAAAGCCCTGGTTGTTACAGGTTTGGGTGATATGCTGATGCTGGGCGGTATTTTTATAGTATACTACTATGCAAAAACATTAAACATTATGGAGCTTTATACAACTGCATCTATCTGGATTCCTGAAATGGCAAAGACACCAGGTATGATTATACTTGCAACCTGTTTGCTTCTGGCGGGCCCTATTGGCAAGTCGGCTCAGTTTCCATTTCATGAATGGCTTCCTGAAGCAATGGCAGGCCCGGGCCCTGTATCGGCTTTGATTCATGCCGCAACAATGGTAAAAAGCGGTGTTTATCTGGTCGCAAGGTTTATTCCAATTTTTTACTATGGTTACTGGGTAGCAGGTGTGGAAGAAGCATCCATGTTTTTTACAATTGTCGCATGGGTTGGAGTAATTACAGCCTTTGTTGCTGCGACACAGGGTTTGACTGCGCTCGAGCTGAAAAAGGCACTTGCATTTTCTACAGTCAGCCAGATCGGCTACATGTGGGTTGGTCTTGGGATGGCTGGTTTAAGCCAGTCTGTGCTGGTTGGGGGTACAACATCTGGAATCTTTCATCTTGTCAGCCATGCAGTATTCAAAGCATGTCTGTTTTTATGTGCAGGTTCTGTAATACATGCAGCGCATTCAATATACATGAATGATATGGGATCAATGAAGAAATATATGCCCATTACGTGGATAGCCATGTTGATTGCTGCTCTATGCTTGATGGGGCTCCCGCCTTTGCCGGGATTCTGGAGCAAAGATATGATCCTGCTCAAGGCTCTTGAAGCTCATCATATGCCGATATTTATTTTATCAATGTTAACCGTTGTGCTGACAGCATTCTATACAACACGTATGGTAGGCATGATATTTTTCGGGCCGGAGAGCAAAAATATACAACATATTAAAGAAGAAGGCAAGCCACCTCATGAGGCATCCCCAACCATGTGGGGTGCATGTGCTGTGCTGGCAGTTCTTGTAGTTGTCCTTGGACTGTTAGGCCCAAAGGTTGAACATATTATTCAAGAAGGATTTAGTACAAATTTGACAGGCACATTAGGTCTGCCGGTTATGCCTGCCGGAGAACATCCGTTCAATTATCATATCTTTGTTTCAGTGCTTTCTGTAATGTCTATACTTTTAGGTGCCATACCAGCCTATATGATATTCATTTCCAGAAAATGGGATCCAAAGGCTATTGTGGAGGGTAATTCAATTCTACAGTCTTTTCATCAGTTTTTCTGGAATAGATGGTATATAGATGCTTTTTATTTAAAATTTATCATGAACGGAACTCTTAAACTTGGTAATATTGTAGGTTACAAGATTGAACAAAGTTTTGATAATCTGGCACATACAAAAATTCCAGGATTTGTTGTCAATAGAATCCCGGCACTGTTTTTACGATTGCAGACAGAGTCTGAGGATCTGGCATTTAATCTTGTATATATTCTAACAATTTTTATTGGTATTCTTTTTGCGGTATTATTATAAAACTTTATGACATTGCGGAGATAAAATGATGTCTCATATTCTGTTACAAATTGTAGTTGTTCCGGCTATTGCATCACTTGTCATTTTGCTGTTCAGACAGCAATTAGGAAAAAATGCTGGTTGGCTGGCCGGATGCAGCCTTCTATATAGTACGGGTTTACTTTTTTTAGCATGTATCAGGGTTTATCATGGCGAAATAATTGTTGAAAATTATCCATTTGTGAGTTCAGCAATTACATTTGACCTTCTTGGTGACGGTCTGAGTCTGCCTATTGCATTGATAATAAATATGCTTTGTACAGCCCTTGCTTTTTATGCAATGCATTATGTGAAACACAGAATTGAGGCAATATATGGAGATGTAGATGAACGTACCTGGCGTAATCACTATACGCGATTTTACATTATGTTTTTAGGTTTCCCAATGGGTTTCATGGGGGTCTGTTTAGTTACAAATCTCATTGCAATGTACTTTTTCCTTGAACTATTGCCAATACCTCTTTATTTTATTATGGCGATGTTTGGGTATGTAGATCGAGTAAAAGTGGCCATGATATGTCTTTTGTGGGCTATTATAGGCGCATCGTTTTTTATTGTAGCAGCATTAATGACATATTCTCAGATTGGAAGCTTTCATATATCGGATCTATCAGCTCTTGCCGGCAATCCAATGACTTTTTGGATTATTCTATTTTTTCTGGTCGCTTTGCTTGCAAAGATGGCTATAGTACCGTTTCAGGTGTGGATGCCACAGGTTCATGCAGAACATCCAACCTGTATAGCAGGGTTGCTTGCTGTTTATGCAAATGTAGCGGCATATGTAATAGTCAGAATATTAGTCTTTCCTCTTCTCGATGATTTCAAGGTATTCTCAATGCCGCTTTTGATACTGGGCTTGGCAACCATGGTATACGGCTCACTTCTTACAATGGCACAGACAGATGTTAAGCGTTTTGCCGCTTGTTCAACAATAAGCCAGCTAGCGTATTCACTGCTTGGAATAGCTGCGCTTACTATAACAAGTCTTGAAGGTGGAATGTTCTTCTTTTTAAGCCACATTATGGGTAAAACAATTCTATTTTCAACAGCAGGTATTCTTGTATATACCACTGGCATCAGGGATATGAGACAAATGGGCGGGCTGGCGTCAAAGATGCCAATAACAACTGCACTTTGGATTATGGGTGCCATGATGCTTTCAGGGTTCCCTCCAATGAGCAGTTTCCCGGCAGAATGGCTTCTTTTCACAGGAGTATTTCATACCGGTATAGAAATGATGCCAGGTGGTCTGATTATAGCCATACTTGCAGCCACTGCAATTACATTGACGGTAGCTTATACATTCAGGTCGGCAAAAATAATATTTTTCGGCAAAATGAATCCTGATCTTGAGCATCATGGACACGGAGAAATTAAGGATCCTCCGGCTATGATGTTGATTCCGTTATTGTTTATTGCTGGTGTTTCAATAACATTAGGACTTTTTCCAAAAATTATGCTAAACCTGTTTCATAATGTAATCGGCACGTTACCGCTTCCTTAAACCTTGTAACAATCTATAACCTTTAAAACAACAATAAACGGTGTCGATGCAGATGCTGGTGCTTACTCTGGCCGCATTCTGGATTTACATTGATAAACTGGGTGGCGAGGCAACGGTCAGTCTTGATACAGATTGGCCTTACAGAATGTTTGGAAGAGTAACGCTATGGTTTTGCAATCGTCCGCTGAATGCAATCAGATCGATGGGCCAGAGCTTTCTTTCAAAGGAAGTTGTGTCTGTAGGGAAGATCAGTAAACACCCCTATGTCTTTCTGGAAATGTTTTGGAATTCGATTCAAGGGAAGAAGAAAAGGGTATCATATCAAGCACTCATAGATAGGCCGTATAATGAGAGCTCTTACAGGATTCCGATAGGTCTCAGCGTTTGCGCAGCGATTATATTTCTTTTTTTATACGGTGTGATTTATATGGTGTGATTAAGGTTGAAACGTGATGAAGAAGTAGCGTCTCCAAGTAAGATTACTGTGGAGACGCTAGGTTTTCAGGTAATTACATCTCATCTTTTTCACCGCATGCCATCGGCCTTACTCCATAAACGCTAACTTAGTCGTAGCGTCATTCCGGCGAAAGCTGGAAACCAATTAAACAATCGTATTGTACAAATCCTGCCAATTCGGATTGCTGCTTTCAATCAATTCCAGTTTTCATTTTCGCTTCCATTCTTTTAATCGCTTCTCCCGCTCAATAGCGGATTCCATACTCTCGTGCACTTCATACCAAACCATACCAAGGTTCCTCTTGAGCTTGCTCAATTTAGGTTATAGACTTTCAGATAATTAATTTCACTGTGTTATCAGTCGTCGACGTATAACTAATACGCCTTCCTCCTTCTGGCCTTGTGAAATTAATTATCTGAAAGTCTATAGAAACTAAAAAGCTCTAATAGAATCCATTATTGATAAAATTTCTTGACAAATTAAAACCAAATAGTATTTATACAGTTTATGAAATTAGACTTAAGTTTTATCGGAAGAAATATACGAAAGCTAAGACAGCAACGCAACTGGAGTATGGCGAAGCTGGCGGCCAGGGTCGGGATGAACGAAGTCCCTTTAGGCCGGATCGAACGGGGATTAAACGCCCCTTCAGCATCTGTCATTTACCGGCTTTCAAAAGAACTTGGCGTATCGGTTGATACGCTTTTTGCAGAGGATAAACATAAATTTCGCTCTCTAAAGCACGAAAGCTCACAAGCCCCTTTTCCGGCAAGGGCCGGCGGAGAAGATGAAGAACTGCCTTCCAGGATCATTACGATGTCGCACGATATAATTGAAGCATTTTGTGCTCTTGAAGATATTTGTAATGCGCAGAAAAGAGCAAATATTCCGCTTGTTATTCCCTTCGATCCCACAATTAGGGGAATGGAAGCGCTTTCGGAAAAGGTGCGCTGTTTTGCCGGAATTGAACACGGCGTGGTCTTTGACTATTTTGAACTCTTTGAAACCCTTGGTTTTCGTGTAATCGTAGTTCCTATGCCTAAAGGAATTGAGAGTTTTTCATATTATGACCCTTTAAACCAGAACGCTTTCTTTTTTTTGACGGCAAAGCAGAATCCTGAACGTCAGCTTTTTTGCCTGGCCTGTGAATTGGGAAAGGTCTTAATCCTGACCTATTCTATACAGCAAGGCGTGGAATTGTTTCAAACCAATGCCGCATCTGATTCCTCAAGCGAAAAACCCTTTACAGCACATCGTGCGGCAAGACGTTTTGCCGCTACCCTTCTTATGCCCGCAAAAGCTGTGAGAAATACTGTTGAACAATTAGGAATTCAAAGAAAACGCTGGTCTTATGAACTGCTGCTTCGCATTAAACATCGCTTCGGTGTTTCTGCAGAGGCTTTTTTATATCGTTTAAATGAACTCGATTTAATCGATTCCTCTCTGGTTCAACCGCTTAAAGATAAAATTCATGAGCACTACGGCAAAACTGATTTCGGTGAACCCGACCTTTCCAGAAGACTTTTAACCCCCAACGGCAGGCTGTGGGATCTATTGTTAACAGGGAAAGAATCAAAAGAAGGACGTGAGGAAGTGCTTGAAATTGAGAAAGTATTGAAAAAGTGGAAGATGGTAAGAAAATGAAAACCGTATCGAGGATAATAAGGCAGAATTATGAATCGCGAAAGAGATAAAAAGCACCAAACAGGACAGCGAAAGGTTCGTAATGTGAAACAAAAAGACGGGATTGTTATGCCTGTTCCGGTTTCACAATCCGATCTTCCCGACGGCTACGCAAATTTGTTGGCCTCTCTCAAGGCACGTATTCAACAGGAGCGCATCAAAGCGGTTATATCTGCCAATTGCGCAATGGTGATGCTCTATTGGGATATTGGAGCATCCATACTTGAAAGACAGCAAACCGAGGGATGGGGGGCAAAAGTCATAGACAGGCTTTCATTTGATCTAAAAGAAGCATTCCCGGATATGAAGGGGTTTTCCTCACGAAACCTGAAATATATGCGCAAATTTGCTGAATCATGGAAAGATCGTCAATTAGTGCAACGCACCGTTGCACTAATTCCATGGCGCAGCAACCTGGCTTTATTGATTTTAGGGCGTTTCTCAATATAGCGATGTTGCTGAAAGCGAAAGAGCCCGCATGCTAAAAAAGAATTGTATTTTATAGCTTGACTTTCAATAATAATGAAGTGTTACATTACTCAATGTTGAAAACAATTGTCACTCATACGCAAAAAGTTATTGTGAGCGAAGAGTGTGGATTGAAACAATAAAAATGAGGTATTGAAAGGAAATGTCGCCCTCTTTTATGAGGGCGTGGATTAAATTAGATTATACAATAAAATTTAAAATTATTATTGACAAATTAGGCGGGGTAAATGTTATAGTATTTGTAACAATCCCCGCCACGCCTCTCCATTGGATGCGCACCTCGGCGGGTTTTTTATGTCTGAAATCTATCAGCGTTACGAAAAACCGGTTTTAAATATTGACCAGCAGCTTGAGCTTCTAACTAAACAAGGGCTGATTGTTAAAAACCCAAAACGAGTTCTCCATTATCTTCGCTTTATAGGCTATCACCGCCTTTCCGGTTATTTTCGAACTTTTCAGCTTCAAAACACTTCTGAGCACATTTTTAAAAAGGGCACTACATTTGATTCTATAATATCGCTCTATATTTTTGACAGAAAGCTCAGATTATTGGTCATGGATGCTGTAGAAAGAATCGAAGTTGCCGTACGAACAACTATTTCCTCCACAATGTGTGAAACATACGGACATCATTGGTATCTCAAACCGATGCTGTTTAAATCCAACTTTAACTATCAAGACTTAATGAAAACAATAGAGCGCGAAACTGGCTTTAATAACAGAAAAAAGCAAAATAAATCCTGCAGCAATTATTTTAAAAATTATAACAAGCCATATCTGCCGCCTGTCTGGATAGTGGCAGAAGCGCTTTCTATAGGGGCATGGTCAAATATTTTCAGCAATCTAAGATCGCGAAAAGATCGCAAGCAAATTAGCGACCAATATTATCTGCATTACAATATAATGTCATCCTGGCTGCAGTCATTTACTTATCTTCGAAACCTCTGCGCACACCATTCACGTATCTGGAACAGAAAATTTACAGTTAAGCCGAAAGTCACAAATAAATTTAAAGAACATTTTCAAAACAATGCCAGTTTTTATGCTCAAGCCGCTGTTTTGAATGTGTTCCTGTCTGTCATAGCAGATGGATCGCGCTGGCAATACCGTTTGTTGGATCTTTTTGACAATAATCCCGATATACAACTTGAAAAAATGGGCTTTTTCAAGAATTGGCATAACGATCCATTTTGGCGTATTTATAAATCATGTAGCAAAACTGCAAATCAGAGGAGACAATATTTGATTGGCAAGCAATTTCTGGCTCATTCAAAAAACAATTCCGGCAAAGAACATCTTTTAATAGAACATTTAAAAGGTGTGTCTGATTTGGCGGGAAAATTTGCTGAACCGTTCGGTGCTGGCAAGATTGCCGCATTGTTGGGACTATTGCATGACGCTGGCAAGATGCAAGAAGGGTTCCAGAACTATTTGACAGGAGATGCGCCGACAGGGCCGAACCATGCCTGGGTTGGCGCTGTATTAGCTGAAAAATGGAAACTTTCCTTAGGGCTATTGGGCCTGACCATATCTGGACATCATGCAGGGCTTCAAACTCCACAAACTATTAGATCTTATTTAAGCAACAATCGAAAGATAGAAATATTTAAAACCGTTGAATGCGCATTAAAAGAAGTATACTCGTCCTTAGATTCTGTTCAAGAAGGCGACTGGCCCTTATATATATCATCAGACACCAGAACTTCGGAAGAGAGAAAAAGGCGTGTTGAACTTTTTTTGCGTTTTCTGTTTAGCTGCATAGTAGATGCAGATTTTTTAGATACGGAAAAACATTTTCATCCAGATATCGGAGTTAAACGGCAATCAAAATTCTTGTCGATTGATAGAATGTGGCAACTGCTTGAAGATGCTCAAAAAGAATTTTCCGTAAAAACAGGTAAACTCAATCAATGCAGAAAGGAAATTTATCAGGCTTGTTTGGATTCGGCAGATATTGATCCGGGATTTTTCAGGCTGACCGTTCCCACCGGTGGCGGCAAAACCCGCTCCGGCCTTGCCTTTGCGCTAAAGCATGCAAATAAACATCATTTAAAAAGAATAATCGTAGCCATACCTTATACCAGCATTATTGAACAAACTGTGGATGTTTACAGGAATATATTTGGGCATGCTTCTGTTCTTGAACATCACAGCGGTATTTCTGTTCGCGAGGATGGAGATGAAAAGGAAGATTATTTTAAACTTGCTTCTGAAAACTGGAATGCCCCCTTGATCGTTACAACCACTGTGCAACTTTTTGAAAGTCTGTTTGCAAACCGGCCAAGCCGTTGCCGAAAGCTTCACAACATCGCATCGAGTGTAATTGTGCTGGATGAAATACAGGCATTGCCGGTAGAAGTCCTTGAACCGACTCTGGATGTGTTGTGCGAACTTGTTAAGAATTATGGGGTCTCGGTTGTATTTTGTACGGCCACACAGCCTGCTTTTGAACAAGGATCATTTTTTGGGGAAGAATTTGGAACTATTCATGAAATTGTTCAAAAACCAAAAGATTATTTCAAGAAATTAGCAAGGGTTCGGTATCACAGAATCGAAGTGTCTTTAAGCTGGGAAGAACTGGCCGAACGGTTGCAGAATTGTGGAAACCAGGCCCTTTGCATATTAAACAGTAAAAAAGATGCACAGCGGCTCATACAAATCATGGTGAATTCAGGTGTTAATAAAGACAGCCTGTTTCACCTGTCTGCCAATCTTTGCGGCATCCACAGACGACGAGTACTAAAGGATGTGCGTGATCGACTGGAGCATCAACAATCTTGCTTCCTGATTTCAACGCAAGTTGTTGAAGCCGGAGTTGATATTGATTTTCCTGTTGTTTTCAGGGCTGAAGGTCCTCTGGACAGGATAGTTCAAGCTGCAGGACGCTGCAACAGAGAGGATGATTTGATCAATGGAGGAAAAGTTTACATATTCAAGCCAAAAGAAGAAAACCCTCCTCCTGGTCTTTATAGAACTGCATCAGAATATGCTTGTCAATTTTTACAGAGCAATTGTGACCTGGATGATCCGGATATATATCAAGAATATTTTAAAGGACTTTATCAAATTGCACCGTTAGATTCCAATAATGTGCAAACATGCAGAGAGAACTTTGATTATCCGGAAACGGCTTTGCAATATCGCTTGATTCGGGACGACACATTTCCGATTGTCGTGCCTTACCAGGAAGCAAAGGAAAAAATATTTGATTTAATTAACCGTATGGAGAAGGGATTTGGGAATCGGGCAGAGCTGTGGCATCAATTACAGCAATTTATAGTTAATATTTCTAAATATGAATTGGACAACGCCAAAGATGAACACCTGGTTGTTGAGATAACTGATGGTCTTTGGCAGTGGGCTGGCCGCTATGACAATCTTTTTGGTTTGATGTTTGAGCCGCCTGAGCCCGAAGATATGATTGCATAACAATTCAAAAAAAATGGGAGAAATATTATGCCGGAGCTATTAGAGGTTAAGATTTGGGGAGATATGGCATGTTTCACCAGGCCTGAAATGAAAGTGGAGCGTGTTTCCTATGAGGTCATAACCCCTTCGGCTGCCAGGGGAATTCTAGAGTCTATTTTCTGGAAGCCCGAGTTTCAATGGCTGATAAAAGAGATATGGGTTCTTAACCCGATCCGCCATTTTTCAATTTTACGCAACGAAATCACATCCAGACAAAGCGTAAAAGCTGACGTGGCAAAAGGTGGCAATTATTATGCGGATGCAGGAAAGAACAGAGCCCAGCGTCATACCCTGGCGTTAAAAAATGTAGCATATATTATCAGAGCTCAGCAAAAATTAGCGCCGCACACCAAAGATCCGTTGATTAAATACAGAGAGCAGTTTTTACGCAGGATCGATAAGGGACAGTATTTTCATCATCCTTACCTTGGATGCAGAGAATTCCCTGCATGTTTCGGGCCTTTGGATGGCAGCGAAAAACCGATCCCTTTTTCCGATGATCTTGGTTTACTCCTTTTTGATATGGTTTACCAACCGCATCCAAAAGGAAAAATCAAATTTTTAAAACATGACGGCAAAGACCCCAAATTGATGAAGGGAGAGACACACCCTGTTTTTTTTCAGGCAAAGCTTGTTGGTGGGATTTTGCACGTTCCTGATGCTCTTTATAAAACGGACCCGCTTGATAATAAAGGAGGACAATCCTGATGTTATTAACCAGACTTGTGGAATTTACACAAAATCGTTTGAAAGCTTTCCCTGTAATGTATGCTTCCCGCCCGGTAAAGTGGCTTATAGATCTGGATGAAAAAGGTAATTTTTTGGGCATTATAATGCTGTCGGATGGCACCGGAAGAAGAACTGACCGGGGGAAATCAATGAATCTTCCCCACGCCATGAAATCATCAGGTATCAAAGCAAAACTTTTGTCAGATAGCGGCGAATATATTTTAGGTATTTGCGGCAATGAGAAAAAGAAAAAAAGAACACAGCAATGTCACCAGGCATTTTTAGAGCTTTTAGAAGATTGCGCAAAAAAGACAAAGGAAGAAAGCGTTCTAACTGTTCTAAAATTTTATGAGCAGGGCGGCCTGCCTGCTGATAAAATAAAAGAAAAAGATATTCAGAGTAAAGACGAAATTACATTCAGAGTGGCAAATAACTTTCCTTTTGAACCTGAAAGTGTTCGGAATTTTTGGGCAGAAAAAAACGCTGAGGATGTAGATTCAAAAGGCCAATGTATTATCTGCGGTAATAATGGGCCGGTCTTGCAAAGGATACCTCACAAAATCAAAAGAGTGCCAGATGGCCAGAAAGCCGGTAATTCCATGATTTCTGCCAATGAAAAACCATTTGAATCGTATGGTTTGAAAAATTCTCTTATAGCCCCTACTTGTCCCAAATGCGCCGAAGATTTTTCAAGGGGCTTAAATCATTTACTTGAAGATAAGGGTTCTCACATAAGAGTAGGCCCTTCAGTGTATGTGTTCTGGACAAAGGGTGAATCTGATTTTTCCATTTGTGATTTTTTCCAGGAACCAAACCCGGAACAGGTGCTGGCATTAATTAATGCGGCAAAAAAGGCAGGTATTGGAAATTTAGGCATGGATGAAGCCGATTTTTTTGCAGTTTCTCTTTCTGCCAGCGGAGCAAGGGTGGTTGTCCGTGATTATCTGGAAACAACAATAGCAAAAGTAAAGATAAAACTATCCCGCTGGTTTGAACTGCAGAGACTGATTAATACGGACGGTCTTGATTCGGATCCTATAGCCCTTTATCCGCTGGCAGCCTCCCTGTATCGTGATGCAAACAAAGAAATGTCGCCGCATGTTCTTCCTTCTCTGGTCGGAAGCGCTTTTCATGGAAATCCATTGCCCAAATGGCTGTTGTCTCTGGCATTAAATAGAAATATCGCAGACAGGCAGGTAACCCGCCCAAGGGCGGCGATAATTAAAATGGTTCTTTATTCCCAAAAAGATCAAAACATAACGGAGGTAAAAAGCATGGTTGAATTGGATGTAAATTTAAAAAATCAGGGGTATCAGCTCGGACGGCTCATGGCAGTATTAGAGTCTATCCAGAAAGTGGCGTTAAAAGGTATTAAAAGCACAATAACAGATCGTTTTTACGGTTCAGCCAGCACTGCTCCGGCCTCGGTTTTTGGCAGATTGTTATCAGGAAGCAAAGCTCATTTAGCCAAAATTCGTAAAGATAAAGAAGGCCTTTACCAAATTTTTGAGCAAAGGCTGGAACAGGTATGCGGGCAAATCACTTCATTTCCATCAATTCTAAAGTTAAATGATCAGGGTATGTTCGCTCTTGGATATTATCATCAGAAGGCAGACACAAGAAAAGAGATAGCAAACAGATCTAAAAATAAGGAGGATAAGTAAATGACTGTTTATACGGATATTAATAAAAGGCACGATTTTGTAATCCTGTTTGACGTGGAAAACGGCAATCCAAATGGTGATCCTGACGCTGGCAATCTTCCCAGGGTAGATCCTGAAACAATGAACGGTTTGGTAACAGACGTTTGCCTTAAACGAAAAATTCGCAATTATATAGCTTTAACCAAAAATAAAGCACAGGGATATGAAATTTACGTGGAGCATCAAGGAGTGCTTAACGAATAAGGATAGATTGTGTGAGCGTAGCGAACCACAATCTTATCCGGTTGTTGGACAAGCCCGGTGTGTTTGCATATTCTGTATATAAGGAAATATCTTTTTTTGAACTGGGGGTAGGAAGTGCGTTTTTAAAAAGCGCACTTTTTTCAAGGCGAGGGAGTGCCTTAACCTGTAATAGGCTTCAAAAAATTAACTATTTCATAAAACTTTTTTCCTCCTGTTTTGAATGAATTGCAAGCCTTTGCCATAAAAAAGAGCTATCCTGATTCCCATACAGATTGACGGAATCCCAGAATAACCATTGGCGACTGACAACGCGGACACTTAAAAACAGGTCTTGGACGTTGTTTAATCTCTTCAATAACAACATGCAAAATCAATTGCACCAGAGACAGCAACTTTTTTGCGTTACCATGAAGAAAGCCATAGTCCCTGACTCTTCGTAATCCTTTTGGTAGCACATGTTGTAAGATGAGGTGCAAAAAATCCTCCCCTTTGAGGGTGCGAT